>Ga0181529_10005417_pt1 | contig 13406 bp, 13 predicted proteins | sample PEATcosm2014_Bin_36_FD_119763 | JGI IMG/M metagenome (GOLD analysis project Ga0181529, IMG submission 119763) | Peatland microbial communities from MTU Mesocosm Facility, Houghton, MI, USA - PEATcosm2014_Bin10_30_metaG | ecosystem: Environmental > Terrestrial > Soil > Wetlands > Peat | place... | reverse complement strand
GTCGTGCTTCTCCACGCCGGTCTTGAGCACGCGGTCCATCAGATCGAGATATTGGCGCATTCGCTATCGCGTTATCGTTGATTCCGTCCGCACTCTATCGTGCCAGTTCGGCTTATCCTACCCGCGCCTTGCGTAACGCCTCGTTGATTCGGCTTTGCCAGCCTTCGCCGGTGGCGCGGAAGCGTTCCAACACGTCGCGGTCGAGCCGGAGCGTCACTTGCTGCTTGGTCGGCGTCTTCTGCGGGCCGCGCTCGCCTCTTCGGTGCGGCGAGCAGCAACGGTGTGGGCGCGCTCGCCGGAATAGTCTCTATTTCGCTGGATGGCCGGGTCAAGCCCGGCCACGACGAAATAGCAATCAAGCGTCCGCGGTCAGGAAGATCGTGCGCTCTTGAACGCGGCGATTGTGCAAACCCGGGATCACCACTTTCTGCCCGTCCTCGGTCCCCTTGTCCCACATCAGGAATGCGTCGGCGGCGCCGGGAATGTTGCCGGCGTTGAAATCCCGCAGGACCGTCGAACCTTGGAATGCTCCGACGCCGATATTGTAGGTCAGCGAAAGCATCGCCGCGGCTTGGTGCAGCGTCGCGGGCTGCTGAAGAAGCGGCGCGATGGCCGCGCTTTTCTTGCTCATCTCGAAACTCAGAAACCCTTCAGCCTGCTCCGCGGTGACGGCCGGATCGTTCATCGTCACGGCTTTGCCGTCGGGATATTCGATCGTGCCATAGCCGATTGTCGGTTTTTTCACCGAGTCCAAATAGGGATTTTGATTGAAGCCTTCGAATTGCTTGATGATCGGCATGCAAAACGGGAATACGGCGGCGTCGCCTGGCCAATTGGGCATAGTTTGCTTCTCCCTTCTATGTGTTCCACGGAATACGCAGCAACCAATGCGGGTAAATCTAGAGCGCTTCCAATAGACTTCCAATAAGGACTCGCGCGAACAGCCCAGTTTCCTGGGGAAATCCTGCCGGACGGCGCGGGCTTCAATTGTTTACCCGCAATCCCTATATTGAGCGGGTTCGAGCTTGCTCGGACTATGGCGATAAACGACTGCGTAATAAGCGGCCCGGACCCGGGGGCGGTACCCGGCGCCTCCACCATTCTCCCTCTAGAAGCGGGAACATGGGGGCGAAATAGGATCGACGGACGTGTAAAGGCGGTTCTTTCGCTCGGTATGGTATCCGCCGTTATCGGGCTACTCGTACAGGTGCCAACGATAATCAAATGGCCCTCGCTGCCTAACTTCTAGTTAGACAAGCGCGGCTCGGGGGGTGCCGGGCAACAGAAACCCCCCACTTCATTCAGATTGTCATTCCGCTACTGGCGCTTTGTTGAAGCGCCACTGCTGGCCGCGGCGCGTGAACCAGGCGAGCGCGGCGGAGGCAATCACCACAAACCCGCCGAAGGTCACCGCCTCGGTGACGCCGAAGCGCGTCGCCATCCAGCCCAAGAGCAACGAGCCCCAGGGCATCATGCCCATGAAGCTCTGCGTGTAGTGCGAGATCACGCGGCCGCGAAAGCGTTCGCCCGCCAGGATCTGGATGATCGTGTTGGTGGTGCCGCCGAGTAGCATCAGGCTGGCCCCTGTCGGCAGCAGCAGCAATACGCTCAGCCACATCATATGGGAATGCGAAAACGCGATCAGCCCGACGCCGAAACAGAGCGCGGCGGCGACCGGCGCCAGCGTCAGCCAACGCTCGTGGATGCGCGAAAGAGCGTAGGCGCCGATCAGTGCGCCGAAGCCCACGCCGGCCATCAGCGTGCCGTAGCTCCCGGCGCCGCCGTGCAGATGGTCGTGCGCGAAGGCAGGCATCAGCGACAGATAGGCGGCGCCGAAACAGGACGACACCGCGACCAGCATCAGGGAGGTGCGGATTTGGGGCGAAGCCAGCGAAAAGCGGTAGCCTTCGGCGATTTCGCGCAAGGCCGTGGTGTGGGCGCGCAGCAGCCTGACAGGCAGGCGCATCAGGATGAGGCTCCACAGCACCGCGGCGAAAGACACTGTGTTCAGCGCGAAGCAGGCGCCCTCGCCCACTACCGCAATCACCGCGCCCGCCAACGATGGCCCGATCACCCGCGCCAAGTTGAACATCATAGAATTGAGCGCGATGGCGTGGCGCAGATCCCCGGGCCCCACCATGTCGAGAATCATGGCTTGGCGCGTCGGCACATCGAAAGCGTTGATCAGGCCAAGGCCGAAGGCGAGCGCGATGATCTCCCACACCTGCACGATTCCGGCCAGCGTCAGTCCGGCCAGGAGGGCTGCCTGAATCATCGCGAGACTCTGGGTGACCAGCAGCATTTTTCGCCGGTCCACCCGGTCGGCCACCATTCCCCCGAAGGGCGCGATGAAGAACACCGTCACCTGCGCCGCGAACGAGGTCAGGCCGAGCAGGAACGGCGAATGGGTCAGGCTGTAGACCAGCCAGGCTTGCGCCACAGTCTGCATCCAGGTGCCCATCAGCGAGACAAGCTGGCCGGAGAAGAAAAGCCGGTAGTTGCGGTGGTGGAAAACGACGAGGAGCGCGAGCGCCGAAGACGGCGTGGCCAGATCGCCCAGCTCCTCCTCGGCCGGGGGTTCGTCGGGCGGCGTGGCGGCGCCCGAAGTCTCGCGGTCGCTCACGACTCGCACGCCCTTTTTGCGAAAATCCGTCATCGTCGCAACCGACGTACTCTTTGCGCCGTTTGGGCTCAAGGGGTTGTCCGACCACAACCAAATCGTCGCGGCGGGCGGCCCGCATTGACTCGTCGCGTCGCCGGATTAGTCTTCCGCGCGTAGTTTCGGATGGGCGCATGGCGAAGGATTACATCGGCTACCAAGCTCTGACGGACGCGGCGTTGCGCGGCGTCGTCCGCGACGCCCTGCGCCGAATCGAGAAGCAGGGCCTGATCGGTTCGCACCACTTTTATCTCACCTTCAAGACGCATTTCCCGGGCGTGGAGATACCGGACTTCCTGCGCGAGCAATATCCCGACGAAATGACCATCATCCTCCAGCATCAATTCTGGGGCTTGAAGGTCAAGGAGGAGCAGTTCGAGGTGGCGCTCACCTTCAGGAAGCTGCCGGCGACCTTGATCATCCCCTTCGCGGCGCTGACTTCGTTCTTCGATCCGGGCGTGCAGTTCGGGCTGCAGTTCAAGGGTATGGAAGGCGAAGCCAAGGCGGCCGGGCCGACTCAGGTGTCGCCGCCGCCCTCCGCCCCCGAGCAGAATCTGGCCGAGCCCGAAGAGGCTGCGTCGGCGGATGAGGCAGAGGAAAAGCCCGCCGTGCCGGGCGAGGTGGTCAGCCTGGACTCGTTCCGGAAGAAATAGAGACACCCTTCGACAAGCTCAGGGTGAGGGGTATCCTTCATGCTGAGCTTGTCCGCCTTCGCTTGGCTACGGCGGACCAATGGTTGATCACTCGCCCGCCGGAGCTTTAGCGTAGGCGGGTCGAAGCATGCTCCTGAACGACACTGTCATCATTTTTCAGAACGCCATATATACTGCCCCCATGACCAAGACCCGCACCGAAACCGACACGTTCGGACCCATCGAAGTTCCCGCCGACCGCACTTGGGGCGCCCAAACGCAGCGATCGCTGGAGAATTTCAAGATCGGCTGGGAGAAGCAGCCCGCCTCCATCGTGCGCGCGCTGGGCATCGTCAAGCGCGCCGCGACCGAGGTGAACATGGATTTTGGCCGGCTCGATGCGAAACTCGGCAAAGCTATCGCGGCGGCGGCGCAGGAGGTGATCGAAGGCAAGCTGAACGATCATTTCCCGCTGGCGGTGTGGCAGACGGGCTCGGGTACCCAGTCGAACATGAACGCCAACGAAGTGATCGCCAACCGCGCCATCGAGATGCTGGGCGGGGAGATGGGATCGAAGACGCCGGTCCATCCCAACGACCACGTCAATCTGAGCCAGTCGTCGAACGACACGTTTCCCACTGCGATGCATATCGCCTCGGCGGAAGAGATCGTTCATCGCCTGCTCCCGGCGCTGCAGAAATTGCGAAACGCGTTGAATGACAAGGCGCAGGCCTGGAAGGGGATCGTCAAGATCGGCCGCACCCATACGCAGGACGCCACGCCCTTGACACTGGGTCAGGAATTCTCCGGCTACACCCAGCAGGTCGAGAACGGCATCGAGCGTATCGAGCTGACGCTGCCGGGGCTGATGCAATTGGCGCAAGGCGGAACGGCGGTCGGCACGGGGCTCAATGCGCCGGTCGGGTTCGCCGAAGCGGTGGCGGACAAGATCGCCGCGATCACGGGCCTCGCCTTCACCACCGCACCCAACAAGTTCGAGGCGCTGGCCGCCCACGACGCCATGGTGTTCAGCCACGGCGCGATCAACACCGTGGCCGCGTCGCTGTTCAAGATCGCCAACGACATCCGCTTTCTGGGCTCGGGGCCGCGTTCGGGGCTGGGCGAGCTGGCGCTGCCGGAGAACGAGCCGGGCTCGTCCATCATGCCCGGCAAAGTCAATCCAACGCAGTGCGAGGCGCTGACCCAGGTCTGCGTGCAGATCTTCGGCAATCACGCGGCGCTGACCTTCGCCGACAGCCAAGGCCATTTCGAACTCAACGTGTTCAACCCGGTGATGGCCTATAATTTCCTGCAAAGCGTGCGGCTGATGGCGGATGCGGCGGTCAGCTTTACCGACAATTGCGTGGTGGGCATCGAGCCGCGCCTGGACAACATCAAGGCGGGGCTGGATCGCTCGCTGATGCTGGTGACGGCGCTGGCACCCAAGATCGGCTACGACGCGGCGGCGAAGATCGCCAAGACCGCGCACAAGAACGGCACCACGCTGAAGGAAGAAGCGGTGAAATCCGGGCTCGTCAGCGCGGAAGAATTCGATGCGCTGGTCCGGCCGGAAGACATGATCCATCCGAAGTAATGCTGAAAAAGCGCTCCTTCTCCCTCTCCGGCCATCGCACCAGTGTCGCGCTGGAAGAAGAATTCTGGGCGGTGATCGATGGCGAGGCGAATCGGGCCGGCAAAAGCCTCGCCGCTGTCGTAGCGGAAATCGACCGCAAGCGCGGGATGCGTCCGCTGGCGAGCGCTTTGCGCCTGTATGCGCTTGCGGCGGTTTCGCACCAAAGCTAGCTTTGCGGATCAATCCGGAGGCCCCATGCTGACGCTCTATCATTGCCCCAAGACGCGCTCGTCGAGATTCATCTGGCTGCTGGAGGAACTGGACGCGCCTTACGAGATCAAGCTGGTCGATATCCGCCGACGCGACGGAACGGGCGCGCTCGATCCGGCCAACCCGCATCCTCACGGCAAAGTGCCCGCGCTGTCCGATGACGGCGCGATCGTGTTTGAATCCCCGGCCATCGCGCTGTATCTGACCGACGCGTTTCCCAAGAACGGCATCGGCCCCAAGGTCGGCGATCCAAAACGCGGCGCGTATCTCACCTGGCTGGCCTATTACGGCGACGTGATGGAACCGGCCTTCGTCTCGAAGGCCCTGAACGTGGAGGTGCCGCGCGGAACGGCGGGATGGGTCAAGGCCGAAGAAGCGGCCGACACCATCGCCAAGACATTGTCCGAAGGGCCGTATCTGCTGGGCGAGAAGTTCTCGGCCGCGGACATTCTGTTCGGCAGCACGTTTGCGCTGTTCATGCGAAGTCCGCTGCTGCCAGGTCCGGAGCGCTTCAAGCCTTATGTCGAGCGGCTGACGGCGAGACCTGCCTATGCCCGCGCCCAGGCCAAAGACAATGGCTGAGATCGTCAATCTGCGCCGGGCGCGCAAGGCCAAGGCGCGTCACGCCAAGGATGTGGTCGCCGAGGCCAACCGCGCCGAGCACGGCGTGTCGAAGAGCAAGCACAAGCTGGCGAAGGCACGGGCGGAAATCGAGACCCGCGAGGTCGACGCGCACAAGCTGGATAAGGGCGACTGAGGTCCCTACAATAGCCTCATGTTCCACGACTCGCGTGTTTTTCCATGAGCGGGCGCTATCACGACCCGTTGGATGCGGCGTTCGGCGAACAACCGCCCGCGCCTGCGCGCGAACCGGCCTATCTTTCCGGCCTCAACAAAGAGCAGCGCGAAGCGGTGGAGGCGACCGAGGGCGCGGTGCTGGTGCTGGCCGGCGCAGGCACCGGCAAGACACGCGTGCTGACGACGCGCCTAGCGCACATCCTGGCGACACGGCGCGCCTGGCCGGGGCAGATCTTGGCCGTCACCTTCACCAACAAGGCCGCGCGTGAGATGAAGGAGCGCATCGGCGCGCTGATCGGCGGCGTGGTCGAGGGAATGCAGTGGCTCGGCACCTTCCATTCCATCGGGGCGCGGATGCTGCGCCGTCACGCGGAGCTGGCGGGGCTGAAATCCAATTTCACGATCCTCGACGCCGACGACCAGATTCGCCTGATGAAGCAATTGATCGAAGCAGAGAACATCGACGAGAAACGCTGGCCGGCGCGCGCGCTGGCCTCGATGATCGACGGCTGGAAAAATCGCGGGCTGCGGCCGGAAGAAGTTCCGGACGGCGAGGCGCACGGCTACGCGTTTGGGAAAGGCCGCAAACTCTATGCCGATTATCAGGCGCGGCTGAAAGCGCTGAACGCCGCCGATTTCGGCGATCTGTTGCTTGACACGCTGAGCGTGCTGCGCGGCCACCCGGACATCCTGGCCGATTATCGCGAACGCTTCCGCTATATTCTGGTCGACGAATATCAGGACACCAATGTCGTTCAATATCTTTGGCTGAAGCTGCTGGCGGGCGGCGGCGGAAACGTCTGCGTGGTGGGCGACGACGACCAGTCCATCTATGGCTGGCGCGGCGCGGAGGTGGAAAACATTCTGCGCTTCGAGCGCGATTTTCCCGGCGCCAAGGTGATCCGCCTGGAGCGCAATTACCGTTCCACGCCCGCGATCCTGGGCGCGGCCTCGGGCCTGATCGCGGCGAACAAGGGCCGCCTCGGCAAGACGCTGTGGACCGAAGGCGACGCGGGCGAAAAAATCAAAGTGCAAGGCGTGTGGGACGCCGAGGAAGAAGCGCGCGGCGTGGCGACCGACGCCGAAGCGCTGCACCGCGAGGGCCATCCCTTCGCCCATATGGCGATTTTGGTGCGCGCCTCGTTCCAGATGCGCGAATTCGAAGACCGCTTCATTGCGCTGGGCCTGCCCTATCGCGTGATCGGTGGGCCGCGGTTCTACGAGCGCGCGGAAATCCGCGACGCGATGGCTTATCTGCGCCTGGTCGCGCAAGGCGATGACGATCTCGCCTTCGAGCGCATCGTCAACAAGCCCAAGCGCGGCATCGGCGATGCTTCCGTACAATCGCTGCACCTGTTCGCGCGCGTGCGGCAGGTACCGCTGCTGGCGGCGGCGCGCGAGATTGTGGAAACCGACGAGTTGCCGCCCAAGGCCAAGAAGGCGCTGGGCGAATTGGCGGGAAATTTCTCGCGCTGGGCCGACACGGCGCGGGTTCTGCCGCACACCGAACTGGCCGAAATGATCCTGGACGAAAGCGGCTACACCGACATGCTGAAGGCCGACAAATCGGCCGACGCGCCGGGGCGGCTCGACAACCTCAAGGAACTGGTGCGCTCGATGGAGCAGTTCGAGTCGCTGGCGGCTTTCCTGGAACATGTCTCGCTAGTGATGGAGATCGAGCAGAACGAAACCGGCGACCGGCTGAACCTGATGACGCTGCACGCGGCCAAGGGGCTGGAATTCGACACCGTGTTCCTGCCGGGCTGGGAGGAAGGGCTGTTTCCGAGCCAGCGCACCATGGACGAAAACGGGCTGGCAGGATTGGAAGAGGAGCGGCGGCTGGCTTATGTCGGGCTGACGCGCGCCAAGCAGCGGATTTTCATTTCCTTCGCGGCGAACCGGCGGGTGCATGGCAGCTGGCAGAGCGCGCTGCCCTCTCGGTTCATCACCGAGCTTCCCGAGGAGCATGTGGAAACCACGGTGGACGAAGGCTTCTATGGCGGCAATGTCGGCTTCCGCGACAACGCGGCGGGCAAGGAATTCGCGTCAACCTACGACAGCCCCGGCTGGCGGCGTGCCCAGGCGAACAAGGCGCAAGGCGGCGTGCGCGCGCGTCCGCCGCTGATCGAGGCACAGGCGTTCACGGTGCAGACCAGCGATCCCTCGGCGACGCATTACGCGCGCGGCGAACGCGTATTCCACCAGAAATTCGGCTATGGGCAGATCAAAGCCGTGGAAGGCAACAAGTTGACGGTCGATTTCGACAAAGCGGGCGAGAAGAAGGTGATCGATACGTTTGTGACGAGGGGGTAGCCGCGCCGAAGTAGCGCACACGTTCGCGCCCATTGTCATGGCGGTGTTCTTCGCCCGTCGCCGCCTTCGGCAAATGGCCGTTCAATAATCAGACATTTACTTTTCGCCCTTGCCGACTAACATGGCGTGCAAAAGCACACGACCATTAGAGGGAAAATATCATGAGACGGAACGCCCTTCCGACGATTGCGAGCGTATTTCTCCTAGCCTTGGCTGGCGGGGCCAGGGCACAGGTGCAGACAGACGTGCCGCCCATCGTCGCGAATGCCCAACAGGTGACGGTCGAGCATATTAAGGTTCACGGTGCCGCGCTCGAAGGCAATCTCGAAGGCGACGCGGTCGACCGCGACGTCATCGTCTTTTTACCGCCCAGTTACTTCAAGAATCCAGCTCGCCGTTATCCTGTCGTCTATGCCCTTCACGGCTATTCGATCGGCGCGGAACAGTGGACGCATGAAATCCATGTGCCGCAGACCATCGAAGGCGCGCTTGCGAGCGGCGCGAAGGAGATGATCGTGGTGCTGCCCGATTCCAAGACGGTCTATGGCGGTTCGATGTATTCGGGTGGCTCGACCGTCGGCAATTTCGAGGACTTCATCGCCCACGACGTCGTCTCTTATATCGATGCGCATTACCGCACGATCCCCAACCGGCTGAGCCGCGGCCTTGTCGGCCATTCCATGGGCGGATACGGCGCGCTCCGCATCGGCGCGAAGCATCCCGACGTGTTCGGCGCTCTCTATGTGATGAGCCCGTGCTGTCTCACCCAGCGACCGGCGCCCGACCCCACTTCGGAGCAGGAAAAGCAATTCGACGCGGCGGTCGCGGCGATGAAATCGCCCTCCGATGCGGAAAACATGCCCTTCTTCCAGCGCGCTGAGCTTGCGACGGCGGCGGCCTGGTCGCCCAATCCCAAGAACCCGCCGCTCTACTTCGACTTTCCCGTCAAGGACGGCGCCGTTCAGCAAAGCGTGCTGGATAAATGGGCGGCAAACGAGCCGCTCAACTTCATCGATCAGTACATCGGCAATCTGCGCCAATACTCCGCCATCGCGCTCGACGTGGGCGATGGGGACATGCTGCGCACCGATACCGAGAAGGTGCACGACGCGCTGGACAGCTACGGCATCAAGAACAGCTTCGAGCTATTCCAAGGAACGCATACGAGCAGGGTCGCCTATCGTATCCAGGATCATGTGCTGCCATTCTTTAGCGAGCATCTCTGCTTCACCGAAGGCTGCAAATAGGTCCACCGCTCGGCATCGGTAGGCAGTCGCTACCTTTCCTCCCCCGTTTACGGGGGAGGCCTGATCAAGGCGGTGGAAGGCAACAAACTGACCGTCGATTTCGACAAGGCGGGTGAGAAGAAGGTGATCGATACGTTTGTGACGAGGGGTTAAACATGGCAGTTCCTTCCTATGGTGTTTCCATCACATTGGAGGCAGCCAAGAAAGTCGTTGCGGCGGCGGAAACTGAGGCGGCGAAGAGTGGTTGGCAGATGACCATCGCCATTTTGGATGCCGGCGGCAATCTGGTGCTGCTGCACCGGATGGACAACGCCAATCTCGGCAGCGTGATGCTCTCCCAACAGAAGGCGAAGACGGCTGTGAATTTCCGGCGCGACACGAAGGTGTACGAGGATCTTGTGGCGCAGGGTGGGATTCAGTTGCGGCTGTTGGCGGCAGAAGGCTTGCTGCCGCTCGATGGCGGACTACCACTGTTGATCGACGGCAAGATCGTCGGCGCGATCGGCGTTTCGGGCGCGCAATCTTTCGAGGATGCGCAGGTTGCGCGGACGGGCGCTAGGGCGCTGTAGCAGATGAATCTTTCCCCTCCCCTCTGGAAAGCGTCTGTCTTTCTCACGAAGGCCGAAGCCGCCGATGTTGCGGCATCGTTTGAGCTGACCGGCGCGCAAGCGGTGATGACGGCGGAGGAGCCATTTGACGACGAAGCGGTGGTGGAAGCGCTTTATGGCGCGATGCCCGACGGCGATCTACTCTCCAAGCTCGCGGGACATGAGGTCCGCGTTATCCTTTTGCCCGATGCCGATTGGATCAAGCTCAGCCAAGAAGGTTTGCCGCCGGTGCGCGCGGGGCGCTTCTTCGTCTATGGCGCACACGACAAGGGCAAGGTTCCGCCCGGCGTGATCCCCATGCGCATCGAAGCGGGCATGGCGTTCGGCACCGGCCATCACGAAACGACAGCGCTGTGTTTGGCGGTGCTGAGCGATCTGGCGAAGCGGCGGCGGTTCGCGCGCGCACTGGACCTGGGCTGCGGCACCGGCCTCCTCGCCATCGGTGCGGCCAAGCTGTGGCGGCGGCGCGTGCTGGCATCGGACATCGATCCCGAAGCCATCGCCGTCACGCGCGAGAATGCGGCCATCAACGGCGAAGCGCCGCTGGTCCGCGCGGTCGTGGCGGACGGGCTGACCCACCCGGCCCTCGCGCGCGCTGCGTCCTTCGACCTGATCGTGGCGAACATCCTGGCCGGACCGCTGACGCGACTCGCCCCCGCCATCGCCCGCGCGCTGGGGCCGGGCGGAATGCTGGTGCTGTCGGGACTGCTGCGCTGGCAGGAGAATCTTGTTGTCGGCTACTACCGCCCGCACGGCCTGATCTTGCGCGCCGTCCGCCGCGACGGCTCCTGGTCGGCGCTAGTGCTGGAGCGGCCTCACCCTTCGACAAGCTCAGGGTGAGGGGAATTATTTATCCCTCATGCTGAGCTTGTCGAAGCATGACTGCGGGCGCTAACCTCCCACGCATGGACAAAATCTTTCAAAGCTACGACGACCAGAGCGACGCGGCGGCTTGCGCCCCGCGTCTTGCGGCCCTCAGGGGCGAACTCAAGAAGCGCGGCCTCGACGGTTTCCTCGTGCCGCGCGCCGACGAGCATCAGGGCGAATATGTGCCGGGGCGCGCGGAGCGGCTGGCCTGGCTGACCGCCTTCACCGGCTCGGCGGGCGCGGCCGTGGTGCTGGCCGACAAGGCCGCGATCTTCGTCGACGGGCGCTACACGCTTCAGGTTCGCGCGCAGACCGACGTGAGCCTGTTCGAGCCGCGCGATCTGGTGGCCGAGGGACCGGCGGCGTGGATCGAGGCCAATGTCGCCAGCGGCGCCAAGCTCGGCTACGACCCGTGGCTGCACACCGCGGCCGCGGTGGAAGGCCTGCAAGCGGCGGCGGCCAAGGCGGGTGCGGAACTCGTGGCCTGCGCGACCAATCCCATCGATGCGGTGTGGAGCGACCAGCCGGGCGCGCCCATTGCCAAGGCGGCGCCGCACGGCCTCGCGCTGGCCGGCGAGAACGCCGAAGCCAAGCGCATGCGCATCGCCGAGGAGGCGAAGAAAAAGGGCGCCGACGCGGTGGTGCTCACCATGCCGGATTCGATCTGCTGGCTGCTCAACATCCGCGGCGCCGACGTGCCCCATACGCCGTTCGCGCTGTCGTTCGCGATCCTGCATGCGGACGGCTCGACCGACCTGTTCCTGGACGAGCGCAAAAGCTCGCCGGACCTGGAGCGGCATCTGGGCAATTGCGTGCGACTGCGCGGCCCGCGCGATTTCGCACCGACGCTCGATACGCTCAAGGGCAAGACGGTGCTGGTTGATCCCGCCACCGCGGCTTCCGCGATCTTCGAGCGGCTCGGCAAGGCCGGTGCGAAAATCGCGCGCCTGCCCGATCCCTGCCAATTGCCGAAGGCCTGCAAGAATTCCATCGAGATCGAGGGCATGCGCAAGGCGCATATCCGCGACGGCTCGGCGCTGTCGCGCTTTCTGTGCTGGTTCGCGCGCGAAGCGCCCAAGGGCAAGCTGGACGAAATCGGCGCCTCCGAGAAGCTGGAGGAATTCCGCAAGGCGGACGACGCGCTCAGCGACCTGTCTTTCGATTCCATTTCGGCGGCGGCGGAGCATGCCGCCAGTCCGCATTACCATGTGACGCGTTCGTCCAACCGCGCCATCCATCCGGGCGAGATCTATCTGATCGATTCCGGCGGGCAATATCCCGACGGCACCACCGACGTGACGCGCACCGTGATCGTGGGAACGCCGACGGCGGAGATGAAGAACCGCTTTACCCGCGTGCTGAAGGGCCATATCGCGCTGGCGACCGTGAAGTTTCCCGAAGGCACGACCGGCGCGGCGCTGGATTCCTTCGCGCGGCGGTCGCTGTGGGACGTCGGCCTGGATTACGATCACGGCACCGGCCACGGCGTGGGCAGCTATCTTTCGGTGCACGAAGGACCGCAGAACATCTCCAAGCGGCCGGTGGCGCAAGCATTGAAGCCGGGCATGATCGTGTCCAACGAGCCGGGCTATTACAAGGCGGGCGAATACGGCATCCGCATCGAGAACCTGATCGTGGTGCGCGAGCTTCCCCTTGCCGCGGGCGGCGACCGCAAGATGATGGAGTTCGAGACCATCACGCTGTCGCCGATCGATCTTAATCTGGTGGAGGCTTCGCTGCTGACCGCGGACGAACGGGACTGGCTCAACACCTATCACGCGCGGGTGCGCGAAACGCTGACGGCGCTGCTGAACGACGAAACGCGGACATGGCTGGAAACGGCGACGCGGGCGATTTAGGGAGACGCGAAATGATTGTCGAAATGCGGACATATAAGACCAAGCGCGGTGCGCGGCCTAAGATTCTCGAAATTCTGCGCGGCAAGACCTTTGCGGAACTGAGGCGGATCGGCGTGAAATGCTGGGGGCCCTGCGCCTCCGTCGAGGACGAGACGACGATCTTCTGGATGCGCGGGTTCCCGGACGAGGCCGCGCGCGAGAAAATGTCGAGCCAGTTCTACGGCGGCTCGGCGTGGAAGAACGAACTCGCCGACGCCTTCATGCCAAATCTGGAAAAGTACGACGTGGTGGCCGTGGAGATGCCAGAAGACGCGGTGAAGTGGGTGTGAGTTGAACCCTGTGTGCCCCTCACCCTTCGACAAGCTCAGGGTGAGGGAAATGCTAGGCCCTCATGCTGAGCTTGTCGAAGCATGAAGGTCGGCCTGTAACTACCCGATCAGCTTGAGCCAATCGTCTTCGTCGATCACTTTGACGCCGAATTTCTGAGCGTCGACGAGTTTGGAGCCCGCACCGGGACCGGCGACGACAAGATCGGTTTTCTTCGAAACGGAACTGGCCACCTTCGCGCCCAGGCCTTCCG
>Ga0181529_10005415_pt1 | contig 13408 bp, 7 predicted proteins | sample PEATcosm2014_Bin_36_FD_119763 | JGI IMG/M metagenome (GOLD analysis project Ga0181529, IMG submission 119763) | Peatland microbial communities from MTU Mesocosm Facility, Houghton, MI, USA - PEATcosm2014_Bin10_30_metaG | ecosystem: Environmental > Terrestrial > Soil > Wetlands > Peat | place... | reverse complement strand
TGAAAAAAACAACTAAAACCACTCCGTCCGTCGTTTCCACTTCCACGCCAACCCCGGCTGCGCCCGGCGGCTTCACCCTCGGCCTTGATCTCGGCGACCGCAGCCATTACGTCTGTGTGCTCGCCGCCACCGGTCGGATCGTCCACGAAGGGCCGCTGCCCAATGACCGCGCGGCCCTCGCGGGGCTGCTCACACAGTATCCCGCCGCCACCGTGGCGCTGGAAGCGGGCACGCACCGCCCGTGGATCAGCCGGCATCTCACCGGCCTGGGGGCCACGGTCATCGTGGCCAATCCCCGGAAGCTCCACGCCATCACCCGCCACGAGCGCAAGTGCGACCGGCGCGACGCCCAGATGCTCGCCCGGCTGGCGCGCGCGGACGCGGCCCTGCTGCATCCCATTCAACACGGCACCGCCCAGGCCCAGCACGATCTGCTGGGCTTGAAGCTGCGCGACCGCCTGGTGCGCCCGCGCGTGGACCTCATCAACACCGTGCGGTTCACGCTCAAGAGCCTGGGCCACCACGTCCGCAACCCCTCGTCCGAATCCTTTCACAAAAACATCCTGACCGAGGTGCCCGCCGACTTTTAGCAGGGAGGCCGGCCTGGCGACGGCGCCGCCGCGAGGCGGGCGCGATAACAAGATGGGCCCCCGGCGCTTTTTGGAAGCACCCGGATCCAATCATGGACCGCTGGCAACAGTGAGTCCGGATGGAAGCGTGATCCTTTTCCGTCTTGCCAAAAGACCGGCTGCCGGCTAAATAAACCAATGTGCCCTTGATTTATAACTTGACTGCCTTCTCATGGAAGTCGCCGGAACCGTTAGCGCTTGCAGTTCCGCTGTCGCGGTTCACGCCACGAGTCGGCGGTGGCTTTCTACGTTAGGCTGCACGAGCACACCGAGCGTTCCATGCGCCTTATCCGCTACCAACTAGAATACCAAGAGCCGATGTTGGCACTTCATCGCAGTGCCATTGAGGGATTCACTTTGGGCATGAGCCAGCAGCAAGACGAGGCTGACCTTGTGGCAGTCGAGGATATTTATCTGCGCAGCCGCGGTGAGTTTCTCCTCGGTTTCATCGGCGTGAGGCTTATTGCGATGGGTGGTTTCAAGCGGCTCTCGGATGATTTGGCTGAGTTGCGGCGTATGCGGATTTCGCGCGATCTTCAAGGTCGAGGTTACGGCACGCTCATATTGTGTGAGTTGGAGCGGCGAGCATTTCAGTTTGGCGTTCGCACGCTTTGCCTGGACACGGCGAGAAGGCGTCCGTTGACACTTGAGTTTTATCGCAAGCACGGCTATCAAGAGACCGGCCAGAGTTTTTATGGAGCAGTCGAGACAGTTCAGTTCAGAAAGACATTGGATGAGCGAGTTTGTGAAGGTGCAGCCTAACAAGATAGAATGAGAAGGCAGAGGCCCGGTGTCGGTTGCTGGGTTATCCTCTCTGCCTATGAAAAAACAACTAAAACCACTCCGTCCATCGTTTCCACCCCCGCCGCCCCGGCTGCTTCACCCTCGGCCTCGATCTCGGCGACCGCAGCCATTACGTCTGTGTGCTCGCCGCCACGGGCCAGATTATTCACGAAGGGGCGCTGCCCAATGACCGCGTGGCCTTGGCCCGGTTGCTGACCCAGTATCCGGTCGCCGTGGTGGCCGTCTGCCAAGCCCCGGCCCAAGGCGGTTTGGGATGGACGCACGCGGGTGAATTTAGTTTGGACGCCCGCCCTCACCTGTGTCCTCTCCCTCAGGAGAGGATTTCACCAGCCACGCTTCCGGTATATTGGGCAGACTGTCCGGCCAATCCCGCCGCCGGTTTTGCCACCGACGCGGGGAACGTGAAAACCCTCTCCGTGGGGTCTGGGTGAGGGAGGACGTAAAACCATTCAGCGGCGGCGACGGCGCTTGCGGGCGGACGGGAAATATGTCTGCTGTGTAAGATTCCAGGGTGGAACGGCCCGCGCGCAAGCTGGGTTTCAAGGTTTTTGCGCCGGGGATAAGCATTGACCGAAATGCGCAAACCTGCTTACATGACCTCATGGTGGCCGGCAGACTAAACCAGCCAGCCAGGCACGGGGTCCTGAACACCCTGCGGCCCATTTTATGTTAGGCCGAGATTGCTATGCTACATTTACGACGCAGATTGTTTGGGCTGTGCCTAGTTCCAGTTCTCCTCGCGGCCTTGGATGGTTGGGTGACGCTGCACGGCCAACCCCAAGACTATTGGGCTGGTAATTATTCCCATGTAATCGAGGGCACGCCATTCTTTCGCATATTGCTAACTCATAGTCCTGCAGCTTACATCGCCGGTTTAGCGGGCTGGGTTCTGGCTTTTGTCGGCATGATTTTGCTGGCACCGGAAACAGTGGCTCTTGCAGTGACTATCATCTTCACGCTTGGACACGCAATCGGTGCCTATTCTTGGTTGGTTGATAGCCGATATTTTTTTCAATTGTATTACGGGATGTTGCTGTTTGCGTCTGTCGGTCTGGCCGTGGGGATTCGCTGGGGTTGGCGAGCCAAGCCACAAAATGATGCGCCCGTCGGGAAGCGACTGCATTGGGGGCTGCGTTGGTCAGTCATCGCGGTGCTATGTGGAATTGAGGCCTATTATCTTTGGCCACACAAGCTATGACGCTTCCGCCCCCTAAGAAGATAGCCGCTACATGATGAAATACAGGCGTTTATAAATTCCAATCTCTTTGAGTCATTGCCCCGTCTTGGAGGCGGTTGGTGTGCTGATGTATTGACAGGCGAAACAGCTTGCTTCCGATATTAAGCCAAGCCTTTGCCGGGAGCCACAGTTAGCGCCACTCGCCCCGGTGGCCCGGCGGGCGCTGCCCTGCCTGATTGAAACCGCTTAAAATGCAGTTTTGCCCGGTAAATACCAGCCAGCACAGCCATGCTGTGTAACGCAAGGCAAGGCTGAAAACAGCATAAATTGAGCAGGTGAATGACGCGGGAAGAGCGGCCGGGCGGTCGCGGCTGCGCCGCCCGTTATTTGCGGCTGCGGGGCACCGCAACCCTGCCATTCCTGGAGTCGGTGCCGGAGATGGACACCAAACTGAAAGAGCCGAATGCGAAGGATGAGGCGTTTGAGGAGGTGGTGAAGTCCGCCCAAGCTGCCGCTGTATTGGTTTTAGTTTATTGATTGATCCGCGAATTGCGCGAATTGACACGAATTGGTTTTTCCTTCGCGCAAATTCGCGTAATTCGTGGATTCAAAGCCGGCGCAGGCGGCGGCGGTGCTAGTGCTGGTTTATTGAACAACGAAGGAACAAAGTTTTGCTGACTTTGTCGCTTGGTTACTTTGTTGTTAAAACCATAAACCGGCGGCGGTTTTATTTCCGCGCCACCAAAAGCAGTGTTCCCAAAAGTCCGGAGGTCTGCTACTTTGTGGCCATGACCATGTTCGCATAAGTTCTGGATTCCGCCGATGGGCTGGCGTTTGAGGAGCAGGAATCGCTCGTGGAAGTGCTCCAGCGCCGGCTGGCGGAACATCGCCGGGCGGAACTGGTCGTGGCGGTGAAAGCGGCGCGGCAGGAATTCAAGGCGGGGCGTTGCCGCCCGGCCACGCCCGCGCAAATCGTCAAACGCATCTTTGCTTGAAACGGCTGCTCCTGCCTTCCACGGCGTTCGTCTGTTCCGGCCGCCGGTTCGCCCGCAAGCAGTCATAGTTAGCGGCGGAATTGCAAGCGGCGCTGGCCTTGCTGGCGGAAGACGCCTTTCATCCACAACTCAAGACGCACAAGCTCAAGGGCAAACTTGCTGGTTCGTGGGCGTGCAGAGCGGGTTATGATTTGCGGGTGGTCTTCCAGTTCGTGCAGCACAAGGGCACGGAGGCAATCCTGCTCGAAAGCCTTGGCACGCACGACGAAGTTTATTGAGCAAAAGTCTCTTTTGGGCAGCCGCCGCTGCGGACCACCGTGGCGGCGGTTTGGTTTTCCAACCGTCCCCAACTTTGGTTTTTTTTGGGTTCATTAAATCTTTCCCGGTTTTCCGCTTTTGTCGCTTCGCGGCGTCGTTTAGATTTGGCTTATGTCATATTTGCGGCGATGGTTTTTGATTTTGTCCGCGCTCGTGTTGGGCGGCGGACAGCTTGTCGCCGCCGGCACGCGCGAGGAGCGCGCCTATGCCGCCGCGCTCGCTGCGTTTCGCGACCAGTTTTACGACCGGGCGACCAACGGGCTGACGCAGTTCCTTCAAAACTATCACAAATCCGGCAATGCGCCGCAGGCCGTGCTGCTGCTGGCGCAGTCGGAATTTTATCTTGGAAATTATCCGGCGGCCATCGCCCGGCTGACCGACCCCGGCAATCTGGCCAGGGCGAAAGCGGCCGGGTTGACGGATCGTTATGTTTATTGGAAGGCCGAGGCGCAGTTCGCCGGCGGCGATCTCAAGGGCGCGGCGGGGACTTTTATTTCGCTGGTGGACGATTTTCCCGAATCCCCGCTGGGCCTGAGCGCGCTGGTGGAGGGGGCGGCGGCCTTTGGAAAACTTGGCCAATGGGCGCAGGTGGACGATTTGCTGGAGAACACGAACAGCCTGTATCAGCGCACGGCGCGGCTGGACCCGGCCAACGAACTCGTCACCAACGGACGGCTGTTGCAGTCGGAATCAAAATGTGTGCAAAAGGATTTTGCCGCGGCCAGTAGGATGTTGCATCTGCTGAATCCGGCGACGCTCACGCCGGAACAGGACTGGCAGCGGGCGCTTCAGCTTTACCGGGCCAGCCTGGGCCTGAACGATCTGGACGCGGCTTTGACCGCCACGACCAACCTGCTCCAAACCGCCCGCCACGGCCAAGGCGGCCATTGGGCGGCCAATCTGGCGGAAAGCGTGGCCCGCCACGCCGACGTGCTTGAAAAAGAAGGCCGGCTGACCGAGGCCGTCGCGGCCTGGCAGGAAAATCTCACGAGCAGCGCTCCCGTGGAGCAACAGCGGCAGGCGGTTTTGAAAATGGCCGAACTGGCGGCGGCGCAAAACGACCTGACCAACGCGGAAGCAGGCCTGGAAAAATATCTCGCCCAGTTTGCCGATTCACCGGCGGCGGAAACCGCCTTGCTGGCCTTGGGTGAAATGTATTTGAAGGATTTCGCCGCCCAACCGGCGGCGACCAATTATCTCGCGGCGGCACAGACCAATTTCGACCAGTTCATCGGCGCGTTCACGAACAGTCCGCTGGCGGGCAAGGCCTTTTTGGATCGTGGCTGGTGCGAATGGCTCGCCAGCCAGACCAATGCCAGCCTCGCGGATTTCCAGGAGGCCGCGCAACGGCTGCCGGCCTCGACCGACCTGGCCGTGGCGAAATTCAAGGCCGGCGACGCGCGGTTTGCGCTCGGGGATTTTTCCAGGGCGCGGCAGGATTACCAGGCGGTGCTGGATGATTTTACGAATCTTCCCGCCGTCGGCCGCTCACTCGGTGAACTGGCGCTTTACCAATGCCTGCGCGCAAACCTGGCGTTGAACGACGCCGCCGGCGCGAATGACGCGCTGGAGCGAATCTTGAAACAATATCCCGAGGGCGATCTTTCGGACAACGCCATCCTGCTGGTTGCAGAAAAGGCGGATGATGCCCGCCAGCCCGCCGTCGCCCGTGCGTTGCTCGAACAATTTGAAAAACGGTATCCGCATTCCGAACTGCTCCCGCAGGCGCGGATGGCCGTGGCGCGGACCTATGAGCAGGAGCAAAACTGGCCGGCGGCGATTACGAACTATCAGGGCTGGCTGCGCGATTTCCCGACCAGCAATTTGTATCCGCAGATGCAATACGCGCTGGCGCTGGCCAATTATCACGCGGGCAACGAGGCGAACGCGCTGGCGCAGTTCACGGCGTTTATCAGCCAGTTCCCGACCAACCCGCTCACGCCGCTGGCGCAGATGTGGGTGGGGGACCATTTTTTCCGGCTCGGCGGGACAAATTTTGTGGAGGCGGAGCGGCATTATGAACTGATCTTCCAGAATTTCCCGACCAACGAACTCGCCTGTCCGGCGCAGTTGATGGCCGGCCGCGCCGCGATGGGCCGGTTCAGCTATTCCGAAGCCAGCCGTTCCTATTTGATCCCGCTGATCAATGACACGAACTGCCCGGCAGAACTGTGGGTGCAGGCGCACTTCGCCTACAGTGACGCCTTGAGACAAATGGCCGCCTCGGACACGAGCAACACGAACCTGCAACTGGCGACGAACATCCTCAGCCAGCTCTGTCCGCTGGCCGCGACGAACGTGGCGGGGGCGCTGGCCTGGAGCGAAATCGGCGACTGCGATTTGCAGCTCGGCGCGCTCGACGCCGCCACGAACGCCTACGCGCAGGTTTTGGATTCGCCGGCGGCAGGCCCGGACCTTCGCGACCGGGCGCAGGTTGGATTGGGCACGGTGCTGGAAAAAAAAGCGGAAGGCCTGTCAGCCGACGCCCAGAAACCGCTGCTCGACCAGGCGCGGGAGAATTATCAGGACGTTTTTTATGCGGAAACTGAATTCAGAAATGAGTTCTGGACGAAAAAAGCGGGCCTGCAAATGCTGGCGCTGGCCGCCAGGACGGGAATTTTGAAAGGCGACGCCCTGGCGGATTTTATCACGAGGCTGAAAAAAACTTTTCCGCAGTTGAAGGATTCTCAGGAGTTGAAACGGCTTGCGTTGCAAAACTGACGGCGTTTAACTTGTCCTCCGATTGAAATTAACCCGCCGATGATGATCGAAGCGGCCACCGAAACCATTTTGACGCTGACGCCGCGCGCGGCAGCCGAGGTCAGCGGCCTTTTGATGAACGCGGAAAATGCGGGAAAATGTTTCCGGGTTTTTGTGGAGCAGGGCGGCTGTTCGGGCATGCAATGCGGCATGGTCTTCGACGAAAAGCGCGACGGTGATTTTGCTTCAGACCAGCCGGGAGTGACCGTGCTGGTGGATACATCAGCGCGCAATATCTGCGCGGAACGTTCAGCGACGCGCTGACCGGCGGCGGTTTCAAGATCACGAATCCGAACGCGAAGGAAAGCTGCGACTGCGGCAAATCTTTCAACGCCTGATTTTTCAGGAACAAAAAACGCCGTTCCGCTTGGCGCGGAACGGCGTCTGGCTGTTGGCCGGAATCAGAACCAGTTTTTCCGCACCATCCATGATTTGATGAGCTGGGTCAGGCCGACATAGCAAAGCAGCGTCAGCGCCAGCAGCGGCCAGAACTGCCACGGCAGCGGCACGAAGCCGAGATAACGCGCCAGCGGCGTGAATGGCAGGATTGCGCCGATGCCCATGATGGCGATGGTCGTCATCGTGAGCTGCCAGCTCGCGCGCGACTGGATGAACGGAATCTGGTTCGTGCGGATGACGTGGATGATGAGCGTCTGGGTCATGATAGATTCGACGAACCAGCCAGTTTGGAAGAGGGAAGCGGCATAAATTTTGTCAGGGTCAGTGATGCCGGCAAAACGGCTGGCCATTTCCGCTGGCAGCATGGTTAGGTTGCTGCATTTGAAATAAAACCACATGATGCCAAAAGTTGTATAGTCAAAGATCGAGCTGATCGGTCCGATGAACACGATGAACTTGGCGATCTCGCCGATGGCCCACGGGCGCGGCTTGGAAATGACCGCGGTGCCGACGTTGTCGGTCGGAATCGGCACCTGTGAAAAATCGTAGAGCAGGTTGTTTGACAGCACTTGGATTGGCCGCATCGGCAAATAGGGCAACAGTGCGCTCGCGCCGAGCACGCTGAACATGTTGCCGAAGTTGGAACTCGCACCCATGCGGATGTATTTCAGGATGTTCACGAACACCTTGCGGCCTTCGAGCACGCCTTCTTCCAGCACCATCAAATCTTTTTCCAGCAGAATCATGTCGGCGGATTCCTTGGCGATGTCCACCGCGTTGTCCACGGACAAACCCACGTCGGCGGCGCGCAGCGCGGGCGCGTCGTTGATGCCGTCGCCCATGAAGCCGACGACGTGTTTGTTGCGCTGCAACGCCTGCACGACGCGCTTTTTGTGCGCCGGTGAAAGGCGGGCGAAAACGTCGGTGGTTTCCACCTCTTTGCCGAGCTGTTCGTCGGTCAGATTTTCCACCTGGCTGCCAAGCAAAATCTTTTCCGCATGGATGCCGACTTCGGTGCAAACCTTGCGTGTCACAAGGTCGTTGTCGCCGGTGAGCACTTTCACGGTGACACCGTTCTGCCGCAGCGCGGTGATGGCCTTGGCGGCGGAGTCCTTCGGCGGATCAAGGAACGCGAGATAGCCGGTCAGGACGAGTTCGCTTTCGTCGGCCTTGGTGAACGTGGTCTGTGCACCGAGTTTTTTCGTCGCCACGGCGAGCACGCGAAAACCATCTTCGCTCAAATCATTCACCTGCTGCACGAGGTCGCCGACGAGGATCGGTTCCATCGGCAAAATTTCGCCGTCGCTCTCGAAGTGCGAACATTTGGCGAACACCGCTTCCGGCGCGCCCTTGGTGAGCAACCGGCGCTCGCCTGTCGGCAACTCGATGGCCACCGACATCATGCGGCGCGAGAAGTCGAACGGGATTTCGTCCACCATCCGGTATTTATCAATGCCCAGTTCGCCGTGCAGTTCCTTGTATTTCAGCACCGCGCGGTCGAGCACGTTTTTCAAGCCGGTTTGAAAATGGCTGATGAGATACGCGTCGCGCAGCACGGCTTCACTTTCATTCTTAAAAACATCCACATGCAATTCGAGGATGACGTGGTCAATCGTCAGCGTGCCGGTCTTGTCCGTGCAGAGCACGTCCATCGCGCCGAAGTTCTGGATGGAATTGAGTTTTTTGACGATGACTTTTTTCCGCGACATCGCCAGCGCGCCCTTGGAAAGACAGACGGAAACGATCATCGGCAGCATTTCCGGCGTGAGGCCGACGGCGACCGCCATCGCGAAGAAAAACGCATCCTTCCAGTTGTGCTTCATGAAGCCGTTGATGAAAAACACCATCGGCACCATGACCAGCATGAACGTCAGCATGAGCCAGACGAATTTTTTCACGCCCTTGTCAAAGGCCGTCTCGGTCTGCTGGCCGGCCAGGCTGCTGGCCATTTTCCCAAAATACGTCTGCGCGCCGGTCGCCAGGATCACGGCCGTGGCCGCGCCGCTTTCCACGCTGGTGCCGAGAAAGCACAGGTTCGTGTGCTCGATGGACGAAACACTGGTGCGCGGATCGCGCGCATCGGATTTTTCCACCGGCAGCGATTCTCCAGTGAGTGTGGCCTGGATGATGAACAGATCCTTCGCTGCCATCAGCCGGACGTCTCCGGGAATCATGTCGCCGGCGGACAGCTTGACCACGTCGCCGGGGACGAGCTGTCGCAGCGGAATTTCCTTTTGCTGCCCGTCGCGCACCACGGTGGCGGTGACCTTGATCATCGCCTTGAGTTTGGCCGCCGCATTGTTGGCTTTCGTTTCCTGCACGAAGCGCAGCGTCACGCCGAGAACCACCATGATCAGCATCATCGTCCCGCCAGGAATGTCATCGGTGACGTAGGACAGGATGGACAGGACGGTCAGCAGAATCACCAGCGGGTTGCGGACGGCGACCCACAGCCGGTGCAGCCACTCGTGTTTTTTTTCCTGGCCGACCTCGTTGGGGCCGAAGACCTCCAGCCGTTCGGCGGCTTCCTCCTCGGTCAAACCGGTGGGCGCGGATTGCAGCCGCTCCAGAATGGCGGCGCTGTCGTTGGTTGCCGCATCGCGGATCAAGTCGGTGGCTTGCTGGCCTTCCAATGGTTTCATGGTGGTCATGGTTTTCAGGGGTTCAGACGGCGTAACGCTTCAACACGGTGAGCAGGGAATGCAGTTCGCGGCGGCCTCCGGTCTGGTTGGCGGTGCTGGCGACGTATTCCTGCAAATGGGATTCGATCATTTCCTCGCTGAACGATTTCAAGGCGCGGCGGGCGGAAACGACCTGCATCAGGACGTCCGAGGTTTCAGCGTCGGCCTCCACCATGCGCTCAATCGCCTCGACCTGGCCCTTGATCCGTCGCAAACGGACAACCAGCGCCCGTTTTTCCAGGCCGGGGCGGGCGTGTTTTGTTTTCATGGCAAAAGCTTTAGCATTTTTCAACGGATGCGCCATCCTAAAAATGGCGCTTGACCGTGTATGGGGGGTAGGGGTATATGGCGGCGTGACTTTTGTCAAATCAACTTTTGTTTGGCTGCCAGTTCGTGCGGGCGCGGACAGGCGCGAATTGAACCCGTCCTGTTGTAGCTCCGGCTACAAATTCTGCTTGACGGCCGCCGGCGGCGGTATGTAGCTTTGGCTACAATTTTATCTATGACCAATAAGTTCCGTTCGTTTTTGATGGTTGCTGTGCTGGCCGATGCTGCCATTAAGGCGCAGGAACTTTCCACCAGCGCGCCGGCGACCAATGCGCGGCAAAATTGGAATTTCCACGTTCAAAACACGGACATCATGCAGGGCTATCCCGGCTTTGGCGCAAATTATTCCGGGCCGAACAGCCTGCCGTCCGGCGGCGAAACCCGCGAATCGGTTTCGTTGGACTTGATGGCTGGCGTTCGTTTGTGGCCCGGTGCCGAGGCGCACGTGGACGGCATGATGTGGCAGGGCTTTGGCTTGAACGACACGCTTGGCGTCGAGGGTTTTCCCAACGGCGAGGCGTTCCGCCTCGGCACCAGCGTTCCCAACGGCACGATTTCACGCCTGTTCATCCGCCAGACCATCGGCTTGGGCGGCGAGCAGGAGGACGTGGCCGACGACCAGTTCACGCTGGCCGGCAAGCAGGACATTTCGCGGGTCACGATTACGCTTGGCCGTTTCAGCGCGAAGGATATTTTTGACAACAACGCCTATGCCAACGACCCGCGCACGCAGTTCCTGAACTGGGCGCTGATGGCCAACGAAGCGTGGGATTATCCGGCGGATGCCATTGGCTACACGACCGGCATTGCGATTGAGTGGAACCAGCCAAAATGGACGCTGCGCTACGGATTTTTCCAGCTGCCGCGCTATGCGAATTCGCTGACGGCGGAAGACCGCCTTTTGAAATGGCCGTTTGAAGATTCGGCGCAGGACACACCGGTGCTGGAGTCGTGGGGCATGGTCACGGAATTCGAGCGCCGTTTCACACTCAACGCGCATCCCGGCGCGGTGCGTTTGCTGGCTTTTGTGAATCGCGCCAACATGGGCAGTTATCAGGACGCGGTGGACGATCCGGTTCGGCCGGCGGACATCAACGCCGTGGAAAAATTCAGCTACAAATACGGCTTCGGCCTGAACGCCGAACAGGAAATTTTCAAAAACATCGGCGTCTTTTCCCGCCTCGGCTGGAGCGACGGCCACACGCAAGGCTGGGTGTTCAGCGACGTGGACTACACCGCGACCGCCGGCGTCAGCTTCAAAGGCGAAGCGTGGCGTCGGCCGGATGACACGTTTGGATTTGCCGGCGTGCTCAGCGGCATTTCCAAATCGCATCAGGAATTTTTTGAGGCCGGTGGCGTTGGAATTCTGGCGGGCGATGGCCAATTGAATTACGGCTGGGAGAAAATTCTGGAAACGTATTACGATTTCAAAATCTGGAAGACCATTCATAGCTCACTAGATTATCAATTCATCAGCGACCCCGCGTTCAACCAGGACCGCGGACCGGTGTCGGTTTTCGCTGCCCGGGTGCATTGGGAGTTTTGACACGGCAATTCCCTTTCTTGCGCGTTTCGGGCGAATCGGCTAGTGTAATGCCGTTCGGGGAGCCAAATCGCCTTTGGGCGACGCTGAGAGTTTTGCGCGGAAGCGCGAATGACCCGTGAACTTGAACCGGATAATACTGGCGCAAAGAAAACCTCTCTCCGGCTTTCCTTCCAAAAATTATGATCGCCACCAAAGATTCGTTCGAGCCGCACAGCCGCGAGCAACTGCCCGCCAGCAAACGCGTTTACGTCCAAGGACAAATTCATCCCGACGTGCGCGTGCCGATGCGCGAAATCTCGCTCACGCCCACGCAGGTTTCTGAATGCGATGTGCGGGTGAACCGCCCGGTGCGTGTCTATGATTGCAGCGGTCCGTGGGGCGATCCTGATTTCAAGGGCACGTCCGAGGAAGGCCTGCCCGCGCTGCGCCGCGACTGGATTTTGCAACGTGGCGACGTTGAGGAATACGCCGGTCGCGAAGTGAAGCCGATGGACAACGGCTATCTTTCCGGCAAACACGCCGAGTTCGCCAGCGCGGCGGAGAAAAACCGTCTCGTGGAGTTTCCTGGCCTCAAGAGTCAGCGTCGTCGCACGTTGCGCGCCAAGGCCGGCAAGGTCGTCACGCAGTTGCAATACGCCCGCGCCGGCATCATCACGCCGGAGATGGAGTTCATCGCCATCCGCGAAAACATGGGGCGCGCGAAAATCTCGGACATGGCGAACGACATCATTCGCAACGACCTTGACAAACAGCACGCCGGTTCGCAGCAAAATGCGAATGGCGAATTTACGCCGTCCGTCTTCCGCAAATTTTCGCAGCGCATCCCGAAGGAAATCACGCCGGAGTTTGTCCGCAGCGAAGTGGCCGCCGGTCGCGCGATCATTCCGCTGAACATCAACCATCCCGAAGCCGAGCCGATGATCATCGGCCGCAATTTCCTCGTGAAGATCAACTCGAACATCGGCAACAGCGCCGTGGCGTCGAGCATCGAGGAGGAAGTCGAGAAAATGCGCTGGTCCATCAAGTGGGGCGCGGACACCGTCATGGATTTGTCCACCGGCAAAAACATTCACGCCACGCGCGAATGGATTCTCCGCAACTCGCCCGTGCCCATCGGCACCGTGCCGATTTATCAGGCGCTCGAAAAAGTCAATGGTCGCGCCGAAGATCTCACGTGGGAACTTTTCCGCGACACGCTCATCGAACAGGCCGAGCAGGGCGTGGACTATTTCACCATCCACGCCGGCGTGCTGCTGCGTTTCGTGCCGATGACCGCGAACCGCATGACCGGCATCGATTCGCGCGGTGGCAGCATCATGGCTAAATGGTGCCTCGCGCATCATCAGGAAAATTTCACCTACACGCACTGGGACGACATCTGCGACATCATGGCCGCCTACGACGTTTCATTCTCCATCGGTGACGGTCTGCGCCCCGGCTCGATTGCCGATGCGAACGACCGCGCGCAGTTCGGCGAATTGCAAACGCAGGGCAAACTCACCAAGCGTGCGTGGGCCAAGGGCGTGCAAGTCATGAACGAAGGTCCCGGCCATGTGCCGTTGCACATGATCGAGGAGAACATGGTGAAGCAGCTCGAGTGGTGTGGCGAAGCGCCGTTCTACACGCTCGGGCCGCTCACCATCGACATCGCGCCCGGCTACGACCACATCACCAGCGGCATCGGCGCGGCGATGATCGGCTGGTATGGCTGCGCGATGCTCTGCTACGTCACGCCCAAGGAACACCTCGGCCTGCCGAACAAGAAGGACGTG
>Ga0181529_10005414_pt1 | contig 13411 bp, 9 predicted proteins | sample PEATcosm2014_Bin_36_FD_119763 | JGI IMG/M metagenome (GOLD analysis project Ga0181529, IMG submission 119763) | Peatland microbial communities from MTU Mesocosm Facility, Houghton, MI, USA - PEATcosm2014_Bin10_30_metaG | ecosystem: Environmental > Terrestrial > Soil > Wetlands > Peat | place... | reverse complement strand
GTCGAAATTGTGATTGACGCGGCGGCGGTCGTACCAGAGGCCGTAGTAATGATAGAAGGCGGCGCCGGGCGAGAGCGAGGCGGCGAAAGCCTCCAGGTCGTCGGTGAGACCGGTGCCGGTGCGCCCGGGCGTGAAGCGCGTGATGGCGCCGCCTACTCGCGCCGCGAGCGTTGGCACGGTCTGTCCCAGGTAGAACTGGAAGGCCACGCGCGTGGTCCATGCCGGCTGGCCGCCGATCATGAACCGCCCATTCTCCACCCGGAGCGGCTTCCCGGGGGCGGCAGGCTTCCGGGCGGCCTCGTGCGCCAGGAACGCGGCAAGTTGGGCCGCGGAGAGTGGCGGCACACCCGCCGAGGAAGCCGGAATGGGGAGCGTTTCGGCAACGGCCTTGCGTTCGGCCAGTTGCTGCCGGTAGAGGCTGGCGGGCTCGATGGGGTTGCCTCTGCCAAAGTCCGTATAGGGATTGCCGGCGTCGGTCTTCTCATTCGACGGCATGGAGCCTCGGCAGCCGTACGACTGGTTGTAGGCGCCGGGCGGGCTTTGCACTTCGATGTCGGTAGCTTCGCAGTTCCAGAGAATGGAGTTGGCGGCGGCCCATCCGGCGCCCTGGTCGTCGGTCGCGCGGTTGATCAGGCGCAGCGCGTTGCCGCGGATCTTCACGTTGTCGTAAAGCACGCCCGAAGCCCAGCTATCCAGCGGTCCGCTATAGTTGCGCGACTCTTCGGAGGTGCAATCAAGGAAGACGATGGGGCCGGCGGCGGCGAAACCGGTGGTGAAGTCCTGGCGTCCGCGGCGGCTATGGCAGCGCTCAAACAGCGTCAATTGGCCGGCGGTGTGGAAGGCGCGACCACGGTAGGCGGCGTCTTCGCCGATAGGGTCAACGCCGTCGCAATCCTCGATAGCGACCCACTTGGTGTCGGCCTGCGCGACCACGGCATAGGCTACGAAATGCAGCGCGGCCACCTGGCGCACCCAGGCATTCTCGACATGGTCCAGGCTGATGGCGACCCAGGAGTGGTCTTCGTCCTTGGGGCGGGTGCGGTCGTAGTCCGAAACCAGGCGCAGATTCTCGATGCCCGAGTGGTGGATGCGTCCGGGGGCGTCGTAGCGGTACACGAAACCGCCCCCATACTCGCGGTCGAGCGCCGTGGTCAGCGGCGCGTCGAAGAGCACGCGATTGCCTTCAACGCCGGTGACCTCGCGGTCCCAGGCGACGTCGCGCGAACCGGGCTGCCAGTGCAGGCGCTCGTTGGCGCGCCAGCCCTGGAATTGGTCCATGCGGAGGAGCGAGATCCAGGCGGCGGTGGAAGGGCGCAGAACCACGATGCGGTCGCCCACGTGGAGCCCCGAGGCGTCGGCAACAGTGATGGCGGCAGCGCCGACTGGCACGTAGGCGTCGGTAACGGCTTGGCGGGAGCCGGGGATTTCGGCGCGCTCGCCGTGGCCCGCGACTTCGATGAGCGTGCGCCGCGAAACTCCGGTGGCATGGAGAACCGTCCCGTTCTCGCCGCTACCGCTGCCGCGCAGGACCACGCCACTGGCCGCGATGCGCAGGCTGGTATCGATGGTGAAGATGCCGCGTGAGAGTAGCACGGCGCCGCGGAATCCGCCGGCGTCGGGGCGCAGGGCCGAAACCAGGTCGATGGCCGCCTGAATGCGCTCGCGATCGTGGCCGCCGCCCGCCGCGAGGTAGATTTTGGCGGGGACAATCGGCAGGGAAGCGCCGCCACCATACCCCGCGGAGGAAAAATCGATGACTTGGTTACCGCGCGCGTCCGGGGAGTAAGCCAGCTTGCCGGCGGAAGTGAATCGAACGGAGGGCTGGGCGAAGGCAGTGAAGGCGCCTGCGACGAGGCAGAGGAGATTGCGCATAAAATGGGGACAGTTCAGGCTGTCCCCATTTTATGCCAGTAGAGATTCATGAAACACCTGGAATAATAATGCAGTCTGTTCTATGGATTTTGGAAGAATCCTGCGGCTCTGCAGCCTCAGGAATTCAGATTTTCATGAAATCTGAGGAGTTGTGTGATATTCTCACACCGTGCGACGGAGTGAGGAGAAACGGCGTGCGACGATCGTTGATGTCGCCGCCAAAGCGGGCGTGTCGTTAGGCACTGCTTCGCGGGTCTTGAATAACCGGAGGGACGTCGATAGGGAATTACGCCGGCGAGTCATGGAAGCCGTTCGCATGTTGGGGTATGTGCGGGGCGAACATGGACGGCGGGCGGCGCGCGAGACCTGCCCGATCATCACCTTTGTGCTCGGCAATCGTGAGTTTCTCCACCCCATGCACGCGCGTATGCTGCAAGGGGCCGAGCAGTATTGCGAGGAGTTAGGTTACTTCCTGGTCTTCAAACGGCTGGAGTATTCGGCCACGGCGCCAGTCTCGGAACTGGGGCTGCCCTCGCTGTTGCGAGAACATGGCATTGCGGATTGTCTGATTCTGGCAGGCACGAATTACCCCAACATGATTGAGGCCACTGCGGCCGCCGGGGTTCCCTACGTCTTGTATCGCAACAACCTGGTGGGCGAGGCGCCCGAGGAAAGCCCCGACCAGGTGCGCGCCGACGACCTGAGCGGAGCCATGGAAGCCATGCGGTACCTGGTGCGGTTGGGGCATCGGCGCATCTGTTTCATCGGAGACATCTCGCAGCCGTGGTTCGCCAACCGCTACCGGGCGTACTGCGCGGTGGCGTCGGAAGCCATGCTGGAACCCATGGGGCAGACCGTGGGACTGGCGGACGACAGCTTCCGCAACGGGTTCGCGTCGGCGGAAGCGATTCTGCGGCAGGGAATCCGGCCGACGGCCATCTTCGCCGCGTCGGACCACGTGGCGCTCGGCGTACTGGAACAGTTGCGCCGCAGCAGCGTGCGCGTGCCCGAGGATTGTTCGATTGTCGGATTCGACGACCTGCCGGACTCGCGCGTGACTAGTCCACCGCTGACCACGGTTCACAATCCCTTTTTCGAGGTGGGGCGCGAGTTGGCGCGCATGGCGATCGAGAAGGCCAAAGCGCCGTGCCAGCCGCAGCCGGAAGTGGTATTGCCCACTGAACTGGTGTTGCGCGGAACCACCTGGCCGTGCATGGAACCGTGTGCGGTGGGGTGAAACAGCGGTTGGCTGGCCGAGCGTGGCGAGTGTCATCTCGTGTACACTTTGAGAGTTCGCCATCTATTTATCGTCTGCAGCGCCGCTCACCGCCAGCGGACTTGGGAGTTCCGAAAATGCGTATCGCCAATCATCCATTAATTGCCGGCCTCATGATCGTGGGGCTTGCCAGCGTCGCAACAGCGCAGAAGAAGGAGTTCACGAACTGGCCGGCGGGCACCTCGCCGCAGGAAATCGGCAAGAAGATCGTAAAGGACATGCTGCCGCGCTGGATTCCGACGAGACCTTCCGTCCATTACGCCGAGGACTCCACCTGGTACGCCGCCCTGGAATTCGCCAAGCTGACCAACGATCAGGCCATGACCGACGCGCTGGTCAAGCGCTACGACCCCTGGCGCACCGAAGAGGGCCAGCAGAAGATCGTCTCCTGGGAGCGCCACGTGGACCACGCGATCTTCGGCATCGTGCCCCTGGAACTGTACATTCGCACCAAAGACCCGCAGTATCTCGCGCTCGGCAAGAAACTGGCCGATCAGCAATGGGAGAAGCCCACGCCGGAAGGCCTCTCGGGCGAGACGCGCTACTGGATCGACGATATGTACATGATCACGATCCTGCAGCTTCAGGCCTACCGCGCCACCGGCGATAAGGTCTACCTGGACCGCGCCGCGCTGGAAATGGTGGCGTACCTGGACAAGCTGCAGAAGCCCAACGGCCTGTTCTATCACGGGCCGGAGTTTCCCTTCTTCTGGGGCCGCGGCAATGGCTGGGTGGCGGGCGGCATGTCCGAACTGCTCGGCGAGTTACCCGAGAATCACCCACAGCGCGCCCACATTCTGCAGGGCTACCTCAAGATGATGGCTTCGCTATTGAAGTACCAGGACGCCGACGGGGCGTGGCACCAACTGATCGACCACCCCGAGTCCTATCAGGAGAGTTCCGCGACCGCCATGTTCACCTACGCCATGATCACCGGCGTGAAGAAGGGATGGCTGAAGGACAAGGTCTACGCCCAAGCCGCGCGCAAGGGCTGGCTGGGAGTCAACAAATTCATCGACGCGGACGGGCGCGTGGACAAAGTGTGCGTGGGCACCGGCCAAACCAACAGCCTGGACTTCTACCTGAACCGCCCAACCGAGAAGGGCAATCCGCACGGCCAGGCGCCGGTGCTGTGGTGCGTGCTGGCGCTGTTGAGGAAGTAAGGTTAAGCACGCGCAGAAAACACGAAGCTCGCCGTCGGAAGGTGCATTCCTACCTCCGCTGACGCAACGACGGCGCCGGGAAACGTACTGGGACTCTCTGGCATTCGTCCACCTGAGTTTCATCTCCGCATCGGAGACTGGCCCGTCCGCTTTCACGACACACGCCGACTACCGCGTCTGGCAGGACGTCTACCGGCCGAAGACGCCAGTCGGCGACGTGTATCTGAAACTCACGGTTGTGGAGGACGTGGTGCTCGTGTCGTTCAAATAGCTATGAAGAAAGGAGTCATGCCATGAAATGCCCATCCTGCGGCGAGCGGAAACTCGTGCCCGACACGCGCGATATCCGATACACCTACAAAGGCGAAACGACGACGATTCCGGCCGTGCGCGGCGAGTTCTGCCCGGCTTGCGGAGAGAGTGTCCTCGTCGCGGCGGAGTCGAAACGGGTCGGCGCGGCGATGCTGAAGTTCAACCAGCAGGTGAACGCCTCCAGAGTCGATCCCGGCTTCATCGCGCGTGTCCGCAAGAAACTCGCGCTCGATCAGCGGCAGGCGGCCGCGATGTTTGGCGGCGGCGCCAATGCATTTTCGCGCTATGAGAACGGCAAAACCAAGCCGCCGCTTTCGCTGGTGAAACTGCTCATGGTGCTTGACCGGCACCCCCATCTGCTGAACGAGGTCCGGGCCGGAAGATAGTTTTCCCGCGTTGGGTGGCAGGAAAAGCACACGGCACCCACTAGCGCCGCTACAGCTTTTCGATGCGGACGCGGGCGATGCGATTGCGGTCCATCTCGAGGACCGTATAGCGGCGGCCGTCGAAATCCACCGCGGCGGTGGCGCGGGGAATCTCGCCCAGACGGAACAACAGGAAACCGGCCAGTGTCTCGAAGCCGTCATCGGCGGGGATTTCGATCCCGTACTCCGTCTCCAGATCGCGGATGCGCGTGGTGCCGTCCAACTCCACTTCGTCGGCTTCCGCGGGCAGAGGCTGACTCTTCTCGTCGTGCTCGTCTTCGATCCGTCCCACTAATTGCTCGAGCACGTCCTCGACCGTGAGCATCCCCACAATCGTGCCGAATTCATCCACCACCATGGCCATGTGCGAATGTCCCCGGCGAAACTCCTCCAGCATCTGGGAGAGCGGTTTGGTCTCGGGAACCACCAGGTGCGGACGGATCAGCCTGGAAATGTAGAACTGCCGTGTGGCCCGGCCGGCGCGGTTGGCCCGCCGCCGCTCCAGCCATACCGGAAGCAGGTCCTTATAGTGCAGCAGGCCGACGATCTTCTCGGGCGCCCCGTCGTAGACCGGCAGGCGGGAATGCTGCGTCTCGGTCATGGTGCGCAGCACTTCGTCGAGCGAAGAGTGGATCTCCACCGAGACGATGTCGTTGCGCGATACCATGATCTCGCGCACTGCGAGTATCCCGAAATCGAGCACGCGGTGGATCATGTCCTCCTGGACCTCGGGCAGATACCCGAGTCCCCGGCTGGAACTGACGATGAGTTTGAGCTCCTCGGCCGAATGTCCCGCGTCGGGTGCCGATCCGGTGAGGCGGAGCAGCCTGGTAATGACGCCGGCCGAGCGCTCGATGACTACTACGAAGGCCGTCGAAAGGCGGTAGAACACCAGCAGCGCGGGAGCCACCAGGGCCGCGAGCCGGTCCGCCTTTGCGATGGCCAGATTCTTCGGCACCACCTCGCCTAGCACCACGTGAAAAAAGCTAATAGTGAGGAATGCGACGACAAACGCCGCGCCATGCAGCAGTTTGGCGGTCAGCGGCGTGGTGACCGGATGAAACGCGCTCACCAGCGTCTGGTACAGGGCGTCCTGCCCCACCCAACCCAGCCCGAGACTGGCCAAAGTCACGCCGATTTGCGTGACGGAGAGCAGCCGGCCGGGATTCGAAAGCAGATTGAGCGCGATCTGCGCGCCGGCTTGCCCTTCTTCCGCCAGTTGCCGCAGGCGCGAGTGGCGGACCGACAACAACGATACTTCGGCCCCCGCGAAAAATCCGTTCACCGCAATGAGTGCGGCCACCAGGAAGAAACGAAACAAGTCGAAATTCACACGGCTCCCAATTTAAAGTTTATCGGAAGCATAACCATTCGTGCGGGCCGTCGTCTAACTGGGTAACCAACTAACTCCGTTATGTAGGGCGCCCTCCTCCTCAGTGACCCTGGAGGGCGTCCACTTTGAATCGAGTCGTCAGGCTCTCCCGCAACCGGTGCCCCAATTCTCCCGCTATCATGAATCTTGGCACCTACACCGATGGTCCACTCCCCGCTCCGGCGCATTGTCAGATTCGTCAACATCGCGATCGCCATCTTGCTGGTTGCCGCGGCCGGCGCTGCGTACTGGTTCGTCTGGCGGCCCCTTCCGCAGAGGTCGGGAACCCTGCCGGCTCCGGTGTCCGCCGCAGCGTCGGTAATCTACGACCGCCAGGGAACGCCCCACATCCGCGCCGGCAGTCTGGATGACGCGCTGTTCATTCAAGGATACGTCACTGCCCAGGACCGGCTCTTTCAGATGGACGGGCTGCGGCGCCTGTCGGCCGGCGATCTGGCCGAGATCGTCGGTCCCGGGGCCATCGAGAACGATCGCGAGGCGCGGCGGTTCCGCTTCCGCCGTATCGCCGAGGACGCCTACCTCACACTGCCGGCTGCCGACCGGGCCGCGTTTGCCGCCTACGCGCGCGGCGTGAATTTCTACATCGCCACCCACATCCACCGCCTGCCGCTCGAGTTTACCCTGCTTCGCTACCAGCCCCGCCCCTGGAGCGCGGTGGACAGCCTGTTGATCTGCCTCCACATGTTCCGCGACCTTACCAATTCGTGGCGGGAGGAAATCGTCAAGCGCGACATGCTGGCCGGTGGCGATGCGCAGAAGGTGAACTACCTGTTCGCGGTTCGCGCTGGGACGGAGCCGTCTCCGGGCTCCAACGCCTGGGCCATCTCGGGCCGTCATACGGCATCCGGGAAGCCGCTGCTCTCCAACGACATGCATCTGGAGTATTCTCTGCCGGGCATCTGGTTCATGACGCACCTACAGGCGCCCGGTTTGGACGTCTCGGGGGTCGCGCTGCCGGGCACTCCCGGGATCGTCGTGGGACACAACCGCAGGATCGCCTGGGGCATCACCAATCTCCAGTTCGACGTGCAGGATCTGTATATCGAGAAGTTCGATGCCTCTACCGGCCGCTATCTCTACCGCGGCCAGTGGGAGCAGGCGCGCGCCGAACGCGAGATCATCCGCGTCAAGGGGCAAAATCCCATCGAGGTCATGGTTTGGGTAACCCGCCACGGCCCCATGTACCTGGGCGAGGGCGACCAGCGCATGGCACTGCGCTGGACCGTGGCGCAGCCCGGCATCATTCAGTATCCGGTGCTGGACATCGACCGCGCCCAGAACTGGGGCGAGTTCACCCAGGCGCTCGATCGCTTTCCGGGTCCGGGATCGAATTTCGTGTACGCCGACGTGGACGGCAACATCGGCTACCATGCCGCAGGAAAGCTGCCGAAGCGCCATGGATATGCCGGAGACTTGCCCGTGGACGGTTCGTCCGGCGACGCCGATTGGGATGGCTACATTCCCTTCGGCGAGCTGCCGGCGGTCTTCAACCCGCCGAGCGGCATCATCGCCACCGCCAATCAGGATCCCTTCCCGCCGGACTTTCCGTACCCCATGAACGGCAATTTCTCGCCGCCGTACCGCGCCCGGCAAATCCGCGACCGGCTCACGGCGCACGACGGATGGCGCGCCGCGGATCTGCTCAGCGTGCAAATGGACATCTATTCGGCGTTCAGCAAGTTCCTGGCGACTCAGCTCGTGGCGGCCTACGACGCGCGCCAGGCCCACAACCCGGCCATCGAGGACGCCGTCAAGCTGCTGCGCCAGTGGAACGGGCGGATGGAAAAGGACCAGGCCGCACCGCTGCTCGCCACGCTGGCGTTTCAGCGCGTGCGCACGTCCATCGCCGAGGCGGCCGCGCCGGGTAAAGGCCAGGTGTACGAAACCAAGATGAGCAGCGCCATCGTGGAAAAACTTCTGCGCGCCCGTCCCGACGGTTGGTTCCGCGACTACAACAGCATGCTTCTGCGGGCCCTGGTGGACGCCGTGGAGGAAGGCAAGGGCCGCTATGGATCGGACGTCAAGCACTGGCGCTACGGCGCTTTTCTAATGGTCGGCGTGGTGAACCCGGTGTTTCATCGCGTCCCTGTGATCGGCAGGTATTTCGACATCGCACCGGTGCCGATGAGCGGATCCACCACCACGGTCAAGCAGTCAACTCAGGTTTTGGCGCCATCCATGCGGATGAACGCGGACCTGGCGGACTGGGACCGGTCGCTGCTGAACATCGTGACCGGGCAATCGGGCCAGATCCTCTCCAGCCATTACCGCGACCAGTGGGAAGATTACACCCAGGGCCGCAGTTACCCGATGCAGTTCCGCACCGTCAAACCCGCCAGCACATTGGAGTTCAAGCCGGACAGATGAGCCGGTGCGGAACCTATACAGCTTTCACCACGGACACCGCTTCGATGTCCGCGGGATCTACGAATCGGTAAGTGAAGACCAAGGCGGCGAGCAAGCAGGCGTTCAACGCGAAGAAACCGTCGCCTTCGCCCATCCTCCCGCTGGCGATCCACCAGGAGCAAACTCCGAAGAGCGTCACCGACGCAATCGCCACCATCAGGCTGAAAATGGACACAAATCGATCGAGCATAGTTCGGACTACCTTTCCGTTCGAGAGTTTTGTTCGTTTATCGGACGCCCGCCGGCCGGCGGGAGCCTCGTATGGAGAAGCGTTGGTATGATCGCTCATCCCGCTTCTTCCGAAAACCTCAGTTACTGTTTCTGTCTAGTAAGACGTCGGCAAGGTCAAAAGGTTACTAATGCTCGGTGGCGTACGCACTCGTGCGTGCCGCATCGACACTCGTGTCGATGCCTGGCGGGCGACGCGGGAAACTGCGGGTGTACGCCACGCCACCTCACTCCACCTCCATTCCCCACGCCACCAACGTCCTGCCCACCGCCGCCTGGTACTGAGATACCGCCTTCCAGAACGCCGTGTCCGCATCCACCACTCGCCGCCTCGCCGCGGAATACTCGTTCTGCCGCGTGAGCACCAGGAAGTTGGTCGATCCTCCGGCCGCAAACATCCGCGTCTCGCTGGCCAGTTTGTCGCCGGCCGCCAGCGCGCCGGCCTCCGCCGCGCGCATCCGCTGCCGCCCCGTATCCAGAGCCTGCAACGCGTCCCGCACCTGCGCTTCAATAGCCTGTTCCGCGCGCGACCGCATCAACTGCAGCCGCTTACCCGCCGTCGCGGCCGTCGCCAGATTCGCCTCGGCGGCGCGATTGCGGACCGTGAAATCGAGCGTGATGCCGGCCTGCGCCGACTGGTAGTTCCCTCCGAACAGGCTGGACAGCGAGCCGCCCAATGCGCCCACCATCGACCCCGGGAATGTCCCGAGCGTCGGCGCCGCCACCGCCGGAAGCCCCGCCGCCGCCGATAGTGCGTTGACGCGCTGATACTCCGGCGTGAGTGCGTCCGTCAGCGGATTGGCCGTCCGGATGTGGCCCGCCAACCCCGCCAGCGAGTAACTGGCCACCAGGTTGACCTGTGGCTTGAGCAGGTCCGCGTTCTGCCGCACCACCACCTCGTTGGCCGCCCGGTTGGCGTCGAGTTGCTTCAACTCCGGCCGCCGCGACAGGGCTTCCGCCTCCGCCTCCGCCAGTTCGATCACCGCGGGCGGAGCGGCCGTGCCATCGTCCACCGGCAGGATCTCTTCGTTCCACAGGCTATCCTGCCGGTCGCGCGCCAGCAGCGTTTTCAGCGTGTCTTCCGCCTCGGTGACCTGGCCCGTGCTGCGATACAGATCGTCCAGGCGGCTCTGCGACTCGGCCTCGGCTGCCGATAGCTCCACCTGCGGAAGCGTCCCCTGGGCGATCATGCGCCGGTTCTGCTCCAACTGCGTCTGTGCCAGGTTGGCCGCCTCCAGATCCACCTCCACGCGCCGGCGCGCGGCCACGATGTCCCAATACGCCTGCTCCACGCGCGCCGCAATGTCGATGGCCCGCGCTTCCAGTTCGGCCGCCGACGCCGCGCGGTCGTGGCGGCGAATCTTCACCAGCGCGCGCTCCGTGTCCACGGCTCGCCCGCGCAGCAGCGGTTGCGTCACGGTGAGGGTGAGCAGCGAGCTGTAATAGGGGCTGATCGACACGTACGGATTGCCCGACGCGGTGCGGTTGGCGTCGAACTGCGCATCCACGGTCAGTCCGTTCCAGGACGTTTTCTGGCGCCACGCCAGCGTCTGTCCGGCGCTGTGTTGGCTGACAACGCCATCCGCGCTCTGCAGCACGGCGGCCGATGGCGTATTGGAATCGGCGGCCAGCGACTGCCAGTGCACCACCGGGTCGAAGCCTCCGCGCGCCGCCTCGACCGCCCGCTCCGCGCTTTCCACATTCGTCCGTTCGATGGCGACGTCGAGATTCGAGCGGATGGCCATCTCCACTGCCTGGCGAAGCGTCAGGCGCCGCTCGGTGGGACCGGCTCCCAGACGCCGTGGCGGCGCGATTCGCTCGCCGGCCCCCAGCACCGCCGCGGCCAGCAGAAACATTGCGATGGTCCGCATCTTACCGCCTCCCTCCGATTTGGATGAACGAATCCACGCGCAAGCCCGGAGGGAGCGGCGGATGGCCGTCCAGGTCCACCAGCGTCTCCAGAATCTTCGAGTCCATCTTCTCCGCCGGCTGTCCCGTCTCCACGTTCTTCTGTCCCAACTCCGAGCCGATGCGCGCAACCCGCCCCCAGAACCGCTCGGTCCCGAAGGCCGGCGCGGTGAAGTAGACGCGGTCGCCCACGTGCAATTTGGCCACGTCGGTCTCGTCCACATCCACACGCACGCGCAGCCGCGAACTGTCGCCGAAGCCGACGATGGGCGTGTCGCCGCGGTCGGACACCGTCTCGCCGGCCTTGCGATAGCGCTTCAGCACCGTGCCGGCAAAGGGTGCGCGCACGATGGTCTTTTCCAGCAGAGCCTGCGCTTCGGCAAGTTGCGCCTTGGCCAGATCCACGGCGGCCTGGGCCTTGGCGCGTTCGTCGGCTCTGGCGGGCGCGTCCAGAAATGCGAAGTGCTGCGACGCCTGGCCGAGGCGCGCTTCCGCCACCTGGAACTCCCGCTCGGCGCGTTCCCAGTCGGAGCGCGAGATGTCGCCGGTTTGGAACAGCGACCGCCGCCGGTCCATCTCGGTCCTGGCGTTGGCCAGCACGGCCTTGGCCTCTTCCACCGCCGACGCGGCCTCGCGCCGTTCCTGCTCCCGCGCCCCGTTCACCAGCCGGTCGAGCTCCGCCTGCCGCAACGCCACGGTCGCCCCGGCCTGACCTACGCGCGCCGCATAATCGCCGTTGTCGAGGATGGCGATCGCCGCGCCGCGGGCTACGTGTTGGCCTTCGTCCACGGGCACATCGCGCAACACCCCAGGCAGTTGCGATCCAATCTTGATCTCCTCCGAGACCGGCTCCACTTTCCCGGCCGCGCAGATGGTGTGCTCCTTTTCCAATTGCGCCGGCGCCGTGCTCTCGCGGTTGGGCGCCGATCCGGCGCGGGCGTGGATCATGGCTGCCACGGCGGCCGCTCCGGCCAGCAGTGTTACCGCGGCATAGAAGATTCGTTTACGCATGGGTCTCCTCCAGTTCCGCCACGTCGCTGACGCGGCCGTCTTCGATTCTCACGATGCGGTCGGCGTACTCCAGCACGCGGAGGTCGTGAGTCACAATCACCACCGCGCGGCCCTTGTCGCGCGCCAGGGCGTGCAGCAGCTTCATTACCGTGCGCCCGCTGTCCTTATCCAGCGCCGCGGTTGGTTCATCCGCCAGCACGATGTCCGGTTGCCCCGCCAGCGCACGGGCGATCGCGACGCGCTGTTTCTGTCCACCGCTGAGGTCCGCCGGATATGCATGGTACTTGTCGCTCAATGCCACATCGTCCAGCAGCGTGCGCGCCCGCGCACGGGCCTCGGCCCCGCGAACCTTCTTGAGCTTGAGGGCCAGTTCCACGTTCTCCAGCGCCGTGAGCGTGGGAAACAGGTTGAAGCCTTGAAATACGAATCCAATATGGTTGAGCCGCACGGCGGGCAGTTCGCGCTCCGGCAGCCCCGTGATCTCGCGCCCCGCAATTTTGACGCTGCCGCTCGATGGCCGCAGAATCGCCCCCATGATGGAGACCAGCGTGGTCTTCCCACTGCCCGAAGGCCCCATCAGCAGCGTGACCTCGCCCGCCTGGACGTCCAGATTCACGCCGTCCAGCGCGCGCGCCGCGGCGGTTCCTTCGGCGTAAGTCTTCGTCAGGTCTCGAACTTCGATTGCGACTGGCATTGCATAGTCTCCTTCCGTACGCCGTGTCACACCCGGACCCACCTCTCCCCCTACCCTTTGAAAACCATCGCCGGATCGATCTTGGTGGCCTTGTTGATCGACACCATCGCGGCGCTCACGCACATCAGCAGCGTGGTGGCGAACAGGCCCGCCCGAACGCCGGCCGGCAGCACGATGTTCGCCCCGCTCGACCGGCTCGACAGCTCTACCAGGATCGCCAGCGCGATTCCCACCGCGTAGCCGATCGCCGCGCTGACCACCGCCTGCTGCAGAATGATGCGATAGATGTAGCCGTTGGTGGCCCCCATCGCCTTCAAGGTTCCGAACTCGCGAATGTGGTCGATGGTGGCCGCGTAAATCGTCTGCGCCACCACCACCACGCCCACCAGAAGACCCAGTGCCGCCGCCATGATCACGGTGACGCCCGCGCCCGTTCCGAACATCCAGTAGTTAGTTGTCTTGGCGCTGAATTCCGCGGTTGTCGGCACGTCCACGTCGCTCAAGTGCGCCAGAAGGCCGGCCCGCAGCCTCTCCAGGTTCGCGCCCGGCCTGGCTTTGACCAGCAGATACGACGTCTCGTCCGGCTTCATGTCTGTGTACCGCAGGGCATTCCGGTACGACGCGAAGACCAGCGGCGCCGTGGTGAAGGTGCGAATCCCTTGCGTGAACCCCACCACGCGCGCCCGCACGCCGCGAATCTCCACCGTCTGCCCCAGGTGCGTC
>Ga0181529_10005413_pt1 | contig 13411 bp, 13 predicted proteins | sample PEATcosm2014_Bin_36_FD_119763 | JGI IMG/M metagenome (GOLD analysis project Ga0181529, IMG submission 119763) | Peatland microbial communities from MTU Mesocosm Facility, Houghton, MI, USA - PEATcosm2014_Bin10_30_metaG | ecosystem: Environmental > Terrestrial > Soil > Wetlands > Peat | place... | reverse complement strand
GCATCGAGCATTGCAAATTCACCCGCGCGCGGACCTTCGCGATTTACATCAAGAGCCGGCCGGGGCGCGGGGCATTCATCGAGGATATAGTGGCCGACGACCTGGACGTGGCGGGAACCACGGGCGGGTTTCTGCGCTTCAACATTCTGAACAGCGGAATTCAGGACCAGGATCCGGTGCCGGGCGACGAGGGCATCCCGACCATCAAGAATTTCCGCTTCTCGAACGTGCGCCTGACGGACTGCCCGCTGCTGGTGGACGGGACGGGGATTCATCCGCACAAGCCGCTGGACGGCTTCTGGCTGACGAACGTGACGGGGACGTGCGCCAGGGGCATGTCGCTGGTGAACATCAAGAATGCGGTAATCCGCGACGTCAGGGTGACGGGCGTGACGGGGCCGCTGATCTCGGTGAACAACGTAACCGGGGAAGGGCTGGAAGGCGCGGCGCAGATGGACGCGCCGGAGCTGCCGGACCCGGTGCGCGAGCCCGCCAAACCGTATATCCTGCACTGAGACCGTGGATTTCGCAGACGTTCGCAAAATGGCGCTTTCGCTCGACCGCGTGGCAGAAGTGTCGTCGTACGGGACGCCGGGATTCAAGACGGGCGGCACGCTCTTCGCGCGGCATCGGCCGGAGCTGGATGCGCTGGTGGTGCGGGTGGACCAGGAGCAACGCGCGGAGATGATCGCGGTGGATCCGGAGACGTACTTCGTGACGGATCACTATCTGAACTATCCGTGGATCCTGGTGCGGCTGGCGCAGGTGCCGCCGGAAGCGCTACGGGATCTGCTGCGCGGGGCGTGGAAGCTGGCGGCGGCGGAGAAGCGGGGGAAGCCGGGCGGGCGGAAGCGCTAGGATTGCGGTGCGGTTTCCAGGGGACAGAATCCACCAGCGATGAGGTCGATGGCGGCGCGGCATTCGTGGACGCGGACGACTTTGCCGACACCCCAATAGGGCAGGGGCTTATCGGCGTCGTGGGAGACGTTGAATTCGCAGATGACCTGTTGGCCGACGGTGAGCGGGACGGATTCGGCGAAGTCCAGAAGGACGCCGCATCCGCTCATATCGATGGTGATGGCGTGGACGACGCGGCCATTGGCGGTGACTTCGACGGTAGCTCCGGCCTGGATGGGGAAACGGGGCTCTCGGCGTCGTTCTAGGGGATCGAGCTCTATGGGATCGGGTTCCACGGGATCGGATTGCCTGACCGGTTCGGTTGTCCGCTGCACATGCTCCTTATCGGCCGGATCCGGGAAAGTTGCAGCGCGGCCATTCTCTGCCGGTCGGTGGGTAGCCTGCCCAAATGGCGGCAGTAGCCACCGCGGCGCACGCCGCGCACAAGACCGTAAGCGTCATTCTTTCAGTCCTTTCCATTTTCGGGAATTGCGGAACGCCAGATGCATTGCTCACGCACGAGGGTGGAATGCAAATCAGAGAAGCACTGGTTCGACTGGTAGTCACTGCTGTGGGCGTTTCGACGGGCTTGGGTGTGATTGCGGCTGCGGGGCCGGCGGTTCCTACGGCGCTGTCGATCCTCGATGCTGGTAACACGGCGACCGGCCGCCTGCCGGATGGCTGGCGACTCAAGGTGAAACGCGGCATTGCGGATCTGGCAGTGATCGGTGAAGGCGACAACCGCGCGATCCGGTTCCGGAGCCGCGGGTCGTCGTTCGCCATCGAGCGCGCCGTGGATGTCGATATCAACCGCTATCCGGTTCTCGCCTGGAACTGGAAAGTACGGGAACTCCCGGCGGGCGGTGATTTCCGGCACAACTCCACGGACGATCAGGCGGCACAGGTACTCGTGGTCTTCGCCGACCATCGAATCCTCAGTTACATCTGGGACACGTCCGCTCCGAAGGGACTGTTTCAATCCGCCAGTTCCCTGCCCCTGCTTCATATTTATGCGCTGGTATGCCAATCCGGCCCGGAAGGACTGAATCGATGGAGTCCGGAGGCGCACAACCTGATGCAGGATTATCAGAGGGCCTACGACGGGCCGGCTCCCGGCGTGAAAGGCATTCGGCTGCAGATCAACACGCAGCATACCGACGGTTCGGCGGAGAGCTATTTTGGAAACCTCACATTTCAGGCAGCGCATTAAGACAACCGGCACTCTTTTTGCATCCTTTTCGTCTCTCCCGGCATCTGTCTATCAAACAGTGCCCGGAGGGTCAGGCGTCATCTCCAGGCGGGGGAGGGGATTGTGGTAGCGACTGCGAGCGTCCGTGTGAACTTGCCCCTGGGGCCGCCGGCCGGGAGCCTGCTGTCGGAGCGTTATGAAGCGTTGATCCGCGTGTCGCAAGCCATCGGCGCACATCGCGATCCGCAGGATTTGTTCGCCGCGCTGGCAACCGAGCTGCACCGGGTGATTCAGTTCGACGGCATCGTCATCGCTCAGTACGACGCGGCGTCCAAGGAGGTTCTGTGGAAGGCGTGCGAACTTTGCAGCCAACAGGCCCCCGCTGCAAAGCCCGACATTCCCGCCGACCAATCCATCACCAAATGGGTGTATGAGCGCCAGGAGCCATTGGTCATTCCCTCGCTCGATCGGGAAACCCGTTTCCCCCAAATGGTGGCGTTTCTCCGGGAGAATGGATTTCAATCGATATGCGTACTGCCGCTCACCACGGTCCATCGCCCGATCGGCAGCCTCGCGGTGGCCAGCCGGGACACCGACGCCTACTGCCAGGAGGAAGTCCGCTTTCTCTCGCTGGTGGCCGATCAGGTGGCGTTGGCCGTGGACGATGCGCTGAATTTCCAGGCATCCCAGATCGCACAGACCGCGCTCGAGCACAAGAACAACCGGCTGAAGCTGCTGCTGGAGGTCAACAATTCGATTGTCGCCAATCTGGAATTGCGCGATCTTTTGACGGCGATTTCGGCCAGCATTCGCGCCGTTATGCAGTGCGATGGCGTAGGCGTGGCGTTGCCGGATGGCGAAACCAAACAGTTGCGGGTCTACGCGCTCGATTTTCCGAATTGCCAAGGATTGATTCGCGAAGAACTGGTGATTGAAGCGGACGACGAGTCGCCGGCCGCGCGGGTATTCCGATCCGGCCGGCCGGAGAGCATCCTGCGCGACGAGTCCGATCCGCTGGCGAAAGCGCAAGGCGTTCAGTCGCTGTGTCACATTCCTCTGATCAGCAGAGGCCGGACGCTCGGGCTGCTGAGTCTCGCACGATTGGCTCCCGTTCCATTTTCGCCGCGCGACCTGGAGTTTCTCACACTGGTCGGCAACCAGGTGGCGATTGCCGTGGAGAACGCGCTCGCCTTCCGCGAGATCGCCGAGTTGAAAGACCGGCTATCCCAGGAAAAAGTCTATCTGGAAGATGAAATCCGCAGCGAGTTGAATTTCGAAGAGATTGTGGGCCGCAGCTCCGCCTTGCGAAGCGTACTGCGAGAAATCGAGACCGTGGCCCCAACCGATTCCACCGTTCTCATCTATGGCGAGACGGGAACCGGCAAGGAACTGATCGCGCGGGCCATCCACAATTTGAGCTCTCGCGGCAACGGATCGTTCGTCAAGCTGAACTGCGCCGCCATCCCCACGGGACTGCTGGAAAGCGAGATGTTCGGCCATGAAAAGGGCGCTTTCACGGGCGCCGTCGCGCAGCGCATCGGGCGTTTCGAATTGGCCAACCACGGGACCGTGTTTCTGGACGAGATCGGAGAAATCCCTCTGGAGCTGCAGCCCAAACTGCTTCGCGTGTTGCAGGAACGGGAATTCGAGAGACTGGGGAGTTCGCGCACGCTGCGGACCGACGCGCGCCTGATCGCCGCGACCAATCGCGACCTGGGAGCCATGGTGGAGGCACAGAAGTTCCGTGCCGATCTCTTCTACCGCCTGAACGTGTTTCCGGTAGAGGTTCCTCCGCTGCGGGAACGCCAGGAAGACATCCCGCTTCTGGTCCGCCATTTTGTTCAACAGTTCGCGCGGCGCATGAACAAGACGGTGGATACCATTCCTACGGAGACGATGAATGTCCTGGTCCGCTACCACTGGCCCGGCAACATCCGGGAGCTGCAAAATATGGTGGAGCGCGCGGTAATTCTCTCGACCGGTCCGATTCTGAAAGTGCCTCTCCACGACTTGCAGGTGCTGCCCGCGCCCGCCGGCCCTCGGAAAATCGAGACTTTGGAGGATGCGGAGCGCCGCCACATCCTGGAGGCGCTAGCCGCTTCGGACTGGGTGATCAGCGGGCCGCGGGGCGCCGCCGCGGTGCTTGGGTTGAAGCGAAGCACGCTGCAGGCCCGCATGGAAAAACTGGGAATCCGCCGGGCTCGCGCGGCCATGGCGTCGCAGAACTCGCGGTGAGGGGCCGCTTTACGGCCGCGCTGCGTCGGACGCCAGGTTGTAGGGACGTTCGTGGATGGTCAGTTCGGCCCGGCCAACCAGGCGGGTGTTTACCGACAGATGCGTGACGCGCTCCGCGGCGCATCCATCGAAGAAGGCCGTATGGCGAGTCACCTCGACGCGCTTCACGAATAGCGAAGGGTTCTTCACTAAGTATCCGGACTCGCGGACAACGGAGCCCGTCTCTCCATCCAGCCACAATTCACCCTTGATCAAGCCGTCGCGCTTCTTACGGGGCGTAATGAGAAACGCATAGACCGGCATCCCGCCCGTCTGCACCACGCCTTTGTAGCGAAACTTGTAATTGGCCGGCATAATCGCAACTGAAGCAGGGGGAATTCCCGCGGCGCTCACCTCGGCGGAAAGGTAGCGGACGATCACCTGCTGCCGAACAGTTTGATCTCCGGCGATCTCCAGCACCTGATATTCCGGCTTGCCCATGGGCAACAGACGGCGAATGGCGCGCAGCCGCCCCTGCTTCTCGAGCCTCGGCAGCGAGGCCTCGATCTCGACGGTTTCCAGACTCCATGGCGTGGCGTGGTCCACTTGGGCGGTGTAGCGCGCAAAAGCCATGGCGGCACGAGCGGTGGAGTCCGCGTCGTTTTCGCCGGCAGCGTGAAGCAGGGGCGCGAGCAGGAGAATCAGGATCACGAAGGGAAGCACGGCCGAATGGCTGGTTTCTTCAGGCATGTTGCACCTCACCTGTCATGGCATACCGCGTGGTCACTCTGGTTGCCCGATTCCGGGTTCCGGCCAAATTGCGGACCAATTCCTGCAACCCGATGCTCCGGGCCTTGCGAACGAGGTCCGGATCGCTATTCAGCAGGGTTGCCACGTCCGGCAGCGCCACCCCTTCGAAGATGGACAGCACCAGCGCACATCGGGGAAAGCTATCTATAGCCAGGAGTGCGGACTCCATCTGGAGTTTGGACGCGCCGGAGTCCAGCGTCCAGTTCCGCGGCGCTACGGCGGCCCTGCCCACTCGCCGCGACGCGGTGCGCCGCGCCGACTCGGCGAGTTCGTCGCGAACCAGGGCCAGAGCTTTGGAAAGGAACACTCGCCGCGACCAGGCGAGCATCCAGGTGGAGAAGAAGGAGTTCCCGGGATCCGGGGCCGCGACGGCTTCGAGTGTCAGGTCCAGGCTCCGGGCCCGATCGCCCGTGAGAAGGAAGGCGACCCAGTGCAGGTCAGCCACGTGCCGATTCGCCCGTTCTAACGTTTGCATTCCGGCGCCTCCATGACCTGTTCGAGAATGTCCTGAATCGCCAGGCCCGCACGGAGAAAGACCACTCCGTTGCGGTGCATGAACTGCAGCAGGCTCCGGCCGGCCCGGTCGATGCAGGTGACGCTCTTCAGGTCAACCGAGATCTTCCGATTCGGGCGCCGCGCGCGAGTGCTTTGCCAGCAGCTTTCCAGTTCGGGCACGAACGCCCCCGCCAATCGCCCTTCGACCAGCAGGATGGACTGGTCGTCGAGTTCTTCCACCTGAATCTTCATCATCACGTTGCCTTGTCGATTCGCAGAGTGAATAGCAAGCCTCGCGCCATCCGGTGGAATTACTGGAAAGAAGCGGGTTACGCTTAGGACGCCGGCCCGAATCTGCCGTATCCACTACCCGCATGCCGGCTTCTGCCCACAGGCCGGCACATGAGCTCGTCACTTGCCGAGGCGGAATGGCTTCGAAGGCAGCCCGCACGACAGCGCAGCACGGAGCGCGGCGGACGCGTCTCGCACAGAGACGCCCGCATTGCAAAATCAGTATAGTGGAGAATATATGGAAATTACCTGGCTTGGACATGGCTCATTCCAGTTCCGTCTACCGTCGGGCCAAGTCATTCTCATGGACCCCTGGGTCAACGGCAATCCAGCGTACCCGGCGGGGTTCAAGATTGAGCGCGTGGATACGATTTGCGTGACGCATGGCCATTTCGATCACATTCACGACACGGTGCCGCTGGCCAAGAAATTCGGCGCGGAGGTGGTAGCGATATTCGAGATCTGCGCGTGGCTGGAATCGAAGGGCGTGGAGAAGACCCGGCCCATGAACAAGGGCGGGACACAGATGGCGGGCGGGGCGGCGGCGACCATGACGCACGCGGTGCATAGCTGCGGCATTCTGGACGAAGGCAAGATCGTTTATGGCGGCGAGGCGGCGGGGTTCGTGCTGCGATTCGCGGACGGGCGCGCGCTGTATTTCGCTGGCGATACGAATGTGTTCTCGGATATGGAACTGATTCGCCAGCTATATCATCCGGAACTGGCGATGCTGCCGATTGGGGATTTGTACACCATGAGTCCCAACGAAGCGGCGCTGGCGTGCCGGTTGCTGCATCCGAAGAAGGTGATCCCGATGCATTTCGGTACGTTTCCGGCGCTGACGGGCACGCCCGAGCAGTTGCGCGAGCGCTTGAGCGGGCTGGGCATCGAAGTGTGGCCGCTGGAACCGGGCAAGGCGGTGGAGTGGTAGACGGCCTCGCGGCGCCGGGCTACTGCGACAGGAATTTCGCCAGGTCGTCGATCACGTCGGGCGAGACGTGGCCGGGCTTCTTGTACTCGTCTTCGTTGCTCGGGCCGGCGCCCGCGATGAACAGGTGATTGAGCGTGGGATAGCTCTTGAAGGTGGTGTCCTTGCGGCCTTCGAGAGCCTTCTTCCAGGCGGCAAAATCGGTCATGGGAACCTGGAAGTCGCGTTCGGCGGCGAGCACCAGAACGTGGCCGGAGAAGTCCTTGACGAGCGGGCCGGGATCGTAGGACCGCAAGTCGAGCCAGTAGGCGACGGGGAAACCGAGCAGCGGCGGGCCGTCGGCATCGCCCTGATCCAGTTTCTTGATGCGCGCGGCGGCAACCTTGATCCCGGTGAGGTATTGCGCGGGTTTGTTGGTGGCGACGGCCTGGTCGACGAAGAGGTCTTCGAGGGGCCGCTCATTGGCGGCGAAGAGGACGATGCCGGCGAGTTTGCCGTCGGCTTCGGCGATGCGTGGGGCGGCATATCCGCCCAGTTCATAGCCCAGGACGTAGACTTTGGCGGGATTGACCTCGGGCTGAGAGCGGAGCAGAGAGGCAGCTTTGGCGGCGTCCTCGCTGATGTCTTCGTCGAGGGTGTAGGACTTGCTCGACATTCTCGATTGATATTGCCGGAGCCGTTTCTCGTAGCGGATGACGACAATGCCACGGCTGGCGAGACCTTCGGCCAGGTCTTTGAAGGCCTTATTGGCGAAGGCGGTGTCGTCGCGGTCGCGCGCGCCGGAACCGTGCACCAGCACCACGGCGGGGAACGGACCCTTGCCCACGGGGACGGTCAGGGTGCCGGAGAGTTTCCAATCGCCCTCGCCGACCGTCACGTCGCGTTCCTTGAAGGAATCGAGTTTGGCGTAGGGCGGGTGCTGCCAGGGAGTCTCGGCCTCGCGGAAGCCTAACTGCCCGATTTCGTTTGAGGGGTTGATGTAGGCCACGAAGTTGCGGGTTTGGGCGGCGAATTTCACCGGAATGGTGATCACCTTGATAGGTCCCATGTCGCCGACCGAGGGATTGCCTATGGATTCGACTGCGCCCCAGGCGGGCTGCACGCCGATCTTGCTCAACTGCTGTTCCGTGGCGGCCTCGCGATACGCCCGGGCAAACATGGGCTGTAGTTCCGAGTACTTTTTCGCCAGCAACAGGTCGAGGGCCTTCTTGGCTACCGCCGCGGGGTCCTGGGCCGTCTGAGCCGCCAGAAACGCGGCGGCCAGGGGATAAACGAAAAGCGTCGAAAGCGTACGGGAGAGCATCACACCTTCATGATAGCCGTAACGGCCATCCTTGGAAGTGGCAGTATTGTAGCTCGCTAGAGGCAACATTGGCGGCTTAAGCCGCGATACCGCGGCGAGACGGACTCAGAACCTTACAAAGAGCAATCAGGTATTCATTCTCAGTCGCCCGGCAGGCGCGACAATCCCTCCCTTGCGGGGGTGGACCTCCAGCGGCGATGGAGCGGATACAGGAAGATCTGATTCGCGACACCGTGGGCGCGGCCGGTACGGTCCCTATGTCCTCTGGCTTCGATCCAGTTGGCGGCGCGATAACAGACGCGCCCCGGTTGCGCGCCACATCCACCAGGGTTTCCAGCAATACCGGTTCGACCCCCGTAATGGGCCGGGCAGTCGCACGGCAAGTGTTGAGCAGCGCGGGCCAGGTTATGAATGGCGAAGTTGCGAATCTGGCTCCAGGGGAGAATCAGAAAACGGCCGTGGTTGACGGCCCAGGGGGGACACACATAGCGCACCGCCTGATCACTTCGATACCGCCAAGAGCCGACACGACTCACCCTACTGCGGAGAAAGGCAGAGGAAGCCGCGTGCATCACTGGTTATGAACGCCAGTGGCGGGCCGTGTGAACGCCACAGCCCCCGATTCCAGTAACGAGGATGGCGGTAGTACGCTGCCTTCTTTCCGGAGTATGTAACATGGCGAAGGATCGAGGGAGAACCAGGCCAGCAATCCGATGCCAATGCGCTGTGGGCGAGGCGCCGCCACAGCTAGCGGCGGCGTGCCTCAGGAGGGGTCCTGGGAATGAGGAATTGGGCCGGGCCTCTGTGCACCTTCCGGGTCAGCGTTTCTTCCGAAGGAAGATGCTAGACTCCGATTTGGGGCGACCCCTCATGATGCTCGCCACCGGGACGCGTTGCGCGGTGGTTGTACGGTCTGCTGGATTCCGTAAGTCACGCATTCGGGTACGGGTAATACTATGTCCAGTTTGCAACTGACGTTCCGGGTTGGTTGACAGGCTGCAACTTATTGAAAACATGGAGCGGGAGACGGGGCTCGAACCCGCGACGTCCAGCTTGGGAAAATGACAGTGGATTGAAAATACAGACTTTAGCGTCTACGGTGTCAATGGAAGGCGATGGAAAACACCCCGTTTTCAAGGCCCTGCCGCAAGGCCCCGCTTAACGTAGCAGTTTTGTAGCAGAGGTCATCGATGGAATTCTCCCGCCGTCAATTTCTACGACCCGACAACGTGGCGCACCAAACGTCACCGATGCCGACATGGCAGACCGGCGAACTCTCAGGGCCGCAGCGTGACTGACGGACGTGACCAGCAGCGCCGGCAACCTCCGTCGAGGCAAGTTTTACTTGACGAGGAAAACGGCACCGGATTACTGAGGACGGCCCACGTATCGAGTTGAAGAACTGATCAACCGGTACTGGAACCGGTTATCATGAGTTCTTACCATTAACGGAGCCCCAATCAGTGGCACGCAGAGGCAGTTTCCTGGTTGCGATACAGCGGATCGCCAGAGAGCAGGCCCGTCAGCAACGGCAGGCCGAACTTTCCCGCCAGCGACATGCCCGCGAACAGGTCCGGTTGCAGCGCGAACATCTCCGCCTCCAGGCGCAATTGAGCAAGCACCAGCGGCAGCAGTATCTGGAGAGCCGTGCGACCGAAGCGGAGGAGATGACCGCTGAGGCTGCGGAGATTATGGCATCTTTGCGCGGCATTCTCGAAGCGAGCCTGAGCGCTGATCCCACGATCTGCTTGAATGCGCTCAAGCTTGACGAGAACCTGCCTGAGTTTGTACCGCCCAGGAATCTTGCCGCTCAGGAGACGCCCCCTAACCTGGAAAACTTTGTGCGCCGCGTGAAACCGGTGAGCTTTTTCGAAAAGCTGTTCCGCGTACGCAAGCGCTACGAACATGATCTGAAGGAGGCGCAGTCCGGATTCGCTGAAGCACATTCAAAATCGCTGAGCCACGAAGCCGACCGTCTCAGATTGCTGGCGAACCTGAAGGCCGAACATGACGCTGCAAATCGTGAGAAGCTCATCGGCATTCGGGAACGTAACGCCGAGGTGGCCCAGCTGGGGGCCGCTTACAGTGCCGGTGAACCAGCGGCGGTTATTGCGTACTGTTCGATGGTGTTGGAGCGTTCGCAATACCCGAACGATCTTCCGCACGAGGCCCGTCTTGCCTATGTTCCCGGCTCGAAGGAACTGGTGATCGACTATGAGTTGCCGACTGCAACCATTGTTCCGACAGTCGCAGAATATCGATACGTGAAGTCGAAGGACACCATAGAAGAGAAGGCGAGGAAGACCACGGAAATCAAGGACACCTATCGCGATCTGGTCGCCGCCGTTACGCTCCGCACGCTCCATGAACTGTTTCGGGCGGATCAGGGCGCACACCTTGACGTAATTGTATTCAGTGGATTCGTTCGCACGGTGGACCCGGCTACCGGGCAGAACATTCGGCCTTATCTCATTTCCGTTCGCACCACCAAGGAACGATTCCGCGAGATCGATCTACATCGCGTCGAATTGAAAGCGTGCCTTCGCAACCTCGGCGCTCAACTTTCGCCCCAGCCTACCGAGCTTCAGCCCGTAAAGCCGCTTGTTGAGTTCGATATGGTTGACCGGCGCTTCGTTGAAGGAAGTGACGTCCTAGCCGAGTTGGAATCGCGTCCAAACCTGATGGATCTTACGCCCTTTGAATTCGAGCAGCTCGTCGGGAACCTCTTCGCCAAGATGGGGCTGGAGTCGAAGCAAACGCGATCTTCACGCGATGGCGGTGTCGATGTCGTCGCCTATGACACAAGACCGGTGATCGGCGGCAAAGTTGTGATCCAGGCAAAGCGCTACCGGCACACGGTCGGCGTTTCCGCGGTCCGTGACCTATTTGGGACGATGAATCACGAAGGGGCCAACAAGGGAATATTGGTGAGCACCAGCAGTTACGGTCCTGACGCGTACGACTTCATACGCGGCAAGCCCATAGAGTTGATCGATGGCGGAGGTCTACTCTATTACTTGGAGCAACATGCTGGCTTGAAGGCCCGGATCATTTTTCCAGTAGAAGAGTGATCTCCGTGCCGCATTCAAACCAACAGACGAAGCGCTCGTAAATCAATGATTGTGAGTGGTTTTTTCTTTCAGAATGTCAAGTTTTATCGCAAAAAAACTTGACATTTTTGAACGCGAGCACCATACTCTGAACATGGGAGGTCTTGCCAGATCAGCCGGGGCCACGCGCACTGCGGCTGTCGTCCGTCAGCGTATCGAACGCGGCGGCGAACGCTTGTGGCGCCTTGAAGACTTTCGCGATCTCTCATTCGAGGCGGTCGCGCAGGCGCTCTCCCGCCTCACACGCGAAGGAGTCCTCGAACGCTTAAGCAAAGGCGTCTACTACCGCACCCGAGAGACGGCCTTTGGCAAGAGCCGCCCCAATCCTGCCGCAATCCAGAAGCTTGCATCCAAAACCAAAACGGTTTTCCCGGCGGGCATTGCCGCCGCCAATCTTCTCGGCTTCACTACGCAAACCGCCCGACGCAGCGAACTGGCCACCAGCGCGCTCAGCCTCCCGAGGAAATTGGTCGGCAAAGAAACGGTGATCCACGCGCGCCGGCCGGAGGCGTGGACCAGCCTCTCCAAAGAAGACGCAGCGTTACTCGACTTCTTGAGGCGCGCTGGCAGGACGAGCGAACTCCCGCCGCATGAGACGATCCGCAGGGTTCTGAAGCTTCTGACGGAGAAAGGCCGCTTCGAGCGTCTGCTCAAAGTCGTCGACTCGGAGCCTCCCCGCGTCCGTGCGATGCTAGGCGCAATCGGTGAACAACTGGGTAAGAATCGAGCGTCGCTGAAGCGTCTCCGCGAATCCCTGAATCCATTCTCGAAATTCGACTTTGGAGCGCTGTCCGGGTTGCCGCGCGCCCACAACTGGCAGGTTAAGGAGCGCCGTCCGCATGAGACTGTTTGAGCATCGCGATTTCGAGCAGGCGATCCTCCAGGCCGCGGAGCATTTTCGCGAGGAGGGACTGCGACCTGCGATCATCGAAAAGACTATTACGCCACGGAAGCGTTGCGCGCCATCGCCACGACCGCCAGCACGACCACCACCAACGCCAACATCGTCAACACCACCAACAGCAACAACATCATCATCTTCAAAGGCGGCACGAGCCTCTCCAAGGGATGGAACCTGATCCAGCGGTTTTCGGAAGACATTGACATCTTCCTCGACCCGCAGGCCTTTCGACCTCCTCTCGGGAAACGGGCTATCGACCGCGAACTCAAGAAACTTCGCGACGCCGTGGCGGCGCACCCGGCCCTGACCTTTGTCGAGGGCGAAAGTCAGACCATCGGCGGATTCGGACGCAACGACCGTTTCGCCTACCAGCAGCGCTTCGGCGGTCCCGGCGAAGTTGCCAACCGCGTCCTGCTCGAAGCGGGTACTGCGAGCGGACGCGAACCCACGACCGCTGTGGAACTCAGTTCGTACCTCAGCCAGTTTCTGCGGAGCAAAGGAATTTCCTGGACGCGGAGGACGAAGCACCGTTTTCATTGCGTCTGCTCCATTTCCGCCGAACCTTTGTCGAGAAGATGTTCGCGATTCACGGCAAGGTGGAACTGCTCAAGCGCGACGGGCAGCCTCTCGGCCCGTATGCCAGGCACTACTACGACCTGTTCCAATTGGCCGCACAGCCCGAGGTCATCACAATGCTGAAGTCCGACGAATACGCGGCCATCAAAGAAGATTACGATCACATCAGCCGCGAACATTTTGACCGGAGCTATTTCCATCCCGACGGCATGAGCTTCGCCAAGAGCGATGCGCTCTTTCCACCGGGTGCTTTGGCCGCGATCATCGGTCCTGCATACGAGGCGCAATGCCGGATTCTTTGTTACGGACCCTATCCGTCGTGGGCTCAAGTTCAGATCCGGCTCCTGGAACTACGGACGATCCTTTAGAGCGTGACGAACCGGCGGACCTGTCTGCCAGCCTCTGGCGAACATCTGGACCGGGCGATTGTGCTCGCAGGACGGTGGGACAAAAAAGCCCCCTTTTCCGTTTCCCCCAGGGGCAAACCGGGGCGGGCGGGTTCCCCCCACGCCGCAAGAACGGCGACTCCCCCCACAAGAGGGATTTCAAACCGCTCCGCTGAAATCCCCCTTGTGCATCCCCCATGAGCCTCCGGCCCCTCAAGCACGGCGGACCGGCCCACGCGGGATGTAGCCGCGTTATCTCATTGCGCGGAACGGCCACGGCACGAGACATTTGCGCTGACACCCAAAAGCTG
>Ga0181529_10005412_pt1 | contig 13412 bp, 11 predicted proteins | sample PEATcosm2014_Bin_36_FD_119763 | JGI IMG/M metagenome (GOLD analysis project Ga0181529, IMG submission 119763) | Peatland microbial communities from MTU Mesocosm Facility, Houghton, MI, USA - PEATcosm2014_Bin10_30_metaG | ecosystem: Environmental > Terrestrial > Soil > Wetlands > Peat | place... | reverse complement strand
GGACGAGGACATCCGGCTCTCGTTTTGAGGAGCGCGCGAACCATATTCCCCGTGGTCATTGACGGCCCCGAGGACTTTCTGTAGAGTGCGCCATGCGCATCGAGACCCGTTACGTCCGTCCCGGCCTCGATGGCAGGGGCCAGGCCCTCGCCGATCGGATAGGACGCGCCTTCGCGGCCTCAGCCGGGACAGGCGAGCCCGATAATCAGGCCGAGTTTGTGACCGCGCGGCTCGCGGACGTGATAATCCTCGACTTTCCACTCTCCCGCTCCGCCGCCGTCGAGCTCTTCTCCGATCCCGTCGTCCAGGCGGTAGCGGAAGGTCCCCTCCCGGAGGCGCCGGATTTCTCGGGCTGGAGCTGGCTCGTCGAGATCGCCTATCGTCCCGGCGTCACCGATGCGCTTGCCCTCACCGCGCGACAGGCCATCGAGATAGCCGGCGAGGCCCCCGTTGGAAGGCCCTGGTTGGTCCAGACCGCGCGGCTCTACGCTGTCTGGGCACCATCGGCCGCGGGGCGCCTAGGAATCCTGAAGCGCGCATTCGCTCCCTTGTGGAACCCCCTGGTCCAAACGGCCGCGTTCGTCTCCAAGGACGACTGGGCGGCCGGGTTGCGACTCCCCGATCCCTACCCTGCCGTCTCGCTGGACGACGATCCCGAGCCTGCCAACATCGAGCTCGGCTCCCTGGACGACGCCGGCCTCGAGGGACTCTCATCTCGACGGCTCCTCGCCCTCAGCCTCGCCGAGATGCGCGCCGTGAAGGCGTACTTCTCCTCGCCAGAGGTAGCGGCCGAGAGGGCGGCGAAGGGCCTTTCCGCCGCTGCCACCGACGTCGAGCTGGAGATGATCGCCCAGACCTGGAGCGAGCATTGCAAGCACAAGATCTTCAACGCCGAGATAGAGTATTCCGAGCCAGGCTCTTCCGCCCGGACGATAAAATCCCTTTTCAAGACCTACATCCGTTCGACTACGGAGGAGCTCTCCCCCTCGCGTTCCGATCTTCTGTCGGTGTTCACCGACAACGCCGGGGTCTTTCGCTTCGACGAGGAGACCGCTATCTGCGTCAAGGCCGAGACTCACAACTCCCCCTCGGCCCTCGATCCCTATGGCGGGGCAATAACGGGTATTGTGGGGGTCAATCGCGATATCCTGGGCACGGGCATCGGGGCCGCGCCCTTGTTCAATACCGATGTGCTCTGCTTCGCCCCACCGACGATCCCCGACGAAGAGATCCCCGAAGGACTGATACCGCCGCGCGAACTCCTCGCCGGAGTGCATAGGGGCATCGTCGACGGGGGCAACCAGTCCGGCATCCCCGTCGCGGCGGGGGCCTTCCTCTTCGACGAAGGTTATATGGGCAAGCCGCTGGTCTTCTGCGGGACCGGGGGCATTATGCCTCTGTCCATCCGGGGCGCGCCCTCGTGGGAAAAGAGCGTCGAGCCGGGCATGCTCGCGGTCATGGCAGGAGGGCGCATCGGCAAGGACGGGATACACGGCGCGACCTTCTCCAGTCTCGCCCTCGACGAGTCGAGCCCCTCCTCCGCCGTGCAGATCGGCGATCCCATCATCCAGAAGCGCATGAGCGACTTCCTCCTCGAGGCGAGGGACGAGGGCCTCTACTCTGGCATTACCGACAACGGGGCGGGCGGGCTTTCGTCGAGCCTCTGCGAGATGGCCGAGGAGTCGGGCGGCGTGCGCATCGATCTCGACAAGTGCCCGCTCAAGTATCCCGGGCTTTCGCCCTGGGAGATCCTCGTCTCGGAGAGTCAGGAGAGGATGAGCCTCGCAGTCAAGCCAGAGTCCATGCCCGCGCTTGCGAGCCTCGCCTCGCGCCGCGGGGTCGAGGTCAGCCTCGTCGGCGAATTCACTGATTCGGGCAGGGTCGAGGCCACATTCCGCGGACGGACCGTATGCCTCGTCGGCATGGACTTCCTCCATCGCGGCCTCCCCGTAATGAGGCTTCAAGCCCGCTGGGAGCCCCCGGCTCCGGCTAGCGCCCCTCTGGCAGATCGCGGGGACTGGACCAAGGTCCTCTTGGCCGTCCTCGCCGACCCAGACGTCGCCTCGAAGGAGACTCTCGTCCGTCAGTACGACCACGAGGTGAAGGGCATATCGATCGAGAAGCCCTTCACCGGCCTGGGCATGGACGCTCCGAGCGACGGCGGAGTGCTGAAACCGCGTTACGATTCCTGGCGAGGTCTCACCGTGACCCACGGCATCTGCCCCCGCCTCTCCTCGCGCGACACCCGAGCCATGGCTCTGGCTGCAGTCGACGAGGCTTTTCGCGCCCATGTCGCCCTCGGCGGCGATCCCGAGCGGGCGGTAGCCCTCGACAACTTCTGCTGGCCCGATCCCGTCGCCTCGCCCGCGAACCCCGACGGGCCTTACAAGCTCGCCCAACTGGTGAGGGCCTGCGAGGCCCTCCGAGAGGCTTGCCTCGCCTACGGCCTTCCCCTCGTCTCGGGCAAGGACTCGATGAAGAACGACGCGTACGCGGGCGGTAGGCGGATCTCCATTGCGCCGACCCTGCTCGTCACGCTCGTCGGCGTCCTCGACGACGTGCGCAAGGCGAGCTCGACCGACTTCCTCGCGGCCGGTGACCTTCTCTATGTCGTCGGCGCGACGGGCCGGTGCCTGGGCGCATCCGTGCTCGAGCGCGCCCTCGCTTCCTCGGGCGGCCGCTCCGCTCCGGCCGATCGCCTGCTGGGGCCCTGCCCCGTGGCAGAGCCTGCCGAGCACCTGCGGGCCTACCGCGCCCTTGCGAGAGCCCTGAGCGGCCGTGCCCTGCGCTCTTGCCACGATCTCTCCGATGGAGGGCTCGCCGTCGCGCTGGCCGAGTCCTGCCTCGGCGGCCGCCTCGGCGCCGAGCTTCGCTTGGACGCGATGCCGCGCCGAGCCGATGCAGGTACTCGCAGCGAAGGCGCGAAAGCACCGTCATCGTATCCCGATGCGGCCGCCCTCCTCTTCGCGGAGGACACCGGCCGCTTCCTTGTCTCCCTGCGGCCCGAGGATCGCGAGCGCTTCGAGCACACCATGGCGGGCCTCCCGCTGGCCTTCATCGGAGAGACGACCACGGAATCGAGGCTCCGCGCGAGCTTAGGCGGGGCCATAGTGCTCGATGCCTCCCTCGAGGATCTCGAACGTGCCTTTAAGACGACGATAGCCTAAGGAGAGCGGCGTGGTACCCAAAACCATTATCCTGGGCGGCTACGGGCATAATGCCGACGCCGAGCTAGCCCAGGCCTTCTTGCTCGCCGGGGCTAGGCCCGAGAGGCTCCACCTGGCGGACCTCGTCGCCAAGCCCGCCCTTCTCGAAGATGCCCGTATCCTGGCCTTCCCCGGCGGTTTCTCCTTCGGCGACCACCTCGGCTCGGGCCAGGTCGTCGCCCTTCTTTGCCGAAAGACTCTGAGGCCGGCCCTCGAGCGCTTCATCGCAGATGGGGGACTCGTCGTGGGCGTATGCAACGGCTTCCAGGCCCTCGTGCGCATGGGCATCCTGCCTAATCGCGACGGCCGCTGGGGACGAGAGGCATCGCTCATCCAGAACGAGTCGGGGCACTTCGTCGACGCCTGGTTTCCCGTGGCCTTCGATGCGGGGAGCCGCTGCCTCTGGACGCGCGGCCTTTCCCCGCGCCTTCTCCCGGTGAGGCATGGCGAGGGCCGCTTCGTCGCGCGGGACGAGCTCGTTCTCCGCGCACTTGAATCCGAAGGCCTTGTCGCGGTGCGGTATGATGGGCCCGGCCCCAACGGCTCAGAGCGCGGAATCGCAGGCATTTGCGACCCGAGCGGGAGGGTTCTCGGCCTCATGCCGCACCCCGAGGCCTTCCTGTCTCGGGAAAACCATCCCTATCGAAGGCGGGCCTCGAGGGACGAGGTCGGGATCGAGCTATTCGAGAACGGCGTGCGCGCGGCTCGCGAGGCCTCGTAGGGTTGCTAGCGCCGCTTAGGACGAGCGTCTATACTGGTAGTGCGGGATCTCGCGGAGGCGATCGATAAGGTATGAGCGACTCGAACGACATCGAGAGCCTCAGGCAAGAGTACGAGAAGCAGGTCTTCGACCTCCGCCAGCTCCTGGAGGTCTCAAAAAGCCTTAACTCGATGCTGGACTACCATATCCTCATCGACGCCATCCTCTTCAACGTCATGGGCCAGATGAAGGTGCAGAAAGCGGGAATCTTCGCCAAGAAGGGCCTCGATTCGACGCGCTTCAGCCTGCACCGCAATTATCAAGGCTTCGAGATCGGCAAGGGCGTGGACTACTCGATCGCCGAGGATCATCCCGTCATCAAGCTCTTCACCAGGCAGTACGGCTGCTATACGCTCGAGGATTTGCGCCAGCGCATCGGCTCCTTCGCCGGCATGGAGGGCATCTCCTCGCTCGGCCCGAGCCTCATCGTTCCTCTCAAGGCCAAGGGCGTCGTCAATGGGCTCCTCATCATGGGCGAGAAGATCGGCGAGGAAGGCTTCGACGTCTATGAGCGCGAGTATGCCCTGAACTTGGCCAGCCTCGCCGCGGTCGCGATCAACAACGCCTTCCTCTTCGAAATGACTACGACAGACATGATGACCCGCCTCAAGCTAAAGCATTATTTCTATACCGTTCTCCTTGAGCGCATGTCGGAGGCGGCAAACGCATCGAAGAATCTCTCCGTCCTCATGATCGACATCGATTTCTTCAAGAAGGTAAATGATACTTACGGCCACGGCTGCGGGGACGCCGTACTCAAGCAGGTCGCCAGAGTCATCCAGGCGAGCGTCCGCGGCAATGACCTTGCGGCGCGATACGGCGGGGAGGAATTCTGTATCCTCTTGCCGGAGGCCGACGCCGAGCACGCCCGACAGGCGGCAGAGCGCCTTCGAGTCACGGTCGAAGCGCAGAAGACTCTTTACGAGGGCAGGACCGTATCCGTAACCGTCTCGCTCGGGGTGGCGCAATACGATCCAGCGAGGGACGTCTCCGGGAAATCCCTCATAGACAGGGCCGATCGAGCGCTCTACGCGTCGAAGCAGGAAGGCCGCAACCGCGTGACCGTCTCGGCCTAGGAATGGCGCGCATCAAGGTGGCCAACAGACGTGGCCCAGAGGGTCTACCCGCAGTGGCGGAGACAGGGCCGGCCCTGTCCTTGCTCAACGCTCTTCTTGCCTCGGGGATTCACATCCGCCACGACTGCGGGGGCAAGGCCCTCTGCGGGACCTGCGCCCTTCGCGCTATGGGCGACGGCGCCGGGCTTTCGCCGATAGGGGAGCGTGAGGGCATCCGCCTCTCGGTCGGCGACAGGCCGCCAGGGACGCGCCTCGCCTGCCAGGCCCATGCCTCGCAGGACCTCGTGGTGGAGCTGCTGCTGGACTAAATAGGGAGGCGCGGTATGCGGCATTGGTGGGAGGACGCGGTCTTCTATCAGATTTACCCGAGGAGCTTCGCCGATTCCAACGGCGACGGCATAGGGGACCTCGCCGGGATACGGGGGAAGCTCGGCTACCTCCGGGACCTCGGCGTCGACGCGCTCTGGATATCGCCTTTTTTCAAGAGCCCGATGAAGGACTTCGGCTACGATGTCTCCGACTATCGCGACGTCGATCCGATGTTCGGGGCCTTGGACGACCTGAGAGACCTGCTAGGCGGGGCCAAGGCCCTGGGCATCCGCATTGTCCTCGACCTCGTCGCCAATCACAGCTCTGACGAGCATCCCTGGTTCTTGGAAGCGCGATCATCGACGGAAGCTCCGAAGCACGGCTGGTATCTCTGGGTTCCCGACAAGGGAAGGCCGCCCAACAATTGGAAAGCCATCTTCGAGCTCGGGACGGCCTGGCATCCCAACCCGGCGACGGGGGAGCGCTATCTCGGTACCTTCACGAGGCACCAGCCCGAGTACGACTGGCGCAACGCCGACCTGCGCGAGGCGATCTACGATGTCATGCGCTACTGGTACGGCCTCGGGGTGGACGGCTTCCGCCTCGACGTCGCGACGGCCTACTTCAAGGACGCGCAGCTGAGGTCCAATCCCCTGTCCCTGAAGGCCAATCCAGATTTTTTCCAGAAGCATATTTACGACCGGAACCAACCGGAAGTTCACGAGGTTTTTAGGGTCATGCGGAAGCTCGCCGACGATGCCGGCGAGCGGGTCCTTATCGGGGAGACTCACGGCCAGGATCCGGCCCTCGCGGCCTCCTGCCTTGGCCTGGCCTCTGGCCACGGCGTGGCCTCTGGCCACGGAGGTTCGGGCGAAGAGCTCCACATGGCCTTCAATTTCGATTTCCTGCATAGACCATGGGGGGCGCGCTCATTCCGCGAATCGGCCGAACGTTGGTACGCGGCCCTACCCGAGGGAGCCTGGCCCAACTTTACATTGAGCAACCACGACCAGCCGCGCCACTTTTGGCGGTACCGCGCGGGGGCCTGGACAGAAGCTCGCGCCAAAGTCGCGGCCGCCATGCTGCTCACGATTAGAGGCACGCCCTTCCTCTACTATGGCGAGGAGATAGGAATGACCTGCGAGAGGATCCCGCGCGCCGCGCTTCGCGACCCCCTGGGGATCGCCACCTGGCCCCTGCGTTCCCTGGGGCGCGATTCCGAGCGGACGCCGATGCAGTGGGACTCGAGCGTCAATGCCGGTTTTTCCCTGGACCCTAGCAAGGTCTCGGCGGAACCCTGGCTACCGGTCAACTCCGATTATGCTTCTCGCAACGCGGCCGCCCAAGAGGGCGATCCCGGGTCGCTTCTGTCCTGGTACAAGGCCCTCATCGCCCTTCGGCGCTCGAGACCCGAGCTGCGCGAGGGAGCTATCCGCTTCCTGGATCTCGACGTGGAGGTCCTCGCGTACGAGCGCGCCGTCGCCTCCGGGCCGCGACTCCTCGTCCTCCTCAACTTCGCGTCGAGGCGCAAGAAGGTCGAGCTCGCAGGCCTGGCCCGAGTGCTTTTAGGGAGCGCCAGGGCCGAGGGGGCGGTTTTGCAGGCGGGGTCTCTGGAGCTCGGGCCTTGCGAGGCGATCGTGGCGGAGATCGCCGACAATCATGGCTAGATCGTTTTTTAACCCAGGGTCTTGGTGAGTTCCATCTCCCCCTTTTTGACCATGATGCCGTAGACTAGGAGCTGGAGGAGGACGCGCTCGTACAGAGATCCCATGGCTCTGGCCTTTGCGTCGAAAGCGGAAACCAAGGAAACGATGCGCTCGCAGGTCGGACGGGAATAGCGGGCGAGAGCGGCCGCGCTCTGCCTCTGCAGGGCCTTGCTGCGCATCTGCAGCCTGGCGCAGGCGGATTCGAGGCCCTCGCCTTCCTCCATCAGGCCGTGGAGTCTGACGAGGCGGCGGAAGCTCCACGTGAGTGCGGCGATGATCTGGACGGCATCGCCCCTTCGGTCTGCTAGGACGGCGTCGAGGGTTTCCAGCGCCGATTCGAGCTCTCCGGTCGCGATACGGTCGAAGATGCTGAAGGCGTCCTCCTGTCGATTGCGCGCGATCGCGGCCTCGACTTCCTCTTCTCCGAGCCTCGATCCCCGCGGGAAGGCGATGGCAAGCCTCGAGCAGGCGGCGTCGAGGGCGCCCGACTCGTTCTCTACCAGCTCGAGCAGCGCTTCTATCCCGCCCTCGTCGATGCCTAGGCCGAGTTCGCGCATCCTCTTCTCGACCCAGCGCGGCTTCTCGCTCTCGAACATCTCGAAGAAGGTGCGCTTGCGGTCCTTCCCGACCGCGTCTTCGAGCGCCTTTTCCGCGTAAAAGGCTTCGGTGACGAGCAGAAGGACGGCGTCCAGGGCAGGGGAGGCCAGATACTCGGACAGGGCCCGAAGGTCCTCCTTGCCCTTGACGATCTCGACGCCTCGGTACTCCACGAGCCTCCTCGTGGAGAAGAGTGATCCGTTGCGTAGGAGGCCGAGGAGCTCGTCGACACCCGTCTCCGAAGCATAGGCGCGGTGCTCCTCAGGCGGGGAACCATCGGCGGCGGATATGGCGGTGCGCAGCTCGGCCGCGAAGGCCGAGCGTTTGCCGATCTCGGGCCCGGCGAGAAGGTATACGCTCTCGATTTTCACTTGGGGGCTCTAGTACTTGCGGATGATGCCGCGGAGGCGGCCGAGGATCCTCACGTCCTGCGTGTATATCGGCGCGTAGGCCGCGTTCTCGGCCATCAGCTTTACGCGGTTGTTCTCGCGGAAGAAGCGCTTGAGGGTGACCAGGTCGTCGATCATGGCGACGACGATCTCGCCGTTGTCCGCGGTTTGGCGCTGCTCTATTACCGCTATGTCCCCGTGGAAGATGCCGACGTCCTTCATGCTGTCGCCGCGGACTGAGAGGGCGAAGCAGCTGGCCGCACGAACTATATCGGCGGGGACGTGGACCACGCCCGCAAAGTTCTCGTCGGCGCTGATCGGCTTGCCCGCGGCGACGGTCCCGAGGAGAGGGAGCTCCACGACGGAGCGCTCGGGCTTGTCCCTGCGAACCAGCTCGAGGGCCCGCGAGCGGTTCTCGCCGAGCCTCAGGAAGCCCTTTTTCTCCAAGGCCTTCACATGGTCGTAGGCCCCTTTTACCGAAATAGAGAAGCGCTCCGCTATCTCTCGGATCGTGGGCGGGTAGGCATGTCCGTCGATGTATGAGGAGATGAAGTCGAGCACTTCCTGCTGGCGGACCGTAAGCGTCTTCATCGTTCCTGCTCTATCCCGAATTTCTTGATCTTTGCATGGAGGCCGCTCGGGTGGATGCCCGAGGCGTCGGCCGCCTTTACCACATTATAGTCGCACTCCCTGAGCTTTTGCACAAGGTAGTCACGCTCAAAAAGCTCCTTGGCCTCGGCTAGTGCCAAGGAGCGGTAGCGGCTCGCCACGAGCGGCTCGGGGCCGTCGCGCGCACCCTCGTGCAACACTCGCGCCACCGTCTGGGCCGAGACGAGCCGCTCGTCGCTCATCACGGCCAGGCGCTCGATGAAGTTGGCTAGCTCCCGGACGTTGCCGGGCCAGGGCCGGGCCGAGAGCAAAGCCAGTCCCTCGCTCGAGATCTCGCGTTCGGGCGCTCCTCCCGAGGCCGCCTTCGCCAGGAAATAGCGGCAGAGCTCGGGTACGTCCTCGCGGCGCTCGCGAAGGGGCGGCATGCGGATGGGCACTACGGCCAGGCGAAAGTAGAGGTCCTCGCGGAAACGGCCGGCGCCTATCTCGGCTCTCACGTCCTTGTTCGTGGCCGCGATCACGCGGACGTCGACGGAAATCGTCTTTTCCCCGCCGAGGCGCTCGAAGCGCATCTCCTGGAGCACGCGAAGGACCTTGGCCTGAGCGGGCAGGGAGAGATCGGCGACCTCGTCCAAGAAAAGCGTGCCGCCGTCGGCGGCCTCGAAGCGCCCCGCGCGGCGCGACACGGCGTCGGTGAACGCGCCCTTCTCGTGGCCGAAGAGCTCGCTCTCGAGCAGGGTATCGGGGATGGCCGCGCAGTTGACCTCGATGAACGGCCTGTCGGCGCGCCTGCCCTTCGCGTGGATGGACCGGGCTACGAGCTCTTTTCCGGTACCGTTTTCGCCCGTGATAAGGATGCGCGCGTCGCTCGGCGCCGCTTGCTCGATGAGGGTGCGCACTTCCTCTAGGGCCTTCGAGGATCCAACGATGGGCTCGGCATCGAAGGAAGCGGCGACGGCTCGCTTCAGGGCTTTGTTCTCGCGACGGAGCTCGCCTATCTCAAGGGCATTGCGCGCGGCCGTGAGCAGGCGGTCCATGGAAAGGGGCTTCTCGATGAAATCGAAGGCGCCGAGCTTGAGGGCGCGGACGGCCATATCGATGGTCCCGTGCCCCGAGACGACCAGGACCTCCATGTCGGGCCTGCGTTTTTTCATCTCGGCAAGGGCGTCTAGTCCGCCCATTCGCGGCAGCCAAACGTCGAGGACGGCGAGGTCGGGCCGCTGGGCATCCATCGCCTCGAGGCCGACGATCGCGTCCTCGGCGACGATGACCGAGTGGCCCTCGTCCTCGAGGATGTCCCGAACCGTCAATCGGATGCCGGGCTCGTCGTCGATCACGAGAATGGTCGCCATCGCGGGACGCCCTCCTGGTATGAGGCCCTTATCGATCGAGGGGCAGGTCGATGTAGAAGGTCGCGCCCTCCCCTTCCTCGGACTCGAATCGGATGGCCCCGCCGTGCTCCTCGACGATCCTCTCGACTATCGAGAGTCCGAGGCCCGTGCCGGAGCGCTTTGTCGTGAAATACGGCATGAAGACCTTTTCGCCAAGCGAGGCCGGTATCCCTCGCCCCGTGTCCCGTATCTTGAGCCTACAATAACGTGAATCGGCGGCCTTAACAAGATCGGACGCGATCTCGACCTCGCCTCGGCCATCCATCGCGTCTATCGCGTTGGCGAGGAGGTTCCCGAGGGCGCGCTTGAGCGCTGAGCCGTCCACGCGCAGGACGAGGCCTTTTTGCAACCCAGAAAGGTCGAATCGCACCTCAGGGTAGGATGCGGCGTAGAGGGCGATCGAGTCGGCGACGAGGTCCGAGAGCTCGGCCCATTCCCTCTGCGGCTCGGGTAGCGAAGCGAAGGCCCGGAAATCCGTCAGCAGCGCGTCCATGCCCTCGACCTCCTTGACGATGGCGAGCATCGAGCCCTCGATGATCGAGGAGGCCTGATCGGGGTCAGCCTTCCATCGCTTGAGGACTCGTTCCGCAGCGAGACGTATCGGAGTCAGCGGATTCTTCAGCTCGTGGGCCAGTCTTTGCGCAATATCCTTCCAGGCATCGAATTTCTCCTTGCGAAGCTCGTCCGAGCGCGAGCGCTCGATCTCGTCCAGCATCCTGTTGAAGGAGGCGACGAGCCGGCCCGTCTCGTCGCCGGGCTTCACGATTAGCCTGACGCCGAAGTCGCCCGAGGCTACGCGCCGAGTTGCCTCCTCGAGGCTCGCGAGGGGCTCGACGACGAGGTCGGCCGCGGAGCTGCCCAAAAGGGCCGCGACGAGGAGGAGGGGTAGGACGAGGAAACCGTAGAGGAGGGCAATTAGACCGGACCACTTGGTCGAGAAGGGCGCGAGGAGTCTCGCCGTGCGGCCAGCGGTCCCGAGGTCGGCGGCGGCCCGGTCCAGGCCCTCAGGCAGCAGAAGGCTCAAGACCGCGAAGGTACCGCCCCGCGCGTCTGGGCTTTCTAAGGGTATGGCGTAGCGAAGGAGGCTCATGCCGCCGGAGGAAAATGCGGCCAGAGCGTATCCCGAGGATCCCGTGGCCGGAGGGGAGGGCGAAGTCGGGAGCTTGGCGTAGGCCGGGCCTGCGAAATCAGTGACGATGGAGCCGGAGAATATCTCAAGGGCCTCCATGCGCGGGTCGCTTGTCTTGAGCCAATCGAGGTAGGATTCGGCGGCCTCCTTGTCTCCCCTCGCATACTCTCGAGCCAGGCTCCCCGAGGCCCGTTCGATACGGCCAAGCTCGTCGTCGTACCAGGCGAGCGCGAGATCCTGCCCTTCGGAAAGGGCTTGGCGCATCTGGGTCGAGGAGAAGGCGGATTGCGCCGTGGTCGCCAGGCGGATGAGGAATAGTCCCTGCGGGAGCGCCGCCGCGGCTATCGCGAGCAAAAAGAGTCCGGAAAGCCTCAGCCTAAGGCGTGAGCCGTAACGCCTCGCGCGCAGGTCCATCGCGAGACCCCTGACTCGGAGGGCGAATATTACGAGAAGCGCAGTCGGGAGCAGCGCGATAAGGGCCGCCGGGAGCTTGGCGTAGAGGTCGGGGAAGTCTGGCGCGCTTGTCAGCACCGTCTGGGCGAAGGCCATGGCCCCGAGGGCGATCAGGCCGTAGACGATGAGCACCGAGAGGAGCTCGGGGAGGATGCGCCTGCGCGGTACCAATGGGCCGGCCATCGCTCTAGCGCCGGACCCTGGCTACTCTTCCTCGAAGCGCGAGTCGAAGAGGGCCTGGATGGCCGCAGCCGCGGCCTCCTCGTCCTTGCCCTCCGCGAAGATGAGCAGGGTGGCGCCGAAGCTCGCCCCCAGGGTGATAATCCCCATGATAGACTTCGCGTTTATGCGGTCGGAACCCTTTTCGAGCCAGATATTTGAGGCGAATTTGCTTGCGGTCTGCACAATGAGCGCCGCTGGACGGGCATGAATCCCCGCTCGGTTCTTTATAGTGACGCTAAGCTCGGTCATCGAAGCTCCCTAGGCTAAAGATAGTCGTCCCTGTTGAAGTACAAGGCCCTAGCGTTCTCGCTCTCCAGCCAGCGCAGCACGTTCTGATTGAATTCCTTGGCCGAGTGGTAGCCCATCTTCTTGAGGCGCTCGTTCATCGCCGCCGTCTCGATGATGATGGGGATGTTGCGGCCCGGCTTCACGGGAATCTCGAGCTTGGCCACGCGCACGCCCAGAATCTCGGTCGTGAGCTCTTCGGTGCCAATGCGGTCATAGACCTTGTTGGAGTCCCACTCTTCGAGGCCGCATACGAGCTGGATCTGCTTTTTGTCCCTGATGGCGCCGACCCCGAAGAGATGGTTTACGTTGATGATGCCCAGGCCGCGGATCTCCATATGGTGGCCGATAACCTTATTGGCGCCCTGGCCCATGAGGATCGAGCCGTTGACGCAGCGGATGTCCACGACATCGTCGGCGACGAGCCTGTGCCCCCGCTCGATGAGCTCGAGGGCGGTCTCGCTCTTGCCCACTCCGGAGTCCCCGATGAGGAGGATGCCGATGCCGTACACCTCCACCAGGACGCCGTGAATCGTCGTCTGGGGGGCGAAGATGTCCGAGAGCACGCGTATGACGCGGCTCGAGAATTCGCTGGAGGGCAGATCGGTCTGAAGGACGGGGCAGTCTGCGGCCTCGGCCGCGGCATAGAAGTATTTTCCCGGCGAAAGGTTATGCGTGAATATGCAGCAGGGCATGGGATACTCGAAAAGCTTCTGTAGATTGTCCGTCTTGCCGGCCTCGTCGAGCATCTTCAGGTAGGCGTTTTCTCCGCGGCCGAAGATCTGGAGGCGATTCCATGCGTGGGACTCGTAGAATCCCGAGAGGGCCAAGCCCGGCCTGTTGAGGTCCGGGGTCGTGATCTCGCGGGATAGTCCCTTCCTGCCCCCGATGCAGCGCAGATCGAGGGCGTTCTGCTCCTTGAGATCGAGGTCCAGGAGGTCGAGGACCGTGAATTTCTTCTCGTCGCTGGGCACGGGCGAAGTGTACTACGAAATCTGGGGATTCGCAAAGCGAAGAATGACCCTCGCTGAGGACGATCGGGCCGGAGGGCCGACGAGTATTCCCGGGGCCATCCTAGGTCGCCGGAGGCCTATTTCCGCTCCTGCACCTTCTCCTTCTCTTTCGCGATCTTCTGCTCGAGCCGGTCGATCAGCTTGTCGATGCCGGCGTTTACGTCGAAGTCCCTCTCTTCCACATGGGCCTGCACGCCCCAGCGGAAGCTGATAGTGGCCTCGAGCTTGAACTCCTTGTCCTTTGTTATCACGAAGATGAGGTCGACG
>Ga0181529_10005410_pt1 | contig 13417 bp, 11 predicted proteins | sample PEATcosm2014_Bin_36_FD_119763 | JGI IMG/M metagenome (GOLD analysis project Ga0181529, IMG submission 119763) | Peatland microbial communities from MTU Mesocosm Facility, Houghton, MI, USA - PEATcosm2014_Bin10_30_metaG | ecosystem: Environmental > Terrestrial > Soil > Wetlands > Peat | place... | reverse complement strand
TAGTAGGTCGGGGACTCCACGGCGACGAGGTCGCCGGGCTCGAGGAGGGCGCGCAGCGTGATCGCAATCGCCTCGGTCGCCCCGTTGGTCACCACGATGCCCTCGGCCCCGAGGCCTCCGTGGTAGGGGTGATAGCACGAGGCAATCCGCCGCCTGAGCTCGGCCTCTCCCTCGTGGCCGCCATAGCCAATCCATGATCCGGAGAGCGAGCCGTAGAGCCGCTCGAGGCGGGCGACCGGGAGGAGTCCCGAGTCCGGCTCGGCCAAGGCGAAGCCTGCGGTGTCGCCGCTGGCCTCTGCCCCCCCTGCCGAGAGGATGTACTCGATCTTCTGCGAGGCCGAGAGGCCCGCGGCCTCTCGGCAGCCGGAAGGCCCGACATAGCCTTCAAAGGCCTCCCTCCGGGCCTCGGCGCGTGGGGAGCCTCGGCGCGCGAAATAGCCGCCTCGCTCGAATGATTGCGCCAAGCCTTCGGCCGAGAGCAGGTCGAAGGCTGAGCGGACCGTGTTCAGGCCGAGGCCCTCCGCCTCGGCCACGGCGCGCAACGAAGGCAGGCGCTCGCCTTGGCCGTAGGCGCCGCCCAGGATGAGCCCGCGGTAGCGCTCATACAGGGCGCGGTATTTAGTCATCGGCGCATTTTACTGTGCCCAATTTATTTCCACAATCTGAGGCTGTATCCATTTTCGAGCCATCGCTACATTCTATCGCGGGGGTGCCGTGAGAGCCACGAGAGTCTACGCCGTCTTCGGCCTCGTCTGCGCGATCTTCGGGACGACCTTCCTCGCGATACGGATGGGGGTCGGCGCCGGAGGACCGCCCTTCCTCTTCGCCGGCCTAAGGTTCTCGATCGCGGGCATCGTCCTTAGCGCAATCCTCCTGGCCTCGGGCAGGGCGAGCATCCGATCCCTCGCAGATCTGGCTCCCCGCGCCGTCGTGCTTTCGCTCCCCTACATCGTCGTCAACTTCGGCGCGACCTTCTGGGCCGAGCAGTACATCGCCTCGAGCACTGCCGCGCAGATCGACTCGGCCGGCCCGATCGCCTCGGCCCTCCTCTCCAGCCTTTTCCTCGGCAAGAGGCTGCGTCTCGCGCACGGCCTCGGCATCGCAGCGGGCTTCGTCGGAGTCTGGCTCATCGTTCGGGGCTCGAGCGGCTCGACGGGAGCCGGAGGGGCAAAGGAGATCCTGGCTTCCATCGTCATGCTGGGCGGGGCCATCGGCTTTGCAGGCGCGTCGATACTGTACAAGAGACTCTTCGACGACTCGGTCGACTCCTTCTCCGTCAACGCCCTCAACATGCTATCGGGTGGAATCGGCCTGCTCGTGATCGCCGTTCTCGCGGGGCAGCGAAGCTTCCCCATGACTCGGGCGGCCCTGCTTCCCCTGCTCTACTTGATCGTCGTCGGCTCCCTTGCAGGGCACAGCGCCAACCTGTGGCTCGTGAGGAAGGCGGGTCCGCTTTTCACCTCGTCCTGGTCCTATGTCTCGCCGGTCATCGCGACGGCGGTCGGGGCGATCGCCCTGGGAGAGAGGATCAGTACCTGGAGCCTCGCGGGAGCGGCGGCGACCCTCTTCGGCGTATTTCTGATCGCGAGGGCGGAAACGAGGCCGGTGGTCGAGCTCAGCGGGCGACGATCTTGACGAGGGCCCGCGCCGCCTCGGCCCGAGCGATCGCTTCCTCGCTCGTCGAGCCGAGGGCGGTGAGATGGCCCATCTTGCGGAAGGGCCGGACCTCGGACTTGCCGTAGAGGTGGACGGCGACGCTGGGGATGGCGAGGGCCTCCTCGAGGCCGAGGTACTCAGGGACTCCCGAGGCCCCGATCTCGCCGAGGAGGTTCACCATCATCGCGGGGCGGAGGAGCTCGAAGGAGCCGAGGGGTAGGCCGAGGAGGAGGCGGATGTACTGGTCGAACTGGCTCGAGGGGCAGGCCTCGATGCTGAAGTGCCCCGAGTTGTGGGGCCGAGGCGCCACTTCGTTGACCAGGACGCGGCCGGAGCGCTCGAGGAACATCTCTACGCCGAAGACCCCGGCCGATCCGGCGGCCGGAGAGCCCGAGCGTTCGGCCTCCGCGCAGAGGGCGCGCACGCAGCCTATCGCGAGGCCCTCGGCCTCGGCGCGGAGGCCATCGTCGACGCGCGCAGGCGCAAGCACGGAGTCGCAGAGATTGGCCCTCTCGTCGAAGACCATCTCGACGCAGGGGTAGGCGCCGACATTGCCGTCCGGGGCGCACGCCACGACGACGGCCAGCTCCTTCTCGATATCGACTCGCTCCTCGAGGTAGGAGGGGCAGCGCAAGCAGCCCGGATCCTCGGGGCCCGAGAGCATGGCCACGCCGCGGCCATCGTAGCCTCCGGTCCTCGCCTTCTGGACGGCGGGAAAGCCGCCGAGCTCCTCGGCGGCCGCCGCGAGGCCGCGCGCTGCGCAAGGCCCCTCGCCGTCTCGCGGCTCGACCGCCGCGAAGCGAGGCACGGGCAGGCCGGCCGCCGCGAGGATCCTCCTCTGAACGAGCTTGTCGCGGATCGCGCCGAGGATCCCCGCCGAAGGCAGGACGAGCTGGCCACGGCTTTCGAGCTCGCGCAGGGCCTCCACGCAGACTCCCTCGATCTCATAGGTGATGGCGTCGAGTCCTTCCGCGAACCCGAGGATCGACTCGCAGTCCTCGAGCCGGCCGAGGTGGGTGACGTCGGCCAGCTCGGCGGCCGGCGAGGGATACTCGGGGCTCAAGACCTCGATTTGGGCCAGGTACTTCCTCGATTCTTCTATGGCCATGCGCCCGAGCTGACCGCCGCCGATTATGCCGACTCTGCGCATGGCGCGAGGCTCAGTAGGCGTTGTAGGAGCGGACCTCGTCGAGGCTCTTGCGCGCCTTCTCGCCAGCGTTCCCGCCGTTCGCGGGGTAGCCGATTGTGACGACGAGCCCGATCCTGCGGCCAGAGGGAATGCCGAGGAGCTTCTTGATCTTGCTCTCGTCGAACCACCCGAGCATGCAGGTGCCCAGGCCCAGCTCCGCTGCGCGGAGGCAGAGCTGGGCCGCACCGATGCCGATGTCGATGAGGGGGTACTCGCGGCCTTGCAGGGAGGCGCCGATCTGGTTGAGGAGCCGAGGGGGCTCGATGACGAAGACTGCCAGGACCGGGGCCCCGACGGTGAATTTGTTGAAGTTGATCGCCCCGCCGAAGGTGGCGCGAGCCACCTCGTCCTTAAGCTTGGGCTCGTCGACCAGGATCATGCGCCAGGGCTGCTGGTTCGAGGCCGAGGGAGCGAGCCTCAGGGCCTGGGCGAGCTCATCGAGCTTCTCGCGCTCGACCGCCCTGTCCTGGTAGGAGCGCACGCTCCTCCTCGCCCTGACGAGCTCCATGAAATCGGTCATCTCTCCTCCCCTTCGCGCCCGGTCACTCGCTGGCCGGGGACTGTCTCGACTTCGGGCATCAGGCTCGGCTGCCTCGCGGGCTCGACCGGATGTCGAGGGCCGGCGGCCGACGCGCTTCGGCCCAGCACTTCGGGGTTGTGGACGAGGTCGCGGGGCTTGGAGCCCTTGGCCGGGCCCACGATGCCTTTCTCCTCCATGAGCTCGACGAGGCGCGAGGCCCGATTGTAGCCGATCTTGAGCCTCCGCTGGATGTAGGAGGCGCTCGCCTTGCCTTGTTGGAGCACGATCTCGAGGGCCTTCTCGAAGAGGGGATCGTCGTCCTCGTCGCCGAAGAGCGAGGGCTCGTCGTCCTCGTCCTCGTCGTCGATGAAGATCTCGTCGTCGATGTACTCGGGCTCGCCGAGGGTCTTCACGAACTCGACGGCCTTCTCGACTTCCTCTTCCGAGACGAAGGCGCCCTGCATGCGGATGGGGAAGGGGTCCCAGGCCGTCGCCACGAGCATGTCGCCCCGGCCCAGGAGCTTCTCGGCTCCGACGACGTCGATGATGATGCGGCTGTCGAACTTGCTCGCGACCATGAAGGCGATGCGGCTGGGGATGTTGGCCTTGATGAGGCCCGTGATGACGTCGATGCTCGGCCGCTGGGTCGCGAGCACGAGGTGGATGCCGACGGCCCTCGACATGGCGGCGAGACGGGCGAGCGTGGACTCGAGCTCCTTGCCCGTCGTCGCCATGAGGTCGGCGAACTCGTCGATGACGACGACGATGTAGGGCAGGCGCTCCTGGGCGAGGCCCTTGTCCTTGATCTTGCGGTTGTAGCTCTTGACATCGCGCACTCCGACGCGGTCGAGGAGGCTGTAGCGCCTCTCCATCTCGCAGATGCAGTACTGCAGGGCCTGGAAGGCGCGCTTGGGCTCCGTGATGACGGGCGTGAGGAGGTGGGCGATCCCGTTGTAGAGCTTGAGCTCGACGATCTTGGGGTCGATGAGGAGGAGCTTCACTTCCTGCGGCGAGCGGCGGAAGAGAATCGAGAGGATCATCGCGTTCACGCAGACCGACTTGCCCGAGCCAGTGGCGCCCGCGATGAGGAGATGGGGCGTCTGCGTCAGGTCGATGAACTGGGCCTCGCCCGCGATGTCCTTCCCGAGGATGATCGGTATCTCCATCTTGGCCGTCTTGAAGGACTCGTTCTCGACGATCTCGCGGAGAGAGACGATGGAGCGCCGCTCGTTGGGCACCTCGATGCCCACCGCGTGCTTGCCGGGGATGGGCGCGACGATCCGCACGCTCGAGGCCGCGAGCCTGAGCGCGATATTGTCCGCGAGGTTCGTGATCTTGGAGAGCTTGACTCCGGGCGCGGGCAGGATCTCGAACATCGTGATGACCGGACCCTTGCGGATGCCCGTCACCTCGGCCTCGATCTTGAATTCCGCCAATGTGTCGCGGAGGACTTCGGCCGAGCGCTTGGTCTTCTCGTCGACGACCCAGTACTCGCCGTCGGGGTAGTCGGTGAGGATGCCTTCCGAAGGGACGAGGTAAGGCTTGTCCTTGCGACGAGACGCGCGAAGCGCGAGTATCCTCGCGAGCGCGGCCTCCTCGGCCTGGGTGCGAGAGGGAGGCACGGAGGTGAATTCGATGCGACGCTCATCGCCCAGCTCCACGAGGCTGCTCGACGCGGCCGGAGGCGATTCGGGGCTTCTTACCTCGACCTCGGATCCTAATGCGGCTGAGGGCGCTTCTTCCTCGACCTCGGGGACCTCTTCTTCGACGGGTGTCGGCTCGTCGAAGACCTTGAGGGGCGGCAGGGGTGGGAGGACGGGCACGCGGAACTCGAAGGCCGGCTCCACCCTGATCGGCTCTGCCGTGGCCGGGACGGCTGGGGCCGATGCCGCTTTCGTCGGGGCGGTGGATTCCTCGGCATCGATCGCCTCGATCGGGGGGGGAAGGCGGCGGGGGGGAGCAGGCGGCGGGGGAAGGAGTACGCGGATGGGTTCCTCGGCGCGCGCTCCCTCGGCATGGACCCTATCGATGAGCCTGGCGATATAGACGACGAGGGCGGCGAGGGCCACAGCCAAGGCGAGGGCGGCCGCGACAAGGGCGGGCATGCCCGCGGCCGCGAGATAGGGCCGTTCCGAAAGGTAGGCCTCGCCGTCGGCCTGGAGCCGGGCGAGGGCCGCGATGGGCAGGAATGGGAGGAGAGAGCCGATGAGGGCGGAGACGGCTCCGGGCCGCCAGCCTGGCAGGAAGGCCAGGACAGCGGCGGCGCCGAACCAGAGCGGCACGAAGAGGGAAGCCCAGGAAAAGGCGTCGACTAGGGTCGCGCCTATGGCCCCGATGTCGCCGACCACGGGCGAGAGTCTGGCCAGCGCGATGGCCGCGAGCGAGAGCGCGGAGAGGGCGCATAGTATCGCGCCTAGGACCTTATTGGCGCCTGAGGTGCTCGGCTCGTCGGGCATGGTCATGGTTTATACACTATCGGCAGGGCCCTCGCCTACGATTATCTCCGAGTCGCCCTCTATGCCTCTTTTCATATATGAAAAAGCTCTATACATTATGCCTTCGGGCTGGGCGGCGGGACCGCCACCTAAAGGAAGTCGGATGGTCATCGAGAAGGACAGGGTCGTCACGATAGATTACAAGCTCAGGGACAGGAAAGGGGAGGTGATCGATGCCTCCGAGGCCTCCGACCCTTTAGTCTACCTCCATGGGAACGACAACATCATCAAGGGCCTGGAGAGGCATCTTCAGGGCAAGCAGGCTGGGGACGAGCTAGCTTGCGTCATCCCGGCCGCGGAGGCCTACGGCGAGCGCGACGAGGCTCTCGTGTTCAAGGTGTCCAAAAGCGATTTCGGCCCCGAGGCCCCCATCGAGACGGGCATGCAGTTCGAGGCCCATGGCGAGGAGGGCGCGCAAATCGTCACCGTGGTGGGCATCCAGGGCGACGAGGTCACCGTAGATGCCAATCATCCCTTGGCCGGCGAGGAGCTCCACTTCGCCGTCAAGGTCGTCGACGTGCGCGAGGCCACGCCAGAGGAGCTCGAGCATGGCCATGTCCACGCTTCCTGCGACTGCGGATGCGAGGACGGCTGCGAGGACGGCGAATGCGGATGCTCCGAGTGAGCAGCTGAGGGGCGCATGCGCCTAAGGCCCCTCGACCTAGCCATCGGCCTCGTCGCGGCTGGGGTCGTCGCCTTCTCGGCGATCGCCGCCTACGGGCAGGGCGGGGGCCAGGCCGAGGCGGTGATCAGGGGCCGGGACGGGGAGTGGGTGTACCCGCTCACCGCGGACCGTGAGCTCCGGGTCGATGGGCCGCTAGGCGAGACCACCGTCGTGATCCGGGACAAGACCATCCGAATCACCGATTCGCCCTGCCCCAACAAGACCTGCATAGCGGCGGGGGCTATTGGGAAGCCGGGCCAGTGGGTCGCCTGCCTTCCCAACCAAGTCTTCGTCAGCGTAGAGGGGAGGGGCGCCGGTGGGGGCGTCGACGCGATCGTCTACTAGAGCGGCGGAGCGAAGCTCAGCGGAGCGCGGCCGAGCCGATGTCACCGCCCTGCTTGGAGCCTTCTGCTTTTTCCTCTCCGCCGTCGAGTACATGATCCCCAAGCCTCTTCCCTTCATGAGGCTGGGCATCGCCAATCTCCCCATCCTCCTCGCGGCCGACCTCCTCCCCCTGCCCTGGTACCTCGCCCTGGCCCTCGTCAAGGTCTTCGGCATGAGCGTCATCTCGGGCTCCCTCTTTTCCTACGTCGCCCTCTTCTCCCTGGCGGGCACCTTGACCGCGGCCCTCGCCATGTGGCTCGCGCGCCGCGCCTTCGGGAGGGGGGTGACGGCGGTAGGCGTGTCGATCCTAGGCGCGGTCGCCTCCAACGCGGTGCAGATGGGCCTGGCGAGGGTCCTGGTATTCGGAGAGGCCGTCCGCCTCATCGCCCCGCCCTTCCTGGCCACCGGCCTCGTCACTGGGGCCTTCCTCGGCGTCTTCGCCGAGATCTTCGTCGAGCGATCGCGATGGTACGCGCGCGCCAGGAGCCAGGTCGATGGGCGGGGCTAGGGAGAGGCGACGGGAGGCCAGGGCCCGGCGAAGGTCGAGCTGGGAGAGGCTCTTCCCGCCCTGGGCCCTCGCGTCGGCGGGTGCGGCGATCTCGGCCGCCTACCTATTCCAGCGCTCGCTGGAAGTCAGGGCCTGCATGTTCCTCGTCTTCCTCGCCGCCGCCTTGCTGTCGGGCAAGAAAGTGTCGATCGCGGCGACGCTCTTCGTATCTGCGGGTATCGTGGCGGCCAATCTCCTTGCGCCCGTTGGCAAGGTGATCGCCGCGATCGGGCCTCTCAAGATCACCCAGACCGCCCTTCTCGACGGCCTGGGCAAGGCCCTCGTCTTCGAGGGCCTCGTCTATATCTCGAAGGCCAGCATCCTGCCCGGCCTCCGACTCCCGGGGCGCTTCGGCTCCCTCGTCGCTCGGGCCTTCCTCTACTACGACCGCATCGTGGAATTCAAGGGCAGCCTCAAGCCGGCGACCTTCATCGCCGATGCCGACAGCCTCATGCTCAAGGTGTGGGACGAGGGGCTCGAGGTCGAGGATGCCGCCGCGCGGCAGGCTGATGCCGAGCCCGCGCGGCCCCTGGCCCTCGCCCTCCTGGGCGCGGCCGTCCTGGCCTCCTACGCTGCCCTCCTCGGCCCTATCCTTTTACGACGATATTGACGAGCTTGTCCTTGACGACGATCACCTTGGCGATCCGCTTGCCCTGGGTCCATTCGACGACCTTGGGCAGGGCGAGGGCCCTAGACTGGAGCTCAGGCTCGGGGCTCCCCGCCGCGGCCGCGAAGCGCTCGCGCACCTTGCCGTTCACTTGAACGACGATCTCCCTCGTCTCGTCAGCGCAGAGCTCCTCGTCCCAGGTGGGCCAAGGTTCACGTGCTAGGCTCGATGCGTGCCCGGCCTTCTCCCAGAGCTCCTCGGCGAGATGGGGCGCGTAGGGCGCGAGCATGAGCACCAAGGGCTCCCAGAGCGAGCGCGGCAGCTTCCCGAGCCTCCCCAGTTCGTTGACGTAGATCATCATCGCCGAGATGCCCGTGTTGAAATTCAAGGTCGAGGTGTCGTGGCTCAGCTTCTTGACGGTCCGATGCAGGGATTTTATGGAGTCCCGATCGGGATCCTCCTCGGCGAGGGCGCGCTCGGAGAGGGCCCAGACCTTCTCGAGGAAGCGGCTCACGCCGATGAGGCCGGCCGTGGACCAGGGCTTGGACACCTCGAGCGGCCCCATGAACATCTCGTAGACCCGCATCGCGTCGGCGCCGAAGTCCCTCACGATGTCGTCGGGGTTGATCACGTTGCCCCTGCTCTTGGACATCTTCTGGTTGTCGTCGCCCAGGATCATCCCCTGGTTGATCAGGCGCAGGAAGGGCTCCTTAGAGTTGACCGCGCCTAGATCGTAGAGGACCTTGTGCCAGAAGCGCGCATAGAGGAGGTGGAGGACGGCGTGCTCGGCCCCGCCGACGTAGAGGTCCACCGGCATCCAGTAGTCGATGGCCTCGCGGGAGGCGAAGGCCTTCGCGTTCCTCGGGTCGAGATAGCGCAGGAAATACCAGCAGGAGCCGGCCCATTGCGGCATCGTGTTGGTCTCGCGCTTGGCCTTGCCCCCGCACTTGGGGCAGCTCGTGTTCACCCATCCGGGGATGGTCGCGAGGGGCGACTCGCCGCTTCCCGAGGGCGCGTAGCTCGTGGTCTCGGGCAGGACGAGGGGCAGCTCGGACTCAGGGATGGGCACGATGCCGCACTTCTCGCAGTGCACGAGGGGGATCGGCTCGCCCCAGTACCGCTGCCTGCTGAAAAGCCAGTCGCGCAGCTTGTAGTTGACCGCCTTCTTGCCCAGGCCCTCGCGCTCGAGCTTCTCGACGATGAGGCGCTTCGCGTCCTCGGTGGGCGTGCCTGTGAACTCGCCGGAATTGACCGAGTAGCCGTCCTCTATGTCGCATATCGCGGGCTCTTTGGAGAAGTCTGCGCCCGACTCGAACTTGGCCTTGGACGCGACGACCTGTACGATCGGAAGGCCGAATTTTTTCGCGAAGTCCCAGTCGCGCTCGTCGTGGGCGGGCACGGCCATTATCGCGCCCGTGCCGTAGGAGATGAGGACGTAGTCCGAGATCCAGATGGGTATGCGCTTCCCGTTCAGTGGGTTGATCGCGTAGGCGCCGGTGAAGACCCCCGACTTGTCCTTGGCGAGGTCGGTGCGCTCCAGGTCGCTTTTGCGCGCCGCCGCCTCGACGTAAGTGGCCACGGCCGCCTTCTGGGCGGCGGTCGAGATCCGCTCCACGAGGGGATGCTCGGGCGAGAGGACCATGTAGGTCGCCCCGTAGAGCGTGTCAGGCCGGGTGGTATAAATCTCCAGCCGCTCCTCGAGGCCCTCGACCTCGAAGAGGACCGAGGCGCCCTCGCTCCTGCCGATCCAGTTTCTCTGCATCAGCTTCACGGGCTCGGGCCAATCGAGCAGGTCGAGATCGGCGAGGAGCCTGTCGGCGTACGCGGTTATCTTGAGCACCCACTGTCGTATGCGCTTTCGTATCACCTTGGTGCCGCAGCGATCGCACTCCCCGTCCTTGACCTCCTCGTTGGCCAGGCCCGTCTTGCAGGAGGGGCACCAGTTGATGGGCATGTCGGACTCGTAGGCGAGGCCGCGCTCGAAGAGCTTGAGGAAGATCCACTGGGTCCACTTGTAGTAGTCCTCGGTGCAGGTCGTGATCTCCCGGTCCCAATCGTAGGAGAAGCCGAGCGACTTGATCTGGGAGCGGAAGCGGTCGATGCTCGCGAGCGTGGTGACCGCGGGGTGTGTGCCCGTCTTGATCGCGTGGTTCTCGGCCGGGAGGCCGAAGGCGTCGAAGCCCATGGGATGGAGGACGTTGTAGCCGTTCATCCTGAGGTAGCGGCAGTAGATGTCCGTGGCCGTGTAGCCCTCGGGATGGCCGACGTGGAGGCCCTCGCCCGAGGGATAGGGGAACATGTCGAGGATGTAGCGGCGTCTCTCCTTCGGATAGGCCGGGTCCTCGAGGGCGCGGAAGGCCTTGTCCGACTCCCAGCGCGCCTGCCATTTCTTCTCGATCTCGGTGAATGGATACTTGGCCATGAGGCATAATAGACGAGGCGAGGCTTCCGATGCAATGACGGCCGAGCCGTCGGCTCGGCGCGCCTCCCTCAGCGGCTCGGCGCGCCCTGAGCGAGGTACTTAATGGGCACTTGCTGAAGCGCGCTCTGGATGTATCCCGAGCCCAGGACGTAGACGTCCTCACGCAGCAAAACGCGATTGGCCGACTTGACTCCAGTGACCGGGTCGATGTCGTAGGATGCGGACCAGCCGGCCTCGGGATGGGCCGACGAGAGGGCGGCTAGGAGCTGCGACCGCGAATCCACGCTGGTAGGGAGGCTCGGGACGGCAGGGCTGGCCTCGGCGATCGGGCTTCCGGCCTCCGCCTTGGCCGACTCGCGCCTGGACGCCTGCTCGACGACGCGTTGGGCGAACTCGGCCATCCCCGCGACGGTGGAGCGCTGGTAGTCCGCGCCCCAAAGGCCCAGTCGGCCTCTTAAGCCTAGGCCGGCGACCGCCTTCTCGACGATGGCCCGCTCCTTGCTCGCATCGCCCTTGGCTGGCCCCAGGTCGAGGCCGAGCGCGGCCGCGTACGCGGCGCAGGTCGCGGAGGCGGCGGCGTCGACGAGGTAGCCGCCATACGCGACGGCCCCCGCGATCAGGGGGCCGACGAGGCTCGGGTCGGAGCAGTACAGCGCCGCCCCTGGCCCGTCCGCGCGAAGCCAGGTTCCCGTCATCGCGCGGGCATAGGCTGCCGGGTCGGAGCCCGGAGGCGTCTCGATCGAGACGTATTTGAGCCCCAGATCCGCGGCGGCCGCCGACATTATGGCTTGTTCCCTGGCAGCGGCCCTGGCCGCGGTCGGATCGTCTCCCTCGGCGGCCGAATAGACCGAGACGAGGGACGTGGCCCCCATCTTCCGGGTCTCCCAGGCGATCAGGTAGGCGCGATAGGCGCGGTCAAGGTCGACGAGGAGGTCCGCGGAGGACTCGAGGGCGAGTTCGTCCTCGCGCGAGTCCCCGGCGACGCAGACGATCCCGGGGCGGGCGGCCTTGGCCTCGCGGAAGCCCTCAGCGCAACCGGGCAGGGCCGGGTCGACGACGATGGCCCGGACGAGGGGGTCCTCTGCCTGGCTCGCGACGAAGGAGGCCATGGCGGCCTCGGCGCCGGGCTTCCGCCTGTCGCCGGACGCGATCCCCTCAGGGAGGACCGCGTGGATCGCCGAGGCGCCTGAGCGCTTGGCAGCGCCGGACCTTACGAAGTCCTCGGCCCCGGCGAAGGCTCCCGGCGCAATGGCCTCCTTGGGCGTGATGACGACGATGCGATACGCGTTCTTGGAGGCGGCCTTGTAGGGCGCGCAGGAAGCCAAGGCCCCGATCGCCAACGACGCCGCCAAGGCGGCCGCTGCGATCGCGGCCGCGCTGATCGCCCGCGTGCCTAGTCGAGTATGCATGCCGAGAGGTGGCCTCCGCCAATGTCCTTGAGCGGCGGGCGGGCGAGGGCGCACTCTGGCCTCGCGTAGGGGCAACGCGGGTGGAAATGGCAGCCCGGAGGCGGATCGATCGCGCTCGGAATTTCGCCGGAGGGCAGATTCCTGGGGCGAGGCGCCGTGGGGTCGGGTATGGGCACGGCCGCGAGGAGAGCCTTCGCGTAGGGATGGTGGGGATGGGCGAAGAGCTCGTCCCGCGTCGCCAGCTCGACGATCCTGCCCAGGTACATGATGGCCACGCGGTCGCAGAGGTACTTGGCGGTGGCGAGGTCGTGCGTTATGAAAAGATAGGTGAGTCCCATCTCCTCCTTGAGCGCGCGCATAAGCTGCATGATCAGGGCCCGGACCGACACGTCGGCCATCGCGATGGGCTCGTCGGCGACGAGGAAGTCCGGACGCGTGACGAGCGCGCGCGCGAGGACCACGCGCTGGCTTTGCCCGCCAGAGAGCTGGTGGGGGAACTTGCGGTACAGGTACTCGGCGGGAGTGAGCCCCACCTTGCGCATGATCTCCAATACCGCCCCGCGTCGCTCGGGTCCCGAGAGCATGCCGTGGATGGCCAGGGGATGGCCGATCGCCTCGCCGACGCTCATGCGGGGGCTCAAGCTGCTCACCGGGTCCTGGAACACGATCTGCATCTTGGCTCGGAGCGCGTTGAAGTCTCGCCGCGAGTAGGAGGTGATGTCGGAGCCGCGATAGTCCACATGGCCGGAGCTCGGCTCGACGAGGCGGATGAGGAGGCGTCCCGTCGTCGATTTGCCCGAGCCGCTCTCGCCGGCGAGGCCGAGCACCTCTCCCTCGGCGATCTCGAAGCTGACGTCGTCGACCGCGTGGACGACCTTCTTCCTCGACCCGAGGGCGTCGAGGAATTTGCCCTTGACGGGGAACTCTTTCACCAAGCGCTCCGCCTTGACGATGACAGCCATCTCAGGCCCCTTCCCCATAGAGCCAGCACGCCGTCTTATGCCCTTCGCGGTCCACGAGGGGGGGGACGTTCGAGCGGCAGACATCCATCGCCTTCGGGCAGCGCGGCGCGAAGGGGCAGGAAGAGAGCTCGCCCACGAGATCCGGGGGGCTGCCCGGCATGGCGTTGAGCTCCTTCTGGTCGAGGAGAATGTTCGGCACGCAGTTCATGAGTCCGCGCGTGTAGGGATGCAAGGGCCTCGCGAAGATCTCGCTCGAGTCGGCGAGCTCGGCGATCCGGCCCCCGTACATGACGGCGATGCGATCGGCCATCTGGGCCACGAGGCCGATGTTGTGGGATATGAGCACGACAGTCAGCTCGTAGAGCCTGTGGAGCTTTATGAGGAGCTCGCTGAACCCCGCCTCGATGATGACGTCGAGGGCCGTGGTCGGCTCGTCGGCGAGCAGTACCTCGGGATGGAGGATGAGGGCGAGCCCGATCATGATGCGTTGGCGCATGCCCCCCGAGAGCTGATGCGGATACTCCTTGAGCCTCCGCGCCTCGATCCCGAGCTCGCCCAGCAT
>Ga0181529_10005407_pt1 | contig 13418 bp, 12 predicted proteins | sample PEATcosm2014_Bin_36_FD_119763 | JGI IMG/M metagenome (GOLD analysis project Ga0181529, IMG submission 119763) | Peatland microbial communities from MTU Mesocosm Facility, Houghton, MI, USA - PEATcosm2014_Bin10_30_metaG | ecosystem: Environmental > Terrestrial > Soil > Wetlands > Peat | place... | reverse complement strand
TGCGTGCAGAGAATCCTGCCATCGACCAGGCGCTGGCCAACCTGGCCGAGCTGGCCCGCGAAGACGAGGCGCGCTGGAACTCCGAGCTCAGCCGCATCCTGCCGCAACTTCTCCTCCCCGGCAAACCAGTCCGCGGAGGGGGGCGCGCGGTCAGCACTGTGCCCGGAGAATCCAACTCCGTCGCCCTCGAGATCGACCGCCTGCGCCAGCTCGATCCCGCGCTGCGCCGCCGCGTGGTGCGCGCTGCTGCTCGGACTCTGGGCGCGCGCCTCACCTTCGATGAGACCGCCCGCCTGCTCGCCCTCGCCGGCCTCGCGCCAAACGCGCAGCCTGCCGTCTCCGCGCGTTCCGGTGCCAAGCTCCACCTGCCGGGGTTGTTGCGCGCCGAGCGCTCTGCGCGCGAGCTTCGCCTCTTCCGCGAAGCGCCGCCGAAGAGCCCGAAGAGCCCGAAGAGCCTCTGACCACTCACACGCTCCACTCTCGCGATGGTTTTGCTTTTACGCGAAGTGTCCAGAACGCCACGAAGTGGAGCGAAGCGTCGAGAACACCACGAAGTGGCCAAATTGGAACTAACTTGTCGTGGGTTCCCGCTTGTTTGTTGCCGATTCTCTGCATCATTGCGGCCCGCTCAGAGTAGAATCTACTTATCTGACGCGAACCGGCGCCGGGAGGGGAATACCTGCCGAAGACTTGGAACTCTTCAGTCCATGGGAGCGTCTAACAATGAGCAGGTTCCGGAGCATAAGCGCCTGCCTGCCAGGTCGATGGCCGCACAGAAGCGCTGCTCCAACCAGGTGCTTCAGGCCGGAAGAATGAGGAAACGCGATTGAACTCGACCGTCAAGCAACTTGTTATCTGGGTGTTCCTGATCACGGGCGTCATCTGCCTGTGGACCTTTGTCGGCAAAAACATGGGTGCCCCCAAGGAGACCACCGTCACTTTCACCGACCTGCTGGCCAAAGCTGACGAGGGCAAGGTGGCCGATGTCACCATCGACGGCACCACGCTGGTGGGCCACTACGCCAACAAGGACCAGTTCCGCACCGTCATTCCGGCAAACTATCCCAACATGTACGACGTGCTGAGCAGCCATGGCGTCAACATCACCATCAAGGACCCGAACTCCAACGCCTGGCTCTCTGCTCTGATCAACCTCGCGCCCTTCGCCCTGCTGTTTGGCCTGTGGTTCTTCCTCCTGCGCCAGATGCAGTCCGGTGGCAACAAGGCCATGAGCTTCGGCAAATCCCGCGCCCGCCTGCTCTCCATGCAGCAGAAGAAGATCACGTTCAAGGATGTCGCCGGAGTTGACGAGGCCAAGGAAGAGCTGAAGGAGATCATCGAGTTCCTGCGCGAGGCGCAGAAGTTCCAGCGCCTGGGAGGGCGTATCCCCAAGGGCGTCCTGCTCGTCGGACCTCCAGGAACCGGCAAGACGCTGCTCGCCCGCGCGGTTGCTGGCGAGGCCAATGTCCCGTTCTTCTCGATTTCGGGTTCCGACTTTGTAGAAATGTTCGTCGGCGTCGGCGCAAGCCGCGTACGAGACCTCTTCGAGCAGGGAAAGAAGAACGCGCCCTGCATCATCTTCATCGATGAGATTGACGCAGTTGGCCGTCACCGTGGCGCAGGCCTGGGCGGTGGGCACGACGAACGCGAGCAGACCCTCAACCAGTTGCTGGTCGAGATGGACGGCTTCGAGTCCAACGACGGCGTCATCCTGATCGCTGCCACCAATCGCCCCGACGTTCTCGATCCTGCATTGCTTCGCCCCGGCCGCTTTGACCGCCGCGTGGTGGTCGATCGCCCAGACATCCGTGGCCGCGAAGAGGTTCTTGTCGTCCACTGCAAGAAGGTCCCCATGGCCGAGGACGTCGACCTGAACATCCTCGCCCGCGGCACTCCCGGCTTCTCCGGAGCCGATCTCGCCAACATGGTCAACGAGGCCGCTCTCACCGCAGCGCGCTATAACCGCAAGTCCGTCCACATGTTCGACTTCGAGGTCGCCAAGGACAAGGTCCTGATGGGCGCGGAGCGCAAGTCCATGCTGCTCTCCGACGACGACAAAAAGGACACCGCCTACCACGAATCCGGCCACGTTCTGGTTGCAGCCAAGCGCGGGAACGCCGACCCGCTGCACAAGGTCACAATCATACCGCGCGGTATGGCGCTCGGCGTCACCATGCATCTGCCCGAGGAAGACAAGCACACCGTCACCAAGGACTATCTCGACACCCAGCTCGCCATCCTGATGGGTGGACGCTGCGCCGAAGAGATCTTCATGAACCGCAAGACCACTGGCGCGGGCAACGACATCGTCCGCGCCACCGAACTCGCCCGCAAGATGGTCTGCGAGTACGGCATGAGCGACCTCGGCCCGCTCACCTACGGCAAGAAGGAGCAGGAGGTCTTCCTGGGCCGCGACATCGCTCAGATGCGCGACTACTCCGACGACACCGCCAAGCAGATCGACGTGGCTGTGCGCGCCTTCGTCGACGAGGGTTACCGCTCGGCCTACCAGATCCTCGAGGAGAACGCCGACATCATGCACCGCATGGCGGCCGCACTGCTGGAACGCGAGACCCTCGACCGGGCAGAGATCGACCTCATCATCGAGGGCAAGGAGCTGCCGCCCTTCAAGTCGCCTCTCGCCTATGCCGACCCCGGCCCAGGCGAAGGCCAGAAGGTCATCAAGCCCGAGGCAGGCCGCAAGCCGGGCTTCGGCGAAGGCCGCCCCAGCCCCGCATAGATCCATTCCATCTCCGAGCAATATGAGGCGGCCTTCGGGCCGCCTTATCTGCTTGCCCCGCAGACGCCAGCTCCTCATTGAATAATTCGGCACACTCCAAAGACACCCCCCTGAAACCCATCGCCTCAGTGCGACAATAGAAACACCACGAATGCGCATCCTGTCCCCCACCGCGGCGCGCCGTCTCTTCTGCCTGGTCCCACTCGCCCTGGCGCTTCTCGTCACCGGCTGCGGATACCACGCCGCCGGCTCGGCCACGCATATCCCGGCCAGCGTTCGCACCATCGCTGTACCTGTCTTCGCCACGCACTCCCAGGCCTACCACAGCGAGATGGCGCTCACCCAGGCCGTCGTCCGCGAGCTGGACACGCGCACCCGCTACCGCGTCCTCACCAGCAACTCGACCGATGCCGATGCCGTCCTCACCGGCACAATCCTCACCCAAACCTCGGTTCCGCTCACCTACGACTCCACCAGCGGCGAGACATCCAGCTATCTGGTCACCATCACCGTCAAGGTCGTTCTCACCGCGCGCGACGGCCGCGTCCTTTACCAGAACGACGCGCTCAGCTACCGCGAGCAGTACCAGTCCACGCAGGACCTCAACGGCTTTCTGCGCGAGGACCCCGCAGCCGTCAACCGCCTCGCACGCAGCTTTGCCCACGCCCTGGTAGACGATATGCTGGAGTCCTTCTGATGCCCGCGCCCCTCAAGAGCTTCGCCTCGTCCGATCGCTTCCTCGCCGAGATCGCATCCCCCGCGACCCTCCGTCCCGGCTACGTCCTCATCGGAGACGAGGCCTTCCTTTATCAGCGTTGCCGTCAGGGCATCCTCGCCGCCCTCGCGCCCATCGAGGCCCGAGACTTCTCCCTTCACGACTTCGACCTCGCCGACACCCCCATCTTCGAGATCCTCGACTGCGCGCAGACTCCATCGCTGATGTCGCCCTTTCAGGTGATCTTCGTGCGCAACCTGAAGCTGCTTTACGGGCGAGGCTCGAAGAAGGCGGAGTTCGCCGCCATTGACGCCTACTTCCGCAGCCCCAACCCCCAGGCCGTCCTGCTCTTCGTCGCCGATCACCTGCGCATCCCCACCGACCTCCGCCGCATGGACTACCAGGATAAAGATCGCTACGACCGCATCCGCGAGACCCTCGGCGACAACTGCGGCTTCGTCGAACTTGCCCGCGTGGCTGAAGTCGACGCCATCCGCTGGGTCACCTCCGAGGCCGAAGTCCGCGGCATCCGCTTCGATCCCGACGCCGCCCGCGAGCTGGTCGACTCCCTCGGCGCGGACATGATGCTCGTCGCCAGCGAGCTGGAAAAACTCTGCCTCTACGTCTCCGCCCCGGTTGCGTCCACGAATGAAGTCGTCATTTCCCCTGAATCCGTCATCCCAAGCGAAGCGCGCAATACCCAAGAAATTGTCATCCTGAGCGAGCGCAGCGAGTCGAAGGACCTGCGGTTGTCTTCTTCAGCAGCACCCATCGCCCGCAACCACATCACCCTCGGCGACGTAGAGACCCTCGTCCTCGCCGCCAAGCAGCGCTCCCTCTACGAACTGACCGACGCCATCAGCCAGCACGACAGCACCCGCGCCCTGCTCCTCCTCCACGGCCTGCTCAACGCCTCCGACGGCGGCGAAGACGCGGCCATTGGCCACCTCTACATGCTGGCCCGCACCTTCCGCCAGATGCTCATCATCCTGGAGAAGAACGTCCGCGACTCGCGAGCCATCTGGGCCGTCCTCTGGCAGGGCTTCCGCATGCCTCCCTTCGCCGCCGAAGACCTCATCCGCCAGGCCCGCCGCTACAAATCCCGCCGCGACCTCACCCGCGCCCTCCGCCTCGTCGCCCGGGCCGACCTCGAACTCCGCAGTTCCCCCGCCAACAAGCTCCTCGTCCTCGAGCGCCTCATCCTCGCCCTCGCCGCCGAACCCACTCCCACCCCCCACAACCCCACCCACCAATTCGCCATGGAACTGTAAGGGGACGTGTTGGGTATCCGGCACCTTCTGCCGGATAGACTCTCAGGGCACAGCGCAGCATCTATACGAAAGCTGATAAAGAAAGAAAGTAAATCGATCCAAACGTTGTCTTAGCCGGGCACTCAATATCCCGCTGCTGAGATGTGGCCCTCGTCCGAAAACCAATTGCGCCTCCCAAAATCCGTCATGGCTTGTCCATGCTATACAATGTCATACATGCGCATCGCCAAAACAGTCTCGATCACACTTCCTCCTGCCCTTCTGGTCGAGGCGCAGCAGATTGCCCAGCGAGAGAACCGCACTATGAGCGAGCTCTTCCGCGAGGCCCTGCGCCGCTACATCTCGGGCAAACCGCCCGTGGACCTGCAAAAGTGGCAGGAACTGCTTGACTACGGTCGAGCCAAAGGCCGCGAACTCGGCATTACTAGCGAAGCAGACGTAGAACGCTTGTCCGACCAGTACCGCGCAAGCAAACGCGCATGACCCGCGTCACCGTCGACACCAACGTCTTGATCTCTGCCCTCGTCTTCCAGGGACTGCCCGGCAAGTTCCTCGCGTTGGCACTCGCAGGTGCCTTCCAACTCATTACATCGCCCATTCTGCTCGACGAGCTCGACGAAAAACTCCGCTTCAAATTCCTGTGGTCGCCAGTGAAGGCCGATCAGGCCCGCAGTGTATTGGAGGCACTCTGCGATGTAGTCAGCACCACGGACTCCCTCGCCGTCATCCAGAACGACCCCGACGACGACCGCGTTCTGGAGTGCGCCGTCGCAGGCCGCGCCGACACCATCGTCAGCGGCGACCGCCATCTGCTGAAGCTCGGTTCCTACGACGGAATTGCCATCCTCACCGTCCGTCAATTCATGGATCAGATCAGTCCAGTGGCATAATCGGGTGCCTAATATCTCTCCTCTGAGATGTGGCCCTCGTCCGCGAAATCCGGTCAAACACCTGCTGCGCCCAACTTCCGCCCTCCGCCCTGCTACCATTAAAGCCGTTGACCAAACTATGACCACTCCCGCAAATCCCGAATCCGCTCCCATCCGCGTCCGCATCGCACCCTCCCCCACCGGCGACCCCCATGTCGGCACGGCTTACATCGGCCTGCTCAACTTCCTCTACGCTCGCCAGCGCGGCGGCCAGTTCGTCCTGCGCATTGAGGACACCGACCGCGCCCGCTTCGTCTCCACATCCGAGCAGATGATCTTCGACGCTCTCCGCTGGCTCGGTCTGGAGTGGGACGAAGGCCCCGATGTCGGTGGCCCGTTTGGCCCTTACCGGCAATCGGAACGCACCGAGATCTACCGCACCCACGTCGATCTCCTCCTCGCATCCGGCCACGCCTACCGCAGCTTCGAGACCCCCGAAGAGCTCGACGCCATGCGCCGCTCGCAGATCGCCGCCAAGCTGCCCCCGCGTTACAACGGAGCGCACCGCGAACTTACCCCCGCGCAGATTGCCGCCTTCGAGGCCGAAGGCCGCCCCAGCGTCGTCCGCCTCAAAGTCCCCGTCGAAGGCGAGACCAGCTTCCGCGACGAGCTGCGCGGCGCCATCACCTTCTCGCACAACAACGTGGACGACCAGGTTCTGCTCAAGTCCGACGGCTTCCCCACCTATCACCTGGCCAACGTCGTAGACGACCACCTCATGCAGATCACCGACGTCATCCGCGCCGAGGAGTGGATCTCCTCCACCCCCAAGCACGTCCTCCTCTACAAGGCCTTCGGCTGGGACCTCCCGCGCTTCTGGCACATGCCGCTGCTGCGCAACCTCGACAAATCCAAAATCTCCAAGCGCAAGAATCCCGTCTCCCTCATCTACTACCGCGAATCCGGCTTCCTGCCCCAGGCCATGCTCAATTTCCTCGGCCTCATGGGAGGCGGCATGGCCCAGCCCACCGAGCAGGAGATCGTCTCCAAGGGCATCAGCGTCAAGCAGGGAGACATCTTCTCCCTCCCCGAGATGCTCGATAAGTTCGACTTCCAGCGCATCTCCCTCGGCGGCCCCGTCTTCGACCTCACCAAGCTCAAGTGGCTTAACGGGGAGTATCTTCGCGCCCTCACCCCCGAAGCCTTCTTCGCCGCCCTGCGCGCCACCATCTTTTCGGACGATTACCTCCGCCGCATCGCCCCCCTCGTCCAGACACGTATCGAAACCCTCGCCCAGTTCGGCGAGATGACTGACTTCTTCTTCAAGGACGACGTCATGCCCCCGCTCGAGGTCTTCCTCCCCAAAAAACACACCCTCGAAGAGACCCTCGCCTTCGCCGCCGAGCAGCTCGCCATCCTCGAAGCCACCCCCTTCACAGTGGAGGACCTCGATCCCGCGCTCAGGAAACTCGGCACCGAAAAGGAGTGGTCCGTCAAGGACAACTTCATGCTCCTGCGCGCCATCCTCACCGGCAAGACCGCCAGCCCGCCGCTCATGGAGAGCCTCATCGTCTTCGGCAAAGCCCGCTCCCTCGACCGCCTCCGCCGCTTCCTCGACACCCAAAAGCGCCTCGCCAACGCCCACAAATAATCCGCCGTTGCCGCTGTCTGTTTTAGCTCGTCATTCTGGCGCAGCCAGAATCTCTGTATTGCCCCTTGCCGTTGCCTGTTCTTCGCAGTTGCTTGTTTTCCGCTGTCATCCTGAGAGCGTCTTTCGAGCGCGAAGGATCCCGATACCGCTCGTCCACCCACAACCCTCCGCCCCTTTCTCCCCACAAGTTCCCACTCGTTGCTCATCGCTTACAGCTCATCGCCGAAACAAAAAAATCGCCGTCGCCCACCCGCAAAAACCCCAGCAATTTCCCTTGTCAAGCCCATCAACAACAGAAAATTCCACTAACTACCATCCCATCAATCACTTACCCCATAAAAATAGTTGGCATAGTAGTTTCCCTCCACGGCGTACAATTAAATCAGTAAGCAAAACCAAACAGACCCGGCCTACCGCCGGGTCTTCGCTTTTAACCCACAACCGTCTCAACGAAGTCCAGACTGGGTCAAGACTCAATCCAGACCAAGTTCAGACTTAACATTCCTTTTTTGAATATTTTGAGACTTTTTCGCACACAAAGGCAGACCCCGCATGATCGATGCAACCGCAACCGACCGCGTCTTCGCCTTTAATACGTCTCACGCGCTTAGCGCGAGCTTAACTTGCATTTTTTGAATACTTTACGCTATTAGCACGGGGGGGGGTACACCACCCTGCAGCGCCGAAGTCGTTATTGTTACGGGAGTGCGGGAGCCGAAGCCGAGTTCAGTTTCTCGGCCGCGGCCATGCCGGCCGCGCCCTTGGGGTCCTTGTCCTTCAGGTTCGCGTAGATTTTGTTGGCGTCGTCCGCCTTGCCCTCCAACTGGTAGAGGTCGGCAAGCTGAAGCTGCGCCAGACCATAGGGAACCGTAGCGGTTGGCCTTGTGCTGAGCTTGTTGTAGATCTCGATGGCCAGGGGATCGCGCCCCGTGTTGCGGTAGAGCTGGGCGAGGGAAAACTTGGCCAGGGCGGCGAGGTTGCTGTCCCACCCGTCGGCGACCTTCTTCATTGTCTCTTCGGCCTGCTGGTTCTCGCCCGCCTCGATGTAGGTCAGCCCGGCGAAGTAGCGCGCGTTGCGGCCGTCGGGCGTCATGCCGTACTTATCGGCGACAGCCTGGAAGAGCGCGCCCGCGGCCTTGGCCCGCTCCGCGATGGAGGGATAGGTCGTCACGCCGGGCGGCACAGCTTCGCCGGGTTGCGCCAACGGAGTCTGGTAGGCCTGCATGGCGGCGCCGAAGGCGACGGATGCGGCCTCCGACCGGCTGCTGTAGACAACCACGCTGACGATGGCGATCACAATCACCGCCAGCAGAATCCCGCCGTTGACGATCACCGACTGGCGGTTCTCGCTGGCCCACTCCAGGCCGTGCGTGGTGGTGGTGACGAACTTGTCTTTCTTGAGGGCTGCCCTGGTCTGTTGATCCACTGTGTCTGTTTCCTTTGTACTCGAGATGGTGGTCCTCTCGGGCTGAACTGGCTCGAGACCTTGCGCCGGTCTCTGTTGAGAGCTGCGAAGAGAGCGGGCGCGCCGGTCTGCGGCGCAACCCATCAAGTCTATCAGCCCGCCCGCGCCAGATGCTAGACTGCGCGCAGGATTCGACGAACGAGCAAAATGTATTGGAGAAAGAAAGTGCAGCGGATGTTTTCGAGAAAGAACGCGAAGCGGATGTTTTGGAGGATGAAAGTGCAGCGAACGATTCGCCGAGCAGCGTGTCTCCTGACGATGGCAGCCGCATGCCTCTCCGCGCCCGCCCAGTCGACGACGGACGCAGCAAAGCCCGAGACTGTGGCTACCCCGTTGCCTTCGGCGCAACAGCCGCCGCTCACCCTGGCTCAACAAATTGCCGCCCTCCTCGCCGATCCCGCGGTCGCGCGCGCGCATTGGGGCGTGATGGTGACCACGATCGACGGCAAGCCCCTCTACGCGCTGAACGAAGCTCAACTCTTCCAGCCTGCCAGCAACGCCAAGCTCTTCACGACGGCTGCGGCCATGGCCCTGCTCGGCCCGGAGAGAACGTTTCAGACCAAGGTAATCGCTGAAGGAACGATGGCTGCGGACGGAATCCTTCATGGCGATCTATTACTGCGGGGCGGCGGAGACGCTAACTTTGCCAGCGCGCTATTTCCTTATCTCTCGCCATCCCAGCGTCCAGCGAAAGATTCGCAGGTTTCGCCTTCGCCACTTGCCGCCATTGATGAACTGGCAGATCAAGTGGTGGCAAAGGGGCTGAAGATTGTGGACGGCGATGTGGTCGGCGACGATAGCTACTATGCTATGAATCCCTATCCGCAGGGCTGGGCGGGGGACGATCTTCTCTGGGGTTACGCCGCGCCAGTCAGCGCGCTAACGATCCATGACAATCAGATCGATGTAACCATTACACCTGTATCTGCCACAAAGGACAGCATGTCGGCAGATATTCGATTGAGCCCCGATCTTCCCTACTACACCGGAGTGCGCCGTGTGGATACGCGCGACGACTTTGGGATCAACTCGGTTTTATTTGAGCGAGCCCCGGGATCAAAAGACCTGAGCATCTTTGGCAGTGTGGCAACGAAGCTCGGCCCGGTGCATGAAGAGATTGCTATCGAGAGCCCCGCCGAGTACGCCGCACTGGCACTGAAGGTCGCTCTGGAGAAGCGTGGTGTACAGGTGAGGGGAAAGGTTAAGACGAGCCACTGGGATCTAGGTGATAGCGCACTGTTTCTACCAAAGACAATGGCTCCGATTCCAAATTACCACCCGGAGCTTCGTAACATCCCGGGGTTCCCACTATCTTCTGCCTTGGGTCAATCATCTGATCTTGAGAACCTCATGAACTCGAAGAACACCGAGTGCTCCTACTTGCACGTCGGAGGGCCACAGAAGCCTCGCACCGAGCTTGCGATGCACATCTCCCCGCCCGTGGCCGAGGACGTTCTGCTTACCAACAAACTGAGCCAGAACCTGCACGCGGAGATAATGATCCGCAATATTGCCAACACCAAGGACTGTATGCCCCAGGCGGCAAATGGTGTGCAGTGGATGCGACACTTCCTCTACTACGCGGGAATCGACAAGGACGACTTTGTCTTCTACGACGGGTCGGGGTTGAGTGCGTATGATTTGGTGACGCCGCGGGCGGTGGCGAAGCTGCTCTCGTTTGCGGCGCACGATCCGAAGACCGGAGCGCCGCAGCCCTGGTTCGCGGAGTGGAAGGCGAGCCTGCCCATCGGCGGCGTGGATGGGACGCTGGCAGATCGGTTCACCGCGCCTCCTCTGAAAGGCCATGTCTTCGCCAAGACGGGAACGCTGGGAGAGGCGAACGCGCTGAGCGGCTATCTCGATTGCGCCAGCGGGCAGACGGTGATCTTCTCGATTCTGGTGGACCATCATCTGCCGGGCGACAGCGCGGACCGCGATGCGATGGACAAGATCGTGGCGGCGATTGCCGCGGCGGAGTAGGGCAACGGCAAAGACATAACACCGATCAAAGCGGAGGAAGCACCGATCCAGAACGGGCAAATACAAAGGTAAAATGCGAAGAACGAAAAGACGAAATATCTTGCGAGTTGCGATAATGGGTTTCCGGTCGACGAGGGTGCGATGAGACGAATTGCAGTGGGAATGCTCGGGGTTGGCGTGGCGATGATGATTGCGGCTGCGGTGGGATGCACCAAGCTGCCTCCGCCCACGCCTCTGTCGGAGCTGAATGCGCAGCAGACGCGCGGGTACGAAGTCTACCAGGCGCACTGCGCGCAGTGCCACAACGACCGCACCAACGATCCGCTGAACGGGCAGTCGCTGCGCGGCATCTTCAAGAAGCAGTATCTGGCCAGCGGCGCGCCGGCCAACGACGACCGCGTGATGGACGCGGTCCTGTACGGGCGGTCGATGATGCCCGCGCTGGGAGCCACCATGACTCCGCAGGAGCGCGAAGACATGTTGGCGTATCTGCATACGCTGTGACGGCAGCGGCGGGTGAGTGCGATGAGTGAGAGGGATGAGCGCGCGGGCGTGAAGGGGCAGATGCTGCCTGGAATTGCAGCTATCTGCCTGTACATGATCCTGATGACCATGGTGAATGTGTATGCGGCGTTGCATGGCGCGTTCGGCGCTGGTGTGGCGAAGGTTGGCGTTCTCGCGCTGTGTACGCTGCTGGCGGCGGGAATCCTGGGGTTGATGCGGTTGCGCAAGTGGGGCTGGGCGCTGGTGACGGCGGGTTGCCTGTTGTTCGCGGCGGGCGATTTTTATTCCTTCTCGAAGAACCATCTGGAGTTCCCTCTGGTGCGCGGGCTGTTTGTGCTGGCGTTCTTTCTCTACCTGGTGCGGCAGGAGACGCGCGAGCGGCTGTGCTGACTGCTCGCAACGGCTGCGCGAGACGATACAATTTATCCAATGACACCTCCGGTTGTTGATGGACTGAATTCGGAGCTTGTGCAGATCGACCTCTTGCCGGGGCGGCCGGAGCGCAAGCCGGAGTGGCTGAAGGCGCGCGCGCCCGGCGGCGAAACATTTCACAACCTGAAGAAGCTGGCGCGCGAGCTGAAGCTGCATACGGTGTGCGAGAGCGCGAATTGCCCCAACCTGGGCGAGTGCTGGAACCAGAAGTCCGCAACCTTCATGATGCTGGGCAATCTTTGGACGCGGCGATGCGGCTTCTGCGCGGTGCCCAAGGGCAGGCCTGAACCGATCGACCTGGACGAGCCGCGGCGCGTGGCGTACGCGGTGGCACAGCTTGGGCTGGCGCACGCGGTGATTACCAGCGTCAACCGCGACGACGACAATCTGGGCGCGGCGCGCGCCTTCGCCGAGGTGATCCGCGAGATTCGCGCGCAGGCCCCGGGCTGCCGGGTCGAGGTGCTGACGCCGGACTTCCAGGGCAACGACGAGTCGCTCGGCATTGTTGTGGCGGCGCGGCCGGAGATACTGAACCACAACATCGAGACCGTGCCGCGGCTCTATCGGATTGCCAAGTCCGGCGGCCGCTACACTCGCTCGCTGGAGTTCCTGCGGCGGGCCAAGGAGATTGCGGCGGAGGCGGGCTGGACGCAGGTGACCAAGACTGGCATTATCGTCGGCATGGGCGAAGAGATGCACGAGTTGCTTGCGGTCTTCCGCGACCTGGCCGAGCGGAGGGTGGACATCCTGACCATCGGGCAGTATCTGCGGCCCTCGCGCGATCATCTGGTGATGCAGCGGTTCTATACGCCCGACGAGTTCGCGTTTCTGAAGCACGAGGCGCTGGCGATGGGTTTCCGGCATGTGGAGAGCGGGCCTCTGGTGCGCTCGAGCTACCACGCGCAGGAGCAGGCGGAATCGACCGGGCTGGCGTAGAACACCCTGCAACTTCTGAGACGAAGCCGGGCTGCGTGTTTCCTGTGAACCTTGCCGCGGTTCGTTTACACTCTTCGCACGCGAGGTGTGGCTATGAGCGGCAAACCATTGGGCGACAAGTTAAAGACCTTTCGCAGCGCGCGGCGCGGTGTGGGGTGGGCGCTGGCGCTAGGGCTGCTGATTGCGGCTGGCGGAGCCGCGCAGGCGCAGACGGAAAAGGCGCAGGAGCAGGCACAGGCGGACGATCCGCTGCATACGGCCTCGCGCGTGGAGCTGGATGTGGCGAAGGTGTTGCTGGCGCAGGAGAAGGCCTGGAACCGCGGCGATCTGGAGGGATACGCGAAGGGATACAAGAACTCGCCGGAGACGCTGCTGATGGGCAGGCAGGTGCTGAAGGGCTATGCGCAGATCCTGGAGGACTACAAGCACACCTATCCCACGGCGTCGTCGATGGGGACGCTGGCGTTCTCCGAGCTGGAGGTGCATCCGCTGGGCGAAAGCTTTGCGATCTGCATCGGCAAGTTCCATCTGGACCGTTCCAAGAAAGAGGGCGGGCCGGCGGACGGACAGTTCTCGCTGGTGTTGGAGAAGACCGGCGAGGGGTGGAAGATCGTTCTCGACCATACGACGTAGGGGGATGCGGGTTGCGGGTTGGTACGGCTTCGGCGGTGGCTTGGAGGGAGGGGAGGACTGTTGTTGGTTGCTGGTTGCTGGTTGTTGGTTGGGGGTCAGTGGGGTTGGGGGTGGGATTTAAATGCGGGGGTCCCTCCACTGCGCAACGGACGATGAAACCGTCCGCTGCTCCGGTCGGGATGACGGTGAGTGGAGGTTGGGGGATGACGGGGGCTGCGCCAG
>Ga0181529_10005406_pt1 | contig 13418 bp, 13 predicted proteins | sample PEATcosm2014_Bin_36_FD_119763 | JGI IMG/M metagenome (GOLD analysis project Ga0181529, IMG submission 119763) | Peatland microbial communities from MTU Mesocosm Facility, Houghton, MI, USA - PEATcosm2014_Bin10_30_metaG | ecosystem: Environmental > Terrestrial > Soil > Wetlands > Peat | place... | reverse complement strand
GGGCGAGAAGCTGACGCCGAGCGCCTGCGAGGTCGACGTGATGGGCGCGGTGTCGATGTACGCGCTGGCGCTCGCGGCGCACGCGCCGTCGGCGATTCTCGACTGGAACAACAACTACGGCTACGAGGCCGACAAGTGCGTGTGCACGCACTGCGGCAACTATCCCAAGACCTTCATCGGCTCGACGCCCGAAATCTCGGAACTCGATGTGCTGGGCGGCGTGCTCGGCAAGGAGAAGTGCTTCGGCGCCGTCAAGGGCAAGGTCAAGGCCGGCGCGATGACCTACTTCCGCGCCTCGACCGACGACCGGCTCGGCGTGGTCAAGACCTACGTCGGCGAGGGCGAGTTCACCGACGATCCGTTCGCGATGGACGGCGGCGTCGCGGTCGCCAAGGTCGCGCGGCTCAGGCGTCTGCTCGGCTTCGTCGCCCGCAACGGTTTCGAACACCATGTGGCGATGGTGCGCAGTCATTGCGCCGGGGCGGTCGCCGAGGCGACTGGCCGCTATCTCGGCTGGCCGACCTATTTTCACCGGGCCGAGCCCGACGGCGACGCCTTCGCTTCGTCCGTTTTCAGGTCGTGAACCGATGACGATTCTTGCTTCGAAGCTGACGAGTCCAGAGCGCGCCGCGGTCGTCGCGAAGATTCGCGACAAGGCGCGCGCCATTCGCATGCACGCGCTCAACATGGTCTACACGGCGCGGCTCGGCCATCCCGGCGGCGACTTGTCCGTAACGGACATTCTGGCGACGCTCTATTTCGGCGTGTTGCGCGTCGACCCGAAGTCGCCGCGCGACCCTGGCCGCGACCGGCTGATCCTTAGCAAGGGCCATGCGAGCGGCGCGCTCTATGCGACGCTGGCCGAAGCCGGCTTCATCCCGGTCGATTGGCTGTCGACCTACATGAAGCCGAGGTCGATGCTCAACGGCCACCCCAACCGCAACTATGTCCCCGGCGTCGAAGCGAACACCGGCCCGCTTGGCCACGGCATGCCGATCGCCGTCGGCGTCGCCCTCGCGGGGAAGCTCGACAAGGCGGACTTCCGGGTCTTCGTCATCACCGGCGACGGCGAATTGCAGGAGGGGAGCAATTGGGAGGCGGCGATGGCCGCCGGGCACCACAAGCTCGCCAATCTGGCTTTGATCATCGATCGCAACACCCTGCAGCAGGGCGCGCGCGTCGCCGAGACCAACGACGTCGAGCCGCTCGGCGACAAGTTCCGCGCTTTCGGCTGGGAAGTCGTCGACGCCGACGGCCACGACCCCTCGGCGCTGATTGACGCGCTGACGCGGCCCGAAGGGAGCGTCAAGCCGCTCTGCGTCATCGCCCATACGATCAAGGGCAAAGGGGTCTCGTATATGGAGGACCAGGTCAGCTGGCACCACGGCGTTCCGACCAAGGTCCAGCTCGACCAGGCGATGAAGGAATTGAGTCTGACATGAGCGCTGAAGGAGCCGCATCGCCGCGTCTGTTCGACTGCCGGGACGCCTTCACCGGCGCGCTCGAAGCGATCGCCGAGCAGGACGCGCGCATCGTCATCGTCGTCAACGACAGCGTCGGCTCGTCGAAGCTTACCGGCTTCCGCAAGCGATGGCCGGAGCGGACGATCAACGTCGGCATCGCCGAGCAGAACATGGTCGGGGTCAGCTCCGGTCTCGCCAATGGCGGCAAGATCCCGTTCGTCAGCGCCGCCTCGTGCTTCCTGACCGGACGCGCGCTGGAACAGATCAAGGTCGACGTCGCCTACAGCAAGGCCAACGTCAAGCTCGTCGGCCAGTCGCCGGGCGTCGGCTATGGCGAGCTCGGGCCGACCCATCACTCGATCGAGGACTTCGCCTGGCTGCGCGTCCTGCCCAATCTCGCCATCGTATCGCCGGCCGATCCGTGGGAGACGGCGGAGGCCGTGAAGGCGGCCGCGCTGCGCGACGGGCCGGTATTCCTGCGCGTCAGCCGCTTCGGCGTGCCGCAATTGCCGCGCCGCGCCGACGCGACCTTCGCCATCGGCAAAGCCGAAACGTTGCGCGAGGGCGGCGACGTCGCAATCATCGCCAACGGCGTCATGGTCGCGCGCGCGCTCGCGGCGGCCGACGCGCTCGCCGAAAAGGGCGTCGGCGCGCGCGTCGTCAACATGGCGTCGATCGCGCCGCTCGACGTCGAGGCGATTCGCGCCGCCGCCGACCTCGGCGCGATCGTCACCGTCGAGGAGCATTCGATCCGCGGCGGCCTCGGCGGCGCGGTGGCGGAGTTCGTCGCCGGCTATCGGCCGTGTCCGGTGCGCATCGTCGGCTTTCCCGAATTCATGCCGACGGGGGGGATCGAGTTTCTGTTCGAGACCTATGGCCTGACCGCGGCGGGAATCGCGCGCGCAGCTGACGAGGCGATCGCCCTGCGGCGCAAGCCATGAGCGGTTTCATCCTCGCCCTCGATCAGGGAACGACCAACACCAAGGCGTTGGCGATCGACGGGCAAGGGCGAATCGCCGCGCGCCATTCCGCGCCGACGCCGGTCCGCTATCCCCGGCCGGGTTGGGTCGAGCAGTCGGGCGCGGAAATCTGGAGCGCGACAGTCGAGGCGATCGAGGGCTGTCTCGCCGCGCTGCCGGCCGACGCGCGGCTTGCGGCGGTCAGCGTCGCCAATCAGCGCGAGTCGGTGCTGCTGTGGCGCCGGTCGACCGGCGAGACGATCGGGCCCTGCGTCACCTGGCAGTGTCGGCGCTCGGCCGACCGGATCGACGCGATTCGCAGCCCCGAAGTCGAGGAGACGGTGGTCGCCAAGACCGGACTGGGCCTCGATCCGCTCTTCCCCGCGGCGAAGATCGGCTGGCTGCTCGACGCCTATCCGCAGGCGCGCACGTTGGCGAAGGCCGGCGACCTTTGCGCCGGCACAGTCGATTCTTGGCTGCTGTTCAATCTGACCGGCGGCAAAGTCCACGCGACCGACGCGAGCAACGCGTCGCGCACGCAATTGTTCGACATCCACGCGCAGCAGTGGAGCGCCGATCTGTGCGCACTGTTCGATGCGCCTGTCCGCGCGCTGCCGACGGTCGAGGATTCCGACGCCGCCTTCGGCGCGACGGCGCGCGTGGGCCGGCTCGCCGCCGGCGTTCCGATCCGCGCGATGATGGGCGATTCCCACGCCGCCTTGTTCGGCCACGGCGTGCGCCGGCCGGGCGCGGTCAAAGCGACCTACGGCACCGGCTCGTCGCTGATGACGCTGACCGACGCGCCGCTGCGCTCACGCTCGGGCCTGTCGACGACGATCGCCTGGCGCCGTTCCGGCCAAGTCGCCTACGCGCTCGAAGGCAACATTTCCGTCTCCGCCCAGGCGGCGGCATGGATGGCGGAATTGATGGGCCTGCCCGACGTCGACGCGCTGACCGCGCTTGCGGCGACGGCTTCGGGCGAATCCGAGGTCTGCTTCGTGCCGGAGCTCGCCGGCCTCGGCGCGCCGCATTGGAAGGACCGCGCCCGCGCCGCTCTGACTGGCGCGTCGCTGGCGACGACGCGCGCCGACGTCGCGCGCGCGACGCTGGAGGCGATCGCCCATCAGGTCGGCGACGTCTTCCGCGCGATGGAGCGCGATCTCGGCGCGACGCTCGCCATGCTTTCCGTCGACGGCGGCGCGACTCGCAATGATCTTCTGATGCAATGGCAGGCCGATCTGCTCGGCCGGCCGGTGCAGCGGGTGAAAATCCTCGAGCTCAGCGCCTTCGGCGCCGGCGCGCTCGCCGGCCTCGCCAGCGGCTTCTTCGACGAAGCGACGATCGCCGCGCGGCTCGGCGAAGCGGTCGACGTGATCGCGCCGCGGCTCGACGAGCCTGGGCGGATCGCGAAAGCGCGCGTTTGGGCGGCGGCCGTGCGTTCCGTCGTCGATGGCGCAGCCGCTCGGTGACGGAGCGACCATCGTGTAAGGCGCCCGAGCGGCGGCGGCTCTGACCGGCCGAGGCCGAGTTCGTTGTGGACGTGGCCTCGGATCGTCCCGTGGGCGCCCGGTTCGGCGCAATTTCACAATCATGGCGCAAGCGCGATCAGCGAAACGTGGCGGGCGCGCCGACATTTGGCCGCGAAAGGTGCGGCGAACGATCGCGCCGGCGAAGGGCGTTGGCCGAGTTATTGACGATAAAGTCGATAGACTGTATGATATTATCTCGCGACGGAGGGGTGTCGCACTGAGCGGGAAGAACATCGATGTCAGAAGCCATCGCGTCGCTTCGTGCGGCTGAGCCGCGTCGCTTCGGCGAAGACGGGCTCGCCGTCCTTGTCGGCATCGGCGTGTTGATCCTCGCGCTCGTCTCGCTCTATGGCCGTGACCTGCTCGGCTGGGCGGTGACGACCGCGGTGTGGACCGATCCGGCCAAGGCGCTCGGCGCGGTCTCCAAGGTCTACGCCGGCCTCGGCGGCGCCGGCGCGCTGGCGGCGACTTATGTCGCTCTGCTCGTCGTCCTCTCCGCCGGCGCAGCGGCGCTCGGCGGCGACGTCAAGAAATTCGCAATCGCGTTCACATTCGTCTTCGTCCTCGCCTATGCGAGCTGGTTCGTCGGCAGCTGGGCTTATGTTGCGGCCGTCACGCCGGCCGACCAGGCGAAGTTCGGCGTCTCGTGGTCGCTGAGGCTCACCAACGAAGGCGGCTACATCGTCGCCCTGATCGCCGGCCTCGTCATCGCCAATTTCTTTCCGCGTTTCGCCGATTGGCTGAAGGAGGCGATCCGGCCCGAGCTCTACATCAAGATCGCGATCGTCCTGCTCGGCGCCTTCATCGCCGTGACCGCGGCCGGCAAGCTCACCCTCGCCTCGTCGCTGCTGCTGCGCGGCGTCGCGGCGATCGTCGAGGCCTATCTGATCTACTGGGCGGTGGTCTATTACATCGCCCGCAAATGGTTCGGCTTCAGCCGCGAATGGGCGGCGCCGCTCGCCTCTGGCGTGTCGATCTGCGGCGTCGCGGCGGCGATCGCCACCGGCGGCGCGATCCGCGCCCGGCCGCAGGTGGCGGTGCTGGTTTCGTCGCTGGTCGTCGTCTTCGCCGTCGTCGAAGTGCTGATACTGCCCTTCCTCGCCCAGACGTTCCTCTCCAGCCAACCGCTGGTCGCCGCCGCCTGGATCGGCCTGGCGGTCAAGACCGACGGCGCGGCGGTGGCCGCCGGCGGCATCACCGAGTCGCTCGTGCTCGCCAAGGCGGCGGCGGAGGGGATCGCCTACCAGCCCGGCTGGCTGATCGCGGTGACGACGACGGTCAAGGTGTTCATCGACATCTTCATCGGCGTCTGGGCGTTCATTCTCGCCTATGTCTGGACCAACCACATCGACGTGAAGCCCGACGCCGAGAAGGCTCGGCCAAGCGAAATCTGGGCGCGCTTTCCCAAATTCGTGCTCGGCTTCGTCGCGACCTTCGTCGCCGGCCTCGCCCTCGCGCTCGGCGGCGCCGGGCCGAAGCTCGCCGCCGCGGTCGGCGAAGCCAATACCTTCCGCATCATCTTCTTCATCCTGACCTTCTTCTCGATCGGCGTGCTGACCGACTTCCGCAAGCTATGGCGCGAGGGGCTCGGCAAGCTGGCGGCAGTCTATCTCGTGTCGCTGTTCGGCTTCGTCATCTGGGTCGGACTGATCATCTCCTGGCTGTTCTTCGCCGGGGTCAAACCGCCGCTCGTCGGCTGATAAGGAAATGCGCGATGTCGGACCAGGAATTGCGCGACGAGCTGAAGGCGCCGACGGAGCCTTTGCTGCCGATCGAAAAGAAGCTGATCGGCTGGAGTCTCGGCATCGGCGTGACGTTGCTCGTGTTGCTGGCAGTCGTCAACCACTTTCTGCCGGTCTCATGATCGTTCGATCGCGTGGGGCCGCCAGCGACTGGAATCCCGCCCTCTACATGAAGTTTGTCGCCGAGCGGACGCGCGCGGCGCGCGATCTGCTCGCCGGCGTTGCGCTGAAAGCGGCGCGGCGCGTCGCCGATCTCGGCTGCGGCCCCGGCAACAGCGCCGAGCTGCTCGCGGCCCGCTTTCCCGAGGCGCGCATCCTTGGCCTCGACACGTCGGAAGCGATGCTCGCGCACGCGCGCGAACGCGTTCCCGCCGCGCGCTTCGTCAGGCAGGATATCGCTGCCTGGCCGCCCGAGGCGCCTTACGATCTCGTCTTCGCCAACGCCGCGCTGCAGTTCCTGCCGCGCCACGAGATTCTGCTGCCGCGGCTGTTCGGCTTCGTCGCCGAGGGCGGCTATCTCGCCGTCCAGATGCCGATCACGTTGCACGAAGCTTCGCATGCGGCGATGCGGCTCGTCGCCGCCGAAGGGCCGTGGGCGCGGCGGCTGGCGCCGATCGTTCGCGCCCAGCCGGTGATCGCCGCCTTCGAGGACTATTACGAATGGCTCGCCGCCGCCGGGGCCAAGGTCGAGGTCTGGACGACGACCTATGTCCACGCGCTCGACGGCGTTGAGGGCGTCGTCGACTGGTTCGCCGGCTCCGGCCTCATTCCGTTCCTCGACCCGCTCGACGAGGCCGAGCGCGAGGCGTTTCTCGCCCGCTACCGCGAGGCGATCGCCGATTCCTACGCCCCGCGCGCCGACGGCAAGGCGCTGCTGCCCTATCCGCGGCTGTTCATCGTCGCGCGGCGGTGACTCCCAGAACTCGTCTTGGCCGTCCCCGGACTTGATCCGGGGATTGACCCGGCCATCCAGGCCGAATTCCTGCCGACGAGCTCCAGGCCTGAAGAAGCGCGCTATCGGTCGCCATTCCGCTTGGATGGCCGGGTCAATCCCCGGATCAAGTCCGGGGACGGCCAAGACGGCGAGAGAGGATGTCGGGGCGCGCGTTCAAAGGTCGGCGACGCTCTTCTTGAAAGCCTCGGCGTAATCCCTGTGCCAGCGCGACAGCGGCGGGCGATTCGCGATGATGTCGCCGATCGCCCAGGCCATGCGGCGCTCGTCGAGCGCGCGGCTCACCTCATTGTCGGGGCAGAGGATATAGAACGTGCCGACGCGCAGCTCCTTCAGCATGAAGTCGACCGTCTGCTCGGGCGTCCAGGCGCCGGCGGGCTTTTCGGTTCGCGCGCCCGCCGTCATCCCGGTGAAGACGAAGCCGGGGATCAGCAGATGGGCCGTCACCTTGCATCCCGCGACGTTGCGAAGCTCATGCTGCAGCGCCTCGGTGAACACCTTCACGCCCGCCTTCGACACATTGTAGGCGGGATTGCCCGGCGGCGTGGTGACGCCCTGCTTCGAGCCGGTGTTGACGATCATCGCCGGCCGGCCGCTGGCGATCATGCCCGGCGCGAACGTTTTGGTCCCGTGGATGACGCCCCACAGATTGACGTCGATGATGCGCCGCCATCCTTCCCAGTCGCCGAGCGTCGAACTCGCCGGGCCGACGCCAGCGTTGTTCATCAGCACCGCGACGGGGCCGAATTTCGAAGTCGCCGCGCGTTCGAGCGCCTCGACCTCGCCGAGCCGGCTGACGTCGGTCGGCGCGGCGAGCACGGCTTTCGCGCCGATCGATGAAGCGGCGGCGACGTCGCGCCCCGCTTTCTCGAGCGCGGCCCCCGGCAGATCGGCGATGACGACATTGAGCCCCATCGCCGCGAACCGCTTCGCCGCCGCCAGGCCGATGCCCGAAGCGCCGCCGGTGATGACCGCGCAATTGCCGGCTGAGAAGGGGGGGTCGGTGGGCATGGTTGTCTCCGGTTCATGTCTGGGGGAGCGATATGCAGGTCATTGGGGCGAGAGCTCCATTTCGCCAAGCCATCAATCGCCGGCTGCGCCGCCGTAGCCAACGCGTCCCATCCCGCCGAGGGTTCGGCACGCGCTTACGGGTGCCAGCATGCTCAGCAAGACGTGGGCCGGCATCGCCATAAATTCGGGGCCTCACTCGCCTTCTGGGTCGGCTTGCGCCGTCTGTCCAGAAGCGCGTCGGAGCGAATCCATTAGCATCGTTGGATCGAGCTCAGGTTCGAGCACTTCGATGTGGGGCAGGTAGCGCCCCGAGTCCGGACCCCAATCGAAATAAAGCCCAGCTCGCGGGTCGGTGAGGGCCGTCGCCAGATCGCGGCTTACGTCAAGTCGCTGCGAGAGCAGCCTCTTTGGCGCCCGATCTCCGAGGAGCTGTGCAAACAGCTCCAAATGGTAGCTACCCTCAATGAAGGCGAACGCAGTTCCGTCGGGGGGCGCCAAGAAATGATGATTCGCCGCGACCCCGGCTTCACCGACAAAGAGACCGCTTCCACGAACGAGCTTGCTTTCACCGTGTACCCAGATGTTGAACGTCTGACGCGCCTCATTTCGGGTCAAACTGACGTGCATACTTTGAACGATTCTTCCACGTTTTGAGGTCGCGAAGAGCAAGGCGCGAAGGTAGACCTTCGGCGGCGCCCTCTTCTCCTTCCAGTGCTTTTTGTCGGGGCCGAAGTAAATGACTGTCGGCTGAGTGACCTTCACCGTTCCGCGCCTGAAGAGCGTCAGCCAGGCTGTCGCCGACGAGACGACCAGAGCGAGAACCGAGATCGAGGTCGTAACTGCATCAGCCATTTGGCAACCTCTGCATCGGGCTAATCTTATACCCAATCTCAGGGTTTGTTCCGGAGGGAGATACGCCCTCATTCCGCAATAGAATCCCAAATCGTCTCTCGTCCCGTCCGCCTACCTCTGGCACGCCGGACAATAGAACGTCGACCTTCCCCCTTGGACGATGCGCGCGATCGTCCCGTGGCAGCCGCGGCGCGGGCAGGGGGCGCCTTCGCGGTCGTAGACGGCGAAGGAATGCTGGAAATAGCCGAGTTCGCCGTCGGGCTGGCGGTGGTCGCGCAACGTCGAGCCGCCGGCTTCGATCGCCGCCTCGAGCACAGCGCGGATCGCCGGCGCCAACGCTCGCGCGGCGGCGGTCGGCTTGCCCTTGGCGTCGGCGAGGTTCCCCGCCGGGCGGGTCGGGCTGACGCGGGCGCGGTGCAGCGCTTCGCAGACGTAGATGTTGCCGAGGCCCCCGATGCGCTTCTGGTCCAAGAGCGCAGTCTTGATCGGCGCCCGCGCGCCGGCGAACAGGGCGGCGAGCTTTGCGACGTCGAATTCCGCCGACAGCGGCTCGACGCCGAGCGCGTTGAACGGCGCCTGTTCGGCGATCCCTTCGCTTCTAATCAGATCCATCGATCCGAAGCGGCGCGGATCGTTGAAGACGACGCGCGCGCCGTTGTCGAGGTCGAAGACGACGTGATCATGGGCGGAGCGCTTCGGCCGCTCGTGATGGAGCCGCGGAACGACGGCCGCCTCGCCGCGCTCGATCCGGAACGAGCCCGACATGCCGAGATGCATGACCAGAGTCTCGCCGCTGTCGAGCGCGGCGAGCAGATATTTGGCGCGCCGGGTCAGCGAAACCACCCGCCGTCCCTTCAGCCGCTCGGCGAAGCGCGGCGGGAACGGCGCGCGCAGATCGCCCCGCCGCGCCTCGACCTTGGCGAAACGCGCGCCGACCATCGTCGGCTCGAGGCCACGGCGCACGGTCTCGACTTCAGGCAGCTCAGGCATCGGCGCGCTCACGGATCAATGCGAGGAAGGCGGAGCCATAGCGCGCCAGCTTCGCCGCGCCGACGCCGTGGACGCGCCCGAGTTCATCGAGGCTCGCAGGTTTCGTCGCCGCCATCTCGATCAGACTGCGGTCGGGGAAGACGACATAGGCCGGCTGCTTCTGCGCCTTGGCGAGCGCGCCGCGCAGCGCTTTCAGCGCCGCCAGCAGCTCGGCGTCGGCGTCGCCCGGCGCAGCGTGCGCCGCCGCGCGCTTGTCGCGTCGCGCCTTCTTGGCGACGACGTCCTCGCGCAGGGCGAACGGCGCCTCGCCCTTCAGCACCTTGCGCCCTTCCTCGGTGACGACGAGCCGATCGCGGTCGGCGCCGTCGCGCTCGATCAGCCGCGCCGACAAGAGTTGCCGCAAGACGCCGCGCCACTCGGCCGGCGCCCGGTCGGCGCCGACGCCGAAGGTCTTGAGCTGGTCGTGACCGTGGCGCTCGATCGCTTCGCTGTTCTTGCCCGACAGGATGTTGGCGAGATGGCCGAAGAAGAACCGCCCCGAAGTGCGCAGCACGGCGGAAAGCGCCTTGCGCGCCTCGAGCGTGCCGTCGATCAGTCGCACCGCGCCCTGGCAGACGTCGCAATGGCCGCACGGCGCCGAGTCCTCGCCAAACGCCGCGAGCAGCGTTTGCCGACGGCAGCGCGCCGTCTCGCACAGCGCAACCAGCGCGTCGAGCTTGCCGGTCTCGATCCGCTTGCGGTCGTCGGGCGCGCCGCCCTCGGCGATCTGGCGGCGGCGCAGCTCGATGTCGCCCGCGCCGTAAAGCGCGAACGCTTCGGCCGGCAGGCCGTCGCGGCCGGCGCGGCCGATCTCCTGATAGTAGGCCTCGATCGACGACGGCATGTCGGCGTGGAGGACGAAGCGCACATCGGGCTTGTCGATCCCCATGCCGAAGGCGATCGTCGCGCAGATGACGACGCCGTCCTCCTGCAGGAAGATGTCCTGGTTGCGCGACCGGACGACGTTGTCGAGGCCGGCGTGATAGGGCAGCGCCTGCCGTCCGCGCTCGGAGAATTCGCGCGCCAGCTCGTCGGTGCGCCGGCGCGAGGCGCAATAGACGATGCCGCTTTCGCCCGGGTGCGCGTCGAGCCGCTCGATCAATTGCCGCGTCGCGTTGGCCTTGGGGCGCATGGCGAGAAAGATGTTGGGCCGGTCGAACGAGCGCACGAACACGCGCGGCGTCCTGGCGAACAGCCGCGCGGCGATGTCGGCGCGGGTTGGCGCGTCGGCGGTCGCCGTCACGGCGAGGATCTGCGGATCGCCGAGCGCCGCCGACGCCTCGCGCAGGCGCAGATATTCGGGACGGAAGTCGTGGCCCCATTGCGAGACGCAATGGGCTTCGTCGATGGCGAGCAGATCGACTGCGCCGCGCAGCGTTTCGAGCGTGTCGTCGCGCAGCAGCCGTTCGGGCGCGACATAGAGCAGCCGCAGCGAGCGGTTGCGTAAGCCGTCAAAAACGCGGCGGCGCTCGTCGGGCTCGGAGGCGGAATTGAGCGCCGCGGCGGATATGCCGAGCGCGTCGAGCTGGGCGACCTGGTCGCGCATCAGCGCGATCAGCGGCGAAACGACCAGCGTCAGGCCGCGGCGGGCCAGCGCCGGCAACTGGTAGCACAGCGACTTGCCGGCGCCCGTCGGCATCACCGCGAGCACGTCCTCGCCGGCGAGCGTGGCGGCGACGATTTCCTCCTGGCCGGGCCGGAAGTCGGCGAAACCGTAGGTCTCGGTGAGCGCCTGTCGCGACTTGGCGAGAAGGCGCGTTACGTCGCTCATGTCAGCCCCGCCGGGTCGAACACCGGCGTCCATTGCACGTCGTCGATGCGTTCGGCGCCGCAGGCGAGCATGACCAGCCGGTCGAAGCCGAGCGCTGCGCCGCTCGCCGCCGGCATGATCGCCAGCGCGGCGAGGAAGTCCTCGTCGATCGGGAAGACCTCGCCGTAGACGCGCCGCTTGACCGCCATCTCCTCCTCGAAGCGGCGGCGCTGCTCGACCGGGTCGGTCAACTCGCCGAAGGCGTTGGCGAGCTCGACGCCGCAGGCGTAGAGCTCGAATCGTTCGGCGACGCGCGGGTCGTCGGCCGAGACCCGCGCCAGCGCCGCCTGCGAGACCGGATAGTCGGTGAGGAAGGTCGGTCGGCCGAGGCCGAGCCGCGGCTCGACGCGGTCGGAGAGGATGCGGCTGAACACGTCCGACCACGAATCGTCGGCGCCGACGCGCACGCCGATCTCGGCCGCCTGGCGAGCGAGGCGGTCGCGGTCGGGCGCGCCGCGCCCGTCGGCCGAGAGCGAAGCGAAGAGATCGATGCCGGCGTGAAGGCGGAAGGCGTCGCGCACGGTCAGCCGCTCGGGCGGCGCGAACGGGTCGGCCTCACGGTCGCGCCAGCGTAAGATGCGCGTCCCCGCCGCCTCCGCCGCCAGCCGCAGCGTCGCCACGCAGTCGACCATCAGCGCTTCGAGCGGCTCGCTGGAGCGATACCATTCGAACATGGTGAATTCCGGCGCGTGCAAGGCGCCGCGCTCGCGGTTGCGGAACACCCGCGACAGCGCAAAAATCCGCCGCTCGCCGGCCGCCAGCAGCTTCTTCATCGCAAATTCGGGCGAAGTGTGGAGATAGGCCGGGCGCGGGACGCCGTCCGGGCCGATCATCGTCGTCGCGAATGCGTGCAGATGCGCCTCGGCGCCGGGGGAGGCCTGCAGCGCCGCCGGCTCGACCTCGAGGAAGCCTTCGGTCGCGAAATGGCTGCGGATGAGGGCGGCAAGACGCGCCCGCGCCGCCAGGCGCGGCCGCCGGTCGGCGTGGCGGGACGGGGTCCAGAAGGGCGAGGCGGCGGTCAAGGCGGGTTCGGTGGTAATCGGATTCGCCCGGGCGCGCCAGCCTCGGCACTGGACTGTCAAGCGCATCTGGAATGAACGGCGCCATACGCGTCCGCGGACTTGATTAGGTAATTACCCGTAATCCCAATTTCACATTCGAGACCCTTGACGCGTGTCGCTCGGCACCCATGTGCCGCAGTATGCTTAACAGGAAGGAAATGCTGAACATGACACATGAGCGCGCCTGCGAAGAAGACATTTGTGCGGTGTTGCCTCGTGGTGGACCGTTTCTTTCGGGTTACGAAGTCGCGAGACGCGTCGCACCCCAAAGGGAACGGGAGATCAGAACCATCTTGTACGCGCTTGCCAAGCGAGGCGTTTTGGAATTGAACCGTGGCGGCGGTGGGTGGCCGTGGATGTATGGAAGACGCGCGCTCGTTCGTCGGATTTGAAGTGGTGCCCCCGAACCTAAATTCGAGCGCCGCCCGGCCGGTGGCATCGGCAACGTTGCGAAGGTGATGTGCATCGCCAGTGGGGGGGAATGCCTGAGCAAGCACAACGAAGCTGGGGGCGGACATGAAAGCCTACCTGTTACTGGTCCTTACCGCGCTAAGCGTCACGGGTTGCGCTAGTACTTTTGCTGGCGAAGACGCGCACATATACCCCGGGCTTTATGGCCAACGCGTCGTCGGTAATGAATCCTATGTGACAGTGTCGAACGTGTGGAATGATATGGACGCCTTGCCGCTGGCTGAAGCTCACTGCGAAAAGTATTCGAAGGTTGCACAGTTTGAACACATGGAATACCTCCTGGCTGTATACCATTGTGTACCACGAAATGGCTGACGGATAGTGTGCTGCGGATTACGGTGAGCCCCGTTTTACCGCTATACTTCCTCGCCTTCATGCCACTGGGTCGTAACCCTCGGGCCGGGGCCACCTTGGCGAGCAGGGCTATCGCATATGAGTAAAGAGTTCGAAGAAGAACTCTTTCTTCCATGCGGCGAGTTTCATTTTGCGCGCGATCGAGCGTTTGTCCGGGTGGGCTCGCAAGATGTCGAGGGCCATGC
>Ga0181529_10005405_pt1 | contig 13418 bp, 10 predicted proteins | sample PEATcosm2014_Bin_36_FD_119763 | JGI IMG/M metagenome (GOLD analysis project Ga0181529, IMG submission 119763) | Peatland microbial communities from MTU Mesocosm Facility, Houghton, MI, USA - PEATcosm2014_Bin10_30_metaG | ecosystem: Environmental > Terrestrial > Soil > Wetlands > Peat | place... | reverse complement strand
GGAGCGACGAGCGGCCCGAAGGCGAGCACAACCGGCCTAAGCTGTCGTACCTCAGCGAGGCTCGGCCGCGCGGCGCCCTTCGAGTTTTTCGAGCAGCTTGCGGAATCTCCGGCGGCTCACCGGAAAACACATGCCGTTGCGGAGCCGGACCTCTCCGTAACCGCCGATCAAGGGAGCCACCTCCAGGACAGCATCCAGCCTGACGATGACGCTCCTGGAGATGCGGAAAAACTGGCCGGGGTCGAGACGGCTCTCCAGCACGTTGAGCGTCGGGTCCATCGCGAAGCGCCCCGTGGCCGTGTGCAGCGCGGTCAGCCCTTGTTCAAAGCTGAAGTACTCAACCTCTTTCTGGCCGATGACCCGGTACTTGGCGCCGCAACGCGCGAGGAAACGCGCCGCGCCCATTGCGCCGCTGCCCGCGATCCGCTCGACGGCCAAGTCCCATTCCGCCGCGGGAATCCGCCGCAGATGTTCGATGCACACAGCCAGCCTGGCACGCGTCACGGGCTTGAGGAGATAGTCGACGGCGTGCAGTTCGAAAGCCTCGACGGCGTATTCGTCGAAAGCGGTACAGAAGACAATCTTGGGCCGCCGGGAACCGAGCGACCTGACTACCTCGAGGCCGTCTGCTCCGGGCATCTTGATGTCCAGGAAAACGGCGTCCGGCCGCAACTCGGCGACCTGTTGGATGGCTTCTTCGCCGTCGCCGGCCTCTCCCACAACAGTCACGTCATCGTAGGCGGTCAGCAGCTTCCGGAGCCGGCTGCGAGCCAGTTCCTCGTCGTCGACCAGCAGGACATTCATCGGGACGCTCCGGCGGGTTCACCCGGTGCGACCAGCAGAAAGGGCATGGCAATCGCAACCGTGGTCATCGACGCGCCCTTGTCGCGGCCAAACGTCAGACGCCCATCCTGCCCAAAGTGAGCTCGCAGGCGGTCTTGAACATTCTTCAGGCCATGACCCGGCGCATTGAGCGCATCGGCGCCGCCATCGACGAAGCCGGGACCGCTGTCGCGGACTTCGATGTGGAGCGCGCCGTCCTGCCGGGAAACGCGGACCTCGATTCTCCCGGCGCCGCGCGTGGTCGCGATGCCATGCTTGACCGCGTTTTCCACCAGCGTGTGTACCATCATGGCAGGCACCAGCGCCCTGCACGCGGTTTCGTCTTGCTCCACACGCACCTTCAGGCGCCTGTGAAAGCGAGTCTCCTCCACATCGAGATAGCACCGCACGAAGGCCATCTCATCCTCGACGTGCACCCATTCCTTGTCCGACCGGCGCAGAGCGTAGCGGAACAGTTCGGCCAGGCGCTCGACCGTGAGTTCGGCCTGCTCCGGCTCAATCGCGATCAGCGCGGCAATCGAGTTCAGGGCGTTGAAGAGAAAGTGGGGGTTGATCTGCGCCCGCAGGGACTTCAGTTCGGCGCGGCTGGCATGGAGCAGGAGGTCGTGTTCGCGCCGCTCCTGCCGCAACTCTTTCTCGCGTAGCCGGACATTCTCCAGCGCAAGAGCCAGGGATTCGGCCAGCGAAATGAGGAGCTGCCGATCCTCGCTCAGGAAGGGCCGCCCACCGGCGGGCGTCGCCACCCGCACACTCCCTTGGCGTTCGCCTCGCGACACGATGGGCGCTTCATAACTCTCGGTCCCCGCCATCGAAGAATCCGCCCCTGAACCGAGCGTGATGCGGGCGGCGGCATGATAGATCGCGGTGAGACCCCGCTCGGCCGCGCCTACCAGGCTTTCCTCAGTCGTGGCGGTGGCGAGGCCAGCGAGGAAGGACCGGTGCGCCTCGGCTGGAGACAGGTTCCGCCCGAGCCAACGGTGATCGAGATATGAGGAAAGGCGGCCGTACAGCTCAGGCGCGACGATCGCTAATGGGAGTGCCGACAGGGGATACACCCAACTCCCCAGCCATCCCAACCGGATGCTCCACAACCACGATGGAACCAGAGCGAAGTAGCTCATCAGCAGAATCAGCATCGCCAGCGTGAACAGACCCCGCTTCGCAACGATGTCGAAGAAGACCGCTCGTTCGTTGTAGTACATGGTCGCGAAGAATAGCGGGATCGGCATCGCGCGAAGCGCCGGTTCCAGGAAACCGTACGCAAATCTTCCGGCGAAGATTACGCAAAGAAGCGAAACCCCGATTGTCGCAGCCAATAGTGTCACGTACGCCTGGCGCTCGGGGTTCGTGATGGTGCCTTTGGCGCGGCAGAGCGCGACCATGGTCAGGCCAAGTGCGGCGGCAACCGCTACAAATCCATCGCCCACCTGGCCGGCCAAGTCCGTCCACGGTGCGGGGAAACCACTGAACCAGGTGCTGAAGGCCAGCGCACCGCCCACTCCGTACATGGCGATCACGCCCATCCGAAACAGCAGAGGCTTCGGCAAGTCAGGACGCGTGACGCGGAAGAACAGGTGCGCGAGCAGCGGCGGAATCACGATCCCGGCGGTCCCCGACCATTCGTCCACGATCGCGAAGCGGCGGTAACTCAGAGGAGCGTACAGGTACAGGAGTTCACCGAGCAGGGGCAGCAAGTAGAGAACCGCGCAAGAAATGCCGAGGAGAGCCCACAAATGGCCGGCCCAGAGAGAGAGCCGGCGCCGTCGTCGTTGCCGAAGATAGACGATTGACAATAGCGCGAAGACGTAAGCGCCCCAAATGCAAACCAAGTAACGGAAGAGCAAGGGAAGGACCCGGACTCGCCCCACCGGGACGCGGAGTTCGGTCTCGGGAGTGTAGAGACCGTCGGGCGTCGAAGTGACACTCCAGAACGCGAGGGACCCTCCGTTAGCGTAATAGCCGTTCTTGGCAAGCCATTCGAACAGGGCCGGCCAATTGTGGCTACTCTCCGCGTAAGGGCCGTGCAGACGCAAGGTAGCCACCAACTGTGCCCCGAACGTTCTCAGTTCGAATGGTGCGACGACTCTGGTCCCGTGCGGGACTGGATACCCGACCTCCCACAGCAGGTCCTCTTCGCGCACCTGCGCAGGGTCGTTGGCGTAGTGGCCAAAGACCGGGCCGATCGGCTCGACGCCGGCCGAACGCAGCCCGGCATGAAGACGCTCGATCGCCGCGTCATGTTGTGCGAACGAACCACGCATCGGGAGCACCACGGCATCGAATGCCGGAGCCGTTTTGATCTCAACCGGCAGCGCCCATGCACTGGGCAAGGTTCCCGGACCCGCCCAAGCCGCCGCGAAACACTGCGGCGCGCACAGTAACGGGAGCCAAATACCCCAGAGGCGGAACCGCCGCCAGTCTCTACGGACGTAGCCGCGCATGCCGAAGAGCACCGGGCTCACTCGACAACGCTTCATCATGCCAAGCATAGTACCGGGCAATGCCGGGAGTGCAGACTAAAGTTCGATCTCCACCTGCTTCAGCCGGCTCCCGTGTTTCGGGGTGCAAGGAACCGTAAATGGATTACAGGAGGACTCTTCATCGTAAACACCAGACGAAGCCTGCGGCAAACAATTCACGATGGGCGGCGGGTTAGGAGCGACGAGCGGCCCGAAGGCGCGCGTATTCGGTTCTGCTTGCGGCCGGCGAAGTCCCTTTACCGTCTGCGGAAGGCCACCACGGCCAGCGGGGGCAGCGTCACAGCGATGCTGAACTCGTGGCCGTGCTTGGGAATCGGACGCGTGGACACGAGGCCGCCATTGCCCAGATTGGAACCGCCAAACAGCTCCGAATCGGTGTTCAGGATCTCTTCGTAAAAGCCCTCTTCGGGTACGCCGAACTCGTAGTCTTTGCGCGGCACGGGCGTGAAGTTGCAACAGAAGAGAATGAAATCCTTGGGATCTTCGGCGCGCCGCAGGAAGGCGATCACGGAGTTTCCCGAATCGCGAAAGTCAACCCACTCGAAGCCGCGGTAGTTGAAATCCACCTGGTACAGCGCGGGGCTGGAACGGTAGATGCGGTTCAGTTCCCGCACCAGCGCTTGCAGCTTGCGGTGGTAATCGAATTCGAGCAACTCCCAGCGAACCTGGCCGTCGCTGTTCCACTCTTCCCGCTGGCCGATATCCTGCCCCATGAACAGCAGCTTCTTGCCCGGGTGTCCCCACATGTACGCCAGGAAGGCGCGCACGTTAGCAAACTGGCGCCACTCGTCACCCGGCATTTTGCTGAACAGCGAGGCCTTGCCGTGCACCACTTCGTCATGCGAAATCGGCAGGACAAAGTTCTCCGTGAACGCGTACAGCAGGCTGAAGGTGATGTGGTTGTGGTTGTACTTGCGGTACACGGGATCCTTGCTGAAGTAGTCCAGCATGTCGTGCATCCAGCCCATGTTCCACTTCATGGTGAAGCCCAGCCCGCCCAGGTAGACGGGCTTCGAAACGCCGGGAAACGCGGTCGATTCCTCCGCCGCCGTGAAGACGCCCGGCTCCTTGTGCGCCAGCTCGTTGAAGCGCCGCAGAAAACCGATGGCCTCCAGGTTCTCATTGCCGCCGAACTGGTTGGGCAGCCATTCGCCCGGCTTGCGCGAATAATCCAGGTACAGCATGGAGGCCACCGCATCCACCCGCAGACCGTCGATGTGATACTCCTTGAGCCAGAAAAGGGCGTTGGAAATCAGGAAGGTGCGCACCTCGTTGCGGCCGTAGTTGAAGACCAGCGTGCCCCATTCCTTTTGCTCACCCTTGCGCGGGTCGGCGTGTTCGTAAAGCGCGGTGCCGTCGAAGAAGACCAGCCCGTGCGCGTCCTTGGGGAAGTGCCCGGGCACCCAATCCACCAGCACGCCGATGCCCGCCTGGTGGCAGCAATCCACGAAGTACCGGAAATCGTCCGGCGTTCCGAAACGTGAAGTGGGGGCGAAGTAGCCGATCACCTGGTAGCCCCATGAGCCCGAGAACGGGTATTCCATGATCGGCAGCAGCTCGATGTGCGTGTAGCCCATCCGCAGGACGTATTCGACCAGCTTCACCGCCATTTCGCGGTACTTGAGCGGCTGGCCCTGCGGATCCCGCATCCACGATTCGGCGTGAACTTCGTAAATCGACACCGGCGATTTCAGCCAGTCGGTTTTCGCCCGCTGCTCGAACCAGGCGGCATCGTTCCACTGATAGCGGTCAATGTTCCACACCACCGACGCCGATTTGGGCGGTGTTTCGCACTCGAACGCGTACGGATCGGCCTTAAGCTGCTGATGGCCGGCGAAGCGCGACCGCACGTTGTACTTGTACGTGGTGCCCTCGCCCAGGCCGGGAATGAAAAGCTCCCAAAAGCCGCCGTTGCGGCGCCGCATCGGGTGGCGGCGAATGTCCCAATCGTTGAACTCACCGGCCACGGTCACGTTTTCCGCGTTCGGCGCCCACACCGCGAAGCGCACGCCGCGCACGCCGTCGGACTCCGCCACGTGCGCGCCCAGCGTGCGGTAGGCTTCGTGCAGCGTGCCTTCGCCGTGCAGGTAGATCTCGGTATCGGAGATCAACTGGCCGAAACGGTACGGATCTTCGATCTCGATGTCCCGCCCATCCCACAGGTGCGCGCGGAGGGTATACCGCTGCGGATCGCCCGTAATTTGGGCACAGAAGAAGCCGTCGGCGTTCCTCTTTTCCATCGGCCAGGCCTGGCCGTCGGACAACACCTCGGCGGTTTCGGCTTGCGGCAGGAACGCGCGCACTTCCCAGCGCGCCTGCCCGACTTTTCTGCGAACGCTGTGCGGGCCGAGGATCCGGAAGGCATCCCCGTGATACCCGCCCACGATGGATTCAATCTCTGCCGCGGTCATAGGAGCTGACAAGGTCCCGTTACAAATATGCGAATCTCAATAATAGCCGAGTATGCAAGATTTTGCCGCGCAATTGCCCAAGGCCGAGCTGCACCTGCACCTGGAAGGGTCGGTCGACGCCGAAACGCTGCACGAACTGGACCCGGCCACGCCGCTCGGAGAACTGCGCGCGCTTTACGGTTACCCCGACTTCAACGCCTTCCTGAAAACCTTCGGCGCGGTGGTGACGCGCCTGGCCCGGCCAGAGGATTACGCTCTGATCACGCGCCGCCTGCTGGAGCGCCTGGCGGCGCAGAACGTCCGTTACGCGGAAATCATCATCGCGGCAGGCGTGGTGCTGTGGAAGAAGCAGGAATTCGCCCCCATTTTCGACGCCATTCACGACGCCGCGCTCGATTCGCCGGTTGAAGTCCGCTGGATTCTGGATGCGGTGCGCCAGTTCGGCGTGGAGCCTGCGTGGGAAGTGGCCCGCCTCGCCGCCGCGCGCCAGGACCACGGCGTGGTGGCCCTCGGCATCGGCGGCAGCGAGGAACGCGGGCCCGCCGAATGGTTCAAGGAAGTTTTCGCGTTCGCCAAATCCGCCGGCCTGCATCTCACCGCTCACGCCGGTGAGAGCGCGGGACCCGAATCGGTTTGGGAAGCCCTGGTCCTAGGCGCCGAACGCATCGGCCACGGCATCGCCGCCGTGCGCGACCCCGGCCTGCTGCGCCATTTGCGCGACCGCGACATCCCGCTCGAAATCTCCATCACCAGCAACCTGATCACCGGCGTAGTCGCGCGTCTCGAGGATCACCCGATTCGCGCTTTGTACGACGCCGGAGTGCCGATCGTGTTGAACACCGACGATCCCGCCATGTTCGGCTGCACGCTGACAGACGAATACCGCCTGGCCGCGCGCGCGTTCGGTTTCAGCGAAGCGGAGCTGCGGGGCATCGCGGAAAATGGGTTCCGGTATGGGTTTGACTGGCAAACGGAGCCGCGACCATAGGGAGCGGTCAGGCGTTAGGGAGCGGCCCGGCGTCCTAAAATGACATCGTAAGGAGTGCCCATGCGCACAAGAGCTCTTGCATTCGCCCTGACCGCCCTGTTCGCTGCATTGGCCGCCGGACAGACATCCGCTCAGCCGGACATCGTTCGTGTGTTTCATTGCAACCAGGCCGACACGGAACAGGCCCTTCAGGAAATGACTGTCGTCGTGCAAGCGATCGCGGACATGAAAATAGCCGCGGACACGGCGCATGGAGCCTTTTCATTGCGTGGAACGGCGGACCAAGTCGCACTGGCCGAATGGCTGCTGAACCAGTTGGATCAGCCGGTTCCATCGAGCCATCAGCCGGCCGCATACGCTTATCAGGAAGCCAAACGCGATCCCGCGGTGCGCGTGTTTCGCCTGACTAACATCGAGACGCCGCAAGGGCTCAACGAAGTCACCGCTGCGATTCGCACGATCGGGGACATAAGCCGGGTGCGTCCTTACAGCGCGCAACGAGCCGTGGTCGTGCGCGGAACCCCCGACCAGGCCGCACTGGCCGAATGGCTGCTGAACCAACTGGATCAACCCGTCTCGCCGATCCATGAGTCGGCTGCGTACGATTTCGAGGAAGCCAACCGCGATCCCGCGGTGCGCGTGTTTCGCCTGGCCCATGTCGAGACGAAACAGGACTTACAGGAAATCACCAATGCGCTGCGCACGCTGGCGGATGTGAACCGGGTACTTCCTTACATTCCACAAGGAGCCCTGATCCTGCGCGGAACGGCCGATCAGATGGCGCTGGCCGAGTGGCTGGTGGACGAACTGGATCTGCCGGCCGGCGGGGACTCTGCCGCTGCGCAAAGCCAGGAACCGGCCGACCACGAGCTTCAGGTGCCGGGCAGCGACCAGATCGTGCACGTCTTTCACTTTGCGAGCTCGACGACGGCGCAGCAATTTGTGGACATCGCCACCCAGGCTCGCCTCACCGCGAAGCTGGACCGGACATACATTTGCTTCTCGCAAAGAGCCCTGCCCGTGCGCGGAACCCTCGACCAGGTCGCGGCCACCCAGCAGGTGGTTCAGCAGATGTTCAAGCCGTAAAACTTCGGAAGAACCTCCGCCGATCTCACTCGTACCTTAGCGCAGCCATCGGGTCCAGCCGCGCCGCTCGCCGCGCCGGCAGGTAACACGCGATCAGTGCTACCACGGCCAGCAGTCCGGCGGTCGAAACGAAGATCAGCGGGTCGCCCGGTTTGACTTCGCTCAGCAGGCTCGCCAGCACGCGGCCCGCCGCCAACGCGCCCGCAATCCCGACCGCGAGGCCCAGCACGGCGAGACGCATGCCTTCCCGCAACACTTCGCCCAGCACGCGGCCACGACTGGCGCCGAGCGACATTCGTATGCCGATCTCGCGCGTTCGCTGCCGCACCGCGTAGGAGAGCACGCCGTAGATTCCGATGGCCGCCAGCAGGGCCGCCAGTGCCGCAAAGGAGCCCACCAACAGGCTCAAGAATTGCTGCCCCTCCGCCTGTTCACCCACCACCTCGTCCATCGTGCGAACGCTGTACAGCGGCAGCGTCGAATTGATCTGCCCCAGCGCGCGCCGCACCTGCGCCGTCACGCTCGATGGCGGCAGGGATGTGTGCAGAATCAGAAACTGGCGCGAGCCGCCATCGAATGGGTCATACGCCTCCGGTATCGGCTTCTGCGTGAGGCCCCATTGCCGCACGTCGCTCGCCACCCCAATCACCTGTTTCCATGGGCCGCTGTCACTGCCCTGCGAAAACATCTTCCCGAGCGGGTTTTGATTCGGCCAGAAGAAGCGGGCCATGCTCTCATTGATCACGCAAGGGTAGACGATGCCGTTGGTCAGATCCGCGGGTGGCGTGGTGCCGCTTTCCCAGAGCGGGTTGAGGCGCATATCGTGCTCGAGGGCCGCCTGGATGTCAGCCTGCGTGAATATCCGTCCCTGGAGCAATCGCACTCCCATGGCGTGGAAATACTCGGGCGAGGCGCTGTGCCTCTCCACCAGTTGGTTGCTCATTTCGCCGGTTTGCCCGCGCAGCTTGACGTAGTAGTTGCTGCCGCCTTCGAGCGGCAGGTGATCGCTCAGGGCCACCGCATCGACCCCGCCGACGCGACGCGCGCGTTCCAGCAGCGCCTGCGAGAAATCGTACATCTGCCGGTCGGTTTTGTAACTTGCCTCGGGCAGTTGGACGGCGGCCGTCCAGACGCCCTCGCGGCGCACCCCGATGTCCAGGCTGCGCAGCGCCGAGAAGTCCTTCAGCAGCAGACCCGCCGAGATCAGCAGCATCAGCGAAAGCGCAATCTCCGCCACCACCAGGGCGTGGCTGGTGAACCGGCGCCGCTTCCCGGGACTGATCGAGCTGCCTGCCCCGCCTTTCAGCTCCTCGTGCAGATCCGGCCGTGACATCTCGAGCGCCGGGAACAAGCCGAACACCACGCCCGTCGCGATCGCCAGCGCGAAGGTGAACGCGACCACCGCGCCGTTCACCTGCACCACGTTGAACTCCGGCAGGCCGTAACTCTTGGCTCTGGAAAACAGGCTGACGCCGCCCCACGCCAGCAGCAGGCCGAGCGCGCCGCCCACTAGGGAGAGCAGCAGGCTCTCGGTCAGCAGTTGACGCACCAGCCGGCCCGGCGACGCACCCAGCGCGCTGCGGATGGCCACTTCTTTCTGCCGCGCCAGGGCCCTGGATAACAGCAGATTGGCTACGTTCGCGCAAGCGATCAGCAGCACCAGGCCGACCGCCCCCAGCATCATGAAAAGCGTACTGCGGGATTCGCCGACCATATCGTCGCGGAGCGAGGTTAAGGCCGCCCCCACCTTTTCGTTCGAATTCGGATACTGCTTCTCCAGGCGTCCGGCGATGATCCTGAGATCCGCCAGCGCCGCCTTGATCGAGACGCCGGGCTTCATTCTGCCGATCGAGTTCGCCCAGTGGCTGCCGCGCCCGCCGGACAACTTCGGGTCCATCACCTGAGAATCCAGAGTTGCGACTTCCACGGAAAGCGGAAACTCGCCGGCATCACACCCACGATGGTGCACTTTCGCGCATTTAGCTCGATCGACTGCCCCACCGCGCGCGGATCTCCAGCGAAACGGCTTTGCCAGAGGCCGTAGCTGAGGATGGCCACGTCGTCCTTGCCCTTCTGGTCTTCGCCGGCGGCCCAGGTTCGGCCCAGTAGCGGCGCGGCGCCCAGCAGGGAAAAGAAGTTCGCTTCGGTGGGCAACGCGAGCACATGCTCCGGCCGTCCTCCCGCGCTGAGGTTCATGTCGTGCGGCCACGCAAATAGCGTCATGTCCTGGAAGGTGCTGTTCTGCGCCTTCCAATCCACGAAGTCCGGCAAGGCGAACGGGTACTTTCCCGGCGCCGATTCGGTCTCGTTCAGCCGCACCAACTGACCTGGGTTGCGATACGGCAGCGGCCGCAGCAGGATGGTGTCGATGATGCTGAAAATAGCCGTGTTAGCGCCGATGCCGATGGCCAGCGTGAGAGCCGCAACCAGGGCGAATCCGCGCGCGTTCCCCAAGTTCCGAAACGCATAACGCAAGTCGTGCAAGAAAGTGGACATATTGTAGTTATACGCAGACAACAGGCCGAGGGTAGGCGAAATCCTCAGCGCTGCCGCTGCGCCGGGACGTGCGGCGTCACGGGCGGCACTCATTCCGCGCGGCGGTCACCAGGAATCAGGCGCGCTGGGTGATCTTGCGGCGTCCGGCCACGAGCAACGCGGCGGCAGTTCCCAGGAATAGAATGCCGGAGCCTGGCTCAGGCACCGGGTCGACGCTCACGTCATCCAGGGCAAACCGTCCCGGCCCATTTTCGAATCCGAACCCAATTTGCGTGGTAGGACCGCTGGCGATTCCGGTGATTTCGGCGAAGGTCCACCCCATAACGGGCACGTCCGAGCCGCCGGTCACAACGCTGCCGTTGACGAGGATCTCGGCCAGGTTGGAAGGCGACTGATCCGGAGGCTGTTGCGCGTACCAGAAACTGATTTCGTATTCCTGGCCGGGCACTGTGGTGACCGTTTGGGAAATGAAGGACAAGCTGGTCGGGTTGCCGAAGCACGCCGAGTAGTTTCCGGAATGGGGACCGATATCGCTAATGCCAGACACTACATCGCCGCAGTTAAAGCTGGCTCCCGACACGGTCCATCCCGTGAAATTCCCGGCCTCAAAGCCGCCGTTGGTGATCAGGTTGGCTCGTGCGGGCACGGCCGCCAACAGGATCAGAATGGCACATCCGACATATGCAGCGCGCATCGTCAGCCCTTTCCTCCGAGGGCCTTAGGCGCGCTCCCGGGATGACGGTAAGTCCCCGACTAGGCACTTCCGTTGAAAAACATTATGCCGCAACATCGCACCTTTCCACAACAGTGAAACCGGCCTGAAAAAGGTGAAAAGGCAACGATGCCGGCGGCAACCGTTCCGCCGCCGAACGTTCACCCGGCGCTCCCCTCGCATCTTACAATGAAAGATCGCGCATGAGAAAGGTCATCAACCCTGCTTCTTCGGTTTCGGGCACCATCACGCTGCCGGGCGATAAGTCTATTTCGCACCGGTATGCTCTCATTGCCTCCATCGCCGAGGGCGCCACCCGCATCCGCAACTACTCGACCGGCGCCGATTGCCACTCGACGCTCGGCTGCGTCCGCGCCCTGGGCATCGAAGTCGAAGGCTCCGGCACCGAGTTCGTCATCCATGGCCGCGGGCTGGACGGTCTGCGGCAGGCCGCCGGCGATCTGGATGCCGGCAATTCCGGCTCGACCATCCGCATGATCTCCGGCATTCTCGCGGCGCAGCCGTTCGCGAGCCGCATCTTCGGCGATGAATCGCTCTCCCGCCGGCCCATGCAGCGCATCATGCAGCCGCTCACCCAAATGGGCGCCAGCATCCGCGCGCGCGAGGATAAGTTTCCGCCACTCGAAATCTCCGGCGCGGCGCTGCACGCAATCGACTACGTGCTGCCTGTTCCTAGCGCGCAGGTGAAGACATGCGTGCTGTTGGCCGGACTGTACGCGGCGGGGCGAACGACGGTCGCCGAGCCGGTGCGCTCGCGCGATCACACCGAAATCGCGCTGCGCGAATTCGGCGCGGATCTCACCGTGGAGCGCCGCACGATCACGCTCGCCGGCCGTCCGAAGCTCACCGCGCGCGAGCTCGCCATCCCTTCGGATCTCTCCTCGGCGGCGTTTTTCGTTGTGGCCGCGCTGCTGGTGCCCGGCTCGGAGCTGACCATTCGCGGCGTCGGCCTCAACCCCACGCGCTCGGCGCTGCTCGATTTTCTGGTAGTGATGGGCGCCGACATTCGCATCCCCGAGCTGGAAAGCCACAACGGCGAACTGGTGGGCGATATCGTGGTGCGCCATTCCGAACTGCGCGGCGGCACGATCGATGGCGCGCTGGCCGCGGCGTTGATCGACGAGATCCCCGTGCTGGCCGTGCTCGGCGCGGCCACCGAGCAAGGGCTGGTCGTGAAAGACGCCGGCGAGCTGCGCATCAAGGAGACCGACCGCATACGCACCGTGGTCGAGAACCTGCGCCGCGCCGGCATCGAAGCCGATGAGCTTCCCGATGGAATGGCCATCCCCGGCCGGCAGAAGTTTCACGCCGCCGAGTTCGCTTCTCACGGCGACCACCGCATCGCGATGGCGTTTGCCGTGGGCGCGCTCGCGGGCGACGGCGCATCCGTCATCGAAGGCGCCGAAGCTGCCTCGGTATCCTTCCCCGAATTCTGGGATAGGCTTACGCAGTGCCTCGCGTAGTCTGTCACGCTTCGCGGAGCACTCCTTCTGGTCGCGGCACCGATCGGCGCTCAGAGACGCGACCACGGCTGCCTCTTTTTTCGGAAGTAGGTAGCCGCACGGGTAAACACTTCAGCCTGAATAACGGTTCAGCCCGCAGCGCGGATCAGTTGTAGTGGGCCGCGTTGGCTTCCGCGAAACTCGCCAACTCCGCCGGAAGATCTTCCAACGTGTAGATCGAATTGGTCGGGCAGACCGGAATGCACGCGCCGCAATCGATGCAGTCCACGGGACTGATATAGAGATGCGGGACGTCGGCGAAACCCGGTTCGTCCTCTTTCGGATGAATACAATCCACCGGACAAGCCTCGATACACAACTTGTCCTTGGTGCAGGTATCTGTGATCACATATGCCATGCCGGCTAATGTGCAATTGCCCTGCCACAGCGCAGAATCATTAACTTACGCAGAATCAGTCGCGAAACTCGACAAGCCGCGACTCTTGGTGGGTGAAGTTCCGCAGCACACCGGCAACCAGGCGCGTGGAATGGCGCTGTAGCCCGAGCCAGGCTTACAGCAGGTCCCCGCGCAAAATGGGCCGGCCAGCCAGCGAAGTTCGGAAGCCGTACACAGCGACGATGGCCACCATCGCCAGGGCTACCAGGTTCAGCGCCGACGGTTCGGCGGTCCAGGGCACGTTTCCAAGAGCGTCTTGCGCGGCAATCGCCACCATCAACGCCAGTAGGCCGAAGCGAAGCAGGATGAAAGCAAACAAGGCGGCGTAAGCGGCCTGGAATGGACGATCGATCCAATTGGAGCCTGGCCCGCTGATGATCAGGGTGGTGAGCGCGATGAACGCCAGAGCGGTCAGCCACTGCTTACGCAACAGCACGCGCAGCACGAAGAACACGAAGAAGAGAAAAAGGGAAGTGAAGATG
>Ga0181529_10005403_pt1 | contig 13421 bp, 14 predicted proteins | sample PEATcosm2014_Bin_36_FD_119763 | JGI IMG/M metagenome (GOLD analysis project Ga0181529, IMG submission 119763) | Peatland microbial communities from MTU Mesocosm Facility, Houghton, MI, USA - PEATcosm2014_Bin10_30_metaG | ecosystem: Environmental > Terrestrial > Soil > Wetlands > Peat | place... | reverse complement strand
TCGTTCATCCACGCCATGGTGTTGGTCTGGCTATAGACCGTTTCGCCGGGCGTGAGGTCGATCGCCACCGTCTGCATCACGGTTCCGGAAATCTGGTACTGCATGAGGGCGCCCTCGAAAGCGTTGAGCCCGGCGACGGCCGTTTCGCCAACTACTTGGTCGGTTGGATGCTATCGGAAATGGCCTTGAGCTCGGCCGCGTTGGCCTTCGACCCTTCAGGCGAACCCCAGTAGTAGAGCAACAGAAATTTGGTCTTGGCGTTGGTCTGCACCAGCGTCAAGCTGACGTCGGCGGGGCCGTCCTTGTCCTTGCCGGAAATCGACATATCGAAGGCGTCGAGGCCGTTGATCTTGATGTCCTGCGTCTTCTGGGTCTTGGGGTCGACTTCGACGCCTTGCTTGAGGAAGAACTTGAACCCGTCTTCGACTGCCGACTTCACGTCGTCGGCCGTGACCTGCTCGACCGCGATATAGACCGTCCCATCGTCCGAGGTCGCCTCCACGCCGCCTTCGTAGGGATTGGGGCCCCAGGAGTCGGGTACGCTGATCGTGGCGATCGGGTCGTCGTCGGGAACGGCGAAGGTCTTTGCGTCGGCGCCGGCGGCGTAAAGGCCGAGCGTAAAAGCGGCCAGAACGGGAAGAACCTTCATCACGAATCGCTCCATTGTAGGGGCCTTGGCGGTTGCGGCATGGCCGCCGGCCCAAATAAATGGGCCGGCGGAGTTGAGAAGAATGGGGCGCGGCGGGGCTGCGGAGGCTCAGCGGTTGGCGGCGGCTGCGATGTCGAGCTTGCCGACGAACTCGGACGGGTCGCTGATCGCCATGAAGTCGCCCGCCTTCAGCGCGCCCGACTTGGCCTTGACGGTGACCGTCAGGTTTTTCGGATCGGCGACGAACTTCTGCGCCTCGGCGGCCAACGCGAGGCTGGACGGACTGCCGCCCAGCAGCACCGGCGCCGTCTGCCCGACCATCGCCGACCACTGCGCGCGTAGCGTGTCGGTCGCAACGCCTTGCTGCTTGGCGGAATAGGCGAGCGCCTTGTCGAACAGGCCGCCGTTGGCGAGCTTGACCTCGATCGACGCGACGCCGGCCTCGAGCAGCGCCTGCATGCGAGCGCCGCTGTCGGCGCCGAACAATGTCGGCGCGACGTCGGTGAAATCGGCTTTGAGACCGATCGAGCCCATTTCGACGCCGTCGATGGTGAAGTTCTCAAACGTCAGAGTCTTCGCGTCAGCTTCGTATTTGACGCCGACGGTCATCGCCAGCTCGATCTTGGAATAGCCGAAGCTCGCGAGGGTCTTGCCCGCTTCCGAGCCTGGCGAAGGCTCGATGACGACGCCCGAGATCTTGGTGTCGCCGTGCTTGATCGAGTCGCCAGCGTAGTCGTTATGCACCGCGATTGAGCTGACGCCGACATGGACCGACTGTCCGGGAGCGTCGCCGGTATCGGGCGCCACGACGTCGATTCCCGACAGGGTTAAGCCAACCAGGCGGCTCGGCGGCAGGGCGGCGGCCGCAGGGTCGTCCCGCGCCAGCAACCGGGCGACGTCGAGGCCGTCGAGATGAAGCGGGCCCAATTTGATCGCCACTGGACTGCCCTTGTCAGTTCCCGTCGCGTCCACAGCCGCAATGTCGAGCGTTTCGACCTTGCCGCCGTCGATACGGCCGGCAGTCATCCCGCTCAGGTGGATCTTCGAGCCGTCTTTGCCGAGGATGTCGACCGAGGGAATGGCGAACTTGTCGGCTTTCAGCTTCCGCGCCAACGCGAGCTCGTCATCGGTCGGCGTGTCGGGCGTCAGCAGTTTGACGATCTCGTCCTTGCTCAAGTTGGTGTTCGCCACCTCGACGTGGGCGATGGCGAACGAATCGCCGTCCATAGACTTGAACGCGAGACCATCGATCGTGACGTCGCTGGCGTCGTTGGCGACCGGCCAGCCGAACGCCGTCGTCGCCAGCAGCGAGGCGCCGACCGACCACGCCGCGACGCGAGCAGCGCGGGCCCGCGCCGGACCATTGTTTATCCAGGCCATGTCAATCCCCCTCAGCCTTCCGTTTCCCCAACGCAACGGAAAGCGAGGGGAAGATCGCCCAGGTCGCGTCGTTTGGCAACGTGTGCGACACGGCTTTGTTTGGGGACGGAAACGGGGCGGGCGACAGCGGCGCAAACTCACAGCGCACCCACATCACCGCATTGGACGGCGGCGCTGTCGCTCTTTGGTCGCGCCTCGGAGACTTGGAAAGTTACTAAGAACCATTGTGGGCCCCGGCGCCCTCAGGCGGCACGGGGCCCTGTTTCGCTCTGCGAAACGGTTTGGTCTCACCAATTTTTGAGCGGCCGAACCGGTGCTTGGCCTTCGCCTCAGTCGCCGCCCGAGGAATTTCAGCTTTTCATGTCTTCGGCGCCGCGCCTTGGCGTTTCGGGCGGCGGCGCCGTGATCCCGACGTCGTCGAGATCAGAGGTTCTTGCCCGGCGGAGTCATAGCGGCTCCCTAATGGCTGTGGCGAACGCCCCTGTCAGGGCTCCGGCCGCCGACGGCGCAACCATCGACAGCGCATGAAGAATCCGCCTCGTTCACACGTCTGTCAAATCACATTTGCGCTGAGGCCGGGCTATTGCGCGACCGCCTTCTCGGCGGCAATTGAGGACATGTAGCATAGGCAACGTCTGAATGATCGAGACAGTGACGGGTCGATGAATCGGACGCCTTCGCCGCGCAATCTGAGCGATCGAACCGAGTTGACGATTCGCCAAAGCGTGAGCGGATGCGGCGGCGGTCTTGGGGCGGCGCTGTTGTTCGCCGGGCCGGCGGTGAACGCTTCGATCGCCGACATGGATCCCGGCGACTTCGCCGCCGACATCCAGACGAGGGGCGAAGTACGGCTACGCGCTGTTATGGGTCGCGTTGCTGGCCGACCTCATCGCCATGCTATTCCAGGGGCTGTCGGCCAAGCTCGGCATCGTCACCGGCGGCAACCTCGCGGAAACGTCTCGCGACCAATTCTCGCGGCCGTTCGTCATCGTGCTGTGGATCGCCATCGAGCTCGCCGCCATTGCGACCGACCTCGCCGAATTCGCCGACGGCGATTAGCCTTTGCTATCTCGCAGAGATGTTCATCGCGCCGGTCGATTGGGGTTCGGCGGCGCTGCATTCTGTCTGCCGCAGATTCCCGACGCTGCGGCGGTGACGATCGTCGTCGGCGTCATCGGCGCGACCGTGATGCCGCACGCGATTTGTATTCATTCCGGCCTTATCCAGAACCGCGCGGCGGCGCGAGTCGACTCTGAGCGCCGCACGCCGCTGCGCTTCTCTAGCGTCGAAGACGTGCTCGCGCCGGCGGTCGCCGGGTTGGCCAATATGGCGATGATCATGATGGCGTCCGCGGCCTTTCACCAGAGCTACAGCGACGTCGCCGAGATTGGCGCCGCCCACCGTTCTTTGGCGCCGCGGCTCGGCGGCGTCGTGGCGATGGTGTTCTTGTTTTCGCTGCTCGCCTCCGGCGCGCCAAACTCGGCGGTCGGCATGATGGCGAGTCAGCCCGTCATACAGGGCTTCGTCGGCTGCCGAATTCCGTCGCTGGTTCGTCGCCTGGTGACGATGGTTCCCGCTTTTGTGGTGGGGCGCGCGGCGTCAACGCAACCCATGCGCTTGTCATCAGCCGGGTGGCGATGAGCATCGCGTCTCCTGTGCCGAAGATCACCCCGCTGATGTTCACGCGCAGGCGCAACATCATGGGCGCCTTCGTCAACAGCCGGCTGACCGACGCGCTCGCCATTCTCGGGACGGTGGTTATCTTGGCGCTCAACGTCGTGCCGCTGGCGCAGGCGTTCGGCGTCGCGATTCCCGGCCTGCCTTCGAGCTGACGGCCCGCGCCGGTCAGGGCGCGGGAAAGCAGGACCCGACCACCGCTTCGGTGGCGGCGATCGCGGTCATGTTGACGATGCCGCGCGCCGTCACAGACGGGGTGAGCACGTGCGCCGGCTTGGCCGGCCCGATGAGGATCGGTCCGATCGGCAGCGCGTCGGCGATCACGCGGGTCAATTGCAGCGCGGTGGCGCCAGCGTCGAGGTTGGGGAAGATCAGCACGTTCGCTTCGCCGCTGAGCTTGCAATCGACAATCACGCGCGCCCGCGCCACCAGCGACAGCGCGGTGTCGGCCTCCATTTCGCCGTCGATCTCGAAATCCGGATTGCGCGCCCTGACGAGCTTCAGCGCCTCGCGCATCTTGCGCGCCGAAGGTGTGTCGGCGGCGCCGAAATCGGAATGCGACACCAGCGCGATTTTCGGCGTCACGCCGAAGCGCCGCACGTGACCGGCGCAGGCGAAGGCGAGGTCGGCGATCTCGGGCGCGGTAGGGTCGTAGCGCACGTGGGTGTCGGCGAGGAAATAGATCCCGGTCGGCGCGATGACCAGCGACAGCGCGGCGAAATCGGTCGCGCCCGGCGCTAGGCCGAGGATGTCCTTGATATGCTTGAGGCGTTGCGAGAACCGACCTTCGAGGCCGCAGATCAGCGCGTCGGCCTCGCCGCGATGCAGCGCCAGCGCGCCGATGACGGTGGTGCTGGTGCGCACCAGCGTGCGCGCCGCGTCGGGCGTGACGCCCTTGCGTCCAGCGACCTTGAGATAGGTCGCAACATAATCGCGATAGCGGGGATCGCTTTCGGGATCGATGTTCTCGAAGTCCTTTCCGAGGGTCATGTGCAGGCCGTAGCGGCGGATGCGATCGCGGATCACTTCGGGGCGGCCGATGAGAATCGGTTGGGCGAGCCGCTCCTCCAACACCACCTGGGTCGCGCGCAGAACCCGCTCGTCCTCGCCCTCGGCGTAGATCACTCGCTTACCGGCGGCGCGCGCCTTGGCGAACAGCGGCTTCATCATCAGGCCGGAGCGGAAGACGAAACGCGAAAGACGGTCGGCGTAGGCGTCGAAATCGGCAATCGGTCGCCGCGCCACGCCGCTATCCATCGCCGCGCGCGCCACCGCCGGAGCGATGCGCATCATCAGGCGCGGGTCGAACGGGCTCGGGATCAGCGACGCGCGCCCAAAGGGCGCCGCCTCGCCGCCATAGGCGCGCGCGACGACATCCGACGGCGCCTCGCGCGCCAGGGCGGCGATCGCCTTGACCGCCGCGTGCTTCATCGCTTCGTTGATTTCGGTCGCGCCGACGTCGAGCGCGCCGCGAAACATGTACGGGAAGCAGAGGACGTTGTTGACCTGATTGGCGTAGTCGGAGCGCCCGGTGCAGATCATCGCGTCGGGGCGCGCCTCGATGGCGAGCTCGGGCATGATCTCAGGCGAGGGGTTGGCGAGCGCCATGATCAGCGGGTCGCGCGCCATGCGCTTGACGTGCTCAGGCTTCAGCACGCCGCCGGCGGAGAGGCCGAGGAAGACATCGGCGTCGTCAATCACGTCGGCGAGCGTGCGCGCTTTCGTATCTTGGGCGTAGAGCGCTTTCCAGCGGTCCATCAGCTTTTCGCGCCCGCTGTAGACGACGCCTTCGATGTCGCAGACGAAGATGTTGCCGCGCCTGGCGCCGAGCGAGACGAGCAGGTTGAGCGAGGCGAGCGCCGCCGCGCCGGCGCCGGAGCAGACGATCTTGACCTTGTCGAGCCGCTTGCCGGCGAGCTCGAGCGCATTGGTCACGGCAGCCGAGACGATGATCGCGGTGCCATGCTGGTCGTCGTGGAAGACCGGAATGCCCATGCGGGCCTTCGCCTTCTCCTCGACTTCGAAGCACTCGGGGCCCTTGATGTCCTCGAGATTGATGCCGCCAAAGGTCGGCTCCAGCGCGACGATGATGTCGACCAGTTTGTCGACGTTGGTCTCGTTGACTTCGATGTCGAACACGTCGACGCCGGCGAACTTCTTGAACAGGACCGCCTTGCCTTCCATCACCGGCTTGCCGGCGAGCGGGCCGATGGCGCCCAGGCCGAGCACCGCGGTGCCGTTGGTCAGCACCGCGACCAGATTCTGTCGCGTCGTCAGATTGGCGGCTTCTTCCGGGTCGGCGACGATCGCCTGGCAGGCGAAGGCGACGCCCGGCGAATAGGCGAGCGCCAAGTCGCGCTGGTTGCCGAGCGGCTTGGTCGCCGCAATCTCGAGCTTACCGGGCCGCGGCAGGCGGTGATAATGCAACGCGTCGGATTGGAGGACGGTTGGGTCTTCGCCGGACATGATCGTTTCCTTCGCCCCCGCGTGGGCGCCGACTTTTGCCGCAAGCGCGGCGCGACGCAAGCAAAACGATGCCCGTCTTTCGTCGCGCTAGTGGGGATTCCATAGGCGCAGCGCGAGACAAGTCGACGACGAGCCGTTAAGGTCGCGACATAAAAGTAAGACTTTCGGGGAGAGCGCGCATGGGTCGGGCGTTCGTGGTCGGCGGGGCTGGTTTCATCGGTCGCCGCGTCGTCGCGGCGTTGGCCGAGGCGGGGGAGGCGGCGGCGGCGCCGAGCCGCGACGCCTTCGACATCGCTCAGGGCGCGCCGGAAGCGCTGGCGGAAAAGCTCGCCGGCGTTGACGTCGTCGTCAATTGCGCCGGCATCGGCCGCGACGGTCGCGTCGACAATTTGCGCGCCGCGCACGTCGACGGCCCGAGTCGACTTGCGGCGGCGTGCAAGATCGCTGGCGTTCGCCGTCTCGTTCATGTCTCGGCGTTGGGCGCCGCGGCCGGCGATCCGTCGCGCTTCCTGGCGAGCAAGGGCGAGGGCGAGGCGGCGTTGCGCGCAGTCGACGGACTCGAAGTCTGCGTCGTGCGGCCGTCGCTGGCGCTTGGGTCGGGCGGCGCAGTCGGCGACTTCTTCGCCGCGCTCGCCGCGCTGCCGGCGCCGCCGCGGCTCGGACCAGGAAATTGGCGCGTGCAGCCGCTGCACGTCGACGAACTTGCGACGTTGATCGCCGCGCTCGCGCGCGCGTCGCAAGTCCCGGCGGTCGTCGAGGCGGTTGGCCCGGAAGCGATGACGACCGACGCGCTCGAAGGCGGTTTGCGCGATTGGCTCGGTCTCAAGCCAGGGCGTTTCCTGCCGCTGCCGCGTTTTGCCTTGTCGGCGCTGGCGTGGGCGAACGAGATCGTCGAGGTCGGACCTGGCGACCGCGAACTGGTCGCGGCGCTCGAGCGCGGCAATGTCGGCGATCCCGCCGGCGTCGCCGCCGCGCTCGGCCGCCCGCCGCGCTCGCTGTGGCAGAGCCTCAAGCGGGCGCCGGCGACGACCGCCGACCTCTGGCGCGCGCGGCTCTATTTCGTTCAGCCGCTGCTGCGCCTGTCGATCGCGCTGCTGTGGATCGGCACGGCGATCGTATCGTTCGGCCTGTTCCCGGTCGCCGATTCCTACGTCATGCTCGCCGATGTCGGCGTGCGGGCGCCGTTCGCCGATCTGGCGCTGTTCGGCGGCGCGGCGGTCAATCTGGCGCTCGGCGCGATGCTGCTGGTCAACGTGCGCGTCGGCGTCGTCGGCCTCGTCATGCTGGGGCTGCTGATCCTCTATTCGCTCGTCGGTCTCGCGCTGCCGACCGACTATTGGCTCAACCCGTTCGCGCCGATCCTGAAGAACCTGCCGATCGCCGCGGCGCTGCTGGCGCTCGTCGCGATGGAAAGGCCGCCCCGCCGCCGCGCGCGCTAGCTCGCGATCTCGACCTCCGCCTCGATCTCGACGGCGGTGTTGAACGGCAGCTCGGCCATGCCGACGGCGGAGCGCGCGTGCGCGCCGACCTCGGGGCCGTACAGTTCGAGGATCAGATCGGAGAAGCCGTTGATCACGCTCGGCGTGTCGACGAAGCCGGGCGCAACGTTGACCATGCCGAAGACCCGCGTCCAGGCGCGGACGCGGTCGAGGTCGTCGATCGTGCGCTGCAGGCTGCCGAGCATGGCGAGGGCGGTCAGCCGCGCCAGCGCGTAGGCCTCAGCGGCGCTGACTTCGCGCCCGACCTTGCCGAACGGCGCCGCCAGCGATCCGTCAGGATTGAGCGGGCCGTGGCCGGCGATCAGCACGCGCACGCCGACGATGCGCGCCATCGCGAACGGCAGCCGGCCGGCCGGCGTCTTCAGCGGCGCCGGCAGGACGAGGCCCATTTCGCTCAAGCGTCGGTCGATGCGGGCCATGTCGGACGTGCTCCTTGCTTCGCCGATCGCGCGCGGCGTTGCGCCAAACCTCAGTTCGGGTCGGCTTGGCCGGCGGCGCCGATCATCTGCGGCGGCGCGAAGGTCGCTTGCGCCGTTGACTGCGCAACCGCCGCTGGCGCGGGGACCGCCACGGCGTCTTGTGTAGCCGGGCGCGGCCCGTCGAGGAACGCCTGCCACTGCTTCTGGTCGCCGTAGAAGGCGTTGCGGTCGACTTCGCCGTCGATGCCCGGCACGTTTCCGTTGGCCTGATATTGCCAGAACTGCCAGTCACGGTCGCTGTAACGCATCGCCGGATTGTGCTTGGTCGAGCGCACCCAGATCGGATAGTTGGCGAAGGCGCCGCCGGCGAGGATCGCGTTGTAGAATTGCAGGTTGGTGTAGATGACCGGCCGCTTGCCGAAATGGCGCTCCATTTCGTCGAGCACCACTTTCATGTCGGCGATCGTCTGGTCGCGCTCGAGATGGCGCCGACAGGTGCGCGAGTCGGGCGTCGGCTCGACGTCGAGCACCGGCGGAAGCGCGTCGGCTTCGACCGGCACGTTTTGCTCGAACCAGGTCGCTTCCTCGATCGGCGGGCGGCACCAGTACATGAAATGATAGGCGCCGTGTGGAACGCCGGCGAGCTTCGCGCCCTGCCAATTGGCCTGGAACTGCTCGTCGACATGGTCGCCGCCCTCGGTCGCCTTGATCCAGGCGAATTTGACGCCGGAGTTGGCGACCGCGTTCCAGTCGATCGTCCCTTGATACTTGGAGACGTCGATCCCGTGGATCGGATAATCCGTCGGTTTGGGATAGCTGTCGTCGAAGCCGAGCATGTCCGCGCCGCCGCCGCCGCATCCGGCAAGCGCCAGCGTCAGCGCCGCGAGCCAGCCGAAGCGGGCGAGAGAGGGGGATGAAGCGCGGGTGGGTCGGGTCATTGGCTCAGGCGAGAGAAACGCGAGGCGACTGACGAACGGCCTGAACAAGGCGTCGCCAGACGTTTAGCGCAAACTAGGGCGCTCGGGGTAACGATTCGTTAAAGGGCGATTTCCCGGTCCGCTGGCGTCGCGCCAGTCCCCCCTCGTCGTTCGCGACGCGCCGCTGGCGCGGCGCTCACGTTGAGGGAGATCGGCGACGACCGCCCGCCGGCAGGCCAAAGGCAAGCTGGAAACGCCCTCACCGTGAGCAGCCTACGAAGCAGGCGTCTCGAACGGCGAGGGTTGCACCACCGCGGCGCCTCAGACCATTGTCGCGCCGCCGGCGCGATTGACGATGAGGGGAGGTCGTTCCGGAGATTATGTTTTTGTCGTCTTTGGCCGGCGCGGCGGCGCGCGATCGCGGCGTCGCTTGACCGTCGCCGCGTTGGCGCGGCAAGCCTTGTCCCATGACGCTCTCGCTCCGCGACCTGTCGACCGCTCTCGCCGCCCTCGCGCTCGCCGCAGCCGCCAGCGGCGCCGCGGCGGCCGAATGCGGGCCCGACAAGCTTGGCACGTCGCGCGTCGCCGCAGTGGGGACTGCTGGCGGCCTGCTGATCGGGCTGAAGACCTATCCTGCCGCGATCCCGCTGGCCGACCACGAAGTCATCCTCACCTTCGACGACGGCCCGGACGAGCGCACGACGCCGCTGGTGCTCAAGGCGCTCGCCGACCAATGTGTGCGCGCGACCTTTTTCGCCATCGGCTACAAGCTCGACGCGCAGCCGGCGCTGGCGCGGCGCGAAGTCGAGGAAGGCCACAACGTCGCCAGCCACACCTATACCCACCCGCAGCCGACGCTGACCTTCATGAGCGACTCGGCGGCGCGCGCCGACATCTTGAAGGGCATGATCGCGGTCGAGCGCGACGCCTACGGCCAGGACTTCTCCGCCGGCGAACCGACCGACCTCGGCCGACTCAAGCTGCACGCGCCGTTCTTCCGCTTCCCCGGCTTCGCCGACACCGCCGATTTGCGAAGCTGGTTCGCCGACAACGACGTTGCGATCTTTGGCGTGGATCTGTGGGCGTCGGACTGGATCCCGATGAAGCCTGACGAGGAGCTGAAGCTGATCATCGGCCGGCTGGAGAAGGCCGGCCGCGGCATGCTGCTGTTCCATGACAACCGTCCCTGGACGGCCGAGATGATGCCGGCCTTTCTCGCCGAGCTGAAGAGGCGCGGCTATCGCGTCGTGCAGGTCGTCGCCGGGCCGGGCCATGGCCCGACCGTCCCGGCGCCGGCCGGTTGGGTCTCCGAGACCGGCCGCGTCACCGGCGCGCTCAAGCCGCGGCTCGACAAGGCCGCCGCGCCGCCGCCGCCCGGACCGATCGCCGTCAAGCCGGCGCCGGTGGAGTAGGGGGCGGGCGCCGGCCGCCACGGCGAAACGTAGCGAAATGAAACGAAGCGTCGGCGAAACGGGGCGCAGGGTTTTCACCAGGATTGGGCCGCCAAACGCAGCCGCGGCGAAACCGGCGCTTTCGCCGTTTGCAAGGTTTTCAAGGGCTTGAGTCGTGTTTCGCTTCGCCGCGCGCATCGCGTTCGCCGCCGCTTGTCTTTTGCTTGACCGAATACGCATTGTACAAGAAATTCTGGTCAGCAGAAAGAAATTGTCGCTCCGCGCAAGCAGAGACCCAGACCTTTCGCCGCCGTGACGGCGGAGCGAGTCTGGATTCTCACTTTCGCGCGGATGACGGCCTGAGTGTGAGTTAAGGACTCAAGGTCCGAGCAGGTGGGCGGCGACTTCGCGCAGGTGCGGGGCGCGGCGGTGCTCGAAGAGATAGACGCCCTGCCAGGTTCCGAGCGCCAGCCGTCCGGCGACGATCGGGATCGACAGGCTGACCGCGGTCAGAGCGGCGCGGATATGGGCCGGCATGTCGTCCGGCCCCTCGTCGTCGTGGGAATAGCGGCCCTTGTCCTCCGGCGCGAGGACCTCGAAGAACGCCTCGAGATCGTCGCGCACCGCCGGCGCGGCGTTCTCCTGGATCAGCAGCGACGCCGAGGTGTGGCGGCAGAAAAGGGTGAGCAGCCCCGTCTCAAGTCCATGCGGCTCGACCCATTCGACCAGATCGTCTGTGAATTCGTAGAGGCCGCGACCGCGCGTCCGGACCCGCAAAATGGTGGCGAACTGGCTCATGCGCGCTTCTTACCGGGAAGCGGCGCAGCGGGAAATGCCGCGCCATGGCGCAGGCGGGGCCCCAGCCGCGCTCAGCAGCGCGCTCGCTCGGAGGCGGCAAGGGCGTTGAGCTTGGCGGCGTTCGGACAGTAGCGCTGCCAGACCGGATTGGCGGGATCGCCCCTCAAGTCCGCCTCGCACGGCGCTCGGTCGCCGCAGGCCAAGCAGTTGCGCCGGAGCAACTCGAACGTCGCGCTGTCGTCGCGCTCCATCGCGCCGCTGAAAAGGCCGACGATCACCATTCGGCACCGGAGAAGCTCGTCGCCCAGGTCGGCCGTAGCGGACGACTCCACCGATCCGTCATGCTGGTCTTGCATCGAGCCCTCCTGCCGTCACAACGAGGAAATCGCGCCCAGAAAGCCTTCGCGCAATGACCAGGGTCAAGTCGGCGGCGCTCGCCTCGCGCCCTCCGCCTTTGCCCGCACGCGCTCGAGGAAGCGTTCAACAGCGATGATCGCGCGTTGGTGGCGGCCTTCGCCGATCAGGCCCTGCTCGTCGAACACCTTGACCGCGAAGGTGAGCCGGCGGCCCTCAACTGCGACAAGCTCGACCTCGGCGCGGATCTCCATGCCGACGGGCGTCGCCGCGACATGCGAGACGTCGACGGCGACGCCGACGCTGTGCTCGCCTGGGTCGAGACGGCCGCTGACGCATTTCAGGCAGGCGGACTCGACGAAGCCGACCATCGCCATGGTCGCCAGCACCTCGGGCATGTCGCCGAAATTGGCGAATAAGCCCGCCAGGCGCGGCACCAGCATTTCCGCTTTGACCCGCATGGTCAGGGTGGCGCGAAGCCCGGGTTTCAGGCTGTCTTTCATCGGCGTGAGCGCTCCTTTATGGATTCCGTGCGAACAGGCCCGGAGTCTTGAGCGGCCATCGTAAACGAATGGGACGAGCCGCGCCGCTGATCGGCGGCCGGGCCGCGCGCCGAGTCACATGTTCGTGTAAACGCACGCGTTCCGCCGCGACAGGGGGAGCGCCGAAGCCAAGCCCTTGCGACTCGACCGCGGTATGGGACATTAGTTGTCGTTGATTTCCCGGATTCGAGACGCGAGCGCCATGACAGAAACGAACCCGCATAACTTTCGAGCAGCGATCAATACGACGCTGAGCCGGCGGATCTTCCTGGCGGGCCTTCTCGCCCTTCCGGCAGGCTGCAACACGCCCGGGGGCGGCGCATTCTACGCCGGCGCCGCCTACGGCCCTGTCGCCAACGAACCGTTCCCGATCGCCGGCATCGACCTCAGCGAACGCAGTCCGGAATTGCTTCGGCAGGAAGTTCCGTTTTCGGGGCCCTATCGACCGGGAACCGTGGTCGTGAATGTCGCTCAGCGCCGGTTGTATCTGGTTCAGGGAGACGGACGCGCGCTTCGCTACGCGGTCGGCGTCGGCCGCGAGGAGGCGTTGAATTTTCAAGGTTCGGCGATCATCGGACGCAAGGCGGAATGGCCGAGTTGGACGCCGACCGCGACCATGATTCGCGCCATGCCGCGCTACGCCGCCTACGCCGGCGGCATGCCGGGCGGCATCGACAATCCCTTGGGCGCCCGCGCCCTCTATCTCTATCGCAACGGCCAGGACACGTATTTTCGACTGCACGGAACGACGGAACCGGAGACGATTGGAACGGCGGTTTCCAGCGGGTGCATCCGCTTGGTCAATCAAGACATCATCGATCTCTACAACCGTGTTCCCGTCGGCGCGCCCGTCGTCGTTCTGCAGAGGTAGGCGGGCGGCTTGGCCTTTGGCCGTCGCCGCGACATGGGAAACCGCGACGTCGACGCCGCGCTCGCCCGTCCGGGTCGAGACCGCGGCCGATGGATTTTTAGCAGTCCGTGATCAGCCGAGCGCGCCTTAAGGGGGCGGCGGGCGTCATATTCGACGCCAATCGCGCTGACGAGGGTTCGGTCCGGCGTTCGTTTCATGGCGGCGGGCCTGAAACCGGCCACTCCGACCGTGGAATGCGGCCGATCTGACAGAAGCGTCTTCTTCCACAGTTGAGAGGCCGCCAGGGGCGCCTCCTCGGCCGGCCGCCGCCAGTGGGGTCGTGTTTGGCCCCCAAGACGCAAACGGCGGCCCGAGGGGCCGCCGTCTGTTGAAATGGTGCGGTCAAGAGGACTCGAACCTCCACCCCGGTTAAAGGACTAGCACCTCAAGCTAGCGCGTCTACCAGTTCCGCCATGACC
>Ga0181529_10005398_pt1 | contig 13426 bp, 11 predicted proteins | sample PEATcosm2014_Bin_36_FD_119763 | JGI IMG/M metagenome (GOLD analysis project Ga0181529, IMG submission 119763) | Peatland microbial communities from MTU Mesocosm Facility, Houghton, MI, USA - PEATcosm2014_Bin10_30_metaG | ecosystem: Environmental > Terrestrial > Soil > Wetlands > Peat | place... | reverse complement strand
GTCCTCGGCGGTGTCCGACATCATCACCCACAGCCGCAGGATGTCGCTGCCGTACTTGTCCCAGACCTGCTGCGGGGCGATCACGTTGCCCAGCGACTTGGACATCTTGCGGCCCTGCTCGTCGAGCACGAAGCCGTGCGTCAGCACCGCCTTGAACGGCGCCCGCCCACGCGTGCCGACGGATTCCAGCAGCGAGGAATGGAACCAGCCGCGGTGCTGGTCCGACCCCTCGAGGTAGAGGTCGGCCGGCCAGGGCAGGTGCCGGTCCTCGAGGGTGAAGGCGTGGGTCGAGCCCGACTCGAACCAAACGTCCACGATATCCTTGATCTGGTCGTAGTCCGCCGGGTCGCGGCCGGGGCCGAGAAAGCGCTCGGGCGGCGAGGCGTACCAGGAATCCGCCCCCTCCTCGCGGAAGGCGGCGACGATGCGGTCAACCACGGCCTGGTCGCGCAGGGGCTGTCCGGATTTCTTCTCGACGAATACCGCGATCGGCACGCCCCAGGCCCGCTGGCGGCTGATGCACCAGTCCGGCCGCGCCGCGATCATGCTGGCCAGCCTGGTACGGCCCTTCTCCGGCACGAAATCGGTCTGGGCGATGGCGGCGAGCGCCTTCTCGCGGATATGGCCCTCGCCATCCATGCGGATGAACCACTGCGGCGTGGCGCGGAAGATCAGCGGCTTTTTCGACCGCCAGGAATGCGGATAGGAGTGCACCAGCGTGCCCTGCGCCAGCAGGCCGCCGGCCTCGGTCATGGCGGCACAGACCGGCTCGGCCGCCTTGTAGAGGTGCATGCCGGCAAACAGCGGCACCCAGGCATTGAACGTGCCGTCGCCGCCGACGGTGTCCGGCACTTCGATGGCGTGTTCCCGGCCGAGGATGAAATCCTCCTCGCCATGGCCGGGGGCGATATGGACAAAACCGGTGCCCGCCTCGGTGGTGACGAAGTCGCCGAGCAGAACCGGCACATCGTGATCGTAACCGCGCCCGCGCAGCGGGTGGGCGCAGATCGTGCCGGCGATCGCCGCCCCCTTCAGCACGTGCAGCACGTGATGGGTCTCGATGCCGACCGCCTCGCAGGTCTGCTCCAGCAGCGGCAGCGCCACCACCAGCACCTCGCCAGGACGGGCGAGCGAACCCGCCTTGACCGTCCCGACCCGCATGACCGCGTAGTCGAACTCGGCCCCACAGGCGATGGCGCGGTTGCCCGGCATGGTCCAGGGCGTGGTGGTCCAGATGACGACGGTCGCGCCCTCCAACTCGGGCACGGCGGGGACGACCACCGGAAAGCGGACCCAGATCGTCGTGCTGGTGTGGTCGTAGTATTCGATTTCGGCTTCCGCGAGCGCCGTCTTTTCGACCGGCGACCACATCACCGGGCGCAGTCCGCGGAACAGACCGCCGTTCACCAGGAACTTGCCGATTTCGTTGGCGATGGCCGCCTCGGAGGAGAAATCCATGGTGGCGTAACGCTCGGACCAGGCGCCCATGACGCCGAGCCGGCGGAATTCCGCCTCCTGCACGCCCATCCAGTGCGCCGCATAGGCGCGGCACTCGGCGCGGAACTGCAGCACCGGCACGGCATCCTTGTCGCGCTTCTTGGCCCGGTACTGCTCCTCGATCTTCCACTCGATCGGCAGGCCGTGGCAGTCCCAGCCCGGGATGTACAAGCCGTCGTAGCCGCCCATCTGACTGGCGCGGTTGACCACATCCTTGAGGATCTTGTTCAACGCCGTGCCGATGTGGATGTTGCCGTTGGCATAGGGCGGGCCGTCGTGCAGGATGAATTTCACCCGCCCGCGGCTGGCCTCGCGCAGCCGCCGCCAGATGCCCATGCGCTCCCAGCGGGCCAGCAGCGCCGGCTCCTTCTTCGGCAGATCGCCGCGCATTGGGAAATGGGTCGCAGGCAGGAACACGGTGTCGCGGTAGTCTTGGTTATCGGTCATAACTATCTCACGCGGCGAACGGCCGCTTTGGGGGATGGGCGCGCGTCAAAATGGTCCCGGCCGTCAGTGAGCGGCCGGGCCGGTAATTCGCGCATGCGCCATCCCGTGCATCGCCGGACTATGCGGAGGGGGGCACGGCGAGGTCAAGGACGCGGCGGGCCTCGGCCGCGTCGGCGGCGATCTGCGCGCGCAGCGCATCAATGCCGGCGAACCTGCGCTCCGGACGCAGGAAGGCGAACAGCGTCACTTCCAACTCCTCGCCGTAGAGGTCGCCGGTGAAGTCGAACAGGTTGACTTCCAGCAGGCTCCCCGGCGCGACCTGCACCGTCGGCCGGCGGCCGATATTGGCCACGCCGCGCAGGCGGCGCCCATCCGGCAGGGCCACGGTGACCGCGTAGACCCCACGCGCCGGTTCCAGGTGGCGGCCGAGCGGCAGGTTGACGGTGGGGAAGCCGATGGTCCGCCCGCGCCGGTCGCCCGCAATCACGGTGCCGCGGATCGCCCAGTGGCGGCCGAGCATCTGCGCCGCGCGCTCGGGATAGCCGTCGCGCAAGGTCCGGCGGATGCGGCTGGACGAGATCGGGCCGGCTTCGTCGGCGAACGGCGTCACCACGGTCAGCCCGATGCCCATCGCCTCCGCCCGCGCGGCCAGGAAGAGCGTATCGCCGCCGCGCCGGTGGCCGAAGGCGAAGTCGGGACCGCAAACCAGATGGCGGGCGCCGATGCCGCGGCACAAGATCTCGGCGAAGAAGGTCTCGGCGGACATTTCGCTGAACGAAACGGCAAACGGCAGCTCGTAGATGAGCTGCACCCCGAAGAGGGCCAGCGCATCGGCCCGGGCGGGGGAGAGGGTCAGGCGGAAGGGCTGGTCGTCGGGTCGGAACACTTCGCGCGGGTGCGGCTCGGAGGTCAGCACCGCCAGCGGCGCCTTCGGCCGGGCACGGTGCGCGGCGCGCAGCACATGGGCGTGGCCAAGATGCACGCCGTCGAAGTTGCCGAGCGCCACCGTCGCCCCGCGCACGTCCTCGGGCAGGCCGCGCCAGTCCTTGAGGATGCGCATCAGCCGCGGACGGGCACCAGCACGGTCGCCTCGCCCTCGATGACGGGCTTGCCGGCCACGCTGCACACCGTTTTCAGCGTGGCGCGCTTCTTCTCGACGTTGATGTCGGTGACCTCGACGGTGGCGGTGACGGTGTCGCCGATCTTCACCGGGGCACGGAAGCGCAGCGTCTGGGCCAGGTAGATGCTGCCCGGACCCGGCAGCCTAGTGCCCAGCACGGCGCTGATCAGCCCGGCGGTCAGCATGCCGTGGGCCACCCGCTGGCCGAACGGGCCGGCGGCGGCGGCCTCGGCGTCGATGTGCACCGGGTTGGTGTCGGTGCTCACCGCCGAGTACAGCAGGATGTCCGCCTCGGTGATGGTTTTCCGGGTGCTGGCGGTCATGCCGACCCGCAACTCGTCCAGATAGGTGGTCATCGCGCCCTCCGCTGCGGCGCGGCTTTCTCGGCTGTTCGGTGGGCGGTGTCCAGATTCTTCGTGATGCCGGACGGACACCGAAGCAGCCTCTTCCGCATGGACGCTATGGGGCCTGAAGGTAGGGCGCGAGGAAGGTTGGCACGCGTTGCAACGCATCCGCCCGCGCCGAGGCGTCGGTGCCCTCAATGGGAACGACACCCGCCTTTGTCCGGAAGGCCGGCAGGGCATGAACAGGCACATTCGGCCAGTCGAAGTCGTGGTACGCGCCGGGATAGAGGTGAATCGTTGCGTTTGTGCCGGGAGCGGGGGCTTCGATCAACGCGCGACAGGGATCCGCGGGTGTCCAGACATCGCTTTCCCCGACCAGCACGAGCAAAGCGATTGGGCTGGACCAGGCGGCACCCTGCATTCTCGTGTTGCAACTGGCCGGGTAGAAGGCAATGGCGGCGCGGAAATCGCCTGCCGGCAAAACGGACGGGCGCGCATAGCTGCCAGTACGGATGGTATTCAACGCGGTGCCACCACCCTCAGACCAGCCCATCAGGCCGATTCGATCCGGACGCACGAACGCCTGCGCCTGCAAAAACCGCAGCGCCGCATAAGCGTCCAGCGGGCGGGCGCGATAGATTGCCGTATCGAAATGGGCCGGGGCGCACATTTCGCCGTGATGGCGTGGGCCAAAACTGTCCACCATCAGGACCGTGATGCCCATTCCGTTGAACCGCGCGGCCCAGTCCCGCTCGCGCGAAACGATTGAACCGGCCCGATTGAACAGTCCGCCGCAACCGTGCAGGAACACGATGGCGGGGTGCTGGCCGCCTCCCTCCGCCCGGAACAAATAGCCATCGAGCGATGTTGGGGGTGGGCCATCAAGCGAGGGGAAGTGGACAAGTTCCCCGGCCCGGGCGCCACTCGCCAGGACAAGCAAACAGATCAAAGCCAACAGGCGACGCATGTGACACTCACCCTCATCCCAGGCGTTTCATCAGAAAATACCGCGCCCCTCCGGGCGGGTAGTCGGCCAGCGTGCCGAAGCAGGAAAAACCGAGGCGCTCGTAGAACGGGCGGGCCTGGAAGCTGAACGTGTCGAGCCAGATCACCCGGCAGTGGCGCCGGCGCGCCACCGCCTCGGCACGAGCCATCAGCTCGGTGCCGAGACCACGGCGGCGCCGCTGCTCCGGCAAGAAGAGCAACTGAACGAACAACCGGCCCTGCTCGCTCCACCCCCACAGCCCACCCTCCACCTGGCCGGCGTCACCCTGCACCAGCAGGCCGAGCGGGAAGCGCGGTGGCGGCGGCACGGCCATCTCCAGGACGGCAACGTCGGCCGGCGAAAGGACGTCCGTGACGGCCGGGCCGGGAGCGGCGGCGCCCGGCGTGAGGTCGTGGGCGAGGAACAGCCGGTGGGTCGCCGGCGGGCCATCGTCGAGCCGGCCGAATTCCCGCCAGCCGCGCCGGACGAGAAAGCCGGCGGCGTCCGGGTTGACCTCGGCCCAGGCGGCCCGGCAGCCGCGTCGCTGTGCCTCGGCCTCGGCGGCGCGCAACAGGGCGGTGCCCAGGCCGCGGGCACGCCGGGCCGGCAGCACGGCGAGCAGTTGCAGGTGCAGCCAGTCATAGTAGGTGTAGCCGAACAGCCCGCCGATGGTCCGCCCGTCCGGGCCGGGCAGCGTGACGACCAGCCGGCGACCCGGCTCGGGCCGGCCGCTGACGGCGTCGTTGTAGGCGTCGATACCATGGAAAATGGCGGCCTGGGCCTCGGCGTCCTCGGTCTCGACCTGCGTGATGGACATGGCGCCAGCGTGGCACAACCGGTTGGGTTGTGCGAGTGTGGGCCATCGACTCAGAAGGACCCAACGATGTCAGATACCGTCACGCGAGCCGTTGCCCTGTTGCTGGCGGCGCGGCGCGATCCTTCGCAGCGCCTGGCCGATTTGCCGCCGGAACTGCGCCCGGCCGACCGCGCCGCCGCCTATGCGATTCAGCATGAAGTGGCAAAATCCTTCGCCGCCATCGGCGGGTGGAAGGTGAGCCCGTTCCTGCCCGACGGTCCGCCCTTCTGCGGTGCGCTGCCGGCCGCCGGCGTCATGGCGAGCCCCGCCACGCTGTCCGCCGCGGTGTTCACGATGCGGGGCGTGGAGGCCGAGGTGTCGGTGCGGATGGCCCGCGACCTGCCGCCGCGCGACAAGCCCTACACGCGCGGGGAAGTGGCCGACGCCATCGCCGCCTTTTATCCCGCCATCGAGGTTTTGCAGTCGCGCTTCCTGGAGCCCGCCGCCGTCACCGCAATGACGGGATTGGCCGACACGCAGGCGCATGGGGCGTTCGTCTACGGCGCGCCGGTGCCGGTCTGGCAGGCGATCGACCTGGCGGCGGTGAGCGTCGTGCAGCGCGTCGATGGCGCGGTGAATGCCACGCGGACCGGCCATCCCGGCGGCGATCTGCTGGGCGAGGTGGTGTGGCTGGCCAATGAGGGCAGCGTGTGGGCAGGCGGGCTGAAGGCCGGCCAGTTCGTCACCTGCGGTTCCTGGACCGGCGCCAACCGGGTCGGCCCGGCGGCCAAGATACGGGTGGAATTTTCCGCCATCGGCGCGGTAGCGCTGGACTTCGTGGCGTAATACCGGACGGCTTTAGTTTCGACCCCTCCTCCGGCCCGTTCCACAGGGGGAGGGGAGAAGAGAGCCTAGGACGCGAGGGCGTGGATGTCGCGGGCGGCGAGCAGGCGCGCCACCGCGGGGTAGTCCCGTTTGCCGGAGGCGAAGACGGGAATCGCGTCGACCGTGACGACGCTGCGCGGCACCATGATCTCGGCGATGCCGCGCGCGGCGGCGTGGGCGAGCAGGTCCGCCGGATCGGCACCGTTGTGCGTGGTGACCAGCACCAGGCGCTCGCCCTTGCGCGGGTCGGGCTGCGCCATCACGGCATGCGCGGCATCCGGCCACAGCGACGTGGCGAGGTCCTCGGCGGCCGCCATCGACACCATCTCGCCGCCGATCTTGGCGAACCGCTTGGCACGGCCGAGGATGGAGATATACCCGGCGTCGTCGATGGCGACGATATCGCCGGTGTCGTGCCAGCCGTCCACCGGCGGCTCCAGCACGCCCGGCGCGGCGGCGTGGAAATAGCCGAGCATGACGTTGGGGCCGCGCACCTGCAGGCGGCCGCCGCCGGCGATGCCCTCGACCGGTCCGAGGCGATGCTCGATGCCGGGCAGCAGGCGGCCGACCGAGCCGGCGCGATGCTGCATCAGCGTCTCGCAGCTCAGCACCGGGGAGGTCTCGGTGACGCCGTAACCCTGCATGACGCGCACGCCGAAACGATCGGCATAGAGCCGGCGGGTCGCCTCGCGCAGCTTCTCGGCGCCAACGATCACCATGCGCAGCGTGTGGAAATCGTAAGGATGGGCGAAGTGGGCCCAACCCGCGAGGAAGGTGTCGGTGGCGAACACGATGGTGGCATCGTGGTGGTAGATGATCTCCGGCACGATCTTGTAGTGCAGCGGCGACGTGTAGAGAAAAGTCGGCATGCCGCCGAACACCGGTAGCAGCGCGCCGGCGGTAAGCCCGAAACTGTGAAACATCGGCAGGGCGCTGGCGATGCGGTCGGCCGGGCAGAAGTCGACCGCCGCGCCAAACTGGGCGCAATTGGCCAACAGATTGCGGTGGCTGAGCAGCACGCCCTTCGGCGCGCCCTCCGACCCGCTGGTGAACAGCACCACGGCGGGACTGTCGGGGGGAAGATGGGCGCCGGGCAGGGTCGCGGCACGCAATGCGTCCAGCAGGCCGCATGCGCGCGCGCCGTGTCCGAGGCCGGCAAGGATGTCTTCCAGCCACAGGAAGCGCACCTGCAGCTCCATGCGCGCGATGATGCGCTCCATCTGGCCACGGGCGATGAAAGCGCGCGAACTGATGACCACGGACACCTGCGCGGTGTGGCAGGCCGAGAGCATGCCGTCCGCGCCGGCGGAGAAGTTCAGCAAAGCCGGGACACGGGCAAAAGCCTGGGCGGCGAAGAAAGCGACGAGCGCCGCGTTGCCGGTCGGCAGCATGATGCCGATGCGCTCGCCGTGGGGGACCATGGCATCGAGACGCCGGCCGAGCAGCACGGCGTCCCGCACCAGGCGCCGATAGCTGAGCGGGGCGCGCGCGACGTCCTCGGCGATCTCGAGGCCCGCGCCGTAGCGGTCGCGCGCCCACAGGAGGGCCGCGAACAACGAGCGGTCGGTCTCGGCGGCGGCGACGGCGGCGTTCGCCATGACGTCGCGCAGCGCGTCGGCCAGCGCCGCGCGGCGGGGATGGCCGTGCAGCGCGGGGTTGGCGAAGAGCCGCACGGCGGGGCTGATGGTGAGGCGAACCGGCACGAACCAGCGCCGGCGGAACGGACCGCCGGTGCGTCCGAACGGCGAGAATTGCGGCCCGTCGATGTGAATGGGCAGCACCCGCGCGTCAGCCCAGTCGGCGACCACGGAGGCACCGTCGTAGATCTTCATCAGCGTGCCGGTGCGGCTGATGCGGCCTTCCGGGAAGATGACCAGCCGGCGGCCCTGGCGCACCCAGTCGATCAGCGTGCGGGCGGCGAGCGGGTGGGTTGGGTCGAGCAGGAAACTGTCGCCCGGCGCGAGAAACGGCTTCGCCCACCACTTGCGCACCATGCCGGCATAGAGCGCGAAGGCCGGCATGTCGGGCAGCAAGGCGGCGAGCAGCACGCCATCGGCCAGCGAGACATGGTTGACCACGATGACCACGCGCTTGCCGGCGGCGCGGTAGTGCTCGAGGCCGATGACTTCCGCCCGGTGGAAGCGACGGAAATACCAGGCGGCGAGGGTGCGCAGCGTCGTCGCCGGCAGGATGCGCAGGAGCCATACGGCGGCGACGAGATTGGCCACGGCGGTGAGCAGCAGGATGTGCGGCGCCGAAACGCGCGCGAACGCCAGCCCGGCGGCGAGCAGCGAGGCCACGACCATGGCGGCGGCATTCAGCACGTTGTTCATCGCGATCATGCGCGACCGCTGCGCCGGCGCGGCACGGCGCTGGATCAGGGCGTAGAGCGACACCGAGAAGACGCCACCGCACAGCGCGAGGAAGAAGAGGTCGATCAGGATGCGCCAGCCCGCGCCCGCCGCGAGCACGCCGAGCGGGGTCGGCAGGAGACCGGCGGCGGTGAAGGCGCGGCCGAGGTCGAAGGTGAACAGCGAGAGGCCGAACGCCGCGAGGGGCACCAGGCGCGCCGACACCTCGTCGTGCAGCAGCCGCGCGCAGCCGAGCGAGCCGACGCCGACGCCGACCGAAAATACGGTCAGCAGCAGCGTGATGAGGCCGGCGTCGCCGCCGAGCACGTCCTTCGCCGCCACCGGCAGCTCCGACAGGACCACGGCGCCGACCGCCCAGAACCAGGAAATGCCGAGGGCGGAGAGCCAGACGTCGCGGTTGGTGCGCGCGGCGCGGATGAGTGCCGAGGTCTCGCGGAAGATGTTCCAGCCGATGCGCAGGCCCGGCGCCGCCGCCGGGGCCGGCGGGATGCGCCAGGAGGCGGCCAGGCCGGCCAGGGCGATGAGCAGGCCGAGGGCGGAGACGACCGCCGGCCCGTGCGGGGCACGCACCAACGCACTGCCGGCGATGGTGCCGGCGAGGATGCCGATGAACGTGCCGGCCTCGATGAGCCCGTTGCCGGCGACCAGCTCGCCCTCGGCCAGGTGGTCGGGCAGGATGCCGTATTTCAGCGGGCTGAAGAAGGTGGCCTGAATGCCGAGGCCGAACAGGACCGCCATCAGCAGCGGCAGGCTGGCGGTGACGAAACCGATGGCACCGACCGCCATCAGGCCGACCTCCCACATCTTCGTCGCGCGGATCAGCCGGGCCTTCTCGGTGCGGTCGGCAAGTTCTCCGGCAATGGAGGAAAACAGGACGTAGGGCAGGATGAAGACGGCGAGCCCGATCGCCACCAGTTCATTGCCGAAGCGTGCGGAAAGGAACAGCGCCATGACGCCGAGCGCGTTCTTGAACAGGTTGTCGTTCACCGCGCCGAGCAACTGGGTGACGAACAGCGGCAGAAAACGGCGGGCGTGCAGCAACGGGACAGGCTTGTCGGCGGGCATGCGGTGGTCTCCGGCGTGGCGAGGCACCCCGGCACGAAGCCGGCGCCGCCAATGTAACGTATACCATCAGAAAATACAGGGCGAGTGGACGCGCCGGCGAAGATGCGGTCTGATCCGGCCCGGAACACGACACCATACCGGGACCCAGGCATGAGCCATCCGCCGCCGTCCGTGCGCGCCGACTACCGCTGGTTTTGCGCCATCACCACGCGCTGGATGGACAACGACGTCTATGGACACGTCAACAATGTGGTTTACTACGGGTGGATCGACACCGCGGTGAACCGCTTTCTGCTCGACCGCGGGGTGCTCGACCCGGCGTCGAGCCCGGCGGTGGGCGTCGTGGCCGAGACGGGCTGCCGCTACCTCAGCCCGATCGCCTTCCCCGACGACGTCACGGTGGGCATCCGGGTGACGAGGCTGGGGCGGTCCTCGGTGCGCTATGCGGTTGGCATCTTCCGCGGCGCGGCGGATGTGGCCTCGGCGGAGGGGCATTTTGTGCATGTCTATGTCGAGCGGGCCGGCATGCGGCCGGTCGCGATTCCGGATCCTGTCCGGATCGAACTGGAACGGATTACGGGGCCGGGCTGACCGGCGGCAGCAGGAGAGAACAGGCGATGGATATGGGGCTGACGGGCAAGCGGGCGATCGTCTGCGCGGCGAGCAAGGGGTTGGGCCGGGCCTGCGCCATGGCACTGGCGCGCGAGGGTGTGGAGGTGGTCATCACCGCGCGCACCCCCGGGCCGCTAGAGCAAACTGCGGCGGACATCCGCGCCGCCACGGGGGCGAAGGTTACCGCGGTGGCGGGCGACATCACCACCGAAGCGGGGCGCGCGGCGGCGCTGGCGGCGTGCCCGGAGCCCGATATCCTGGTGAACAACGCCGGCGGGCCGCCGCCCGGCGACTTCCGCGACTGGGAGCGGGCGGACTGGATCAGCGCGCTGGACGCCAACATGCTGACGCCGATCTTTCTCATCCGCGCCGTGGTGGACGGGATGTGCGCGCGCCGCTTCGGGCGCATCGTCAACATCACCTCGGGCAGCGTGAAATCGCCGATCGCGACGCTCGGCATGAGCAACGGCGCGCGGGCGGGTCTGACCGGCTTCGTCGCCGGTCTGGCGCGGCAGGTGGCGAAGCACAACGTGACCATCAACGGCCTGCTGCCCGGGCCGTTCCTGACCGACCGGCTGCGCAGCAACGCCCAGGCGGCCGCCGACAAGCAGGGCCGGCCGGTCGATGAGATCATCGCCGAACGCGGCCGCGCCTCGCCGGCCGGACGGGTCGGCGACCCCGAGGAGTTCGGCGCGGCCTGCGCCTTCCTGTGCGCCGCCTCGTCGGGTTACATCGTGGGGCAGAACTTGCTGCTCGACGGCGGCGCGTTCAACAGCATGTTGGGGTGAACGGCGGCGCTTGACCGAAAATACGATTTGTCGTAGGTGCGTAGCTATGAACATGTCACCGGCGAACATGCTCATTGCGGCGGAACAGGCCAGCGAACTGCTGAAGTCGCTGGCCAACCGCCATCGCCTCCTCATCGTCTGCCAACTTATTCAGGCGGAACGTTCGGTCGGGGAATTGGCTGCCTTCCTCGGCATCCGGGATTCGACGGTCTCGCAGCATCTTGCCCTGCTCCGAAAGGACGGCATCGTGGCGGGGCGACGCGATGGGCAGACCATCTGGTACTCGATAGCGAGCGCGCCCGCCCGCGAGGTGCTCGACACGCTCTACCGGGTCTACTGCGGAGCCGGGCCGTCGGACCAGTCCGGTCCGGTCGACGGCGCCGCCGATGCGCCCGGACGGAAAAAGAAGAAAAAGAAGAAGGGGAAAAGTTGATGCCCGTGCCCACCCAGCTCACGGAACTTTCGCCCGTCGCCGTCGAGACGGCGATGCGCGAGCAGTCGATCGTGCTGATCGACGTGCGCGAACCCCGGGAATACGCGGTGGAACGCATCGACGGCGCCCAGCTGTTCCCACTGTCGACCTTCGATCCCGCCACCCTGCCGTCGCCCGAGGGTCGGAAGGTCGTGTTTCACTGCGGGTCCGGCAAACGCTCGGCCGTGGCGGTTGCAAAATGCCTGGAGCGAGGGATCGACCATAGCGCCCATATGGCCGGAGGAATTCAGGCCTGGAAGACAGCGGGCCTGCCGACCATCACGCCGGGTCCCGCCAGCTGACTGTCCTTGTGGGTCGCGCAATCCATGTGGTACTGCGCGATGCCGACCAGACGATTTGAACGGACCGGAATGCGGGGAATGCGCCGTTTCACCTATTGGCAGGAGATCGCCGGAGTTCTGTGCCTGAAGGCGGTGGGCCTCACTCTCCTCTATCTCTTCTTTTTTGCGCCGGCCGATCGGCCGGCCACGACACAGCAGGCGGTCGCGCACCATCTGCTGACGACGCCCGGGTCGGAAATGCGCGACGAGGTGAACCATGATCGATAACGCAGCGGTGGAGCTCTCACGGCTCCAGTTCGGCCTCACCGCCATGTACCATTTCCTGTTCGTCCCGCTGACACTCGGGCTTTCGATCCTGCTGGGGATTATGGAAAGCGTCTACGTCATGACCGGCCGGAAAATCTGGCGCGACATGACCCAATACTGGGGGCTGCTGTTCGGAATCAACTTCGCGATGGGCGTCGCCACCGGCATCACCATGGAATTCCAGTTCGGCACGAACTGGGCCTATTACTCGCATTATGTCGGAGACATTTTCGGTGTGCCGCTCGCGATCGAAGGGCTCATGGCCTTTTTCCTGGAAGCGAGCTTCATCGGCCTGTTTTTCTTCGGCTGGAACCGGATGTCGAAACTGGGGCACCTGGCGGTGACCTGGCTGGTGGCCCTGGGGAGCAACCTTTCGGCGCTGTGGATCCTGGTCGCCAATGGCTGGATGCAGAATCCGGTTGGCGCCGCCTTCAATTTTCACTCGATGCGCATGGAGTTGACGTCGTTCAAGGACGTGCTGTTCAACCCCGTGGCGCAGGCAAAGTTCGTCCACACGGTCAGCGCGGGCTACGTGACCGGCGCGGTGTTCGTCATGGCGGTCAGCGCCTGGTTTCTGCTCAAGGGCCGCAACATCGAGTTCGCCAAGCGGTCGATGACGGTCGCGGCCAGCTTCGGGCTCGCCGCCGCGCTGTCGGTTGTCGTGCTGGGCGACGAGAGCGGTTACACGGCTTCGCAGAACCAGAAGATGAAGGTCGCCGCGATCGAGGCGATGTGGGAAACCGAGCCGGCCCCCGCGAGCTTCACCATCTTCGGCATCCCCGACCTGGCGGCTCGCCAGACACACGCCGCGGTCCGGGTGCCCTGGATGCTGGGGCTCATCGCCACGCGATCCCTCGACGAGCCGGTGCCCGGCATCAAGCCGCTGGTGGCTCAGGGCGAGAGCCGGATCCGCAGCGGCATGCTCGCCTATGACGCGCTGGCAACCGTGCGGGCCCACCCGGACGACGCCAGCGCCAAGGCAACCCTTGAGGAGCACGTCAGGGACCTGGGCTACGGCCTGCTTCTCAAGCGCTATACCGACAAGGTCACCGACGCCACGCCCGCGCAGATCGAGAGGGCGGCCTGGGACACGGTGCCCAACGTGGCGGGGCTGTTCTGGTCATTCCGGTTCATGGTCGGGATCGGGTTCTTCTTCATCGCCTTCTTTGCCGGCGCCTTCTGGCTATCGGCAAAGCGCCAGCTCGATCACCATCGGTGGTTTCTCAGGCTGGCCCTGCTGATCCTGCCGCTGCCCTGGATTTCCTCCGAACTCGGCTGGTTCGTGGCCGAGAACGGACGCCAGCCCTGGACGATCGACGGCGTGTTGCCAACCTTCCTGTCGGCGTCGAGCATCACCGCGGGCAGCGTGTGGCTGAGCCTCGCGGGCTTCGTGCTGTTCTACAGCGCGCTCGCCGTCATCGAACTGTTCCTGATG
>Ga0181529_10005397_pt1 | contig 13429 bp, 7 predicted proteins | sample PEATcosm2014_Bin_36_FD_119763 | JGI IMG/M metagenome (GOLD analysis project Ga0181529, IMG submission 119763) | Peatland microbial communities from MTU Mesocosm Facility, Houghton, MI, USA - PEATcosm2014_Bin10_30_metaG | ecosystem: Environmental > Terrestrial > Soil > Wetlands > Peat | place... | reverse complement strand
GGCCACGGGCGTCGGCGCCGACCGGGAAGGCGCGCGCCGGATCGCAGGGCGATCGGACAGGCAGAGAGGGATATTATGGCATCATCACGCGATCGAACCGACCGCCGCTCCGTGCTTAAGAGCGCGGCTGTCGGCGCCGCCGCCTGCATACTGGGCGATGCCGGAGGCGCGGATCCCGCCCGGGCGAACGCCGCCGGCAGCGAACCATCGCCGGCCCGCGCGGAGAGCGCGGGCGCCGATCCGCCGGCTGCGCCGCCGACGCGGGAGGTCGTTCCGGGCATCTCCACCTCGCGGATAATTCCGGGGGCGCCGATGGACCTGGCCGGCCGCCGCATAGTCTTTACGGATTGGTCGTTCATCCAGCCGGGCGACGTCGATTGGGTGAATGCGCAGGGCAAGAGCGTGGCCGTGCGCGGCAGCGACGATCCGCTGTCGGCGCGCCACGTCGGCCGCAGCGCCCCGCGCGGCATCCGGATAGCCGCCCGCAAACCCCAGGTCGTCGGCCCGATTCAGCGCCCTCATCGCTGCGTAATCCAGGATGGCGGATTGTACCGCGCATGGACCGGTAACGAGTATTTCGAGTCCGGGGACGCGATGACGTGGACTCGCAAGGCAAAGCTGGCGCTGGAGCGTGCGGAGGACGGCATAGGGCTCGTGTTCCTGGACCCGGGCGCGCCCGAGGGCGAGCGGTTCAAGTCGGTCTGGGCCACGGACGCCATTTCGGCATCCGAGTTCGACGCCTACCGCGCGAGATTTCCCGGCGACTGGGAGCCGCGTGCGCTCACTCATTACGAGGAGACGAAGCGGGTGAGCGGCATCCGCGGGAGCGTCTCTCCGGACGGCGTCGCCTGGAAGACGCTTCCCCTCCCGCTGACCGTGGAGTACTCCGACACGTACGTCACCGCCTACTTCGATCCGGCTTTGCGCCGCTACGTGCTGTATACGCGGTTCTGGTCGATCCGCCCGTACACGGCGGGACTCCCGGTGGACATGCGCCATAGCTGGACGCGCGCCGGCCGCCGAGCCATAGGCAGGAGCGAGAGCGACGATTTCCGCCACTTCTCTCCGTCGCGCATGCTTCTCGAAGCTCCGCCCTCGATGCTGCCGTCGGAAACGCTCTACACCAATTGCCGCACGACGATCCCCGGCGCGCCGGATCACCACCTGATGTTTCCGGCGGTGTGGAACGCATCCATAAGCGACACGACGCGGATCGCGCTCGCCTCGAGCCGGGATGGAGAGACGTGGAACTGGGTTCCCGAGGGGGACCTGCTGGAGACCGGGGAGTTCGGGCAGTGGAACGGCGGCTGCATCTGGGTGACCCCGAACCTTATCGAACTGCCCAACGGGGACTGGGCGCTGCCCTACGACGGACACAGCGTGCCTCACAAATACCCGCGCGGAAAGCGCAAGGTCGGGCTGGGCTGGGCGGTCTGGCCGAAGGGACGTCTCGTGGGGTTGGACGCGCCGGATCGCGGCGAGTTCACGCTGATGCCGGTCATGGCGCCCGGCTCTTCCCTGAAGATAAACGCCGGCACGAAGCGCGCGGGGCGCATCCGCGTGGAGGTGGCCGGCGACCCGTCACGGACGCTGGCGAAGTGCGCCCCGCTCTTCGGCGATCTCCACTGGACGACGGTGAGATGGGATGGCGCCGACGGCCTCGGCGTCAGACGGAACCAGCCTGTGACGCTGCGGTTCGATCTCGATCAGGCGAGCATCTACGGCCTTCAGTTCGATTGAACTCGAGGCCCCCTCCCCCATCCCCGGGGTCCGGCCCCCTTCGCTTCGCGAATTCCCCCGCCCCCAAAAACAGGGGAGGGGTGACTGACCGGCAGCGGCTCGCGCGTTGCGTCCGACTCTCCGAACATGCCCGCCCGCCGATGTGGTAATATCGCAGCGTGGCTCCCGAATGCTACGGCGCGTCACGATGCCGCCCCGACCCGCTCAACACACCGGAATAGCCCGGCGCTCCCGCCCGGCCCTCGGGCAATCCTCTTCCGGTTTCCACGCGCCTTCGGCGCTCCCAACGAAAGGAGCAGCGGTGCTATGCGATGTCTCAACCTGGCGATGGTCGCCGTGCCGTTATGCCTGCTGACGCTCCTCGCCGCTCTGCCGGGCAAGGCCGATCACGTGATCGAGGCGACCGAGCCGCTCCTCACGCCTGAGGACGGCATGCTGCTCGGCAACGGCGACCTCTCGGCGAGCGTCTACCAGACGGCGGATCGCATCGTCTTCCGGTTCGGCAAGGGCGACGTATGGGACCGCAGGATCGACCGCACCGACGACCCGCGTCCCGCTCACATCGACGAGGTAGCGCGAGGCATACGGGACGAGGGATGGAAGTGCCCGCCCTACGGTGGACCCGTGGAGGCGACGCGCGGCACGAAAGATCCGAAGCGGATGAGGGAGATCTGCCAGTCGGTGCCGCCCAGTTACCGGTACAGGCCCTATCCCTGCCCGAAGCCGGTAGGAGAGCTGTCGCTGCAGCTTCCGGCCGACCAGACCCTCCTCCGCGTAACGCAGAGGCTGCACGTCGAGGAGGCGAGGCTGGAGGTGCTGTGCGCGTGGCGATCGGGAGTCACGCTGCGCGTCGACTGCTTCATTCCGCCGGGGACGAACGTGCTCTGTCTCCGATGGAGGGTAGGCGGCTGGGCTACCGGCACGCGCACCGGCAACGGCGTTCCGCCGGTCTGGTTCTCGCTCTACCGCTGGCAGGATCCGACCATCCAGGAGTTCGGGGCGCGGTTCGTGGGCCAGTTCCGGCACGGCGCGTTCCTCGACATGAGCAGCCCGAAGGCGACGCCGCTTCCCAGGCCGCTCGTCCGCCGCGTTGGAGAGATGAGCTGCGTCGTTCAGCCCTTCCAGCCGGATCCGACCTTCCCGCAGGGCTTCGACTGCATGATGTCGGCCTTCGCGCGCAACGTCGACGTGGAGACTCCGAACACCGGCGCCTGCGGCGAGGCGCGGCTGCACGTGATGCCCCATGCCGACGCCGAATCCGGGACGCTCGTCCTGGGCGTGACGACGACGAGCGACGGCGGCGGCGCGGCCGAGGCCATGAAGGCGCTCGCCGCTCGGATCGGCCCGGATCCGGAGCCGTTCGTGGAGCGTCTGGCGAAGGAAAACCTGGCGTCCGCGCAGAGGTTCTGGTCCAGGTCGAGCGTCCGCATCGCCGACCCGCTCCTCGAGAACCTCTGGTACGAGACGCTGCACGCCCGCCGCTGCACGACCGTCGCCGGCAAGTTCCCGCCCGGGCTCTTTCTGCCCAGCACCGTTCCGGACTACGCCCACTGGCACGGCGACTATCACACGAACTACAATCTGCAGGAGCCGTTCTGGGGCGACTACACGGCCAACCAACTGGAGATCGGCGACGCCTACTTCGACGCGATGGCGCCTATTCTGGACGTGGGCCGCAAGATCGCGCGCGACTACTACGGCGCGCGGGGAGCGTTCGTGCAGCTCAGCGCCTACCCGTCCAAAATGGAGGACGATCCTCTCGGCTGCGTTCCGATGGGCCGCATGGCCTACATGACCGGATGGTGCTCCAACCAGTACTGGTGGCGCTATCTGTACACCCTGGACGAGGGCTGGCTGCGGCGCGTCGGCTACCCGGCCCTGCGCGACTGCGCCCTGTTCTACACGGACTTCCTGAAAAAGGGCGCCGACGGCATCTACCACGCCTTCCCCTCCAACCAGGGCGAGGACGGATTCTCGGGCAATCCTCAGGACTACACGGACAGGGCGCAGATCATGGCTCACATGCGCTACTGCCTCCGCTCCGCCATCAAGGCGAGCGAGGTCCTGAAGACGGACGAGGAGCTGCGCGCGCAGTGGCGAGATCGGCTGGAGCACAGCGCCGGGGACGACGGCAAGCCGCTGCCGAAACTGACCGGGCCGGACAGAGAGGCGTACGAGGCGAACCCGCCCGAGTTCGGCTTCGGCGTCCCCTATCGCCGGGCGCCGGACGCGAAGGACCGCAAGCCCTGGCCGTCGCCCGACGACGGCGCGCACACGTGGTACTTCGGCCAGTATCCGTGGGGAGTGATCGGGCGTCTCCGCTCGTGCAGCTTCAGCCCCGACCTCGACTTTCCGGTCTTCCGGTCGCTGATCGAGACGTGGCGCCATCCCAACGGCCTCTGCTGGGCGATGTCCGTGGCGAACTACGGGCACGCAGGGGCGTGGACGGAGTCTCTGGGCGTGATCGCGCCTCTGCAGGAGATGATGCTCCAGAGCTGGGACGGCGCGCTGCGCATCTTCCCGGCCTGGCCGGCGAAGCTCGCCGCGAGCTTCACGCATCTTCGCGCCGAGGGAGCGTTCCTGGTGAGCGCGTCGTGGGCAGACGGAAAGGTGACGAGCCTTACCGTAACCAGCGAGAAGGGCGCGGTGTGCCGCATCTACCCGCCCTGGCCGGGCGGGCTGAGGGTGGTCGATTCGAAGGGACGCGCAGTGCGGGCGCACGAGGAGGTGGGTGGCCGCCGGTCCTTCGACACGAAGGCAGGCGAGACGTATTCGGTGGCCCCCACCCCCTCCTCAGACGCCCCCACCCCCGGCCCCTCCCCCAAGAACAGGGGAGGGGGGACTGACCGGTAGCGCCCCCACCCCCGGCCCCTCCCCCAAGAACAGGGGAGGGGGGACTGACCGGTAGGTTGTACGGGAGGGCGGACGCCTGGCGCGTTCCGGACTAATTGCACGGCCGTCAAGCTGAAACGCGAAGATCATCAATGACCTAATGACCTAAAAGCCTGATGAAAAACTCACCCTTGCCGTCTGAACATGCCGCAGGCCGATTAGTATTACAACGACACACGCCCGTCGGCGGCCGCCGCGACGAGGTCGAATAAGCTCGCTGGAACGGGCGATAAATTGCTGTTTCGCGCGACCATGACAAGGCCCGGCCAGGTTATTGTCGTTGCAATATTAGCGCAGATCCATCAGTCTGGCGCGCCGGGTCCGCCGCAATGGCTATTGGCCGCACCAGTCAACTCCGTCCGCAGGACGGATGGCCGCAGGCCGATTAGCGCAGGAGTTTACTCCGGCGCCCCACGGCGCCCCGGACCAGGGCGCCAGTTATTCATCAGGCTTCTAATGACCTAACGACCTAGTGGCCTAACGACCTACCGACCTATTGACCTATTGACCTATTGACCTATTGACCTAGTGACATAACGGCCTGTTGACCTGCCAGGAGGGACGACAATGGAGGGTGATGCGGTCAAGAGCGGCTCGGGGAAGATGGCGGCGTGGCCCGACGAATCGTATCGCCGCTTCTCCGTCGACATTCACGTGCCCGACTGGGACCCGGCGCTGCTGTCCGATTTCGATGCCGCACAGTACGTCGACTGCATGGCGCGCGCGGGCGTTCAGGCGCTCATCCACTATGCCAAGTCGCATGTCGGCCTCTGCCTCTGGCGCACGGAGCTGAGCCGAATGCACGGGGCTATGGGCGAGCGCGACTTCTTCGGCGAGGTCGTCGCGGAGTGCCGGAAGCGCTCCATCCATCCGCTCGCCTACTTCAGCCTGATCTACGACAACTGGATCTTCGAGACGAACCCGGACTGGCGCGTGGTCCGATCGAACGGCAAGGTCGACGACAGCCGCTACGGGCTCGTCTGCCCGAACTCGGCCTATCCTGAGTACGTCTTCGCCTGCATCAGGGAGATTGCCGGACGGTACGACATCGACGGCGTCTTCTTCGACATGACCTTCTGGCCCGGCGTCTGCTATTGCCGGCACTGCGAAGCCCGCTTCCGGCGCGAGCAGGACCTGCCGCTTCCTCACGTCGTGAACTGGGACGATCCGGCCTGGCGAGCGTTCCAGCGCTCCCGCGAGGCGTGGATGCTGGAGTTCGCGAAGAGCTGCACGCGCGTGGTGAAGGAGACGCGTCCCGGCATCACGGTCAACCACCAGTACTCGACCGCGCTGCACTCCTGGCAGCTCGGCGTGCCGCTCGAGCTGACCGAGGCCTGCGACTACGTGGGCGGCGACTTCTACGGCGGCCCTGCGCAGCACTCGCTCGCCTGCAAGCTCTTCAACAGCGTCACCCGAAGCCGACCGTTCGAGTTCCACACGTCGCGCACGCGGATCCTCACCGATCACGTCACGGTAAAACCGATACCGGAGCTCTGCACCGAGGCCTTTGTCGCGACCCTCCACTCCGCCGCGCTCTGGTTCGTGGACTACATCAACGCCGACGGCACGCTCAATCCCGACGCGTACGACTTTCTCGGCGGCGTGAGCGCGCGGCGAGCCGCATACGAGCCCTATCTCGGCGGCCAATTGCTGGCGGACGTGGCGATCTACTTCGACAAGAACTCCCTCTACAACCCGAACGAGCAGGGCGTGGAGGTGCACGAGTTGAAGGCGGCGGACCAGTGCCCGCATCGCGACGCGGTGGCCGGCGCGGCGCGCATCCTGCAGGCCGCGCACATCCCCTTCGGCGTCGTGACCAACGCGACCCTCGGCCAGTTGGGCCGTTACCGCGCCGTGATCGTGCCGAACGTCCTGGAGATGACGGCCGAGCAGGCGGAGCTGTTCCGGAAGTTCGTCGCGGCCGGCGGCGTCCTGCTGGCGAGCGGACCCTCCTCGCTGGATCGGATGGCGGAGGGCGGCCCGCGCTTCCTGCTGGAGGACGTTCTGGGAGTCCGCTACGCCGGCGTCGAGGGGACTAAGATCACCTATGTTACTCCACGGGACAGGAAGCTGCTGAAGACCGTGTGGCCGCAAGACCATGTCAGCCACGCCGGGCCGATGGTGATTGCGGAGGCTCTGGCCGGCACGGAGACGCTGGCGTTCGTAACGCTGCCCTTCGTCGAGCCGGAGGTGGGCAAGAACATCGGCAGCCGGTTCACGGCCATCCACAGCGATCCGCCCGCCTTAGCTCCGCTGACCGCGCCGGGCGTTACGGTGAGGAAGTTCCGGAAGGGATGGGCCGTATGGATGGCCGCGCCGTTCGAGATGCGCGACGAGAAGGTGAACCACGACATGCTCGTACACCTGCTCCGGCGCGTCTTGCACGGTCCGTTCCGGTTCGAGGTCGACACGCATCCGGCCGTCGAGATGACGCTGTTTCATCAGCCGGAGCGGAAGCGGATGCGGGCGGGACTGCTCAACCTCCAGCGCCAGCTCCCGCAGATTCCGGTCGGCGCGAAGGTCCGTGTGCTGCTGCCGGAGGAGCGATTGGCGAAGCGCGTCCTGCTTCTTCCCGAGAACGTCCCCGTTCCCTTTGTGCAGGAGGGCGATTTTGCGCGGTTCGAGGTGGCGCCGTTCGACACGCTGGCGATGCTGGCGATAGACTACGAGTAGCCACGTCGCGGAAGAGGCGATAGCGCGCACCGCGTGAGCTCCCGCTCAGTGGAAAGATCGCCGGCGACCCGGCCGGCGACCACCCAAGATAACGTCAGCCGGCGGCCGGACATAACCGACAATATACTCACGGCGCCGGAGCCGCGTGCCTCCGTGCTGCGCGGCCGTCAGAAGCCGAAATCGAAACGGTCGCGACCATTTGAGGTTTGATGGCGAGGAGTACGGCGCATGGCAAGAGGCATCGTTCCACTGGATGAGGAGCGACGGTTCGGCATAGAGGAGTTGTTCTTCTCGATCACGGACGAGCGCGGCGTGATCACGTCCGGTAACGAAGTGTTCGCACGGGTCAGCGGCTACTCGATCGACGAGCTCCTCGGAAAGCCGCACAACATCATCCGGCATCCCGACGTTCCTCGCGCCGTGTTCTACCTGCTCTGGGACTATCTTAAGGCCGGAAAAGCCATAGCCGCCTACGTCAAGAACATGGCGAAGGACGGCAGGTACTACTGGGTTATGGCTCTGGTGACTCCGATCCAGGGCCGATACCTGTCGATCCGGCTGAAACCCACGAGTCCGATCTTCGCCCAGGTCAAGCAGATTTACGCCGAGCTATTGGCGCTGGAGGCATCTTACGGCAATAAGCCGGGCGCGCGCAACGAGGGAATGCTGGCGGCGGCCGCGCGGCTCGGCGAGATCCTCGCCTCCATAGGATTCGACAGCTACGACTCCTTCATGCATACGGCGCTCGTAGAGGAGCTGAAGCAGCGGGACAGCGCAATCGAAGGCCTGCGTGAAGCCTCCGCCGTCCGGCGAGGCGGGTCGGTAGGCGCCGGAATGAATTCCTGCGCTAATCGGCCTGCGGCCAACCGTCCTCCGGACGGAATACCCAATTCCGGCAAATCCGTGGTGTTTATCGACACACCGTCGGCCCGCGACGAGAGCGAGTCCAGGGTGTTTCGCGACGCACAGTCGGCCCGCGACGAGAGCGAATCCGGGCGCCGGCTTGAGGACTCGCTCGTTCACTGTCGGGGGCTTCAGCGCCACTTCTTCAAGGTGTTCGGCAGCCTGGAGAACTATCTCGAGCTGTACGATAACCTCCTCGGGAAGTCCAGGTTCGTACAGCAGCTTTCGCACTCGGCCGGCCGTCTGTCGATCAACGCCACGATCGCATCCGCCCATCTCCGCGAAGATGGAGCGTGTCTGAGCGTGGTCGCCCAATGGATGAGGCAGAACTCGGAGGATATCAACGGAGCGATCACGGAACTCGCGCCGCAGATGCGCTCCGTGGCCGACGGCCTGAAGCGGATCGCGTTCCAGGTCTCCGTGTCGAGACTGACAGTCGAGATGATGGCGTTTTTCCTCTCCGAGCTCTCCCGAACAGACGCAGAGGACGCGATGGGCGAGGCAGGCGATAATGGGGCGACGGAGTCGAACTTGCGCGGCCTCAGCCAGGCCCTGACCGGCGCCATCGACGACACTTACCGCTCGATGGAGGTCCTGAACGGCGGCCTGAGCCAGCTCTCCAAGGGTCTCGACGACGTGCTCATCCCTGTGCGAACCGTCGGGTTCGCCCACGTCATCGGTAAGGTCGAGGCCTCCCGCCTGCGCGACGCGACGGTCTTCACCAGCATCTTCGAAGAGGTGTCGACGCTGATACAGGACGCGCGCCGCGAGCTGGAGGAGCTGATTCGCACGATCGCGACGGCCTCTATCGAGCCGATCCAGCAATCCCGCGTCGAAGCGTTCACCGGCTCGTTGCGGCAAGTTTCGCTCGTGAATTAGTGGGCGAAGGCATCATGTCGGGCGCGGATCGCGCCTGCGGCCGCGTCATCGTCCTCATGGATTCCGGCGGGCTCCGGATATCCGGCCTCGGTGAACGTCGCCCGGTAATAGGGGATTCCATTTGCGACCACGAAGCGCGACGTGTATCCTATCGCGCGGCCTCCGACCGTGACCGGGCTGTCGATGGTTTCGAGGATCTGCTGGGTGTACATGGCCTTCTCCTTGTAGCCCTTCTTGCCGGGCGGCGGTTCCAGCTTCCTGGTTCTTCCTCTATCGAGATTTCCTACCGCAATTATCCCAGCGTGGATCGCCCGCGCATATAGAGCGCGTCACACCCCTATTGCCTCTTTCGTCACACGCTGCTTGCCGTCGGATTCCTCGTGCAATAGCTCCATGGCCGATAGGAAAAACAGGAGGGCCGTCGCGTGTCGGTCGGGACGCGACGGCCCTCCCTTTCGAGGTAACATCATCCTGATCATCCTGTCCATCCTGTCTATCCTGTCTATCCTGTCTATTCTGCTTATCCTGTCATAGTTTTTGGAGATCGGGCGATGACGACCGGCGATCCGGGATCGAAGTTGCGAGCGCATAAGGCGCCGGGATACGTCGTGGAACCGGTTCTCGAAGGGCCGGGACGCGACTGGGAGGGCCATCATGCCACCAACCCCTGCTGCATCCGCCTGAGCCGGGACCCACGCGTCTTCCTCGGCTACCGCGCAGGCGGCGAAGCCGACCGATACTGCCTTTATGGAAGCGAGGTCTGGTCCAGCCACCTCGGGCTCGCCGTGCTCGATCCGGCCGGCGAACGGGTTATGCACCGTCTCCCGCTGCCCATCATGACCGTCGAGCCGCCCGCCCCTCGTCCGCAGACGCCGGAGGAGTTCGAGGCGTATCAGGCCGGCCCGCACCGCGATACGATCTCGACGCTGCACGACTTCCACTTCTGGGAGGATGACGGCTGGCTCTACGTTATCTACCACGAGGGAACGCTGGCGCAGGTCTTCGACTGCATCGTGCGCATGCCGGCGGAGGATTTCCTGGAGCGCGTCGAGCGGTCGATCCGCCTGGCAGGCGAGCCGGCCGGAGAGCTCCGCAGCGCCTGGAGGCGGCTCTGGTGGGACGCGGGCGTATGGGCGCCGTGCGGCGTCGACGGAACGAACCGCCTCTATGCGAGCCCGCTCAACAAGAACGACATCGTATTCGTGCGGCTCACGGACGGCTCGCTGCGCGCGCTGCATCGTCCCGTCCCGGACATCGCAATCGTCGACATGCAAGGCCGAACGCATTTCCCCACGCTGCCCGACGGCTCGAGCGACTTCGGCGTGCTCCAGTCCTGCATCCGGCCCGGCCGCTTCGACAACTCGCACATCGGCAACAACGGGACTCCGATCCGCGCTTGGGTCGGCGACACGGCCGTCTTCGTCGACGCGGTGCACGGCGTCCATAACCGCCAGATCTCCGACCCGCAGGGCGAGGCGAAATGGCGCCTAACCTACCTGCCCTACCTCCGGCTTCTCGACGCCGCGACCGGCGAGTGCCTGTACTATTCCGAAGAGCCGATCCTGGATCTCGACGACACGTGGGACGAGTACGTGCGGCGAGGCCGGTGGGTAAGCGCAATCCCGCACCTGGACGCGGTGATGTTCGCCGGCGGGCAGATCGAGGCCGATGCCGGCCGCAATGGACTGGACGACCTTTTCCATTTCTACACGGGAGTCGGAGATACGGCTGTGGCTCGCGCGTCGTTCCGGCTGCGGGAGCTGCTGCCGAAGGCGGTCGTGGAGGACATCGCGGCTCGCGGCGAGCACCGCTCCCATCCGTGCGAGTGGCCGGCGCCCGCGCCGCTGCCGTTTCCGGCGCCGCTTTGCGGGTGGGACTGGTCGCTGGAGCAGGACGGCGTGGGCCGCGACCTGAACATAGTCCGGACATTGCGACGGGAGGGCCGGATCGAGACGGCTCGCCGGCGTATCGGGACGCGCCCGGGCTATTTCGATGCGGACGGCATCACGTTCGACGGGCACTCGCTCAGGCTTATCGAAGGGCTGGGCTGGGCGGTCGCCTACCGCGGCGTGCGCTGGACAGACGGCGGATCGACGGTCGCCGGCAGCGGCCTGCTTCTTCTCGACGTGGAGAATCCTGAGCGCGTTCTATACCGATCCGAGGCGCCGATTGCGGGAACGACCGGGCAGGCATCCGGACGGCAGGCGAGCGCGGGAGCGGATCCGAGCGCGGAGCTTCTCGCGCAAGCGGAGGAGCTGATACCGGAGCGGGTGCAGATAGAGACGCGGCGGATTTACGAGCTGCGCCCGATGCCGAGCGACATGACTCGCTGGCTGCGGGGGTGAGCCCCCACCCGCCCCCACCCCCAACCCCTCCCCCAAGAACAGGGGAGGGGGGACTGGCCGGCGGGCGGTACGGTGGGCAGCGCCCAAATTGAGCTGGAGAGGAGAGGAGAATGGGAGACCCGCGGAGGAGCATTGCGCGCAAGCCGGACTATGAGCAGTTCATGAAGGCGCTGCGGCGGCAGGGACGGCCGGCGAGACTGCCCTTCTATGAGCACCTCGCGAGCCCGAACTTCTTCACCGAGCGAACCGGCAAGGACTTCCGATCGATGGGCCCGGCGCACCCCGATTTCTGGCCGTCCTACGTCGACTTCTGGGTGGGCATGGGATTCGACATCGTGCCGCTTGAGATCGGCCCGAACTGCTGGCTTCCTCCCGCTCGCCCGGCGGACGGGAGCGTATCGCGGGAGAGCGAGGCGCACGTCTGCATCCGCACGATGGAGGACTTCGAGCGCTATCCGTGGCCGAGCGAGGAGCGGTTCATAGACTTCGAGCACTTCGACACCGTCGCCAGGCTGCTTCCGGACGGCGCGCGGATCGTCGGAGGCGTGGGCGGCGGTCCGTACGAGTGGGCGACGTACCTGATGGGCGTGGTCGGGCTTTCGCTGCTTCTGTACGACGATCCGGCGCTGGTGGAGCGCGTTTTCGGTAAGCTCCGGACGCTCTACCGGGCCGCGCACACGCGCCTTGCGACGATGGAGAGCGTGATCGCGCTTCGGCAGGGCGACGACCTCGGGTTCAAGACGGCGACATTCCTGCGGCCGGACGACCTGCGGAAGCACGTCTTCCCCATCTACAAGGATATCACGGCGGCCAGCCACGCTCAGAATAAGCCGTTCATCCTCCACTCGTGCGGCAACCTGAACGCGGTGTACGACGATCTGATCGACGATTGCGGCATCGACGCGAAGCACTCGTTCGAGGAGACCATCCTTCCCGTGGAGGACTTCAAAGCGCGCTGGGGCGAGCGCTGCACGCCGCTCGGCGGCCTGGACGTAGACATGGTCTGCCGGGCGGACGAGGAGACGCTGCGCGCCTATACGCGCCGCAAGGTGGAGAAGTGCTGGGATCCGGACGGCTGGTGGGCTCTCGGCACGGGCAACTCTCTGACGGACTACATGCCGGTAGACCGCTATCTGATCGTGCTGGAGGAGGGCATGCGCGCCGCGGGATGAGGCCGGGCCGTCCCTGGCTCATTCCGGCTCGAGATCTAGCTCAATGGTCTCTCCGAATGGGGCACGTGTTCCGGCCTGGAGGCGAAGCGTCACGCGGATCGCGTGGTCCGGCATCCGGAGGCGCAGTTCAAGGCGCGCGCTGCCCTGAAATCCGATGCGCGCGGGCAGATCGGCTTCGGCGCTCGCATCGCCCGACAGGATGAGACGCACGCCGCCGCCCGCGGGTCCGCCGACCGGCAGCCAGACCGCCTCGCCGGTGTTGCCCACCCTGCAGTCGAGGCGAACGAGCGAGCCGGATCGGACGGGAACCCTCACCGGCTCGCACGTCCGGGGCAGATCGATCTCGCGCTCCGCACCGCTTCCCGACCAGATCCGGACTCTCTCGAATATCGAGTCCAGATATCGCAGCGGGCCGGCGCCGGGCCAGGGTCGGCCCGCGGGATCGACGAGCGGGCAATCAGCGGAGGTGGTTCCGGCTCCTGCGGTGCGCACTCCGACGCGGCGTCCGGCCGAGGCCAGGCGCGCATACTCGTCCCGAAGCCGGAGATACTCGCCGACCCATCCTCCGATGTTCGCCTCCGGCCGGAAGGTCAGCCAGGCGTTCGGCTTCCAATGCTCGGACCGCTCGAATTCCGGCATGGCCGCAAGCAATTCGCGGACGACGGGCCTCGGCGCGTTGGAGGGGTCCACGAAGCCGCAGTCGCTGTTCTCGCCAACGCGAAAGCCGCCGGGATACCACCAGGCGAAGCTCCCCCATGCCCCCGCGCCGGCCTGCATTCTGTACGTTTGCCGGCCCTCCGCAACCTGATAGTCCAGCCGCTCCTT
>Ga0181529_10005396_pt1 | contig 13430 bp, 8 predicted proteins | sample PEATcosm2014_Bin_36_FD_119763 | JGI IMG/M metagenome (GOLD analysis project Ga0181529, IMG submission 119763) | Peatland microbial communities from MTU Mesocosm Facility, Houghton, MI, USA - PEATcosm2014_Bin10_30_metaG | ecosystem: Environmental > Terrestrial > Soil > Wetlands > Peat | place... | reverse complement strand
GCGGTTCGCGCGTTCGGTGCCCATGCTCCTAACTCCTAATGCACCGGAGCCTTCGCCACGGGCGGCGTGCCGAGCTGCGCCTGAGCGGGCCCCGGGCTACGGGGCCGGGGAAACTAATTCATTATTACATAGATAGAACTCACTATTCGTAATAAACAGGACTGTTTGTCCGATGTGGCGTATTGAAGTGAATGGCAGTCGGATGGGCCGGGCGTACCCGGCCTCATCGGAAAGAGCGCTGTCCTACTATGGAGTGGCCCACGTCGATAAACGCGGCGAGTTGGCTGTCCGCACCACTTCTCGTCGGCCGGGGTCAGAGCCTGCCGCAGGATATTCTGGCGCTGTCGAGTGACCTATCCGGATATCATACGCCCGACCCCGGGGACCGCTTGAGGGGCCCCGGAGACGCCGCCGCCCCCTTCCACTGCACCAGCATGTCTTTCTCGTCGATGATTGGTAAGGCCCCGCCGATCGCCACCGCGAGTTGAGCATATTCACGCTGGAAATCCGCATCGAAGGTGCTGGCGATGAATTCCGGAACCTCCCGCGTCGGCTTGAACGCCACTTGCCGGCCTGCTATCTTCCAAGACCGATCCTGCATCGCCTGGATCATGGGCAGCCTTGCGCTGCCGCCGGTCAGCACCATAAGCGCGTCATCGGCTGCTCCTCGCCAGGTTCCATCCACTGAAGCAAGGAACCGGGACACAGCCTCTTCGATTTCCAGGCCGACGGCTCTGACCCTGTCGTCACGCAGAAACTCCTCAAGTTCGATCGCCACGGCCTGATCGTTGATTAACGTGAGTTCCAGCCTTCCGTTGACAAACATCTGTTCCTTCAGCCGCCGGAGACCGCGCATCCTTAAGTCGGTTTCGACATTGCTGCGCATCGAGCTCGTCACCCCTCCGTGCACTCGAGACAACAGATCGTCCAATAAAACACCATCGATCATGTCGCCGGCCATGCGGACGGCATCGCCACCCGGGGAAATGGGGAACGCCCGTCCGGTTTCGGTGGTGGGGTTCTGTGCCACCCAAAAGAGGGAAAAATCAGTAGTTCCAGCGCCCACATCCAGGACGAGGACCAGGTTTCGCACGGTTTTGTCAGCCCAGACTCTACCGGAACCCGCGGCCAGCGGTTCGAGCAACCCAACCGGGAACGATCGAGTCCATTCGGAACTATCCAGCAGGTGTTTCAGCTCATTGTCGTGGCTCGCCGCAGCACGGGTCATAGCCTTGACCTGGTCAGCCGGAATCCCGTTTTTCCAGCGGCCTCTGAACGTATCGGCCAGCAACTGGGCTCTTACTATGTAACGCGCCAAAGCCGCGGCGGCCCAGGAGCGCTGGCTAGGTTGCCAGGCAGGAATCGTGAACCGGCGTCTGACATTTCGAATGGGCCCACTCGTGAGGTCCGACAACGCAAGGTCGGTCAGATAGCCCAGAAAGAAGGTGATCACATCCTCGTAAGTCAAATCCACGTTGGTTGGGTTTGCCTCGGGTTCCAGCCGTCGCATCGCCAGATTCTGCTGGCTGCCAACCAGCGTCAACTGCTGTTTGAGAGAATCCAACCGGCGTCGGCGGCTGCCCCCGTAGTAGGACCCGATACTCTGGTACAGGGCTTCAGACCCCACGAAGACCAACCCATCATCCGAAATCCAGACAGACGATGTTACGGTATACGCCGAACGATCTATATCATCGTCTCGGCGCCCGATCCCGATGTCGAGCAGTTGTGGATTCCCGTCATCGCCAACGGTGGCCGCACAAGCCTTGGATTTTGCGGTGCCGAAATCCAGGCACAGAATGTGTCTGGGAAGCGCAGGCTCGCCAGTCGAGAGGGCGGTTTCGTCCAAAGTAAACTCGGCCGTCCGCGGCCCCGGCATCAGCGGTGCGGGTTCGGGTTTCTCGACCGGAGAGGGCTCTTCAACCGTATCCAGGCAGGCACGCGGGTCTTCGACCTCCGCGACCGGACCTTCGGGAGGCCGAGGCGGAGAAATAGTCCTGACCTCACCGGGCTCCGGCTCCCCGCCCGACAACTTCAAAATGGATCTAAGCGCCTGCCGCTCCAGGTTCGAAATAACGCCCTCAAACTGAGGGATCTCCCGCCGCGCGTCCACATCGAGACGCGCCAAGAGGCTCTGCAAAAGCGCTTGCGCAATCTTCTCGTCCATGCAGTTCCGCCAACTCAATCCCGCCGTACAGGTCCACGCGTTCCAAGGAGGCGAGCCGCTTCCTTGATTCGAAGATAGTCCTTAAGATTGTTCTCCACAGGCCGAACACACAGTACCAAACATTCTGAGAGTCCGCAAGCATAGCACCGTGTACGTGCACAGCACCGTGTATGAGGAAGCACAGCGTAGGAGGAGACCGTCGCCGTCCTTTTATGGAATTGTGAAACTGCCCGCAGCCGGGGGGCTTTGATTTGCGGTGGCGACTATCTCCGGATACTTGTCGAAACGAATCGAGCCCAAACCGAAGCTGCCGCGAAGCCGTCCTCATGAACCACGCGATCATGAGTCAGGCGTGAAGCGTGCGGAAGTAACCCCGGCAAAGGGCCGGGGAGGCAGCCTGCGGGAGACCCTTTCCGGTGATCCTGTGTGGCCGGTTTGGATATTCATCGACTGTTGGAGTAGGCGATCATCGCTCCGCGTGTCTCATCAAAGAGCTCTTGAACACGGTTCAGCCGAGCTGCGACGAGCGATGCCTCCTTTGTGTCGCACGCAATCTCGAGTTCTTGACAAGCCTCGTCTATCGCGTCAGCTCCCATTTGCCTGGCGCCGCCTTTCACTGTGTGGGCTTGAGCACGGATGTTCGGGAAATCGGGAGCTGCCAACGCTTTGCGCATTTGCTCAATGCGAGCATCAGTGTCTTTGCTAAAAGCATCGATCAGGCTGACTATCAAACCATCATCTTCGCCTGCTGCTTCAAGTAGCACCGCTGGCGGCGACCAGGCTTGCCGGCGTGAGCGACTGCCCTCTGTCGTCATGCTACTGGATGGCCCGGAAGGAATCATCACCCATCCTCCTAATCTCAGAGTTACACTAAAGAACCTTTGATCTTAACTGTCAGACCGGCAACAACGCGCAGCAATATAGACTTCAGTTAACTAACTGCGGCCGCGGACTAGCGCGTACCGGTACAATTTAACTATACTGGGCTAGCCTAGGCTAGTCTAGGCATTACCTGTCATGCCATTGCCAGCATTGCTTAGTCGTCTGTCTTAGCAATACGCTATGGAAGACTTGTTCTGTACCGTTCTGCATAGTCAGAATCGGCGTTTTCCAATGCGGATACGGTAAGTCCGGGGGAATTGTGAACCCGTATGCGCTGCTGCCGAAGACGTTATGTCCCACGCACGATCAGATTGAGCGGCATTTAACATCGAGACGGACAAAACGTCTCCATGCAGCTCTGATCGCCGTCACCCTGCTCTCTGCCAGTTCTTGCATCGGCCACCGCGCCGCCACCCCGATCGAACGCATCGAGAAGATCGCGGCCTTGCCCTTTCGTGTCGGGGACTATCGAGTGCCCGTACACCTGACGGGCTGGGTCACTTTCTCGGACCCAACCACTAACCTGATGTTTATGGAAGACGGCACAGGCGCCGCCCGCGTCGCTCTTCCCTTTATCCACCTCGACCCCAGGCCGGGCAACCGGGTGGAAGTGATCGGCGAAGTGACCGAGGGAGGTTCCGCGCCCACGATTATCGCCAGCGAAGCCAGGCTCCTGAAAGGCACTCACGAACCGCGCGCGGTCCCCATCCAGGTCGCGGACCTCACCGCCGGCCGCGCCGGTTTTCGCTACGTTGCGGTGGAAGGAGTTCTTCGCTCCCGGCACCAGGACCGCGCGGGTAACACCGTCATCCGAATTGGTTCGGGCGCAACGGTATTCGAGGCTGACTTCGCGCCAACTGAGATGCCAGCTCTCGGCGGTAAGATCGGCGCTCACATCCGGTTGCGCGCCGTGGCCAATCTGAGCCGCGATATTTTCGGCCACACGGCCCGTGTTCATGTGTTGATTCCCCAAATTACGGGCGTCGAAGTCCTCGTGCCGGCTCCCCAAGACATTCCCGTTCAGACCAGTCGCGAGGTGGCTGGGTTGCCCCGGAATCTGTTGGCCGAGCGCATGCTTCACCTCCAGGGCACCGTCTCATCCGACGACGTGCGCAAGGATCTGCGATTTGCCGATAGCAGTGGCGCCATCCGCATCCGGCCTGCCCCCGCCGCGGCGTTGCCAATCGGAGAGGTGGTCGACGTGTTCGGCTTTGGCGAACTCGATGGCGGCGAGTTCAAGATTACCGACGCCAGATTGGCGGAGGCGAATCCGCAGTCCCATCCCGCCGATCAGCACCGCATCATCACCTCCGTGGCTGAAGTTCACGCCCTCAGCCCCGAACAGGCAGCCGGTGCTATACCGGTCCACGTTCGGGCCACAGTCACGTACATCAATCCCGAAACCAACACCCTTTTTGTGCAGGACCAGACTGGCCCCACCTATGTCGACGCTACCCGGATGATCCGGCAAGTGAAGGCGAAGGCGGGCGATCTGGTGGATCTGACCGGCATTACTGCGCCAGGCCAGTTCGCACCGATCATTTCCGCTTCTGGGCTGGAATTCGTCTCCTCCTCGTCCATGCCGCCGCCGGCGCCGGTGGCTTTCGATGATCTGTTCTCCGGAAAGATGGACAGCGCCTGGGTGCAGGCCGAAGGAATCCTGCAAAGCGTTGAAGCCCAGCGCCACACCTTGGAAGACAGCGTTTCGGTGCAGTGGGGAAATCAGCGGTACTTCCTGCTCGTCCACAATCCAAACGCACGCCCCCTGCCGCCACCGGATAGCCGCGTCCGCATCCAGGGTGTTTGCGGGTCGATATTCAATAGCAGGCGGCAGATCGTCGGCATTCAGATCTACGTGCCTTCGCCCGAGTTCGTGCGCCTGCTGGAGCCCGCTCCGGATCCGGCCTCGCTGCGGCCGCACCCGATTGATGAGCTCCTCCGTTTCTCCTTTGCCGATTCGCCGGGACACCGCGGGCGAATTCGGGGCGTGGTCACCATGACCAGCCCATACGGCCCGTCGTACGTCGAAGATAGCGGAGCGGGCATCAAGATCGTGAATCATGCCCGCATCGATCTCCACCCCGGCGATGTGGTTGACGTACTCGGCTTCGGGCACTCGGGCTCCTTCAGCCCGGAAATGCGGGACGCGCAGATCTCGCTCGTCGAACGGGGTCCCGCGCCGTCGCCGCCGTCCATTACCTTGGATGAGGCCCTGGAAGGCACCTACGATTCCAAGTTGGTCAGCATCGATGCCGCTGTCGTGAACCAGCTCAGGGGTCCCAGGCAGAGCGCCGTGATGCTCCAAGTGGGCGGTAAGTCGTTTGACGCCACCCTGGATCACGGAAGCATACCACCGCTCGGCCAGGGCAGTATCGTCCGAGCGACCGGTGTCTGCACCGTTGCAGCCGAGGACAATCTCGCTTATCGCATCCCAAAGTCGTTCAGCCTCGTGCTGCGCAGCCCGGACGATATTGCCGTGGTCCGGGCCGCGCCTTGGTGGACGGCCGGCCACCTGCTGGTCATACTCGGCTCCATGGTGGCTTTGCTGCTCGCCGTTCTGTTCTGGGTGGTCGTGCTGCGGCGTAAGGTCGCCTTGCAGACCGCCGTGATCCGCAAGGAACTGCAGCAGCAAGAACTGCTCAAGCAAGCCGCGGAGCAGGCCAACCGGATCAAGAGCGAGTTTCTGGCCAACATGAGTCATGAGATTCGCACGCCTCTGAACGGCATCCTGGGGTTCGCCGGGCTGATGGCGGAAAGCGAGCTTACCGGCCCCCAGCGGGAATACAACGAAGCCTTGCGCTCGTCGGCCGAGAGCCTGCTTGCAGTCATCAACAATATTCTGGATTTCTCTCGCGTGGAATCGGGCCGGATCGAACTGGAATCGTTGGATTTCTCGATCCGTAAGTGCGTCCGGGCCGCGGTGGCTACTGTCCAGCCGCTCCTCTCCGAAAAGGGTCTCGCAACCTCGGTTCAGATCGACGATGACGTGCCGGACTGGGTCAAGGGCGACCCCCACCGGCTGCGCCAGATCCTGCTTAATCTGGTAGGCAACGCAGTGAAGTTCACCGTGGCTGGCGGCATCGGGATGCGTGTGTCGCTGGCTCCGGAACAGGACGCTGCTGCGGCTGGCGCCGATGGCGCCCCGGCGCCGCGGCAGATCCAGTTTGCGGTTTCCGACACCGGCATTGGCGTCCCCGAGGCACAACGGGAACTGATCTTCCAACCTTTCCGGCAGGCGGACGGGTCCGTCACCCGGCGTTTCGGTGGTTCCGGCCTTGGCTTGGCCATCTCCAGGAACCTCGTCACCTTGATGGGGGGAAGAATGTGGCTGGAAAGCGCCGAGGGCCAGGGCAGCACTCTCTTCTTCACTGCGCCGCTTCCGCCAGGCAAGACACCGGCCGACCACGAGAAACCCGGCGGCGCGGCTGGGGACCCATCGCCTTCGAAGCAGCCGTCGCGCCCGCCCCTCTCCGTTTTGGTCGCGGAAGATAACCTGGTCAATCAGCTCCTCATGCGGACCCTCCTCGAGAAGCGCGGTCATCGCGTGACCGTGGTTGCGAACGGAGCCGCCGCGCTGGCGGCATGGCGCCAGGCTCATTTCGACTGCATTCTGATGGACATTCAGATGCCGGAGATGGACGGATTCGAAGTCACCCGCTGCATCCGGGCCGAGGAGTCGGGAAATGGAGGGCACATCCCGATCATCGCGTTGACTGCCCATGCCATGAAGGGAGATCGCGAAAAGTGCTTGCAGGCCGGCTTGGACTCGTATATCGCCAAGCCGATTCAAACGGCGGCGCTCGACAATGCACTGGCAGACATTCCTGCCTGCATTGAGTTGAGGACCGTCTGAACGTTGGCTTGCAAACCCTGATTCGAAGGTCGAGTCAAATGGATGTCGCTCCAGTGGCGGAATCTCGGCAACAGCTTGGCTGTCCGGGCAAATGCATTCGCAGAGGTGTCAGACCTCCTTGTGTTGATCGTGGCCTCTATGGTCGATATGGCTCGTTCAAAAGTCAGGCGCCTGGGACCTGATCATGCGCATCCTGGTGGCAGAAGATAATTTGGTTTTTCAAATGGTGCTGCAGTCTATGCTGACGCAATGGGGCTACGACGTGGTCGTGGCGAGCGATGGAGAGGAGGCATGGTCCCGCCTGCAGCACGAAGAGGTTCCTTGGCTGGCGATTCTGGATTGGGTGATGCCGGGTTTGGACGGCATCGAGGTGTGCCGCCGCCTCCGCGCCAGCACGCGCCTCCGGTATACCTATGTCCTCATTCTCACTGCCAAGACGGGAAGCGAAGATCTCGTCACTGCCATGGAGGCCGGCGCCGACGATTATGTTACTAAACCGTTCAAGTCTGCCGAACTAAGGGCCCGTCTGCGCGTGGGCTGCCGGATTCTCGAACTACTGGAGAGACTCCAGCTCGGTTGTCCACCTTTGGCCCTTGCCCCTGGGGTTTCGAGGCCATCATGATGTATCCGCCTGAGTGGCTCAGCCGTCCGTTCAGCGCCGCCATTGAGCTGAGGTGAGTGAGTGTCTTTTGGCGCTGAAGACCGCTTGAATGAACGTTGATACGATATGCTCACAGGATCGATAAATGTGCGTCTTCTGTTGGCGAGCGTCATCCTTCTGCTTGCCGTAGGGGTCAGGCTTACCGTCCTGTGGCGCCGCACCGAGGGTCGAAGACGGGCGCTGCTTGCCAGGCTCGATTCGGTGGCGGACGGAATCCTCGCCGCCGATGCCGCGGGAAGGATCGTTGCCTACAGCAAAAGGTTCGCCCAAATGTGGTCCATCCGCGACGCCATTGTGCTTCCGCGCGATGGAGAAAAAGTGCTTGCTCATGTTGTGCCCCAGCTCAAGGATCCGGCCGCCTTCCTCTCGCTCGTAAAACAGGCCGCCTTCCACTCGCTCGTCAAGAAGCTCGATCGAGACGTGAAGGCCCACGACGACGATGAACTCGAACTACGGGACGGCCGTGTGTTCAAGCGACACACTGAGCCGCAGCTAGATCGCGGGAAGATTGTCGGATGGGTATGGGGATTTCAGGACGTCACCGCGAGCCGCAAACTGCGAGTCCTGCTGGAACAGGAACGGCATGGCCTGGACGCCCTGATGAATCAGTTGCCGCACGCCATCTACTTCAAGGATTGCGAAGGGCGCTTCATTCAATGCAACAGGGCGCACGCCGAGGTTCTCGGGCTCAGCGATCCGTCGCAGATCGTTGGCAGGACCGATTTCGACTTTATTCCCGCGGAACGCGCACAACAAGCCTGCGACGATGAGGAGGCCCTCATACACGAGCGCGTAGCGGTGATATCCAAAGAGGAGAAGGGAATCGGGCCCGATGGCCGTGAGACTTGGGTGCTCACCACCAAGCTGCCGTTTCGCGGCGCGGACGGCGTGATTGTCGGTACGTTTGGTCTCTCGCGGGATGTCACTGACAGCAAGCGCATGGAGCGGGAACTTTTTGCCGCGAAGGATATTGCGGACAAGGCAACTCGGGCCAAGAACGAGTTCCTGGCCAACCTGAGCCATGAGATCCGCACGCCAATGACCGGCGTGATCGGGATGACGGGGCTGCTGCTGGATACGGATCTGTCGCAAGAGCAACGTGACTACGCGGAGATGGTGCGCCGGTCGGGCGAGTGCCTGCTGAGCGTGATCGACGACGTTCTAGACTTCGCGAAGATCGGAGCAACGCAGTTAGTGCTCGAATCGTTCGCGTTCGACCTGCGGGTGGTGATCGAAGAAGTCGATGAAATGGTGGCGCTGAGGATCGAAGACCGCAAGCTCGACCTGGTGCTGGAGTACCTGCCGGATGTGCCGCGGCATTTCATCGGAGACGCGGGGCGGATCCGGCAGGTGGTGACGAACCTGGTGGGCAATGCCGTGAAGTTCACGCCGGACGGCCACGTGCTGATTACGGTGAGCTGTGACTCGCAGAACGGGGCGAAGGCACAGATCCGGCTTGCGGTTGAGGATACCGGTCCGGGCATTCCGGCGGAGAAGGTGGGCGGACTGTTCGAGAAGCTCAGCCAAGTGGAGGCCTCGACCACGCAGGAGTCCGGCGGCCCGGGGCTGGGGCTGGCGATTTCCAAACAACTGGTGGACCTGATGGGGGGCGAGATGGGAGTGACCAGCCAGTTAGGCAAGGGCTCCACTTTCTGGTTCACGTTGCCTTTGCAACTGGATGCGCAGCCACACGCGGAACCGGCGCTGGCGGCCGACCTGCAGGGCTTGCACGTGCTGATCCTGGACCACAGCGACGTGAACCGGCGCATGCTGCACGAACAGGTCGGTAGTTGGAAAATGCGCAACGGTGGCTTTGCGGGGGCAACGCAAGCGCTCCAGGCGCTGCGCGAAGCAAGGGCGGGGGGAGATCCGTACCAAGTGGTATTGCTCGATTACGAGATGCCCGAGATGGACGGGGCGACGCTGGCGGTGGCGATCAAGGCGGACCCGTTGTTGAGCGATACGCTGGTGATCATGCTCACGTCGGTGGGCCACTGGAGGGAAGTGCGGCACATGCAGGGAGCCAACATCGACGCCTGCCTGGTGAAGCCGGTGCGGCAATCGCAGTTGCAGAACACACTGGCGACGGCGTGGTCGAAGAAGCTGCAGAGTGGGTTTGCGACGCGGACGAAGGCCGTGCAGGAGTTCGCGGCGCTGAAATCGCAGTTGGCGGGCATTTTCGCTGGGGCGCCGGTGCGGGTACTGGTGGCCGAAGACAACGTGGTGAACCAGAAGGTCGCGGTGCGCATGCTTGAGCGGCTGGGCCTTCGTCCGGACGTGGCGGGCAACGGGCGCGAGGCGGTGGAACTGTGTGCGACGCTGCCATACGCCGTGATCTTCATGGATTGCAAGATGCCGGAGATGGACGGCTTCGAGGCAACGGCGGAGATTCGGAAGCGGCAAGGGCCAGATGGTCGGGTGGCGATTATCGCGATGACGGCAGACGTGATGGAGGGCGCCAGGGAGCGCTGCATCACGGCAGGGATGGACGACTACATCGCGAAGCCGGTGCGGTTGGGCGAGATGATCGAAGCTCTGAAGAAGTGGGTGCCGTGGACGCGCCCCTCGTCAAGGGCCCGTCCGGGCCTTGCCGTCCATTCAAGTTGACGACTCTTCGCCGAACCCTCGACCGGCCTTCTGCAAGCGCCTGGCGCGAAGAGGTCTTGCGAACCGCTCAACGGTGAGCGCGTTGGCGCTCTCTCTACGGCTACATCGTGGTGGATCTCGGACGTCTCAACGCGGTCTCTCAACCTGAGTGGAGAACTAAGTGAGCTGTTTGTCGTCACAACGCCCGAGATAACATCCCTGCACGAGGCCGGTTACATCCTGAAAGAGCTTCTCGATCCGGGGATAGCAGGCGGACGGACCCAGTTGTTTCTCAACCGGCTGCTGAAGGGGGGACTGTCTTCCGCCAGTGATTTCGAGCAGGCCTTGGGTCACCCGGTTTGCGCGACGATTGGTGATTGCTCCCGCGAGGTGCACGAGGCTTACGGAAACGGCCAGTTTCTCGATGAGCGGCTGCCGTTGCGTAAGCACGCGGCAGCTCGTTGCCAAACTCCTCGGTGTCGCCGAGGAACTCAAGGCGCCAGTGCGAACCAGGCGTGGACTCTTCCGGTTTTCATGAGTCTGCGGCAACGCGCGTGATCTTCTTCTGAGCCACTTTGGCAGGTCCTCACCTTTTCTCACAGCGTAACATTGGCGCGTCTCGGTTGGCGTATCTACGTCGCCGCCGGCATGAGTCAAGGCTTTGACTGTCGTTAGTAACTATGGTACGCTTAGCCTGGTTGAGGTTTACCTTATCGGTATGCGCCAATCCATCCTGCTCGTCGATGATGACCCGCAGATCCGGGCGCTATGCAGGGCGACTCTGGAGGAAACCGGCTACGTCGTGAGCGAGGCGAGTGACGGAAGGGAAGCGCTAGCGGCAATTAAAGAAACAGCTTTTGATCTGATCGTGCTCGACCTGTGTATGCCCGACAAGGACGGCTTTGAGTTCCTGCAGACTGTTCGCATCGAGGCGCCGAACCTCAAGATCATCGTTATATCCGGATTTATGGTTGGATCGATGCTTCCGGCTGCGAGACTGCACGGTGCGGTTGCAACACTGGCGAAACCCTTCTCTCCCGACTCGCTGCTCTTGGTCGTGGACGAGGTGCTGGGATCCAGAGGTTCGGTCGGGGCGTCCGATTGATTTTGTAGCAGCCCACGATCCGACGATCGGCTTTGCAGGATCGGCGAGATGACCAGCCGCAAAGCATTTCCGGCCATTCTACGACTACGGGACCGTAGCTACAAGAAACCGATTGAGTAAGTGCAGTGGAAGACCCTTAGGGCTTTGCGGACAGCGGCTGCCAGAGCTCAATCTTATTCCCATCCAGGTCATAGATCCAGGCAAAGCGACCGAAGGATTCATTCATTCGTTTGGCGTCAATCTTTACCCCCTCTTGTTTTAAGCGGTCGAGTAAAGCATCCAGATCGTCCACGATGTAGTTGACCATGAACGGTTGTGTGGCTGGGATATAGTCGGTGGAGGCGGAAAAAATCGTCCAAACCGTAACATGTTCCTTTTGCGGGTCATCGTGTTCGCGCCAGGGAAGCATCACGCCTCCGCCTTTGTCAGCGAGTGCAAGATGCTTCGAATACCATTCGCGCATCTGATCACGATTAGCGGATTTGAAGAAGACACCGCCGATTCCGAGGATGCGCCCGCGCTGCTCCAATTTGACAGGCGGCTTCGACTCTTCAGGTTGCTGAGATAGCACTTCTTGTCCTCCTTTTGCGCAGGCCGAGATGAGCAACAGCGAGCCGAGCGCAATTGTGCTCCAGGGTATTCCTTGCATGTGTGCATTATACAAGCTTCGATTCGAATGGAGAAAACGGTCGATCGAGGTTCGCCGCGATTCACCCTTTCTAAATCGCGCATGAGGTCCGCCTTCGGATTCCGAGGGATAGGGATCAGCGTCCCAGGCTGATGTCGATCACGTTTTTGGCGTAGAGCCGAAGATCTTTTAGGCGCGCCCTATGAAATCAATCAGATAGGGCGAGTCAAATGGTTTGTGTTGGGAATAAAGGACTTGTGCTGGCTCCTCAGGTAGGACTCGAACCTACAACCCTTCGGTTAACAGTTGCAGCGGCCAGCTTTACTGCTGGTTGCTGCGACTGGCTGCGGAGTGCTGAAACACCGTGTTTGCAGGGGTCCGGCCCACACCGCCGATTACTGCGGTTCGCTGCCATTTTCTACCGGGGGTCCTTTGCCTTTCCCTTTGACCCTCACACCAGCCACAGGGCGCGCCCTCGAATGGCTGCACCGCATTGTCCAGGGGTAAAAGGCCTGTGGCATCAAATCTATAGATGCGAATGCGAGATATTTTTCGGCTTTCGCTGTTTGGCATGGTGATTTTTTCGAGCCGAATCGTCCGTAGGTGCTGCCGCGCGGCCCACATCTGCACCAGTCCCCCTGTTGAAAAATGCAACTCATGTTCCTTACCACTTAAAATGCAACATGCCTGACGGCTCCCAAGCTATGACTAGGGGTTAGCGGTACAAATGCGAGTGGAAAAGGACACCCTGCCTGACGGCGGCCAAAACTGGCCGCAACGAACGCCGTAGACCGCGCTGCCTGACGTGTGCAAGGGAGAGCCGCATATCGCTTGCGCGCTAACCCGCGCCCGGTGTGCGCGTTGCAAGTTCCGCTGATTGCAATAGCGACGTCGGCGACTCCCAACCTTCTGGTCCGCAGTTTGCGCAGCCTCTACCCAGGCCCAAGGCGACGGCAAGAGCGCCACCAACACCTACTCACTGCACCGCAATGGTGACGGCGTTCGAGGCCGCGGCCCCAATGGAGACCGCCACGGGCACGGCGTTGCCTGCGGCCACGCCAGGCGGCACCAGCGCGTTTACCTGGTACAGGCCGGCATAGCCGGGCGCGAGGCCATGGAACGACACGTTGGTGGACAGCACGCCGCCGATGGTCACTGTCGGAGTAGTTGTGGTCCAAGACAACGGATTGCTGAGAGCGGGTGAACCTGTCGCAGGCTGATTGGTGACCGCGCCGAGGCCTGTACAGTAGATCAAGAGGTAGGTGGTGCCAGCGGTTGCTGGGTTGGAGGAATCAACCAAGTGGAAGTTCTGGTCGAGGATCGCACCTTGGCCGGTCCCTTGGGCATTCGTGGTGAAGATCGCTGGAGCGAAGGCCGCCAGACTCACGGTCTGGCTGGCGCCGGTTTTGCCGCTCAACGTAGCAGTGAGGGTAGCTGCCGATTTTCCGGCCAGTTCCCACGGCACTTGAAGATTGACCTGCCCGTCCGAAACGAAGTATAGGGGAGCCTGTGTGCCTCCGCTAAACTGGAACGATAGATTCTGGAGGC
>Ga0181529_10005395_pt1 | contig 13431 bp, 10 predicted proteins | sample PEATcosm2014_Bin_36_FD_119763 | JGI IMG/M metagenome (GOLD analysis project Ga0181529, IMG submission 119763) | Peatland microbial communities from MTU Mesocosm Facility, Houghton, MI, USA - PEATcosm2014_Bin10_30_metaG | ecosystem: Environmental > Terrestrial > Soil > Wetlands > Peat | place... | reverse complement strand
TGTTGCCGCGCGCGGACGGGGCGGGCGAGGACGGAGCGGCGAAGTAGATGCTGCCATCGATCTCAGCGGGCGGCAGCGGCTCGGGGACGGTGAGGTGCTGCTCCCACGCCTGCCGTTCGACCTCGTCGCGATTGGCCGTCTGCGTGGTCACAGTGCTCCGCTGCCCGTCGCGGCTGAGCAGGAGTGTGAGCGGCGTTCCCGGCGGCGACTCGCGCAGCATCCGGCGGAGCTGCTCTTCGCCCTCGATGGCTTGGCCGTTCATGCGCAGGATGACGTCGTGCTCGCGCAGGCCCGCCTTGCCGGCCGGAGCGTCGTGGTCTACCAGAATGATCTCCGCGCCGCGCGCCTCCTTCAGCTTCAGCGCAGCAAGCTGGTCCTCGGTCACGTCGCGCACATCGACGCCCAGATAGCCCTGTGCGACGCGCGCGGGGGGCGCACCCGCACTGCTGGCACGGGCGCACCGGGTTGCCGCAGCCCAAGCCGCCAGCAGGACCAGCGCGTATCCCAGTGCCCTCTTCATCGCATGATTGCCTCGAACCTTGAACCTACTGAATGTCAGCCGTCCCCGCCAGCGCGTGCGTGCTGACGTTGCGGATGTACGGATTCTCGTCCGTGGTGGAGACGGTGCGCATCACCTTGCGCACGCTGGAGTCCGACTCGACCGGCTGTAGCAGGCTGATGGCGCGCGTGCGCACCTGCGGGCTGGCATCGTGCATCAGGGCCTCCAGCACCGCGTCGCGGACACGCTGGTCCTGGACAACGTACGGCTGCAACCCATCCAGTGCATTCATCCGCACCGCGGGGTTCTTGTCGTAGCGCAGGCTGACCAGCAGCGCGCTGCGAATCCCGCTGCCGTCCGAACCGCCGACGCACTGGTGGCCGGCGCGGCACTCATTGGCCAGCAGCGCGACAGAGTCCATTCGCACTCCATTGGTCGCCGCCGCCGTGGTGCCAATCAGCAGCAACTGGCGGATCTGCGGGTCGTCCAGCGAACCCTGTACCGTCTCCGGCACCACGCGGTTGTACGTCACCTGAACGATTGCCGAGTTGGGAGTCTGCACAATCCCGCTGACGTTTGCGATCGTCCCGTTGGTCGTGTTGCTCAGCACCACCGGCGACGGCAGCTTCGGCTGGTGCGCCACCTGGTAGCGAAGGGTGGAGATGCCGCTCAGAAACCCCACACTCAATCCCGCGCCCACCAGCAGAGTCATCAGCCCCGGCGCGCTCTGCATATACCCTAGCCAGCCAAACAGGTTGCTGCGCAGGCGGGTCAGCAAGCCATGCGGCGGAATTGTGTCCAGCGCCTCGTCCAGCCTCATGCGCGCGCTCGCCAGCAGGTTCGGCGAGGGATCGGCCACGGGGTTCAAGGCCAGCGCCTCGTGCAGGGCAAGTTGCGCCTGCAGTTCGCGGTTGCACGCCTCGCAGCCCGCCAGATGCTCCTCCAGCGAGGCCATCTGCTCATCCGGCAGCTCGCCGTAGGTGACAAGAATTATATTTTGCTGCGCCTTTTCGCACTTCATCGCTCTACCTCAACCGGCCTCAAGGAACTGCCACTTCAAAATGTCTTCTTCGGGTCTATACCGCTCGCCCGCCTGATCTTCCCTTACCCCTTACCACTAGCTTCTCAACTCTGCCAGCTCGGCCCGCAGCTTGCGGGTGGCGCGGAAGAGAGTGTTCTTTGCCGTCTCCTCGGTTGTGCTCAACATCTCGCCGATGGTGCGCAGCCGTAGTCCCTGGTAATGCTTCAGCTCGAAGACAGTGCGCTCTCGCGGCGTCAGCTTGTCCAGCGCCGCATGGATGCACTTGCCCATGTGCTTGCGGTCCAGCTCGCGCGCAGGGTTGGCCATGGCGCGGGTGTCGGAGATGTTCGACAGCAGGTCCATCTCGTCACCGCGTGCGTCCAGCACCGTTGCCGGGTCCTCGCGACGGCTCTTGCGCCGCCGCAGATGGTCCAGGCAAAGATTGGTCACGATGCGGTAGAGCCATGTGTAGAACGAGCACTCGAAGCGAAAGTTCCCGATATGGCGATATGCCTTCAGGAATGCCTCCTGATGTACGTCCTGCGCGTCCTGCTCGTTGCTCAACATGTGCAGCGCAAGCCGCAGCACGGGCTGGTCGTAGCGCCGCACCAGCGAGTCGAAGGCCGTGCGGTCTCCGCGCTGCGCTTCGCGGATCAGGTCGTCGTCCTCGGTGCGCTGCTGGGCGCGCGCGTCCAACTGCTCCTGCGTCAGTTTGCTGCCGTTCCTGTCGGTCTTAATCCCGGACTGCGCCGCCTTCGCCATCGTTGGGGACGATTCTATCGCCCCAGAGCGAGTTGCGCCCACACGATCGGCTGCATCCAGCAGCGCGGAGAGGCGCAGCGCAGGCCGCAACGCGCTCTCGCCTCGTGCGCGGCCGCCGCCAACCATCGCCGAAAGCACCGGCGAAATCCCGCCTTCCAGTCCCATCGCATTTGCATTCATCGTCTCTGACTCCGGAGCCAGGGTAAGGGTTACTTAAATAGACCGCCGCGCCGCCAAAAGGTGAGCGGAAAACAGGTTGTGAGTTGGAAGTCATGAGTTGGAAGTCATCCCGCGTAAAGGGTGAAGCTGTCATCCTGAGCACAGCGAAGGACCCCGATGAATCTGGCCCCTGCACAACCGACCGAACCTTTCTCCCACGAATCTTCAGCTTTTGTACTTGCCCACCCGCACACCGCCCAACCATATAAACTTTACTCATGCCCTCAAGCCCGACCACGCCCAGCCTCTTCCCCGAGTCCCGCCCAGCCTCCCGCCCCGTTATGCGCCCAGCCACGTCCTCCGGCTCCTGGATCAGTGCCCACTGCGACGGCGGAGCGCGCGGCAACCCCGGCCCCTCCGGCTTCGGCGCATTCATTCAGGACGCCGACGGCGCAGTCCTCGCCGAACTCTCCGAGTTCCTGGGAATCCAGACCAACAACTTCGCCGAGTACTCCGGCCTGCTCGCCTCGCTCGACTACGCGCTCACCCACGGTCATCCGCGCCTGCGCGTCGTCTCCGACTCCGAGTTGATGGTTAAGCAGATTCAGGGCAAATACCAGGTCAAGAGCCCCATCCTCCGCCCGCTCTACGACCAGGCCAAAAAGAAGATTGCGCAGCTCGAAGCCTTCGAGATCACTCACGCCCTGCGCCACAAGAACAAGGACGCCGACCGCCTGGCCAACCAGGCCATGGACCGCGGCATGAGGCGAGAGTGACCACCGTAGCGCTTCTCACGTAACGATAATTAGTTGTAAGTGACTCGGCGGTCGCCGCGGGTGATGCGGCCGATGATGTGGTAGCGCTCGTTGGCGCGGTTCAGCACTGCCTTGGCCTTCTTTACGTCCTCGGCGGGCACCACCACGATCATGCCGATGCCCATGTTGAAGGTGCGCATCATCTCGCTCTGCTCCACGTCGCCGAGCTGCTGCAGATGCTCGAAGATCGGCGGCACGGTCCAGCTTGCCAGATCGACGACGGCGGCCGTTCCGCGCGGCAGAATTCGCGGCAGGTTCTCCGTAATGCCTCCGCCCGTGATATGCGCCATTCCGCGCACAATCTTCGCGCCACAGAGCTTCTTCAGAATCGCCAGATAGCTGCGATGCGTTCTCATCAACGCCGCGCCGACCTTGTCCTTCAACTCGTTGACGTAGTGGTCGGGTGCGTATCCCGCCACCTCGAAGAGCAGCTTGCGCGCCAGCGAGTAGCCATTCGTGTGCAGGCCGTTCGACGGCAGCCCGATCAGCACGTCGCCCGCCTCGATCTTGTCGCCTGTAATAATGTCCGGCCGGTTGACGCAGCCGACGATTGTGCCCGCCAGGTCGTACTCGCCGTCGGCGTAGAAGCCGGGCATCTGCGCCGTCTCGCCGCCGATCAGGGTGCATCCATTGGCCTTGCATGCCTCGGAAAGCCCGCGCACCACGGTTTCGACCGTCTCGCTATCCTGTTCGCGCAGCTTGCCGGTGGCCAGGTAGTCGAGGAAGAAGAGCGGCGTCGCGCCCTGCACGGCGATGTCGTTGACGCAGTGGTTCACCAGGTCCGCGCCAATTGTGTGGTGGATTCCCAGCTCAAACGCTACCTTCAGCTTGGTGCCCACGCCATCGGCGCTCGAAACCAGCACCGGCTCGGGGAACTTCACCAGGTCCAGCGCGAACAGCCCGCCGAATCCGCCGATCTCCGAGAGCACATGCTTGTTGAATGTCTTGCGCGCCAGCATCTTGATGCGTTGCTTGGCGCGGTCGCCCGAGGTGATGTCAACCCCGGCATCGGAGTAGGTGGCACGGGCCTTCGCAGCGGGCTTCGCATCTGCGCGCTCTGCGTGGAGCACAGCATCATGCGTGGCGTGGTTCGGTTGGCCTGCAAGGGGTTGGTCTGCGATGGGCGGGGCGGGCGGATTGGAAGATACTTCAGTCACTCGAGTTCTCTATTTTTCCTGCAAGCCGACCTGCGCCAAACCGGCCTGCTCTGTTCCAGCTTGCGATGCGTACCTCTACAGCAGGCATGTGAACGGATTGTGACGCTGCCGTCTACAGAGCCGCACCTCGCCGCGCAGGTGGCGAAACTCCAGTCTATCAGCCGCGCTTGAGGATAAATGCGGCAGACAAGTTCCGCCGGGAGGTAAATTCTTGTCAGATGCCGAGGAAGTGGGCGCGTCTGGCGGCGGCGGACGAGACGCTCTCCTATACTGGATCAATGCGATCTGACAGCAGGATCAAGCCGCTTGCGCAATCGCGCGACCTCGCGCGCCGGGCAGAGGAGCTCTTCCCTGGCGGAGTCAACTCGCCGGTGCGTGCCTTCCGTGCCGTGGGCGGCGATCCGCCGTTCATCGAGCGGGCCGAGGGCGCTTACCTCTTCGACGTCGATGGCAACCGCTATGTGGACCTCTTCGGCTCCTGGGGCCCGATGATCCTCGGCCACGCGTTCCCGCCGGTCGTCGAGGCAATCCGCGAGGCTGCCGGACGCAGCACGAGCTTTGGCGCCTCCCACGCCGGCGAGGCGGTGTTAGCAGAATTAGTCCGCCGCTGTTTTCCTTCGGTCCAGAAGATGCGCTTCGTCAACTCTGGCACCGAGGCCTGCATGTCGGCGATCCGGCTGGCGCGCGGCTTCACCGGGCGCAACTTCATCATCAAGTTCGAGGGTTGCTACCACGGCCACGCCGACGCGCTGCTGGTCAAGGCTGGCTCGGGCGTGGCAACGTTCGGAATCCCCGGCTCGGCAGGCGTTCCGGCAGAGACGGCGCAGCACACGCTGGCCCTGCCGTACAACAATCTGGCGGCGGTTGAGGCAGCATTCGCCGCACATCCGGCCGAGATCGCCTGCATCCTGGTCGAGCCGGTGGTGGGCAATGCAGGTACGATTCCGCCCGCGCCGGGCTATCTCGAAGGGCTGCGGAAGATCGCAACCAAGCACGGAGCGCTGCTTATTCTCGATGAGGTAATGACCGGCTTCCGCCTCTCGCTCGGCGGCGCGCAACAGGTTTTTGGAATTACTCCCGACCTCACCACGCTGGGCAAGATCCTGGGTGGGGGCCTGCCCTGCGCAGCCTTTGGCGGACGAGCCGACGTGATGGACCAGCTCGCGCCGCTCGGCCCCGTCTACCAGGCTGGAACACTCAGCGGAAACCCGCTGGCCATGGCCGCCGGAATCGCGACGCTCAAGCACCTCATTGCGCACGAGGGAGAGGTCTATTTGCAACTGGAGCGCGTGACGCAAAGCATTGCGGAGGGAGTTGCAGAGCTGGCGCGCAAAGCTGGCGTGCCGTTGACCACAAACCGCGTGGGGTCGATGTTCACCTGGTTCTTCACCGGCGATCCGGTGACGGATTTTGCATCAGCAGCAAAGTCCGACGGCAAAGCCTTTGCCCGCTTCCACCGGCGAATGATGGAGGCCGGAGTATGGCTGCCGCCCAGCCAATTCGAGGCCGCCTTCGTCAGCACAGCCCACGGCGAGGTTGAGATCGCACAGGTGATTGAGGCCGCACAACTCGCACTCGCAGAGTAAGAATTCTATTGCCCACCATACGGCAGGAGTGCGCGATCACACGATCCGCTCAGTGTGTGGCTACGGAGTGGTCGACCTCATACAGATCGTGATCGCGGTAGGAGTTCTCGACGTGTCCGAGGAGGCGAAGCGATGCGCCATCGTCATGCAGCTTGCGTAGCATCCAGTCTTCCGGGTAGATGCGGTCGCTGGCCAGCAGATAGAAGTGTGGATGTTGCTGGAAGAACTCCGAGTACGGCTCTACATGGGCACGATAGTGCAGCGCCTGAGCCTCTGCAGACATGTTTTCAAAAATGTTGGCGTGGGTGTAATGAATCGCAACGGTTCCCCCGGTGAGATAAAACGTTCGATCAAGAAGAGGAGCGGATTCGTGGTTGTTCATCTCCACAAAGACGAGGCCGGAGTTGATGACCAGAGGAAGATCGGCGTTGGCCAGCGGAGCCAGTTGAAACGGTAGAATAATCGGCTCGGTGTGACGAAAGATATCACCGTGCGCAGCGAATCTCACTGCATCTTGCAGGCGCAAGCTACAGCTCAGAAGGATGATGCTGGCGCAGACGGCCACAGCCGGGCGATTGGCCGTCCATCGGCAGACCAGAACAGCCAGAAGAACGGCGAGGCCGAGCGTCGCTATGTCACCGTAGCGATTGAAGAAGGAGGCGTGCATCTGCGTCAGGTGAACGATGATCGCAATCGGCGTTGCCAGAATGCAAACGAGTGCAACCCACTCCGGTCGGTTCAGAACAAAGCGTGGAGCAGGGCGAAACCACGCGCCTCCGGCAACCGCAACGATCAGGACAGCGACGAAACCAAGACCAACCAGGTCACGACTGGTGCGGCTGAAGTAATAACTCAAGATGTCTGTCAGATGCGCCTGAAACTCCACCGGGAACAATGCAGCGGCGTGATTGCGCAACAACGGTGGATAAAACCAGAGGGCAGCCAACGGAAGAAGCAACGCAACCAGTCGCGAGGGAACAATGCGCCTGAGTTGATAGCAGCGGGCTGCTTCTGCAGCGACGACCGAAGCCCACAGAAAGAGACCGAAGATGTGCGTCAGCAGCACGGCGCTAGCAGTGAACACCAGAAGAAGATTGTTGACGCGCGCGCGCGTGCCCCGCTCCTGCGCAATCAAGGACGACTGCCACACGACCAGCAGAAGCGCGCCGAAGCCGTATAGCAGGCCGTACGGACGGCCATCGATCGCCGGTTCGGCGCCCCTGCTGGAAAGCAGAATGGCCGCAGCCAGCAAGCCGTAGGCATTGCCCGCCCTGCGCCGAACGAAGACAAAGATGCAGACCAGAGCTAGACCGTAGCCAGCGATCTCCGGCAGACGCGTCTGTAGCGTTCCCACACCGAAGAGATGAAAGCAGGCGCGGGTCAGCAGGTAGGAGAGCGGCGGATTGAGGTCGGTCGTCTGCGTCAAATGCAAGAGTTGACGCAGGGTCGGTGCCTGCGCGATCGTCCAGGTGAAGACCTCATCGTGCCAGAGTGGAATTCGCAGCGAGTGACCAAGTTCGGAGCAAAGGTAGATTGCCAGAAGAACCAGCAAAGCGATCAACCCGTGCGCCTCGACCCATTCGCCCACGCCATCGAGCAGGGCCGCTGGATCACTCGGCGTAGACGATAACTGCGAGTTCGGAGCGACAGTGGACATGGAGGTGCTAGCGAGTATAGCAATTGTTCGATACAGGCTTCTCGATTGCGATGTGGCCGCACCGCGAAGGAAGCGAGCAGGCAACGCCTAATCGACGAAGTGGCTTTGATGGAGGAGGCTTTCCTCCTCCGGCTCGGATTCTTCCTCTGGCGTGCCAGGGGCGGTTTGCAGTTGGCGAGCTTCCCCCGGTGCGGCGGAATACGAGTCTGACTGAAACAGAACGCGCAGAGTGTGGCGTAGAAGCTCCAGGTTCTCATGCACAACCTCGGGGCCCTGCTTTGCCTTGGCAAGGATGAAAGAGCCTTGAAGCACGGCCTGGATAAAGTTGCCCACGCTCTCCGCGCTCCACGGGGCGGTGGGTGCGTAGAGTTGCTTGGCGGCCTCGATGTCGCGCGTCAGCTCTGCGGTGTGGGCCGATAACGCCCGCTCGCAGGCAGCGCGAATCGCCGGATGGGTCGCGTAGGTCTCCTGTACCAGGGTGCCGAGCAGGCAGGTGTAGTCAGGCAGTTCACCGGTTAGGATCGCGGCGCGGAAGTCCACGTAGCCAAGCAGGCGATCCAGCGGGTCCTCGGCCTGGTGGTATGGCGCTGCCGCAAAGAGGATGGCTGTACCAGCCTCCCAGTGCGCGACAGCGGCCAGTGCCAGATCGTCCTTGCTCTTGAAGTGATGGAAGAAACTGCCCTTAGTCACTCCCGCCCGGTGGCAGATGTCGTCGACAGTTGTGGCGGCGTAGCCTTTGGCGCGAACCAGATCGAGTGCCGCATCGAGTAGCCTGGTCCTGGACTTGGGTTTTTCTATGGACGAGAGCTGGCCCAAGGCAGGGAACTGCGTTGGGGAGTTGGGTTGTTTCCGGTTTGCCATGAGACTCCTCATATTTATACCAACCGAACGGTATGGTACCAACTGGTAGGTATTGAGTCAAGGAGCTTTTCCGCCCTAAAGCACAGAAAATAACAGCCCGGCAGATCCAGAACCGAGGAGCAATCCGATGAAACCACCCATCTAGGCAGAGACGGCGATGCTGCGGCTGGGGGCCATGGGGGCGGAGGGCATCGAGTACTTCTTGGGGCCGCGCTTGCGGGCCACCAGGATGCGAACGCGTTCCAGCAGCTCTGCTGGCGAGCACGCTCCCTTGGGCAGGAAGACGTCTGCGCGTCCTGCGCGGTCGTACGCGGTGACGGTGCCGGAGACGATCAGCGCGGGCAGTTGCGGGTGCATGTCCTTGGCGCGGCGCACCAGCTCGTTGCCGTCCATCTGCGGCATGATGAGGTCCGAGAGCAGCAGATCGAGCGATCCGGGCAGGGAATTGGCGATCACTTCCAGCGCCTGGTGCGGGTCGGTGAGGGCAATCACGCGATAGCCGCGCGTTTCCAGCAGGAAGGTCCGGACGGAAAGGATCTGTTCGTTGTCGTCGACGCAGAGAATGGTCTTCTTGGGGCGCATGACTTCTCTCTTCTGCCTGTCGGCACCGCTGACTGGTTTCAGAACCGGGTCAAGCGGTGCAGCCTGGCGAATTGTGCCGTCGGGCGAGTCTGTTGGCTGGCAGACTCGCCGACGGGCGGTGGGTGTTGGCCCGCGGTCCGGGCCGAGGAACTCGGCTACGGCTGCTTTGGGAGCTGCTTCGACCAAGCCGGCAGGAGGGACAACCCTTGAAGCCACGCCCTCGGGGGCGAAGCTCTCCTGTCTGCTCCGTGAGGAGACAGCTTCCCCGGGCGCCGAACGAGCTTATGCCGGCACGACAGACCGCGGGTAAGAGAGAGCCGGTGGCAGGTGCGCGGGTTGCCAGGCGGAACTCCGGATGTCAGGCGTCCGGGCTGCCGCGGTTCGTGTGGATCGGAGTGTCTCCAGACGATATGTCTGAAGACACTCCGAGGCCAATTCGACGGGGTAGTTCAGCCAGGAACTGTGTGCCGGAGAGCCGCGTCCGCGAGGCCGTTGGCTTCTCTCAACTCAAATTGTGTGAGAAACAATTACTTTTTCTGATTCAAGTACGGTAATCCGGTTGCTATTGCTAAATCAGTTTTCGTTCCTCAGCGCTTCCCAACAGTACGGAGGGTTATTCATCTTGGCAACTGCGAATAAATGACGAAAACGAGGGGAATTTTTTACTTGCGCATTCACCGAGTTTTCATAGAAGGCTTGATTACTGGCGATTTGCGAGATTGGTCTGTTGAAATTCAGTGCATCGTGGCCGGAAAAAGCGTCCGTTTGCAATGGGAATGGTGCGCCCGCCCACGCACACATCGCAAATCGAAACTGCATCCAATGCCGTCAAGCGTCAGTACGTCTCTTGCGGCAATGCCTGGATGCGGTTCTCGTCGATGCGGGATTTGACACATCCTCCCCTCGAACGTATCTTCCAAGTAGACCGCATTGGAGCAAACCGCTTCAAGCCAGTTCCACTGGATGCGGTGCTGGCGCAAGCTGCAAGAAGACAAGATTAGCCATGACGATGACGCCCAACACGAACCTCACCTGCTGCCGCTGCTGTTGCTGCGGCTGTGCAGCGTGGGCGTGCGGATAAGCGAGTCGTAACAAGCAACCATTCGATTCGAGCAACGCAGAACCCACCCAGAGCCAACGAGCCGGGCGGGTTTTTTATTGCGCGCAAGTTCATCCAATCCGGCCAGTCGCACATCCAATCTCACGGGCCAGGAAAGACAATCGAACTTACGAGGTAAAAATTCATGTCACTCCGCATCAATGACGTTGCACCAGATTTCACCGCAGAAACCACGCAGGGCACCATTCACTTTCATGAGTGGATCGGAGACAACTGGGCGGTTCTCTTCTCGCACCCCAAGGACTTCACGCCGGTCTGCACTACAGAACTGGGCGCCGTTGCCAGGCTGGAGCCGCAGTTTGCCCAGCGCGGCACCAAGGTCATCGGTCTCAGCGTAGACCCGGTCGGCAACCATGAGAAGTGGGCCGCGGACATCGAGGACGTGGGTGGCGCGAAGGTCAACTTCCCACTGATCGGCGACCCCGAGTTGAAGGTCGCCAAGCTCTACGACATGCTGGCCGCCGACGATGGCGCAACCTCGGAGGGCCGCACGCCCGCCAACAACGCACCCGTCCGCACCGTCTTCGTCATTGGCCCGGACAAGCGCATCAAGCTGACGCTGGCCTATCCAATGACCACTGGGCGCAACTTTGACGAGATCATCCGCGTACTTGATTCCATCCAGCTTACGGCCAAGCACAAGGTCGCAACACCGGCCAATTGGAAGCAGGGCGGAGATGTAATCATCACCGGAGCCGTCTCCAACGATGACGCCGAAAAGATCTTCCCCGGCTATAAGACGGTGAAGCCGTATCTGCGCACGACTACGCAACCGAAGTAGGCTCCGCAACAATTTCATCGCAGCGCACGTTGGCTCTCCAGCGTGTGCGGCGAACAAGAAGCACCGATGGCGAAGTGGCTAACGCGCTGGTCTGCAAAATCAGTATTCGCGGGTTCAATTCCCGCTCGGTGCTCCAACAAAAAAACAGCTTGTTTAGTTTTTCTGCAAAAACTACGCCACGGTAGCCGTTCTAAATAACTGTCCTCAGAGGGGCTTCCGGGGACAGTCGTGAAAATCACCCGAAATTGCTATCAGCAGGGCAGCATTCGAAAGGTACCAAGAGCCAAGTGCTTTGCCTGGGAGTACCGCTATTCCGTTCCCTCAGACGGGAACTCCCACAGGATCAAAGCCGGATCTCACCGATCCGGCTGTTCCACACGGTGCGGGTTGTGAAACAAGGGGTCATGCGGATTGTCCCGGAGTAGCTGGCCAGCCAGGCGCTACTCGTCCTTGCATGTCCCCGTTGCGTCAAGCGCTATGGGCGGGGGATGGTGGTCTTCTCGGTGGCGCCTTCGGAATTGTGATCGACGGCCATCTTATCAAAGAGAAGATCCGGGACGACGTAGGAGACCAGGTCGGCATCCGTTGAGGAAGAGATGCCGGAGAGGGAAGGCAGGCCAAGCATGGAGAGGATGTCGAGCGAGGAGTCCGGCTCCTTCGCGTGTTCGGTGTAGACCGAGCGGTCCTTGGAGACGGCCACAATACTTTTGAAGGTCTTGAGGGTGATGTCCGCGATCTGCGCATCGCGCACAGCCTCTTCGTGGCCATCCGGATAGAGATAGACAGCTTCGATGGCGGACTTGCCTGAGAGACGCCGGATGATCAGGCCGTATTCGAGCCCGCGTGTCTTGACGATCTCGAGCATCTGCGTTCGCAGATCTGCATTGGTCGAAGACTTTGAGGCTTTGACGATCACGTTGCTGGGCAGAACGCCCTGCTCCCGCATGTTGCCCGAGCTGTGCGGAATGTTGTGCGCAGGCTGGCGGGAGTTGAGCAGCGTCTTCAGAGACCCATTCTCGACCAGAAGCGTCTCCTGTGCGGGAACGCCCTCTTCGTCGAACTTGTAGCTGCCGAAGAGCGGCTGGCCATCGGACTGCGTCAGCAGCGGGTTATCCACCACGCTGAGAAAATCCGGGAGCACCGAGGCGCCGGTCCTGCCCTGTAGTTCGGAGTGGGGACGGATGGGGAAGTTGTTGGCGAAGTAATGCGCGAAGAGCTCGTCGGCCGCCTTTCCTTCAACCAGCACGGGACCGTTGTAGCGCTTAAAGGGCTTCGCTTGCGACCGGGCCGTCAGGCGATCGGCGACCTGCTTCACACTGGCAAGAATCTCCGACTCGCTGGGGAAGTCGCTCAGCGTGCGAGCGTGCGCGGAGTAGACATCGTGGAAGTTCTCGTTGTTGCTGTGCAGCATGGCCGTGAGGTGAAAGTAGATCTCGGGAACCTGGCGAACATAGCTTGTGCCCTCGCTGTTGACGAAGTGCTCGGTAGTGTTGTCGATATCGAACTCCGCACTGGAGCTGCGCATCGAGGAGTCCTTGCGGAAGACGGCCGAGGAGGCCCGCACCAGATGCTCGGCGCTGGCCAGGTCCTCGTCTACCAGGGGCAGAGTCTCGGACTCCAGATGCGCAGGCTCCTGGCTAAAGTCTGGCGTGCGCTTGCTGATGTCCTTCGTTCCCTCCGCAGCCTTCTTTGCAGAGAGATACTGGAGCGCCTGCTTATAGGCGCTGTCGGTGGCGATCCAGATACTGCGCCGCAGCTCGTCGTAGTTGTCATCGAGGGGAAGCGTGTTCGAGCCGCTGGCCATGGAGGTGAGGAGTGAAATAAATTTACCGATCCCCGCGCCGCTGTAGTTGCTGTTGTCGAACTGGTAGCTGCCGACGCGCACCGTAACGGTAAGCGTACGGCTGTGCTTCTGCTCGCTTGAGACCAGCGAGCCGAGATGGGCCTGCGCCTTCACGCTCTGCTTGTCGACGATCTTGTAGTCGATGTAGTACGGCCGCTCCATCGAGGGGAGTTGCAGCAGCTTCATCGAGCGCGCGATCTCGTCCTTCATGGCGCGTGTCATGACGTCGTCGGACTGCGCGCAGACTGGTGCGGAGGCGATGAGGCAGAGGGCAAGGGCAAGCAGTGGCTTGTTCATCGCGCACCTCCCGCGGTCGCCGCCAGGGGTGCGGGAAGAATCGGCGGCCGCTCCTGCGACTTGGTGTTCTTCTGCACCTCGATCTGCGAGATCAGGATGCCGGGGCCGCTGGCCGAGACCGGAACCCAGCCCGACTCGGCACCGCAGACCCCGTTGAAGACGGCCTTTTCGTCATCGGCGGCGACGATCTTGCTGAAGGCTGCGAGCGGGGTTCCGACCAGATTCACGCCGCGAACCAACTGCTCTCGCCCATCGGGATAGATGCGATAGACCATGATGGGAAGCACCTCA
>Ga0181529_10005393_pt1 | contig 13432 bp, 10 predicted proteins | sample PEATcosm2014_Bin_36_FD_119763 | JGI IMG/M metagenome (GOLD analysis project Ga0181529, IMG submission 119763) | Peatland microbial communities from MTU Mesocosm Facility, Houghton, MI, USA - PEATcosm2014_Bin10_30_metaG | ecosystem: Environmental > Terrestrial > Soil > Wetlands > Peat | place... | reverse complement strand
GCAGACCCAATACGCCACGAACGCCATGCTGAATGTCATGACGTGATTGACCTCGATCCCGGCGCGCGAGACGCAGCATCTGTACGTCGCCGCCACCGGAACCAGCACGTTCAATATGAGGAGCGTGACCATGATCGGGGTCATAGGCGGGGATCACCTGAATTTTCGCGGCGGATCGGACGCTTCTCGCCTGTCGTATCGACGTTCTCATCCATGAGTTCGCCACCTGCTGCTCTCAGGCCATCGTACCCGACTTTCTATGCAAGAATCGACCTTTTGGGACAGGGGTTGGGGCTTTGTCTCCGTCCGTCAACCGGCGTCTATTGATATTCGCGTTTCAGCTTGACGGCCGCACAATTAGTTCAGATCGCACCAGGGGGCCTCGGCCCCCTTGCCGTCCGCAGTCAGGTCCTTCAGGGCCTGATTGCTACGGGCGGTCGCTCAAGAACCAGGATGTTGGAGACGTACAGCGGAGTCCGGACTCGCAGACGCCGTTGCAGCAGCCTGGTCCGGAGTAACAGGAACAGAAGCCGGCGGAAGGCCTTGGCGACAAACAGCAGCATCCGCGTCGTGAGGCGCGCGTCTCCGGCCGCAAGCCCGAAGTGTCCCAGCAGACCGGTCAGCGCATCCCACGCGTCGCCGGCCGACGTCTGTTCGACGATACGAAAACCGGCGCGGTTAGCCGCATACTCCAGCGCATAAGGCGTGGCCCGCCAGAAGTCGTGCGGCTCTTCGTGGAGCGGGTAGAAGAATGGGCACGTGATCAGGACGCGACTGCCGGGAGCGGTGAGCTCACGGAGATTGTCGAACGCTGCTTGCCAGTCGGCGACGTGCTCCAACACCTCGGTGCAGATAACGAAGTCGAACGGGCGCGCCAGCTCGGCAGGCAGCGGGCCGTCGATCGCACACACGAAATCGACGTTTCGCCCCTGATTCTGCATCACGTCTAATCCGACGTAAGTGTAGCCCAGCGACTCGATGGGCTGCCGCAGCGGCTGCTCGCCACACCCGACGTCCAGGCAACGGCCGTTGGCCGGCGCCGGCGAGGCATACGTGTCGAGGACGCGGCCGATGTGGTGGTTGAGCAACTGAACAATGAACGCATCCGCAGAACAGGAGCGCTCGTTATAGTCTCGCCGGCGAGAGTATTCTATACGATCGTCTCGCTGCATACGGTCTCCATCCTCGCACCCATTGGCGCCTATTCGCCGCTCGCATCGGCCATCACCTGGAAGCGACCACGGATCGGTATACCTCCGCCGTCATGCGCGCGGTCTCCTTCCACGAGAACTGCGCCGCTCGCGCCAGACCGCGGCCGCGCAGCTCCTCGCGCAGGCCCGGCTCCGAGACTATTCGCGCCATCGCCGATCGAAGGGCCGCCGCGTCGTCCGGAGCAACCTGGAGCGCGGCGTCTCCCACGACCTCGGGAAGCGACGAGACACAGGACGTTATTACGGGCGCGCCGCACTGCATCGCCTCCAGCACCGGCAGCCCGAAGCCCTCGTACCACGAGGGATAGACGAATCCGAGCGAGGACGACATCAGCGCGGCGATGCTCTCGTCCGGCACGTAGCCTGTGAAGATGACCCGGTCCTGAAGCTTCAACTCGGCCACGCGCGCGCCCATGTCCTCGAGCAGCCAGCCCGCAGCTCCGGTAAGAACGAGCTTTACCGATCGGTCCGGCAGCTCCGCAAACGCCTCGACGATCGCCAGGATGTTCTTTCGCGGCTCGAACGTTCCGACGAAGAGCAGGTAGGGCGCGTCGATGCCGTACTTCCTCAGAATCTCCGGATCGTCCAGGGGCCGGAAGACCGGATCGGCCGCGATCGGGACGACGTGCAGCTTCGATGCCGGCGCGCGCGTATGCCGGATCAGGTCGTCCGCTGTGGACCGCGCGTCGGTGATGATCGCATCGGCATGAGATACGGCTCTGCGCAGCCCGAGCTCGGCAATTGCTCGCGGCCATCGGCTATGATACCGCGGAAAGAGCCGGAACGAGATATCGTGGATCGTGACGACCAGCGGCGCGCGCGACGACGGAGGAACGAGCAGGCTGGGCGTATGAACGACGTCTACCTCCTCTGAACCGCCGCCCACCGGCGAGCCGAGGCCGAACGCGTGCCAGAGCAGGTATCTGGCCGGCCGCGGAAGCCGGGAGGGCATGCTGCACGCCTCGGGATAGCCTCGCTCGGCCGCCACGCGCGCAATCGTCTCCGGCCCGTACACGCTGAACAGCGCCGTCTCGACGCTGTCCAGCGAGCCAAGCTCCCGCAGGAGGCTCGCCGCGTACCGCGTCGTCCCGCCGGCGATTCGGTAATAGAGCATATCGGCGAGAAACGCTACGCGCATGGCGATGACCTGCGCTCTCTGCCGGACCCTCCGCCCGCCGCAACCGCCTGCAGCGCCCGCTCGAGGCGCGACGCGGCCGCCTCCCAGGACCACTCCGCCTGCGCCAGCTCACGGCCCCGCATCCCCATCTCGCGCGCCTCGCCCGGCGCCTCCAGGAGCCGCAACACCGCCTGTCCGAGCGCGGCCGGATCGTCGTCCGATACCAGTAGTCCGTTCTCACCGTGCCGGACCGACTCGCGGACTCCGCCCTCCGCAATCCCCACGACGGGAGTCCCGCATGCGTTCGCCTCGAGCGGCGCGAATCCGAACGGCTCGAGGCGCGGCGTGTAGAGCATCAGCGCCGCACGGCGCAGCGTCTCCGTCAGCTCGGCGTCCGTCACTCCGACGCGTATCGCGACCGCGACCCCCTCAGCAGCCGCCAGCCGCTCGACCTCCTCGCGATAGGCCTCGTGTACGAAGTTCGCGATCCACTCGAGGCGCGGCCGCCTGGATGCCTCGATCGCTCCCAGCGCGCGGACCGCCCGATCGACCCCCTTACCGTGCGTCAGAGACCCGAGCCCGACGACGAACGGCTCGCGGCGCGCCTCCGGCACGACCGCCGGATCGACGTCCACGCCGAGATAGCAGACGGTGGAATCCAGTCCATAGGCCCGCAGCACGCTCTCGCGGCTGAACCGCGAGTTCACCAGGATCCGGTCGAACGCGGCCGCGTTTGCGGTCTCGTAGCCGGTGAGCCAGCCAACGCTCCGCGCGCGCGCCCGTATTACAAGGGCATAGCCGACTCGCTGCAGCCCCGACGCGCCGGCGGGCGGCGCGAGCCAGCGCGAACGCGCGAGCGATTCGTACAGGACGCGGTTCGGCTCCTGGAGGTAGAGAAGGCTCGGAGTGGACGCGAAACGCGCGATGGGAGCGGACGCGAAGAACTGGCACGAGTTCGCAAAGAGCGCGTCGAACTGCCCGCGATCTATCTGCGCGGCCGCCTCGCGGCAGTGAAGGTCCATCGCGCGCCTCTGGTCCGGCAGTTTGCGGTAAGCATGCAGCAGCGCGCCGATCCTGCTCGCCGGAGGAGCGGGCTGCCAGCCGACCGGGAGAACATGCTCCGGGGCGAGCTCATTCAGCGGAAGATATGCCGGGTCCGCCGTGGACGGACACCAGACCTCTACGTGATGGCCAAGCGCGACAAGCCCGCGCACGTGGCAATAGAGCGCGCGCTTCGCCCCGCCGCCCAGCAGATTGTGCCACACCGCTATCTTCATGAAACGTCCGTCCCGGCGGCCCGCAGCAGCCTCTCTTCGATCGCGTCCACCATCCCTGTAAGCCTGAACCGCTCCCTGACCGTTTCTGCGGCGGCCAGACATAACCTCCTGTAGAGCGCAGGATCGGCCAGCAGCCGCCCAATCCGGTCGGCGCACTGCGCCGCATCCTCGGCCGGAAACATCAGCGCGTTCCGGCAATCGTCGAGGATCTCCGAGTTGCCGCCTGCCGGCGTGGCGACGACGGCCAATCCGGACGACATCGCCTCCAGCAGCGTAATGCTGAACGGCTCCGGCCAGACCGACGGGAAGATCAGCACGTCGTGCGAGGAGTAAACGCCGGGCAGCTCCCTCCGCGCAACGGGCCCGCGGAACTCGACGCGGCTTTCCAACCCCCATTCCGCAGCCTTCGACTTCAGCTCCGCCACATAATCCGGCGAGAGGCTTCCTCCCACGATCGTCAGCGTCGGACAGCCGTCGGGAGCGGATTCCGCCAGAATGCGCATCGCTTCGATCGCCGTGTGCACTCCCTTGTGCGCCAGCACCTGGCCCACGTAGAGGAGTCGCCGCGGCGCCTGTGCCGGCTCGCCGGCCGGAAAGGCATCCGTGTCGATGCCCCAGTGGATCACGCTCGCGCCCGGAAGCCGGACTCCCCCGGCCTCGATCTCCCGTCTCACGAAATCGCTCGTGAACTGCGCGTTCCGGATCTCATCCAGCTTCGGAGGCACGAGCAGGCTGCAGCGGGCGAGCGGCGCCAGGAGCAGCGAGGCGCCGGGCAAGCGCCGGAGGGGCCGCGTCCGGTTATACCAGCGGTCCATCTCGCGCCGGATGGGCCAGTAGTCGGATACGTAAGCGCAGGAGGGTATGCCCAGCCTCTCGACCCTGTACAGGGGCGCGCAGGAGGTCAAGCCGAGATTCCAGAAGTAGACGAGATCGGGCCGGTGCTGCAAGCACGCCCGGTCGAACGCGCGCTGGTTGTCCCTCTCTTTCGCGATCAGGCCGGAGTAGATCTCCGTCCAGCGCAGTCGACGGGACGGAATGCTCGCCCAGAGCCAGCGCATGACGTCGCCGTCGCTCTGCGGACCGTCTACGCCGTAGCAGCTTGTGAGCACGCGCACGTCATGGCCGCGCGCCCGAAGCGCCTCGACCACGTCGCGGCAGCCGATCTCGTACCCGCCGATAGTATGGGGCGGATAGAGATTGGAGACCACGAGGATCTTGAGTCGCCCGCTGCGGCTTTCATTTCGGTCCACGGATAACGCTCGGTTTCGCAAGGCGCCTGCTGGCGCGGCAGCCCTCCCTGAGTGGCGCACCCGGCTAATCTGCTGAACCACGCCCGAGCGGCGCCAGCCGCCTGAGCCGCCAAAACCAGTCCCGGAGGGACTTCGCACGCATAGCCGCCGACTTCAGTCGGCCGGCTGCCCGGTTCACACGCATAGCCGCCGACTTCAGTCGGCCGGCTGCCTTCAGTCGGCCGGCCGCTCCAGGCTCCCTACTAGCTTTCGCTTCACCACGCCTGCAATTCTTCGAGTAGCCCTGTAGGCCTCCACCGGCAGCGACGCCCGCCGAAAGTCCTCACGCGCAAACTCCGGCCGGATTGGCGGCAGCTCGATCGTCGCCGGCAGCTCGATTCGGCCTCGCGGCGCGGACTCTTCTGCAATCTCCGCAAGAAACGCCGCCCACCGGTCGGCGCACACCTCTGTGGTAAATCCGGTCGCAACCCGGTCGCGCGCAGCGCCGGACATCCTGCGCCACAGATCGGGATCGCACTTCAAGCGGTGGACGGCGCTCACAAATCGCTCCACGGAATCGTCCACGAACAGCCCCGTAACGCCCTCTTCGACGAGCTCTTCTATGCCGCTCCGCGTCAGGCGGCAGATTGGCGGAACGCCGCACGCCATCGCCTCCATCAGCGCGATTGGAAGGCCCTCGTAATCGGACAGAAGCGCCAGCGCATGATGGCCGGCCAGCCGCTCCTGAATGCCGGCGCTGTCGACCCTGCCCGCAAGTCGTACCCGGTCTCCGCCCCTCTCTTCACTCAGGATTCGCTCGACGGAGGCGCGATCCGGCCCGTCGCCGTAAATGGTGAGCTCCACGTCCGGCATCGCCGCGGCAGCGGCGCAGAATGCGCGCGCCACAAGACCGATCCTCTTCTGCTCCTCTATCAGCCGGCCGACGTAGGCGATCCGGAAAGCCTCGCCAGGGCAGGGGGCGGACGCGAGCCGCTCCGCCGCCGGAACGCCGTAGGGTATCCGCACCACCCTCGCGTCGTGCCGTCCGCCTTGCGCAGCCCGCTCCATAAACTTCGAAACGGCTACCACGGCCGATAACCGGCGCTCTTCGGCCGCCACGAATGTCTCCAGAACGGCATGGTGATAATCGTCGTCCGAATGGAGCACGCCGACGGTCGGCACGCCTGCGGCGCGCGCCCACCTGGCCGCAAAGAACGCCGGCACAACGCAATTCGGCACGAACACGTCCGGCTCCAACGACTGCAGCCGGCGCAGCGTCCAGCGGATCTTGTCGCACGTGTACCGGTGCCACGGATACTCGTCGCAAGGTATGCCCGCCCGCCGTAAGCCCGTGCCCAGAACGCCCCGTCCCGGCTGGTCGGAATAGAGCAGCACGTGCGGCCGGATATCCCTATCGCGCAGGTCGGGCAGCAGGCGCAGAAGCCACGAGCTCGGCCCGTTGACGGCGTTTGGAAAATCCGGCGAACAGAACACGACTCGAACCGGGTTTGACATGGGTTATGTACGTTGCATCTCGAACCGGCGCGAAGAGCCTGCTGGAAAGAGCGCGCTCAGACGGAGGGTCTCAGCATTCGTCGAACCGCCGCTCCCATTTCGCTCCGCAGGCGGCCGTCGACGAACGAGAGCGGACGAACCCGCAGCGCGTCGAAATAGCTTCGCGCAGCCTCTCGCCAGTGCGCCAGATCCGCCTGCTTTCTCGCCTGTGCCACGAAGTGATTGAAGCAGAATTCGGAGATGAATCTCCTGCAGGCGCGCCACGCCCGCAGCCTGCCGGGCCTCGGAATCAGGCCGTAATGCTTCCGGCAGAGCCGGTGCGCAACCGCGTACATGCCCCAGACGTTGCGGGACGCGTTCGCCATGTGCATCCGGTAGATCAGCGACACGCGAGTATCGGAAACGAACTTGCCCCGCTCCGCCAGACGGATGTACAGATCCCAATCGTCCGCGCCCGGAAGCGATACGTCGAAGCCGCCTATCTCGCGGAGCGGTTCGGCGCGGATCAGAGTCTGCCCGGGCGACATGATCCAGTTGCTGCGCCGGAACCGGTCTGCAAGCCAGCCCTCCGGCGCGGAGGTCTCTTCCGGCAGATCCGGAACTTCGCTTCCGACCCGCTTGAGAAGCCCGTACACGAGCACGGCTTCCGGTTCCTCGTCCAGCCGCGCCGCCTGCCACTCCAGCTTGTCCGCCGGCCACACGTCGTCGTCGTCGAGAAAGGCGATGTACTCGCCCTTCGCCATCTTCAGTCCTGCGTTGCGCGCGGCGGCCTGCCCCGCGTTCTCCTGGCGGACGTAGGCGACGCGATGCCCGTCGATCAGCTCCTTCAGGACCTCCTCCGTATTGTCCGGCGAGCCGTCGTTGATCACGACGATCTCGAAATCGCGGTAGGTCTGCGCAAATACGGAATCCAGCGTCTCTCGCACGAAGGCCGCATGGTTGTAGGTCGGGATGACGACGCTGACGCGAGGCATTCGCTACGATCCCCTGGTCGCCAGGCATATGAAGATAATCGGCCGGTCTTTAGGCGCGCGGATGCCGCTCCGGACACTGTACGGCTCGAACAGCCTCCCCATCGGTCTGGAGGAACTCCGGTCCAGAATCGTCTCCACCGGCGAACGTCGCACCGCCCCGCCGTCCCCGGCGCTCTCGCACAAACTGCTGACCACCCTGCTGCGCAATCCGGTCAGAATCTGCGACCGCGTCCAGAACGAGTGGTCGGCGTGGAGCACTCGCGGGCTCCACGCCGACGCCGAAACGAAGTGTTGCGTGAAAATACGATGGCTGGCGAACCGGGAGCGGATATTCTCGGTCAGCTCGTCCAGAGTCATCTCCGAACAGTGGAAGGGATTCGGATCGATGCCGGCGTGGTACACGCCCTTGTTGGGCGTCGATACCAGCAGCTTGCCTCCAGGCGCCAGAAGCCGCACGCACTCGTCCAGAAATGCGCCCGGCGAGGGAACGTGCTCGATGGTCTCGAAGCTCACGATAAGGTCCAGCGAGGCGTCGGGCAGCGGAATGGCGACGGCATCGCCCTGCCGGGCATCTATCCCGTATCGCTCACGGGCATGCTCGACGGCCGTTGCGTCGATGTCCACTCCGACGACGCTTTGCGCGCCGCCCCTGAGCAGCGCCGCCGAGCCGTAGCCCTCGCCGCACGCGATGTCCAGCACGCGCTTTCCAACGGCGAATTGGAGCGCGAACCGGTACCGTAAGATGTGCTGCCAGAAGGTCTGCGGATCCGCGGCCTCCGGCACCATGCGCTCTCCAGTGTAGTCGAGCGCCCGATCTTCCGGCGCTGCGCCTGTGTCGCTCATCCGATCTCCTCACCCGGCGAGAATAGTCGGCTCTTGCGGGCTCTCGATCAGAGCCCATGATCCTTGCGCCAGCACGGGCCCGTAAACGGGCTCGTACGGCTCTCCGTTAAGGTAGTTGTTGCGCCACGCGATCTCGAACCAGACCGCGCAGTTGATGGAATCCAGCAGACCGTGGTACTTGTCCCCGATGCTGAAGCTGGCCAGGTACTGCCCCGCGCCGAGTCGGAGCTCGGGGATAGTACACTCGACCATGCACCTGCCGGATATCGTCGGAAGCTCCTCGTTGTAAAGGTACGACGCAACGGTGAAGATCCTGCGGCCGTGATAGTCTTCGACCGCGAGCGCAACGCGCGGCTCTTTGATCGGCGCAGGCGTTTCAACGGTAATCGCCGCCGTGAAGCGCTCGTCCGGAAAGAACTCCGCCGTCACGGCGCCCTCGCCGTTGCGCAGCTCGACGTGCCGGATGATCGGCTTGAACTTGCCGGATCGCGCCGGATGGTCCGTGAGATCGTATCGGCCGCCGCCCGTCAGACTGCCTTCCGAGAGGTAACGGCTCACCACCTGCTGGGTCGGTCCGTCGTCCGTGAGGCTTCCTGAGGCGAGCAGGATCGTTCGAGGGCAGAGCTGCTCGATCGCCGCCATATTATGGCTTACGAACAGCACCGTCCGTCCTCCCGTCGCCACGTCCTTCATCTTGCCCATGCACTTGCGCTGGAATTCCGCGTCGCCGACCGCAAGCACCTCGTCCACGATCAGGATATCCGGACTGAGATGGGCCGCGACGGCAAACGCCAGCCGCACGTACATGCCGCTGCTGTAACGCTTGACCGGTGTATCGAGGAACTTCTCGACCTCCGCGAAGGCCACGATCGCGTCGAACTGCCGGATGATCTCGGTCCGCGCCATACCGAGCATCGCGCCGTTCATGAAGATGTTCTCGCGGCCGGAGAGCTCCGGATGGAAGCCCGTTCCAACCTCCAGAAGGCTGCCGACGACGCCGTTCAGCACGATGCGCCCCTCGGTCGGCTCCGTGATGCGGCTCAGGAGCTTCAGCAGCGTCGATTTGCCCGCGCCGTTCCGGCCGATGATCCCCAGCACCTCGCCGGAGCGCACCTCCAGCGACAGGTCGCGCAGCGCCCAGAACTCCGGCCTCTTCTCCGCCGGCGCGCCGGACCGCGGCCTCAGCGCCCTGCGTCCCACGGATCGGGCAGCATCCGTCAGCACGTCGCGCAGCGCCGTGTACTGATATTCGCCCGGATTCTGCCGCCCGAGCGCATAGCGCTTTCCTAGATGCTCCACGCGGATTGCTGCACTGGGTTCGGACATCCCGTAAAGTTCTCTTCCGGCGCCTGATTTTACTTCCGCATCCGGCTGCCGGCGCGCGACCCATTTTCAGGGCAACAAACGGGCCGCGCCGCGAAGCCGCCGGCGCAAACGCCGCCGCTATCCGGGCCTGCGCCTGAAGTCGCGAATCCCTCTATGGCCGACGCCGTCTCGAACGCCCCTGACGCTGGTGCCTGTTCGCCTCTTCAGAGGCAAGCCTCGATAGCGCCGCCATTTATGGCGGCCGAGCACATCGCCGGACGGTTCCCGCCCCATTCTGGGTTACAGTCCGGCCCCCGGTCTTTGCACGGCCTGTCGTACGGCCTCAGATGATGTCGGCGAACTTGCGCTCCGTCCGGCGGAAGTACCAGAGCGAGCTTGCAAAGATGAGCCCGATCGCAAGCGCCGACACGACTATCCCCGGCGGGTAGAGCGGCGATTTCCCGCGCAAGATGGCCCAGCGGAAGCCGTCGATCGGACCCACCATCGGGTTGAGCGCAAACAGCAGTCGCCATTTCTCAGGGACGCGAGTGATGCTGTATCCGACCGGCGACATGTAGAAGCCGAACTGCGCGATGAAGGGAACGACGTAACGAAAGTCCCGATATTTGACGTTGAGCGCCGCGAGCCAGTATCCGGCGCCCATTGCCGCAGCGAAGGCGAGCAGCATGAAGCCCGGCAGCGCCAGGATGTGCCAGTCCGGAGCGACGTGATACGCCAGCATCAGTATGACGAGCAGAACCAGGCTGATGAGCAGGTCCACAAAGCTGACGATGACCGCGCTCGTCGGAAGTATGATGCGCGGAAAGTAGACCTTCGAAACCAGGTTGGTGTTCAAAATGAGGCTGTTGCTGCACTCCGTGAGGGCGTTCGCAAAGAATTGCCACGGAACCAGCGCCGCAAAGATGAGGACGGGATAGGGTACGTCGCCGTCCGACGGCATCTTCGCCAGCTTCTGGAAGACGAACGTAAACACGAGCATCGTAAGCAACGGCCGGACGACGCTCCACGCGATCCCGACGACAGTCTGCTTATAGCGAACGAGGATATCCCGCCACGCCATGAAGTAGAACAGCTCGCGATATCGCCAGAGATCTCGCCAGTAGAGGCCCTCGGTCTTGCCCGCTTCGATAACAAGTTGCATGCCGGAGGTTTCTGAAGGAAAGGAGCGCGCGATATCGGAGTCGTTTCCGGCATCGCCGCCGCCCGCGAATGCAGGTTGACGCTCGATCGAACGCCCGGTAGGTTACCCTATCTTAAGCAAAGCGTCAAGGAAAGGAGCGGGCGAGCTTGTAAGAGCTCACAACAAGTCTACGGTTGAGCTTTAGGAGCGTCCTGACGAGAAAGGCGCAGCCCGTTCGAGAGGAGCCCCGAGAGCGCACGCGTGCCGCGGTTCCGGAGCCGCCACCAGCGGCTTCTCGACCGGCGCGACGGTGGAGCGCCGATGCGCCCCTCCACGCCGAGCGAATAACCCATAATCGGGTCCGGCTTGCCCGTCTCCTTAAGCCTCTGCGCTATCCAACCCTCCATGCGCTCCTTCAGAAGCGCGACGACGTCCGGCGCCTTCTCCGCCGCGTTCGTAAGCTCCAGTGGATCGGTCTTGAGATTGTAGAGCTCAACCTGCGGCTTGCCGTGGAAATCCGGCTCCAGAGCCTCGATGAACTTCCACTCCGGAGTCCGCCAGCCGCGCTTTCGCATCCACGTGCACTCCGTGATGTAGAACTCGCTGCGGAGGGCCGGAACCTCGCCGGATATGAGAGGCAGCACGCTCTGGCCCTCCATCCCCAGCGCCGGGATGCTCTCGGCCAGGCCCGCGTGCTCCAGCACGGTCGGCATCAGGTCCTGATGCAGCGTGATCGCGTCCACCACCTTTCCCTCCGGAAGCTTTCCCGGATGCGAGAGGATCAGCGGCACGCGCAGCGTCGGCTCGTAAAGGCCGTGATGGTCGAAGTAGCAGCCATGCTCGTCCAGCGTCTCGCCGTGGTCGGAGGTCCAGACGATCAGAGTGTTCTCGGCCTGCCCGAGCTCCTCCAGTCGGCTCAGGATGCGCTGGATGCAGGTGTCCATATAGGCGATTGCGCCGTCGTACTGGGAGATGGGATGCTGGATGTCGCGGACTCCGGGCGGCATCCACGCGAGATGAAAGTCCCGGAAGTTCGGGAAATCGCGCACCGGGCCCATCGTGTCGGGGATGCCGGGATCTGCCGGATCCTTGCTGTAGAACATCGTGTCGAAGGGCGGCGGCGGCAGATAGGGCGCGTGCGGATCCATGTGGCGAAGGAAAAGCAGCCAGGGGCTCTTTCCGGCTGCAAGCTCCTCCAGCGCCGGGATCGCTACCTCGTTCATGCTCTCGGCTTTGCGCGCCGGCCGGTCCTCCCACCTGTACCAGCCCTCGCTGTAGCCGTCGAGCCGGTCGAAGCCGCGATAGAGGTCGCCGTGAAGCCCGACCCGGATACACGTGTATCCGGCCTCCTTCAGAGCTTCGGGCAGCAGCCGGATTGCGGGATCGAACGGACCTTTCGGCTGGAGCGCTACCGTCTCATGCGCCATCACGTCCCTGCCCGTAAGGATGGTGGAGTAGGCGGGCGTCGTCGGAATGTATGCGCTGAAATGGTTCGTGAACAGGACGCCGCGCGAGGCCAGTGTGGCGGCAATCGGTGTGGTGCTGCGATGGTAGCCGTAGGTGCTGCAGTGATCGGCGCGCAGGCTGTCGATGACGAACATAAGCACGTTCGGCGTGCTATGCGGCATGCTTGCCTCCAAATCGAATGGGTCGATACTCGAACTGTTCGTCGCAGGGCGATGCCGTTCCTTCGCCCGGCTCAGGCGGACAGGGAACCGCTCTCGGCAGGATTAGCGTTACAGCGGCGCGAACAGAGGCGCGATCGAACGGTCGCCGCAGCCCGGCCCCGCTTGCCGGAATTCCGGATTCGGGCCCGCATTCCGCTCCGGGACTCGCCGGCCGCTCGCATGAGTTTTCGACAGGGAAGGCAAGGGAAACCGCATGCCGGATGAACCGCAACAGGGATTGCCGCTCGATTCCGTAGCCGTGGTGCTCCGTCCGGACGACGACGTGGCCGTCGCCGTGCTGCGTCTGCAGGCGGGCACGCTGCTCGAGCGCGACGGGATACGTCTCTTATTGAATTCTGACGTGCCGCCGGGGCACAAGTTCGCTCTCCGCCGGGTATCCGAGGGAAATCCCGTTCGCAAATACGGGCAGATTATCGGCTATGCCACCGCCGAGATCCGGGCGGGCGATTGGGTCCACACGCGCAACCTGGGATTTGGCGCCGGAGAAGACGAGGGAACCCGAGAGGGGGGAGCGGCCGCTGGCTCGCTGAAGCTCGAGCGGCTCTACAGCACGGACGTTCCCGCCGTGAGCTACTATCCCGAGGAGCAGCGCCGCACCTTTCCCGGCTACGCGCGCCCGGATGGGCGCGTAGGCACTCGCAACTACGTGGCGCTCGCCTCCAGCGCGAACTGCTCCGCTGCCACGGTCGCCGCGATCGCCGACAGGTTTCGAGGCCCGGATGCGCTCAAGGAGTTTCCAGGCGTCGACGGCGTCATCCCGATAACCCATAAATCCGGCTGCGGACTCGCGATCGGAAGTCAGGACTACTATCTGTTCCAGCGCACGCTCGCCGGCATGGCGAACCATCCGAACGTGGGCGGATTCCTGCTGGCGGGGCTGGGCTGCGAGGTGACTCAGCCGCTCGTGCTGGCAAAGGAGGGCGGCCTCATCGCGGCGGAGGAGATCCGCATCGGGAGGCCGGATCTCCCTCCCATCGTGATGATCCAGGATTCGGGCGGAGTGCGCAAGGCGACCGAGCAGGGCGTGGAGGAGACCCTGAAGCTTCTTCGCCGGGCGAATGAGGCTCGCCGCACGCCGCAGCCGCTAGCCGGCCTGGTCGTCGGCACGAACTGCGGCGGGAGCGACGGCGCG
>Ga0181529_10005389_pt1 | contig 13437 bp, 6 predicted proteins | sample PEATcosm2014_Bin_36_FD_119763 | JGI IMG/M metagenome (GOLD analysis project Ga0181529, IMG submission 119763) | Peatland microbial communities from MTU Mesocosm Facility, Houghton, MI, USA - PEATcosm2014_Bin10_30_metaG | ecosystem: Environmental > Terrestrial > Soil > Wetlands > Peat | place... | reverse complement strand
TGGCCGCCGATTCGCTTCCGCAATCCGACATTTCGCTGGAGAGGGCGGTGCGCGAAATCCTCGACCCCGGGAAAACGGTTCGCGAGTGGATTGCGGACGCTCGCCGGCGATTTCCCAATTACCGGAATCTTCGCCTGGTGGTGATCGTCGATGGCACCGACAAGCACCCCAGCATCGCCAATGTGCTGCACGCCGTCGATCAATGGGTCCGCAACACGGCGGTCGACATGCCGGAGCTGAAACTCATCGCGACCTTCAGCCCTGGCGGCCTGAACCGCGCGGGCGACGAGATTGCCAAGCTCGATTCGGACCGCTACTACACGCAGACGAGCGGCGATATCGAGGGGCAATCGTACGCCGCGCGCCTGCCCGCCATCCAGATGAAGCCGTTCGACGAGGGGGAGTTGGAGGAGGCTTACGGCAAGTATCAGGAAGCCGGATTCAAACCCACGACGTCGTTCAAAAGGCTGCAGGACAAGCCGGCGGCGAAGCGCGCGCTCTCCCATCCGCTGTTCCTGCGGCTGGTCACCGAGGCCTACAACAACGAGGAGATTCCTCCCAACCCGATTTCGTTCCAGACCCTGCAGAAATACTGCGCCGCGAATGTCTTCACCAACCGCGTCCGCCGATCGTTCGTCAACGCCCTGGTGGACACCATGCTGGATCTGCGAGTCCAGGAGATCAGCGGACAGCAGATGCGCAACGAGCCCACGCTGCGCCAGGTCTACCTGGAAACCAAGTCTACATTCGACGAGCTTCTGGCGGAGCAGGTGCTGTCCACGTATCAGCGGACAAAGTCGCAGTTTCCGGTGCCGATCGACGAGGACTACGTCGAGTTCGCGTTGGACCGCGTGTTCCAGTTTCTGCTGATGATGCGGGTGCTCGACACTCATCCCGGCGGTCCGGAAGCGGCTCTTGGCGAGGGATTGGCGGGCGCGCTGGAGACAGCCAAGGAGTTTCAACCCTTGCGCGCGGGATTGGTGGACCTGCTGGCGGAAGTGGCGCGCCGCGGCCAAATCGCCGTCGACGGCAAGGAGACGGTGTTCGCGCAGGTCTGCCGCCTATCGAATCGGGGAGCCGACGAATGGGTGATGCAGCTTCTGTGCGACGTGCTGGCCGCGCTCGCCGTGGATGCCCCATATGGTGAAGACCCGCAGGACGATGCGGATGCAGGTGCGCCGGCTCGGCCGGAAGAGGACCCGTTGCAGTTGGTGCTGGGGGATGTATTTCAGAGCCTCGACGAGGGAACCGTGCTGCCGCGCTTCACCGCGACCGCCGAGGACCTGTTCCGCCGCGGCCTATGGGAGGATTGCGTCACCCTTCTCCGCCACCTCGCGAAGCCCGGCAATTTGACGGAGCAGGGGCAATTCTCGGTGCAAAATCAATTGGTGAAGGTGCTCAAGAACAAGGACCAGTGGGACCAGGCGAAGCACTATTCCGACGAAAATGACAAGATCTTCGAGCGGCTGGAAGAGCGCGATCCATCGCCGCAGCGCCGCGCGCGCCATCGGCTGAATCGATTCAGCGTGCTATACGACGTGGGCGAACGGGGCGAGGCCTTCCGGCTGTGTACCGACGCCAACGAGGTAGCGCGGGCGCATGGCCTGAAACTGGAAGAAGCCGCCACCGCCAACAATCTGGGCATCGCGGAAGTGTATTTCGACCATCCGCGGAAAGCCGAAGAGAAGCTGTCCGAGGGCATCGCAGCGGCGGGCGGATTCGACATCGTGGCCGGTCACAACTATCTCGACCGCGGTCTGGTGCGCATGGTGCGCTGGCAATTGAACCCGTCCGCCGAGCTGCTGCGCGGCGCGGAACAGGATATCGAAGAATCCCGCCGGCTTTTCGAGAAGATGGGCTATCCGCAAGGCATTCTGTACGGAGACGCCAGCAAGGGCCTGGTGGAACAGTACAAAGCGCGCGCCCTGCTGTATCCACTCGCGGGCCTGCCACCGAAGAGGCGGGAGTCGCATAAGGACTACACGAGAGGCCTCGCCTGTCTCGAAAGAGCCCACAGCATGATGACGAGCGGCCTGGAGATGGCTCGCGAACTGGGGGAAGACTGGCCGGATTACGGCATTCAGACGGACCTGGCGCTCTGGCATCTCGAGCATCCCTCGCCCGATCTGGACAAGGCGCTGGAGTGCGCCGGCGGCGCCTACGAACTGATCGGCGGCGATCAGGGATTTGAGGACGATCCCGAAGGCACGGCGATTATTTCGATGGCGCTGGCGCGGGTCCTGCTGGCGCGGAAGGGCGATCGGGATCGGATCATCCATCTGCTGGAAGGCGCGGAACGCCAGTTCGTGAAACTGGAATTTTATTCCGCAGCTGCCCGCGCCGCCGCTGGACTGGTGGAAACCGCTCGCCTCTTCAGCCTGGACGCATCCTCCTACGAAACGCGCCGCGCGAAGTTTCGTGGCCACTTCCAAGACAACCCCGAGTTTCCCGTCAACTTCGCCGAGACCTTTGAACCGATGGACTGGAAGCTGCTGTTCCTGGTGGAACTCTTCTGAACTGCGGTCACGAAGGGACCAGCTCACCCTTGCGGATGCGCGCCAGACCGATCTGGGGCGTGCGCGGCATGAGCGATTCGACGCGGTCCAGCAAGGTGCCCATCACGTAGCGCTCGGCTCGCTCCATGGCCTGGGGTGAGAGGGTCGCACGGTATTCGTGCAGCACCCAGTTCTCCCATACCGAGGCGAAGACGTCCTGGATGACCTCGCGCCCGATGGTGCGCCTGGCCGAGACATCCAGGGGTTTGAACATGGCGATCTCGGGGACTTCCGGGTGGACGTATTGGCCTTGCTCGTCGAATTCCAGCGGCGGCTGCCAGTAGGTGACGCCGCGCGGCCAGCGGTATCCCATGCGGTCCCAGAAGCCCACGGAGTCATTCTCCGCTTCGAGGAAGGAATACTCCAGCCGTCCGCCAAGGCCGGCGGTGATCGATCGGGCTTCGGCGACGGCGCGGCGCCAGAGCCGGGTGCCCACGCCCTTGACGCCGGCGGCGCGCGCCAGCGGCTCGGTCAACTGGTTGCCAATGGCAAAGACATATGCACGCAGCGCGGATTTCGCGGCGTCGGGACGGCTCGGCTCGACTCTCATGAGATTGCCCGCGATCACGCCGAGGACCCAGGCGCGGCGCTCGCGCACCACGTACGCCGTCTGCAGGATGAAAGGGAAGGGATGGACGCCGCGGCGGTTCATGTCCAACCAATCGCGGAAGCGCTCCGGAGGATCCAGCACCTCGCGGCCGAAGTGCCGCCGCAGGAATTCGTAACTGGTGTCGAGCCACTGGTCGGACTGGACGACCAGCTTGTACTGCAGCCGGCGCCCGAGTTCGCCGCGGGATTGGCGCAGCCAGTCGAGATCGGCGTCCGTCAACAGGGCCGGTGTGAGAGGCGAGGGCTGGGCCATATTGCGATCCTAGCAGCCTCCGGCAAAAAGCCCAAGAAGAGGATCCACGGACGCTGCAAATCGGTGACAGGCAACCAAACTCCGCCAGGATACCGCCTGGTTCATCGGCAGCGGAGTTTCGTCGCCAGCCACCGATTTGCAGCTTTTAGCCCCGGCGCAATGCCAGCACGGCGTTCAGGCCGCCGAACGCGAAGGAATTGGACAACGCGTACTCCACCTGCGCTTCGCGGGCGTGGTTGGGGATGACGTCGAGCTCGCAGTCCGGATCGGGCTCGTTGTAATTGGCGGTCGGCGGTAGAACACCGTCGCGTAGCGCCAGCACGGCGGCCAGGCATTCCAGGGCGGCGGCTGCGCCCAGCGCGTGGCCATGCATCGATTTCGTGGAACTCACCGGCAGCTTCGCGGCGCGATCGCCAAAAACCGCTTTGATGGCCGCGGTCTCGGCGATGTCGTTGGCAACGGTGCCGGTGCCGTGCGCATTGATGTAGCCGATTTGTTCGGGCTGCAGGCCGGCGTCGCGCAGGGCGGCCCGCATGGCGCGCGCCGCTCCATCGGACGAGGGCTGGGTGATGTGGCAGGCGTCGGCGGACATGCCGATGCCCACGATTTCGGCGTGGATGCGCGCCCCGCGCGCCTGGGCGGCTTCGAGCGGCTCGAGCACCAGCATGGCGGCGCCTTCGCCCAATACCATGCCGCGGCGGTCCTTGGAAAACGGCCGGCAAGTATCGGGCGACACTACGCGCATGGCTTCCCAGGCTTTGAGAATGCCGAAGCTGAACGGCGCCTCGCTGCCGCCGGTGATGGCCAGGTCGGTGGCGCCCGACCGCACCATCCAGAAGGCCTGCCCGATGGCATGGCCAGCCGAAGCGCAGGCCGTGGAGATGGTGAAACTGGGGCCGGTGATTCCGAACTCCATGGAAATGTGGCTGGCGCCGGCATTCGCCATGGTTTTGGGGATGGTCAGCGGATGCACGCGGCTGAGGCCCATTTTGTAGACGTCGTGAAAGCCGATATCCTCGGTGCTTTGGCCGCCCACGCACGAGCCGGTGACGATGGCCGCGGACTCCTGCAGTTGCGGGGTCCAGACGATGCCGGCGCTCTCCACGGCTTCGCGCGCGGCGATGACGGCGAACTGCGCGAAGCGGTCGATGAAATCGGCGCGGCGGTCGTCAAAGTACGGTTGATGGCTGTAACCTCTCACTTCCGCGCCGTTGCGGAAGCGCAACTGCGACATGTCGGAGGATTCGATGGGGCCGATTCCGCCGCGGCCCTGGCGGAGCGATTCGCCAAACTCCGCGACATTGCGGCCGAGGGCGCAGATGGCGCCCAAGCCAGTGATGACGACGCGCCGGCTCATGCCTACTGGCCGGCCTTGGCGGCTTCTTTGGCCGCCACCAGTTTCTCCACGCCTTCGCACATCTGGCGGACGTTGCGCACATTGCGCACCTGGTCGTCGGGGATGGTGATGTCGAATTCGTTTTCGAGAGCGAACAGAATCTCGACCGCATCCATGGAGTCGATGCCCAGTTGCTGAAATTCGCTATCGATGCTGACCGACTCCAAGGGAATGCGCTTGGATGCCGCCATGGTTTTGAGAACGCGCTGCGTTAATTCGTCGGACATTGTAGTCGGCTTACCGTTTCGAGTTGATACCCCCGGTCCAGCAAAAGGGGGACGATCCGACGAACGGCTTCGACGGTCACGCCGATATCCGGCCTGGCGCGAAGTTCCCGTCCATCGTGGAGACACAGGATAGCACCCTGCCCTATCCCGGAGGTTACCCGCGCCACCACTTCGTCGGAATTCCGACTCCAATCATAGCCGATTGCGCTCCACATGACGCCCATTAATCCCAGCCGCCGCTGCGCCGCCCGCATCCCGAACCAGCGGACGCCGAACGGCGCGCGGAAGCATTCCGGCCGCACGCCGGCGTGCCGCTCGATGGCGTCCTGCGCCCGCGCGAGGTCGTGTTCGAGAAACCCCGGCGTGCGAAAACAGAACAGCGGATGGCTATAGCTGTGATTGCCGATCTGGTGTCCCGCCTGGCCGACGGCACGCGCCACGTCCGGCAGCCGGTCCACATTGGCGCCGATCTGGAAGAACGTGGCAGGCACACGATAGCGCGCCAGGATGTCGAGAATCTGGCCAGTGCCTTCGCTGGGCCCATCGTCGAAGGTGAGCGCCACCGCTTTGCGTCCCGGATGGCAGCGCCAGATGGAAGGCGCGAACACGGCCGAAGATTTCCCGCGCACTGCCCAAGTCATGAAGCCGGCAGCGGAAGCGAGTGGGAGGCCGGCGGAAAGGAGCATCAGTTATCAGTTTACAGTTAACAGTTCACAGTAAAACCGTCCGGGGACCTGCGCTGCGCTGGGGTTACTGATGACTGTCTACTGTGAACTGTCAACTTCTATTTAAACCTCTTCTTAAAGAAAAAGTCGACGCCGAAATTGCCGTTTTCTTCACGCAGGGCCACGGCGGACCAGGTCTTGCTGAACGACCACTCCACTTGCACGACTTCCGGATTGGACGTGGTCACGTTGGTGATGTAGGTGAACGTGATGTCGGGGGTAACCTGCTGCTCCAGCGTGAGACGGGCCTGCGGGTTATTTTCCACGCCGCCGGTGATGGTGGGATCGATGCGCAGATTGCTGACACCGAAGAAGCGCTGCAAGCGACCGGTGACGGGGCTGGCGATCGCTTGCCCGAGCAGCGCCGATGCGCCCATCTGCTGCCAGGATTGCGGCGTGTTGGTCTGCTGCGACACGATGGTGGGGTCGGTAGTGGGCGTGCGGCCAGTGGCCAGCAGGGCCACGATTTCGTTGAAGGCCAGCGGCGGATCGGAACTGGGCGTCAGGTTGAGATGATGCAGCGGACCTGTGACGGTCAGCGTCACGTCGACGCCGCGGGCCTTGGTTTCGAGCGCCACATCGACAATCGGCTCGATACGCAGCGGGTTGTAAAACGCCACCGAGCCCTGGTTGATGGTGTATTTCGTGCCGAAGAAGACGATTTGCCCGCGGGTGATGGTGATGCGGCCGAGCACGGCGGGATTGCTGAAAGTGCCGGTCAAGCGCAGGCTGGCTTCGGCCTGAAGATCCTGGGCCAGCGAGCTTTGGAACTGCAGGTCGGGCGCGGTATTCACCTGGATATCGAAATGCAATCCGCCCAGCAGGCCGGTGCGCGCCGAGGGAGTTTCCACGGGCTCGGCCGATTGCGCGATCAGCGAGCTGAAATCCGATTGCGGATTGAAGCCGGTGCGCTGCACGGTGATGACGCCCGAGAGCATGCTGCGATCCGCCGTGCCGGTGAGGCTGAGATTGGCGTCGGCTACCGTGCTCACGCCCTCGGGATAGCGGATGCGGACCTCGCGAACGCTGGCTGCCAGACGGAACGCCAACTCGCCGTTGGTGTAGCCTGCGAAGCCCGAAAGCTCGACTTTGCCGCCGCCGGTCTCGCCCGTGAAGCTCTGGATGGTGGCGCGGCCGCCGCCGAAGACAATCACGCCATTGGCGCCCGAAATACCGTTGGGCACGTCCGCGATGTTGAAAGCGGCTTTCTGGAACTCGGTCCGGCCGGAGATGACCGGCGAATCGAGCGACCCGCGTACCACGGCATCGGTGGTCACTATCCCGGACGCCTGGAAATCGCGGTTTAATTCGCGCACCACCGCCAGGTCGACGCTGCCCTTGACGTGCAGGTCCAGGCCGTTCTTCTGCTCCAGTTGCAGGCGCCCGGTGACGCTCAAATCGGTGGCATGGCCCACCAGGCGAGCGCTCTCCACGGTCACCACCCAATTCGTCATGCTCGCGACAATGGGGCCGGAATTGCGCAGTGTCAAGGCGCCGGCTGCCATCTCCGTACCGGCGGCCGTCACCGGCGGCGGAGAAATCTCGATGGAGGGAATGCGCAGTTCGCAGCGCAGTTGGCGGGGTTCGAGCGCCGGTCCTTCGATGCGCACCTGGCCTTCAGCGGAACCGTGGAAATCGGTGGGCTGGCCGGTCGAAGAAGGCGATATCCAATCGCGCAGGTCGCCGAAATTCAACTTACTGAAGGCGATGGTGGCGCTACCGGGATATTCGCCCTCCAGACGCCACTCGCCATCGCCGCGGATTTGCGACCCTGCAAAATCGGACTCCAAGTGCGCCCGCAAGAGATCGTCCTGTGAATTAGCGGTGAGGTGCACATCGCCGATGGGCTGTCCGGTGAGTTGCAGGCCGTGGCCAATGACGTCCGCATGCAGGTCGCGAACGCGCCAGCCCTGCTCGCCCGCCTTGGGAGGCGCCAGATCGACGGCTCCGTTGGCCGTCACCGTGACAGCGCCGCGGATTCCCGGACGGGCCTCTTCCACCATGCGGATCTGGTCCACGGGCATGGCGTTGCTCGACACGCGGAAGACCAGTTTGCCCGAGCTCCACTGGCCGGCGGCATGATCGAAGGTACCGGAGAGGCTGACCTTTTTGGCGCCAGCGGCGAGCTGGCCGGAGTCCACCTCGATGCGGGTGTGGCTGTAGCGGACGTGCGCGGTGAGGTGGTCCACGGGCTCCTGCTGGAGGATGGCGTGGTGGAGATCGATATCGGCGGCGATCAGGGGATTGGCGATGGTTCCGGTGATTTCGGCGGAGCCATCGAGCGTGCCCGAAACTGGCTGGCCTGGCTGCCCCGCGAGCGACGCCAACTCCGCCAGATCGCCATTGCGGAGGGTTCCCTTGCCGAACAGGAAGCTGCCGGGATCGGTCTTCCACTGGTGCAGGGCAACCGCCATGTCGCCCTGGACGCGCACCGCGCCGCGCGCCAGCACGATGTTTTGCGCCTTGACGTTTTCCGCGCTCGCCGTGACATCGGCCTGCACGCTCTCGGCCAGTTGTCCCTGGTAGACGAGGCGCGTGGCGGCGGCGTGTCCCTGAATCCGCAGGTCGTCCAGTTTACCCGAAACGGTACCGGCGAACGATGCGGAGCCGCGATCGAGTGTCAGCGGAATGGCCGCGGCGCCGGGACCCAGGGCCGGCAGAAAGTCGCGGAAGTCGCGCGTATCGGCTTGAACCGTCAACTGGCGTCCGATGACGCCCGACAGCTCGACGCTCGACGACGGCAGGTGCAGAGTGGATCGTCCCACGTCGACAATCCCGGCGAGCGAATCGTAGGTGGCGGCGATGTGGCCGTCCACGGGCGCGCTGCCAGGAGCGGGCGCAATGGCCAGGTCGCCCGTAGCGCGCAATCCGCCGTGACTCGCGAAGGAGCCATCGGCCGATACCTGGCCGGACACCAGGGCGTCCCACGGCAAAGCGTCCGCGCTGGAACTTTCGAGCGCAACCACCTTGCGGGCCACCACGTCGTCGACTTCGCCCTTCACCTGGTACTGCTCGAAATTCCGCACGCGGGCTTCGCCGTGGAATGAGCCGCCCAGCAGGTCCACCGCCATGGTGTGAAGCGCCAGGTCGGCGCCGATTAGAGTCGCCTCGCCGACGGCGCCGGCGACTTTCAGCGTGTAGGGGAACAGTTGGACCACGTCTCCGGACAGCCGCACGCCGCGCAGGCGCACGGCGCTGTTGTCGGCGGTGAGAGAGCCGTCCAGCTCGAACCCCTGCAAGCGGACGGAATCGGAGCGATAGAGCAGGCCGGTGGAATGCACGTCGCCCTGCAGCGAAAAGCCGTCCGCGGCGTTCCATTGCGCGGTACCGCCGACCCGCGCCTGGCCGGTCAGGCCCGGAATGTCGAGGTAGCGCGCGCCATCGGCGATGGCCACGCGGGCATCGTACCGGAACTGTCCGCGCGGCGCGGCCAGATTATCCACAGCCCCGGCGACATCCACCGTGGAGCTGCCGGTGCGCAGCTTCATGACGTCGAACCCGATGCGGTTCCTCTCCAGACTCAGTGTAGTGTCGATGTCGATCGCGGTGGCCGGATGGCGGTTCCAGTGCAGGTCCAAGGGATGAATGGACACTGCGCCGCGGTAGCGCGGACCGGCGGCATCATACGCGAGCTTCGCGCCGAGTTGCCGCCCGTGAATATCGAACGGCACGCTGCCGCGGCGTTCCACCTCCACTTCCCCATGGGAGAGGTCGAAGCGGCCGATGGCCACTTGCAGAATGGTCTCGATGGGCCCGGTGGTGGTATGGCGGATTTTGGGCTGCGGAATATTGGTGCTGCCGTCTTCGGCAATGACCAGATACACGCGCGGCGCGGCGACGTCCAGGTATTGGATGTCGACGTCCTTCTTCGCCAGGGAAACAACCTTGAGGCCGACGGCGACGGACTCGGCGCGCAGCAGCGGGGGCTTGTCCGCGGGCTCGGTGCCATGCAGGACGAAGCCGCGGATTTCGGCGCGCATTCTCTTCCAATCGAACTGAAAGGCGGCAATCTCCACGCGTCCGCCGGTGGCGTCTTCCACCTTGCGGACGACGGCGCGGCGCACCTGGTCGTGGAACCAGGAACTGCGCACCACCAGGACGGCTGTCACCAGAGCCAGCAGCGCCAGGCCGGCCAAGGTCGCCAGAATTCGCCATGCCAGACGCCGCCGGCTCATTGGAAGACCTCTTCATGGAAGACCACTTCGGTGCGTGTGCGGGCTTCCTGGAGCCACTTGTCCATTTCCTGGTCGGCGCGATCGCCGGTGAGCTTGGTCTCGATGTCGCTGCGATAGTCGTCGAGATTCACCGGCTGGCCGGGATGGGCCGCTTTGGCCAGGGGCGCCACCACTTGGTCGAAATACTGCTGGATTTCGGCGTCGGTGACCTGCAGGCCGGGGCGGAAGCGCATGTCGACGAACTGGGTGAGGGTGCGCTGCCAGAGGAGTTCGGAGCGGAGGTCCTGCTCGGTGATGCCGGCGCCGGCCAGGGCGCGGGCGAATTCCGCGGGGTCGGGATGGAAGCGGCCGCGGAACGCCTGCAGGGCCGGGTCCACCTCGGAACTGGCGGGCAGCGGGTAACTGTTGCTTTCGAGGGCCTGGCGGATGAGGGTTTGCTCCACCATGCGCTGCGCCATGGCGCGGCGGGCGGCCGGTGTGAAGTCCGGTTTGGCGCCATTCAGGAAGGCCGCGACGCGGATCTGCAGGTTGAGTTCGCTGGTGGTGATGACGCGGTTTCCCACGGAGACCGCGATGCGGTCGATGATCTCGGCATGGAGAGAAACGGCGAGGAGGAGGACGCACAGGTGGGTTAACAACCTGCCCCACAACACCTCACTCATCTGCGAAGACATCAGCCGCGGAGTCAAAACGTTTGTCCTATAGAGAAGAAGAATTGGAAATGGCTCACGCCGGTCTGCTCGCAGAGACTGGCGTAGGGGCCGCCGGCGGCGCACGGGCTGGTACCGGCGCTGAGCAATTGCGCTTCCGTTCCTTTAAATCCAAAGAAGCGCGGCGGATTGAGACTGTACGCAAAATCGACGCGCAGCGGACCCACGGGGGTTCGGTAGCGGAGACCGATGCCCACGGCGTGGACCATATAGTTGAAGTCCGAAAGATCGCGCTGATGGACGCGGAACGAGATGTCGCTCAGGCTGGTGAAGGTGTTTCCCATGTCGTGGAACAGCACCGCGCCGATATTCTCTCCGATGAGCGGAAAGCGCAGTTCGGTCTGATTGAAGAGCTGGGCCGTCCCGCCGATCGGAAAGCCGGTCTCTGGATCGCGCGGTCCGGCCTCTTCTTCGGGGAAGCCGCGATTCGACGAACCGCCGCCGCCGAAGAAGCGCTCCGGCAGCGGCACGGCGTCCAACTGGTCGGCGCCGGCGTGGAACGCATAGATCTCGCCGAATTGCGTACTGCGCGCCAGTACGATGTTGCGGGTGAGCCGGTAATAGGTGGCGTTGCGTCCCAGAAAGCGCATGAAGTTCCGCTCCGAGCCGATGACGTGTTCGGCCAGTCCCAGATCGATGGAATTGTAGGAACCGTGGTGCGGATCGAGCGGATCGTCGCGGTGGTCCTGCACCAGCGACGCCGAAATGATGCCCACCCGCACGGGCTGCGACAGCAGGGGGATGAGAAACGGGGTGATCTTGAGCGTGCTTTGGTCGATGGCGACGCCGCGGTACGAGTACCGGTAGAAGAACGTGGTGGCTTTCGACAGGCGCTGTGACACCTGCATTGAACCTTCCGCGCGTTGATAGGAGAAGGTGCGGATGTCTTTGGAATTCTCGGCCAGCCCGGTGACGGAGAACGTGAGGTTGGGATTGTCCCAGAAGTGCGGCCAGGTGTAGGTGAGCAGCGCTTGTTGCTCCAGGGTGGACGCGCGCATGCGCAGGCTGATGGAGTGCGCCAATCCCCAGAGGTTGGTGCGCGAGAAGGTGACCGAAACGCGCGGGGAAAAGCCGGTCTCGCCGGCGGGCGCATCCAGACACGTGTTGCATCCGCCGATTCGCGCGATTTCCGCGCCCACGCCCAGCGCCAGCGAATACGGCCGTGCTTCCTCCAGATCGTACAGGACGTACTTGCGATCGGTATCGCCATCGGGATCCTGGATGGCGGCGTCGACGCGCGCGAACACGCCCAGGTCGTAGAGCTTGCGCTGCGTGTCGGTGATTTCCGTGGGCGACAGCGGATCGCCCGGGTTCAACAACAGGTTCTTATTGATCAGGCTGGGCCGGGTGGTCTGGTTGCCGGTGTAAACCACCTCGCGCACGAATTGACGGTTGCCTTCGTGTACCACGTAGGAGAGATCCACGCGATTGGGATCGGCGGTCGGCTTGGAGCTCCACTCGAAGGTGGCGTGCGGAAAACCCTGGCGGAAGTACTTCTCGAGGATGGAATCGCGATCCACGGCCACGTTGAATTCGCTGAACGGCTGCCCGGCCACGGAACTCAGGTCGGACAGCACCTTCGGTTTGTCGAGGCTCTCGATGCCTTCCACGGTGAGGCTGTTGATGAACAACTGCGACCCTTCGGCGATCTCCAGCATCACGGCGATTTGCCCGGCGCGGCCGGCGTAATTATCGATCACGCGATGGGTGACCTGCACGCCGGGAAATCCGTTCGACCGGTAGAGGTTCCCGATGGAGTCCTCATCGCGGCGCAGCATGTTCTCGCTGTAGCGGCCGTAGGGGAACTGCAGAAAATAGGCCGGCCGCAGAAATAGCCGCTCGCGAAGCTGCTCGTCGTTGAAATACCGGTTCCCGTGGATCTGGATGGACACCAGTTTGTGGCGTTCGCCGCGATTCACCAGGTAATCGATGGTAGCGCGGTCGTTGACCACACTCTGCTCCTTGAATTCCACTTCGGCTTCGTAGTAGCCGTTGGTCTGGAAATAGTCCTGCAGGTTGCGCGCACCCTCCACCAGCAGGTCGTGATCCACGGCGTGTTCTTCAAATACGGGGACGAAGCGCTGCAGCTTGCCCTGCGACACTTTGGCGCCCACGGTGCGCACCTCAATGCGCGGCCCGGCGTCGATATGCAGGGTGGGCTGGGCGGTATTGGTCTCAGCGTCGTACTTCATGGACTCGAGCGTCACCCGCGCTTCCAGGCGATGGTCGGCCAGGTACAGTTTGCGTACGCCGTCCAGGCCCTGCCGCACGCGCTGCTGGGTCATGGGCTTCCAGGTATTCACCAGCCAACGGCGGAAGGCGGTGGCCGACAGGATGCGCGCCGGATCGATCTTGGGCTCGCCGGTGAGCACCGGGGTGGTGAAGCGTGCGCGTTGGCCACTGGACACCACGAAGCGGATGTTGACCTGCTGGTAGTCCTTGCCGCTTTCCCAATCGAGCACGGGGCGGATGGTGGCGTGGAACAGGCCGTTGCTCTGCAACAGCCGCTGCTCGCCGGCCTGGGCGTCGGCCAGCTTCGAGGTCTCAAACGGCTGGCCCAGGTCCAGCCCCGCCGCGTTGCCCAACTGCGTCTCCGTGGGCGGCGAACCGACCCGGCCACCGGCCGAGACATTGCCGATGAACCAGGCTTCCTTGGTGAGAAAGCGGACCACCACGCCGCCATCGTAAAGTGCGGCATCCACCTGGATGTCGCTATAGCGGCCGGTGGAAAACAACCGCTCGATGGAGGATTGCACCACCGCACGGTGCAGCGGCTCGCCGATTTTC
>Ga0181529_10005388_pt1 | contig 13437 bp, 17 predicted proteins | sample PEATcosm2014_Bin_36_FD_119763 | JGI IMG/M metagenome (GOLD analysis project Ga0181529, IMG submission 119763) | Peatland microbial communities from MTU Mesocosm Facility, Houghton, MI, USA - PEATcosm2014_Bin10_30_metaG | ecosystem: Environmental > Terrestrial > Soil > Wetlands > Peat | place... | reverse complement strand
GCGACACTCTGCTTTGCCTGTTGGCTCTGCATGGTTGGTTACATAAACTGGGCCATGCACCAATCGCCGGAGGTCTTCGGCCATGTCATGGCGAAGATGCCCATGCCTGTTTCCTTCATCGTGCTTCCCTTCGAGACCCTCTGGATGCGGGCGCGTAATGGGCACTTGAACGTTGGTGATACCGCTCCGGGCCTGACGGTCAAAAAGCTCGAAGATCATACTCCAACCGATCTGGCATCCCTTTGGGCAGACCGGCCCGTGGTCTTGGTATTCGGGAGCTATACGTGACCGCCTTTTCGGCGGGAGGTTCCCGCCCTGAACAAACTCGCCGAGCAGTACCACGGCAAGATCGACTTTTACGCCATTTACATTCTTGAGGCGCATCCGACCGACGTGTGGCAGATGCAATCTAACGTGCGCGATAACGTCCTCTTCCGCAGCCCGAAAGACGAGACGGAACGCGCTTACGTTGCTGGCGCGTGCGTGCGCAAGCTGGGCATCAAGTTTCCGGCGATGATTGATGGTTTCGATAATCAGGCCGAGTCTGCGTTCACCGGCTGGCCCGATCGACTTTACCTGATTGGGAAGGGCGGCCGAGTCTTATACAAGAGCAAGCCCGGTCCATTCGGCTTTCACCCGAAAGAACTGGCAGAGGCAATCAAGGCGTCGGTTGCTCCAAACTGACTGTCGGGTCGCTCTGAAAGATTTACGTTCCATGAAACCGCGCCTCTCCGCCATTCCGTAGACATCCGAATTTCCATCTTTCGATGAACTGTTAAATTTTGTTAAGAGGCGATGCCACCCAAGGAACAAATCCTGTCCCATTTCATCTTTTCTGGCCAAGGCCTGTTGCACGCTTTCCAATACTGCCGACACAAATGAAGAATCGCCCATTTCCAGCCATTGCAGAGGGAACTGATGTATAGAGGTCAGAGAATACTTCAGATCGTCCGCGGAATGGATCGGAAGATGCAACTGTTGGGGTTCTGGGAGTTCCTGAAATTCTTTGTACGCGATTTGTACGCAAACCTGGCAATCGTGGAATTCTGCACTTTTCAGGCACTCTCTGTATCAGTAACTTGAGCGTTTTCAGTGCTGTTGTAGGGTTCGACTCCCGTCGTATCCGCCATAAAATATTGATAATAAATAAGTTACATTCACTTTATGCACAGCCGTTGTTCCGCCTGCGTCCGAAACGGAGGTGCAATCATCGATCAGGAGAAAAAAACAGCACGGCTCCACCGGCTGCAAATCCCAGCGAGGAAAAACCTGGCGCGCCCGCCACGAACCCATCCGACAACGCAGTGGGGTTACTTGGCAGCCTCACCAACATGCTCGGCGGTGAAGATGATGACGGAGACCTGGTACAGAGCATTTCCGACAAGGATCCGGTAGATCCTTGTTCACCAGCTCCGTTTCCGTCCCAAAGCGCAGCTCTAATTCCGCTGCAGCCTGGAACAGTGCTTACTACGGCATGGGGAATCAAGAATGGCGATGTCGAAAGCCAAATTTCCGTGGATTCCACAACCCCGACTTCATTCGTAAAGACCGAATCCACCGGCGAATACAAGGACGACGACGGCGGTGAACGGAAATCCTCAATATTTACGGACACCGTCTGCAATGCCGACCTTGCCTCTGCCGGTACCTATGTGACGGTAACGAGCACGTACATGCTCCACTTGATCCACGGCGTAACTCGACTCCGCTTGTCGAGCCAATCCTTCGACGAGGTGAAGAACTCCGGCAAGACCACCCTTCGTTATCTCGATATCACGGGCAACGTCAACGATAAAAAGCCAATTTATGAGTCGGGTCTCCTTACTCGCGTTGAACCGCAGGATGTTTCCTACCCCATGATCGTGAACGATCAACCAGCCACTCTGCCTGCAATTCATCTTGCAGGCATCATGGATTCCGTCGGCAAAGATCCGAGGCCGAAGAAGAGCCGCCCATTTCACACCGCTGCCGATTTCTATGTTATCGAAGATCCCTCAAATCCACAGGTGCTCCTGATGAAACTGAAAGACCCCGTTCTTCACGATGGAAACTTCAGAATCGAAGTTGTGAAAATCGAGTACAAGGTTCCGCACCCGGCAAACCTCGTCGAAAAGCAACTCACCGAACAGAAACGTGCAATCACTTATGGCATTTACTTCGACTTCAACAAGGACACCATCAAGCCTGAATCCGAGCCCGTGCTCACACAGATCGTGCAGGCGATGACCGATAACCCCAAATGGAAGCTGACCGTCAGCGGATACACCGACAACATCGGCGGTGACGCGTACAACCTCGATCTTTCAAAACGCCGTGCTGCTGCGGTGAAGCAGGCGCTGGTTACGCGCTATCACATCGCTTCTGATCGCCTTTTCACAAACGGCTTCGGTGCGTCCGGTTCCATAGACACCAACGACACACTTGAAGGTCGCGCGCGCAACCGGCGCGTCGAACTTACTCGCGAGTAGAACTCTATAGTCATGTTTGGCAGACCAACTTCAGCACCAAGAAGAAAAACACAATGAAAAAGAGTTCAAGATTTGCGGCAACGCTCATCGCGAGCTTCGCCACGCTGGCCTAAGAACAGCGCATTCGAACACGGTGCAGGCTTCGAGGTGGCGGCCCAGTTTGTAGAGGAGGTTGGCGCGAACGCTGGGGAAAAGATGGTAGCTATCTCGAGTCCTCGTCAGAAGACGATCTTCGACGTAGCCGGTTTGATGTTAAACGATGGAGAACTCTTCAGATGGTCCGCTGAACGGATTGGAAGATGAAGCTGTTGGTGGTTCGGCACTTGTGGGAATTGTTTGTACGCGATTTGCACCCAAACCTGGCAATCGTGGCATTGCTTGAATTGCTGGCATTCTCGGAATCAGTAAGTTGGGTGTTCTAAATGTCGATGTCAGGTTCGACTCAAACTAACATCACTTAGGCAGCGCCTCAGCCCGACTCCAATGTCTCATCTCTCAGAATTGCCCCTGCCCAGCAGAGGGACGAATGTTCACTCTCCTATAATTTGAAGGGATTAGTTGAGCCTGTTCGTCCCGTTTGGAATGACTCTTCTAGACGTGCTGGGCTGATTCCACACGATCAGCCCATTGGCCACTTGGTTGTGGTTTTGCCCGCATTTTGCCCGCAAATAGCGCCCAGTGGGCCGTTTTTGCCGGTTATGCCGGTTCGTAAGTACTGTGCCGTCTATATTTTGCGGTTTGATCTGCTCCATGGCATGGAAGAGGTCATCGGTTCGATCCCGATCAGGTCCACCAATAATCATATTAAAAATCAGCAAGTTACGGACATGCACCCTCTCGGTACTGATGTTATTTGGTGTCATTTGGTGTCAAATCGTCTGAGTCCCGATTTTGCTGCCCCTTCCCGCTGGCGAGATGTGCTGTTTCTTATTAGGCTTGTTCGTAGCCGTCTTGTGGCCCGTCCCGGAATTCCCCTTGCTTCTCAGTTGGTCGTTGATAGAGTTGAGTGTGGACGCCACACCCTCGGGGATTACCTGCATATACTTGTCGGTCGTGGTGGGTGCGCGCATGTGCCGAAGTAGACCCTGCACGTCCTTGACCGAGCCCAAGTGCTGAGCGAGAGTGGCAATCGTCCTCCGAATGACCTGAAACGTCAGTTTCGGCAATCCCAATCTCACCGCCAACGTATGCAACACCCGTTTCCGGTAATTGTCTGTGTCCTGGAAACCGCCGTCCTTATTTGGGAAGATGAAGGATTCCGGGGCTGAGTCCGGGCAGCGTTGCCTCCATTTCTCAATATCCGCTGCGAGTTCATCAGGGACATGAACCGCGCTAAGGCTCATCTTCGTCTTGCCCCACAAACGAATCTTACCTTTATAGGCTGTTTCCACGATGTTCATCTTCGAGTTTGCTACGTCCCATCGACACCACCTTAGAGCAAAAAGCTCGCTTGGACGAAGTGCATTCGTCATATCGAGTTCCAGGCAGACCCGATCGTTGGGCTCCATATCTTCGAGCGCTGCGCGCAGTTGGTCCCAGGAGAGTGTTGTCGTGTCGGTGGCTCGCAAATTCGCCGGGACTTTCACCTTTATCGACGGGTCCTTCGCTAGGAAATCCTGGTCTACCGCTTCAGAAAACATATCGCGCAGGTACGCGCGCATTTGCAGGACAGTGTCCTTGGGTCTCGCTTCGGCAATTTTGTTGATTTGGGTCTGCAAGGTGAATTTGTCAAAGTTGTTCAGCGGAATCTCGCCCAGGTCATCCACGAGATTCTGTTGAATCAGGAAGCTCTTGTTCTTTGCGGTCTCCTCACTCCAGTCAGCTTTTTTGATCGGTAGATAGCGGTTCGTGACGAACCAAACGAAGCTCACAGAACCGTCTTGCATGATCCTGCCGTTTGGCCCAGGTCGAACGCCCTGCCTCGCCATTTCGAGATCCAGCGCCGCTCGAGCTTGCGATTTGGTCATCTTGGACTTGAGGCCAAGAATTACCGGGGGAACGCGAACCAGTTTCTTCTCCTTAGTAATCGGATCGATAACTTGTTTGCGGAAATAACCGTACCACTTCTTCTTCTTCCCGCGAGGCGTTAGATACCCGCGTTGATTCGAATACTTCATTTATTCCTCATCTGTTCTTGTAGTCGAATTACTGCGCCGAACTTTAACGGCGTGTCCGACGCTTCGCGGACAGGCGTTCACGTTCGTCAATAAAATTTGCAATTTTGTCGCGGCGGAAGCGAAGAGCCCCGTTGGACAACCAAATTGCAGGCAAGTATGGCGCTCTCCGAGTCGAGTGATCCCACACCCAGTCCTCAGTGACCCCAAGCCAAGCAGCGACCTCCTTTGCATTAAGCAAAGGGAGATCCTGCTTGGCCCGAGAATTGGGGAGATTGCAAGTCATTTGTGAACTCACAGTAGTGTGGGAAGTTGGTTTTTCGGTTCTCTGCGCGACCGGTAATGGCCTGCTATGGTGCAGTTGACGCGTGGCGTCCAATGGGTTGGCGAAGAACTGTAAAGGGCGGGATGCCTGCCAAAGCGCGAAGCCAAACTGCCGCACAACCGTTATGCTGCAATGACCTTGGCATCAGATTCACTTGCTGCCAAAGAGCCAAGCGCATTTTCACGATGGTGTGCGTCGCACAGGGCAACTCGGATTCAAATGGCCGCAGGTTCGCGGTCAACGTATCCGGTACTTGACATCATGCATAGCGGCTTTTGCGGCGGTAAACCCGTAGCGCCCGCTGTTTGCGGAACTCCTCGTCGTAGCGCATCTTGGTCGTCGCGTAGTCGACCCACTGGATTTGTGACAGCACAGCATCCTTCTTATTCGCATGTTTATCCCGCCAGTAGTAAGCGAAACTGGTCCGGATCGACGTTGGCGTCACACGCTTCCTGACATAGCGCCATAAACGGTGGCTGACCAGATTTCCAAGCAAGGAACAGCTTAGAACGTGTCCAGACCGATTGCAGAAAAGATTCTTTACGTTATGTGGGCGAACAAGACGCCACCTGTATTCCTCCACATAAAGTTCTAGCAAAGGAGCTATTCCGCGCAGAACCAATCCCCGGTGTATTTCCCCGGTGAGGCTCTTGTAGTGAAACTGCCAGAACTGAGCGTTCGGATCTTCGCAGAGTGTCTCCTTTGCCCAATCGGGAACGGAAAAGGGCAGCCCATCCTTTGGGATCGGCCCCTTGAACACGTTGCGACCGAGTTCCGCTAGCCTGACGAAACGGGGTGGCCACTGCGCGAGGATGAGTGCGCTGAGGAGGAGTTCGTCGTGAACTCGCCACCCCAAAGACTTGGGAGGCAGTCCCTGAAGCGCCATGCGATCGCTGTGCAGGCGTCCCGGAACTGTCGCAAGCTCCTGAAACTCGATATGCCGCTGCCTTCTGCGCTCTTTCAGGGCGCTTTCCGGATCCGGCCGCAGCTTACGATAGACGCTGTAGATCCAGCCGAAGTCAAGATCTGCGAAATCAGGAGAAGTAGCAAGCGACGAGAACATTCTGCTCAGTCTTCCCACAACAGTCGTTCGCTTGCACATCCGCTCTTTGCGCAGCCAAAATGCAAACTGTTTCATGAATGCTTCTGTCAGCAGGGGCCGGAGACTCACAAGATTTCCTATCCCGCAAAATCGAACTGCATATCCGCAAAGATGTTCGAAATATTCGATGATTTCGCTCTCCGTCGCCGGAGCCATGCCAATCGCGCCAAGAGACGCTTGCTCCCTTCGCGACTCAATAATTCGGGTGATTTCGTTCCGAAGCGGCTCGGCCATCTCTGTCATCCGAAGCTTGTATGCCTGAGGTTTGCCAACAGCTCCATCAAGCAAGGGGAAATAGCTCTGGAGACCCGATTTCCGGATCGCGGTAAGAAACGCCGCTTGTGCATTTCTCACATAGCTATAAGTTCTTCCGGCAATCAGCGTGTTGTCAGCCCATACGCCGAGATCAGCATCTGAAAAGTCGATCGGGCGGCGCTTGCGACGAATAGCGTCTTTTGCAATGGCTATCGCTCCCACTTCGGAGGTAAGTTCAGCCAGCACTGGATCCCAATCATCGAGCAGGACGAAACTGTCTGGCGAGAAGCCAAACTTCCGGGCGCAGCGCAACACCTCATTGCGATTGACCGGCAATTGACTCTTGCTTGCGGGCGAGAGTCTGCCGCGAAAGATATAGTCGTGAAAAACCTCCTCATTCTCTACCGCCTGGCGGACCGTCAGGCGATCCCGTGTCGTTTTGAGGCTCTTCGCCATGTGGTTTACCGCTGTCACCAAATCACTCATCCGCTTTCTAACCTGTTTTTCGGTTTTGGTTGGATCGAGCGACAGGTCATCATGGATCGCGGTCAGTACCGCCTGCATACTATTGTTGTCCGGAACAGGACGTGATGAGGTTTCGAGAGCTTGCGAGCTGTCTTCGGATAGTGTCAATACAGTCATGGTTCTCCTTTGATTGGGTGTGAGGGGCCGCGCACAGGATTCACGCGCGAATCCTGCGCTTGACCGTGGAATGTGAAGTGAGTAGGTGGTCTACGCCCCCAGCGCAGCGAGTTCGTCCTCGAGCGCGGCAACTCCGTGAGAGGCGTTATACCCGCCAACGTAGAAGCGGGCCGTCGTGCGGTATGGATCCAACTGTGCTAAGCAGTCCGCAACTTCCTCGATGGTGGCGCCAGTGGCAAGCATCTGTGCTCCGACCAGGTCACGAAATAGTTTGACCGTAATGCGCTTGTCGCCTTTGTCGTCCTCCTCAGCCTTACTCGCATGACGCACGCCGATGCGCTTCACCAAATTCAGGAGGCTCTTCTGCGTGAGTGGATTGCCGTTCCGTGCCAGAAACAGGGTCGACGCATTCGAGTGAAGCGTGCGAACAATAAGTGGACGATAATACTGCACATATTCCTCGAAGATCGAAGCTGCCTCCTTGGGCAGTAGCTGCCACAACTCATGGCCAGCCTTCATGTTCTCTTCGAGCGCGTGAAAGACAACAAAGGTCGCCTTGGGGTCTTTGTCGCGGAGTTCTTTCGCCCACAAAGGCAGCTTCAAGTGGTTCAGTAATTCAGTCGTGATTTCCGTCTCAAAGATGTTCATACGCATGCGCGGGTGGAATTTTGCCTCCCGAAGAGTTCGAGAACGATAGGGATTGACCACACTAATGGCGAAGATCAAGGCATCGTGGAACAGCCATGCGACCTCAAGTTCCGAGAGCCCCGAAGTGTTTTCGCGAAGAGCGAGTATTTTGGACGCCACGACGGCAACTTCGTTATAATCGGGCTTGCCTTCGAGCTTTCGTGCCTGCACCTGAGAGTGCTTCTGCTTGCGAAGGGAGTTCATCTTAATCCGAAACCAGTCTCCATAGTCTCCGCCCTTGAGTTTGGGATAGGTACGGGTGAGATAGTGAATTGTGCTGAGCTTGGTAATCACGCTCTGTGGTTGGCAACGCGGCTGGCCATTATCATCTTTTTGCTGCAACCAGTCGATAAATCCGCAGACGACCTTCTCGGTTAGCAACTGATGCAGATGACATATTCCCACGAGTCCAAGAATCTTGATCGCGTAGCTGTAGAGTTCGACAAAGTGCCTCAGTAACTGCTGGCCAGTCACAGGCCTAATCAGAAGCTCTGCATCGCGATCTTCCAAATCCTCGTCTACCGTCTTCCAGTGGATGGCTTCGAGAATCTCGTCGCGAAGCATCTCGGGAAGATCGGGAGCAAGCTTCGCAGACTTGCGATCCCTCAGTCTCAATCGGTATTGAGGCGGGTTTTTGCTGGCCAAGCTCCAATTCGAAAAGAGCGACTGGAAACCCGCGTTTCGCAGAACTTTCCGGAAATGGCACTCTTCGATGTCAACAGTGAGTAGTGACAACCGCTTATCCCCAAGCGCGTATCTTTTCCATGCATTCATTGATTGTTGATCGAATTTGGCGGGAGTTTTGCCGTGCCTAATGGCAAAGCGGATGATGCTCCCACATCCTTTTCCGCGACCCCGCAGTACAGCTCGGACCGGCCGCCAAGCCTTGCGCAACTCATAAGCTTTCGAAGTCCAGCCGAAATCCTTGTGCGCTAGATCTAGCAACTTATGCATATCACAGCTGTACTGGACTGCGGACTCGCGATTGATACCGAGCCCTTCGATGTACTGAATCAGAGGTTTGTCTAACTCGACCAGTTCGTCGAGGTAAATGGCAGCGAGCGGCAGGTTGTTGAGCATTTCGGAAATCCGCCGGCACGTTCGGCGCAATGTCCCCAGCAGGGACTTTTCCTTGCGAGAGAGCTTGCCCATCGCCGCATATTTCTGTTCGATAGCCGAGAGTGCATCCGCAACAGTACGCGGCGTTTTGGCGCGCTTATGGTACGGTGCGATTCCGGGATTACTAGCACGATTCAAGGTGATTCCCTCCTGAAATTCTGGGGTTTGATTTTGCATGAAGAAGTGAAGAACTAAGCACTCGTCTGTACGGAGATTGACGAGATTCTCGTAATTCACACCGCCGAATGAGCAAGCCGACGAAGCCTGGCGGTAGCTGAAAGCAGATGCTGGGAAGGCGCAGATGGGCCAAAGTGAGATATGCGGGAAATCGATCTCGCAACTTTAGGAAGGGAATGGATTAGTTTCTGCAAGGCCGAAGCTACAAGTGCGACGGCCAGCAGGCTGCCGGTCCGAAGAGCGCTCACGCGATCCACACATCCAGGATTCAGCGAAACCTGAAGTCAGATCCGGCCGCTCATATTCTGTGAGCGAAGGATGGTGATGCAGAAGTTCGTACACTGCAGCAGACCTGCAATGAAGTCCGATCAGGTTCAACCTAGTTCGCCGGCCTTTCACCGTTTTCGTGCCGAGCCAAGCACCGGCCTCACGGCGGCGTGGTCGCATGACTCGGAGACAAGCGAAGTTATCGGCGGAAATGGCGGGCGTGCCCGGACTGGCGGTGCAATATGAGGATCGTTCCCAGCCCGAGTGACCCTAGGCGGCTTTGAAGTCGGTTTCGTCTGCGATCTGCGATCCCATGGATCGCATGGTTTCAAAAACGATCATTCCGACCGCATACAACGACTCAGAAGCGGCAAGCGCAATCGCGCTCAAGTCCGGATCGAGGGCTTCTTCGGACCATTTGTCGATCCACGAATAGACTGCACCGTATGCCTCGAGAGGGAATTCCTCGTTCCACTCGGCGCTGCTTTGGTCCTTTTCCGCTTGAACCGTTAATTCCTCGTCTGCGGTCACCTCGTCAAACTAAGCGGGCGACAAATTGGCTGGCCCGCCAATCGGAACCGGTTTCAACACATCGTCGTCCTCAGCTCCGCTCGGCTTGTCAGCGCAATAAGCTGGTTGTTTGGTTGACGGAACAATTACGGGCTGCTGAGCAGGCCAGCCGGCAATACCTTCTGTCGCGCCTTCCGTCGTATTCACGTCCTCTTCCAGACGCGCAGATTCATGGCAATGCTGATCCACCCGACTGGCTGCCATGCGACACATTTTGTTAATCATGACTTTGCTTCCTCTCATGAGTTTTGCTCTCCTTCTCCGTTCAGTTTGAGTTCTGGTTCGGAGAAGATATCCTCCTCCACGTAATTGCTTTCGACCGTTGACTATCGGCCCACAGGGCACCAACTCATAGATTCCCTGTGGCCACCCGATTCCTGACCAACTACGACTGGCGCATCACGCTTCGCTGCGCACAACCTCAGAGGCGGATAGGCATTTGCTCGACAGATTTCAAGTAGTGCTTTGTGAATCAGAACTTGCAGCAGTCTCCTCCGCAAGGAGGTGGGTCAGAGGCATCTCGATCAGGACCATTCGCTCCGTATTCAGAACATTGACCCCGTTTGTCCCCATGATTGTGATAAGAAGCGGAAGCCGGCCGGTTTGCATCAAGCGATCGAAGTTGGTGGGAAGGGCGGCACCCTCGGCGTCGGTCAGATTGAGAAAGACCTCCCTATATTGGGTACCCTCTTTCAATAACACTTGAAGAGTTTCCTGATTGACGCGTTCCCATTGGCGCTGGGACACACAGTCTGGTGTATGTTCCACGCGAATCCAATCGACGAGACAGAGGTTAACCGCAACTGCCTTCGACGGAGTTCCGAAGACAAGAAACTTGGCTTGCGCTGCGGCAGTTGCGGCGTTGTACCGGCCAACGAACTCCTGAATCCGACGTGCTTCCTGCTCGTTGGTCCAATAGAGTCGACCCATCTGATCGGCGCCTTCGATCCGAACTTGCCAATCCACCGGCAGGGACGCCGCATCGGAAAGATCCCGAGAGTCGCAGGTACGGAGCAATGACGGTTCGGAACACAACGCAGCAAGATCCGGAAAAACAGCACATGGCGTGGCATTGAGCGCGCGACAGAACCGGATCGCCATTTCTCTTGATGGCCTCGAGACATTTGCCTCGACCTTTTGCACGCATTGCTGACTCGTCCCGATCAATTTGGCGAGCGCAGCTTGAGTAAGTTCTTTCCGAGTGCGATAAGCCTTGACTTGGTTTGTCATTCTCTCCCTCCAGGACATCTCCGTCTCCGCCGAAGATCTGTGCCTACTCTGCGCGGCAGCCCAGACGCCACGCGGGCGGCGAGAGGTTTATTTCTCAAATGGCTCGGAGCGCGTAATGCTGCGTGATCTTCTCGTCTGAAGCCTTGGACGGGCGATCGTCTGGATCTCTTTCACTCGCTGACCATCCCCGCCACTGCTCTTGAACAATCGCCAATGCTGAAGCCAACTTCATACGCTCTAACTTGTCCGCTTGAAAACTCTCCTCATCCGAAAACGCGGAGAAGCGACGTCCATCCAGGTGACAAGCGACGATCATGTGCCAAAGTGCCTCCCGGGACGTCTCGGCTGTGACTTCTATTTCAAGTGCGGGCGTCCATATATCCCAGCCGATACCACTGACCAGAAAGAAATGGTCCGGAAAGGCCTTCAGCTGTTTCTTCCTCAGCTTTCCAACGAATAAAGGCGCGACCGGTTGAGTCATCGAGTTGCGCTCGCGTGAATCGGAGATGTTTTTGGGCATGTCATACCTTCCTTTCAGCGTTGGTGCAGTTGCAATCGCCGTGCGGCGACCGTTGTCAGAAATTGGGCCTCGGTCGTGGGCAGTGACTCCGACCCCACCGGAACAGGATGAATTGTCTGATTTAGCGCGATCCGGTCGGTATATGGGAATGAGTCGATCGCGGACATACGCTGCTTGACGAACTGCACCGGATGGACTCCGCTCTAACTGACGAAACCAGGAAGCGCCTATGCCGCAACCGGTGCATCGATGGATTTGCGCGCGTGCGCGACCAGGTAGTTCACCGTGCGGGCAATTCCGGCCTGCCCTTCGCCGTCAAGATCCGGCGATGCGTACTCGGCGACCACGTAGGGATTGAGGCTGGCAATGTCGGCATACTCGGCAATTTCGGGCGAAAAGCCAACTTGCTTTAAGTAAGAGTGTGCGTATGCGCCTGCAGTCCCTGCACTGCCTGGGTCGCGCCCCACGCGGGGCGCGTGGATTGAAACAATGCTCTGCCAACCCAGGCGCAGCGGGCCAACGTCGCGCCCCACGCGGGGCGCGTGGATTGAAACATCTTTCCCACCAATAAAGCGATCAGCGAAGACAAGTCGCGCCCCACGCGGGGCGCGTGGATTGAAACTTCCGTCTGCACCGGCGCAATCTCATACGGCTGCGTCGCGCCCCACGCGGGGCGCGTGGATTGAAACGTCGAACAATGCGAACGCGACGACCAGCAACCTGGTCGCGCCCCACGCGGGGCGCGTGGATTGAAACTATCAACAGACCGCCGATGCGATCAAGAATGCTACGTCGCGCCCCACGCGGGGCGCGTGGATTGAAACAACCCGATGACGCGGCGCCTGGCCGGCCCGGCATGTCGCGCCCCACGCGGGGCGCGTGGATTGAAACATTCGCGGTGTCCCTTTCCCTCTGCGAAGTTCTTGTCGCGCCCCACGCGGGGCGCGTGGATTGAAACACAACGATATTGATAAACGCTCTTAGATCACCGGTCGCGCCCCACGCGGGGCGCGTGGATTGAAACTACCGGAAGAAGCTGGTTTGAGCACACTGGCGCGTCGCGCCCCACGCGGGGCGCGTGGATTGAAACGCTGGCGGGGGTTGGCCAGCAGACGGCGTCGACGCGTCGCGCCCCACGCGGGGCGCGTGGATTGAAACAATCACACGCTGAATGTCGGAAGCCTGCCTGCGGTCGCGCCCCACGCGGGGCGCGTGGATTGAAACTTACTGCTCCACCTTTTTCCGCCTGGTCGAACATGTCGCGCCCCACGCGGGGCGCGTGGATTGAAACCTTGAGGATACGCAGGTATTCCGCGATCACAGGCGTCGCGCCCCACGCGGGGCGCGTGGATTGAAACTATGTGTGCGGCAGGCGCGAGTGCGTGGCCAAGGTCGCGCCCCACGCGGGGCGCGTGGATTGAAACTCTATACCGGGGCCGGGCGGAGGCATATCTTCGTGTCGCGCCCCACGCGGGGCGCGTGGATTGAAACGCCGAGCTGCTCTCTTACTGGGCAGAGGAACCGCCGTCGCGCCCCACGCGGGGCGCGTGGATTGAAACGACCACTGGATTACCAGCGGAAAAAACATGGCCGTCGCGCCCCACGCGGGGCGCGTGGATTGAAACCTGGTGCAGCGCGTGATAGATAAGGCCGAGGCCCCGTCGCGCCCCACGCGGGGCGCGTGGATTGAAACACATGGGTTACAGGAAACATCACTGCTAACATGGTCGCGCCCCACGCGGGGCGCGTGGATTGAAACATCTCTAAAGGAATCGACATTTACACACTCAATCGTCGCGCCCCACGCGGGGCGCGTGGATTGAAACATGGCCGGCTGGGGCGATTGGCTGGAAGTGGCGGGTCGCGCCCCACGCGGGGCGCGTGGATTGAAACACCTTGCTCATTCAAGATCGGAATGAGAGCTTGGTCGCGCCCCACGCGGGGCGCGTGGATTGAAACAT
>Ga0181529_10005387_pt1 | contig 13441 bp, 13 predicted proteins | sample PEATcosm2014_Bin_36_FD_119763 | JGI IMG/M metagenome (GOLD analysis project Ga0181529, IMG submission 119763) | Peatland microbial communities from MTU Mesocosm Facility, Houghton, MI, USA - PEATcosm2014_Bin10_30_metaG | ecosystem: Environmental > Terrestrial > Soil > Wetlands > Peat | place... | reverse complement strand
TTCCGTCGAGAGTCCAGCCCGAAGGGGACCCCGCATGCCTTTAAGGGGCGCCGGAAGTTCAGTACCACTTGAGTGCAACGCTTGCTGGCCAGCAAGTAAGGACTAGCAGCGGAGCCTGGCGCCGCAGTCCCAATTCCAGAATAAATGGTGCGTCAAGGGTTCTGAGAGCTAAACGATTGGATTGCTGGGCGAAATGGGTGGTGACTGAGGCTTATCGGCGAACACGAAATGCGGGCGGCCCTGCGCGTGACTCCGAATGGAGCCACGCGCGGCCAGGAACGGCTGAGGTTACTGCTTGTTTTCGCTTTCGATCCGCATGCCATAGAAGCTGCGGTAGACGAAGAACGCCGAAACCAGGAAGAAGACGGCCGAAAGGATGGTAGTCAGGATGTGGCCTTGCTTGTTGCCGACATCCACGGCCAGCGATACGGCCAGCAGGCCGAACAGGGTAGTGAATTTGATGATGGGGTTCAAGGCTACCGAGCTCGTATCCTTGAACGGATCGCCTACCGTGTCGCCAACTATGCAGGCGTCGTGCAGCGGCGTGCCCTTGGCGTGCAGCTCGGTTTCCACAACCTTCTTGGCGTTATCCCAGGCGCCGCCGGCGTCGGCCATGAAGATGGCCTGATAAAGGCCGAACAGGGCGATCGAGATCAGGTAGCCGACGAAGAAGAACGGCTCGATGAAGGCCCACGCCAGGGTAGCGAAGAACACCGTGAGGAAGATGTTCAGCATGCCCTTCTGCGCGTACTTCGTGCAGATCTCGACAACCTTTTTCGAATCCGCGACGGAGGCCTTTTCGGCGCTCTCCAAATTGATGTTGCGCTTGATGAACTCGACCGCGCGATAAGCGCCGGTGGTGACCGCCTGCGCGCTGGCGCCGGTGAACCAATAGATCATGGCGCCGCCGGCGATGATGCCGAGCAGGAATGGAGCGTGCATGAGGGACAGGTTCACGATGTACTGCGGCTGCAGGCCGTGGGTGAGCGCAACGATGGTGGCGAAAATCATGGTGGTGGCACCAACCACGGCGGTGCCGATCAGCACCGGCTTCGAAGTAGCCTTGAAAGTATTGCCAGCGCCGTCGTTCTCTTCCAGGTTCTCCTTGGCTTTCTCGAAATCGGGCGTGAAGCCGAAATTCTTCTGAAGATCCTCGGAGATGCCGGGGGTGGTCTCGATGGTGGAAAGTTCGTAGACCGATTGTGCGTTGTCGGTGACCGGGCCGTAGCTATCCACCGCGATGGTCACCGGCCCCATGCCGAGGAAGCCGAACGCCACCAAACCGAAAGCGAAGACTGCCGGAGCCATCATCAGCGTTTCGGGGAACGCGGTGCTGACCAGGTATCCGATGGACATCAACGCCAGCATTGCCATGCCCAGCCAATAGGCGCTGAAGTTGCCGGCCACGAAACCGGAAAGGATGTTCAGCGAAGCGCCGCCTTCGCGCGCGCTAGTGACGATTTCGCGCACGTGGCGCGAATTGGTGGAGGTGAAGACCTTGACCAGCTCGGGGATCAACGCGCCGGCCAGCGTACCGCAACTGATCACGGTCGCCAGTTCCCACCACAGGTTGGGACTGCCGGCCAGGCCGGGGATCATGAAGTAGCTGACGATGTAGGTGAGGACGATGGAGAGGATCGAGGTGAGCCAGACCAGGGTGGTGAGCGGCGTTTCGAAGTTGAACTTGGGCGCGTTGCCAAAACGGGCCTTGGCGATGGCACCGTTGATGAAGTAGCCGGCCGCCGAAGACAGCACCATCATCACGCGCATCGAGAAGATCCAGACCAGGAGCTGGACCTTGACCAGGTCGCTGTGGACGGCGAGGAGGATAAATGTGATCAGCGCCACGCCGGTGACGCCGTAGGTTTCGAAGCCGTCGGCCGAGGGCCCGACCGAATCGCCCGCGTTATCGCCCGTGCAATCGGCAATCACGCCGGGGTTGCGCACGTCGTCTTCCTTGATCTTGAAGACGATCTTCATCAGGTCGCTGCCGATGTCGGCGATCTTGGTGAAGATGCCGCCGGCAACGCGCAGGGCGGCGGCGCCGAGCGATTCGCCGATGGCGAAGCCGATGAAGCAGGGGCCGGCCAGGTCGCCCGGAATGAACAAAAGGATGAAGAGCATGATCATGAGCTCGACGGAAACCAGCAGCATGCCGATACTCATCCCGGCTTGCAGCGGAATGTTATAGCAGGGGAAGGCCTTGCCGGTGAGCGAGGCGAACGCAGTGCGCGAGTTGGCAAAGGTGTTGACGCGCATGCCGAACGCCGCCACGGCGAAGCTGCCGGAAATGCCGATCACGCTGAACAGCAGAATGATGACGACCTTGTAGGCCGCCAGCCCTTGCAGCAGGCCGAAGTAGAACACGATGATGACGGCGATGAAGAGCTCGAGCACCATCAGGAACTTGCCCTGCGTGGCCAGGTAGGTCTTGCAGGTTTCGTAGATCAGCTCGGAGACCTCGCGCATGCAGGCGTGAACCGGCATGTTGCGCAAGCGAACGAAGATGACGAGCCCGAAGACCAGGCCCAGCGCGCTGACCAGCAAACCACCGAGCAGCAGGTTGTGACCGTTGATGCCGCCCAGGAACGTGGCGACGCGCAGATCGGGAAGGTGAAGATTGGCCTCTCCGCCTCCTTGTTCCTGCGCCATCACCGGGACGGCACACGCCGCCAGGGCGGCCATGGCAAAAAAGATCCGCAACAGGGAACTGGACAGGGCCCGTGCGGCTCGAAGTGGCAGGACACTACGCGCGTCCGAAGTGCTGACCATCTGGTAAATCCTCCTCGGGGATTACGGAAGAATCCGTGTGTGCAATGAACACTCAGTATAAGAGATGTACGCGTCGGATTTCAAATGGCCAGATCGGCGCGGGATCGGGCGAACTGAGGCGGCGCAGCGGGCGAATCGCGGCCGGACAGCTATACACGGACGGATCGCGCAACAGACGATCGGCGCCCGCTTACCGCCCGCCCGGACGAGTTGCTACAATTCAGCGATTGGCTATGAAGATACGCACTTTCCCGGTTTTTCTGGCTTTTCTCGCGATGGGCTTCGGCGACGCCGTCGGCCCATTCGTCAGCCTGGCGAAAGATCAGTTTCACTTGAGCTACGCGGTGGCCTCGCTGATTCCCTTCGTCGGATTCAGCATGTTCGGCCTGCTCTCGGTGCCGATGGGCGTCTTTCAGGACCGGCGCGGCAAGAAAACCGTGTTGGTGCTCGGACTCGCCATCGCCCTGGTCGGGATGCTCAACGCCAGCTTCGGCCTCACTACCTTCGTGCGCTTCCTGCTGACCGTGCTGTTGCTGGATGCCGGTGCGGCCATCCTGCAGGTGGCCGGCAACCCGATCATGCGCGACGTCTCCGCACCCGGCAAGTACGCGCGCAATCTTTCGCTCGGGCAGTTCGTCAAGGCCATCGGATCGCTTTCCGGGCCTCTCATTCCCTTGGTCGCGAAACGCTACTTCCACGCCAGTTGGCAAGTCATGTTCCCCATTTACGCCGTCGCGCTGGCGATTACCGTGCTCGCGGTGAGCACGCTGCACGTGAAAGAGGATACCGGCGAGCGCAAGGCCACCACCTTCTCTTCCTGTCTGGCGTTGCTCAACAACCGCTACGTGCTGGCCATGGTGGGTGCCATCTTCTTCTATGTCGGCGCGGAAGTGTGCATGAGCGCCAACATTCCCGCGTTCCTCAAGGAGCAGTTCAACATCGATATCGCGAGCCTGGGTCTGCTTGGCACCGGCCTGTTCTTCACCGCCCTCACCCTCGGGCGTTTCTCGGGCGTCGTGATTCTGAACTGGATGGCGCCGCGCAAGTTTCTGGCCCTCACCTGCGCGGTTTCCATCGTCGGACTGCTCGGGTTGTTCGTGCCGGTCGCCGCCATCGCCGCCGCGGCCTGTTTCGTCACCGGCCTGGGATTCGCCAACATTTTCCCGCTGGTTTTTTCGACCGCGGTCGATGCCATGCCGCAACACGCTAACCCGCTTTCCGGCCTGATGGTCACCGCCATCGTCGGCGGCGCGATTCTGCCTCCGCTGATGGGCCTGGTCGCCGATCACAGCTCGGTGATGATCGGCTTCGTCGTCCCTTTGGCCGCGATCGTCTACATCACTGCGGTCGGCGTGCTGGCAAAACCCAGGGCCGCGTAGAAAAGGAGCAACCCATGAAAGAAGTCGTCACGTTCTTAAACTTCGACGGCAACTGCCGCGAAGCGATGGAGTTCTACAAGAGATGTTTCGATGCCGAACTGTTCCTGCTGCCCTACTCGGAAGCGCCGGGCGATTTGCCTTGGGTAACCGAGGAAACGAAGGACAGGATCATGCATTCGACGCTTACCAAGGGATCGCTTACGATTCTGATGGCGGCGGACACGATATCCGGCAGACCCTTCCAGCAAGGCGACAATTTCTCGGTGACGATAAGTTGTGAAAGTCTTCAGGAAATTGACGCACAGTTTGCCGCACTCGGCGAAAGCGGCAAGATCACGATGCCCTTGCAGCAGACGTTCTGGAGCCCTCGCTTCGGGATGCTCACGGATCGGTTCGGCATCAAATGGATGCTCAACCTCGTGCAGCCCCCGCAAGGATAGGCGGCAGCTAGCCGGCAAGTCCTTGCAAGCCGTTGCCGCCGTGCCGGTCGCGCCTCTGGGCTATAGTGAACTTGAGATCGCCCATGGGCCGCATCCGCATCCTGCCCGACCAGGTCGCCAACAAGATTGCCGCCGGTGAGGTCGTCGAACGCCCCGCTTCGGTCGTCAAAGAGCTGCTCGAGAATTCGCTCGATGCCGGCGCCACGGAACTGCGCATCGAGGTCGAATCCGGCGGGCGCCGTCTGATCCGCATCGCCGACGACGGTTGCGGCATGCTGCGCGACGACGCTCTGCTGGCCTTCGAGCGCCACGCCACCAGCAAGTTGCGTGACGTCAAGGACCTGCTCTCGATCTCCACGCTCGGCTTCCGCGGCGAGGCCCTGCCCTCGATCGCCTCCGTCTCGCGGTTGCTGCTGGAAACCCGCTCCGCCGAAGAGACCACCGGCACGCGCATCGAAATCGCCGGCGGCAAGATGCTGCGCTGCGAGGAAGCGGCGCTGGGCGGTGGCACGGCCATCACGGTGCGCGACCTCTTCTACAACGTTCCCGCGCGAAAGAAATTTCTGCGCACGGAGCAGACCGAACTCGCCCATATCGCCAGCCTGGTGACCCACTACAGTCTGGCCCACCCAGAGAAGACCTTTCAGTTGATCAGCGGCGGGAGCGAGCTGCTGTACGTCACCCCCGTCGCCACCCTCGCCGAGCGCGTCTACCAGGTCTTCGGCGGCCGCACGCTGGAGGACCTGGTCGAGATCGGCGAGCGCGAGATAGATCTGTTCGTGGCCCAGCCAAGCGCGCCGCCCACGCAGGCCGTCGCCGAATACCGCGCCGAACCGGACGAGCCGCCTACGCGCCGCTTCCGCCTCACCGGTTTCTTTTCGCGCCCGCAGGTGCAGAAGGCCAATCGCAATTCGGTCTTCATCTTCGTCAACGGCAGGCTCATTCGCGATCGCCTGTTGCTGCACGCGCTTTCCTCCGCGTATCACAACCTGATGCCGCCGGCCGCCTACCCGTTCGCGCTGCTGTTTCTCGAGTGCGATGCCGAGGAGGTGGACGTGAATGTGCATCCTTCGAAAACCGAAGTCCGCTTCCGGCACGGCTCGTTCGTGCATGACTTCGTGCGCGACACGATTCGCGACCGGCTGATGGAAAGCCGCCCCGCGCCGTCGTTCCAGCCGGCCGCGCGCCCCGCCGCCGAACATGGCGCCACCGGACAGGCCGCCGCACGATTGCCGTATTCCGAGTTCAGTCAGATGATCGAAAACCAGGCGCCCGAGGCAGCCAGCCTGGTGGAAGCCGAGCCTGTTCCGCCGGGGCATGTTCCAGCCGGGCTGGGCGAAACCGCGCCGATCGAAGCGCCGGCCGCGCCGGGCGGGCCGCCGCTACCCGAGTTCGCCCTGCGACCCACCGCCGGCCCCTCGCCGCGCCTGGATTTCAGCGCACCGCCGCTCGAAGTGGCGCCGGGGCCGCGGCCTTCCGGAAAACTGTCGCGCCGCCTCGACGCCCACGGCGAATTTCCGCCCGACGCCGTGCCGCCGCCTGAAATGTCGCTCTCGGTGCTTTCCGATTTGCGGCCGCTCGGCCAGATCCACGAGAGCTTCATCGTCGCCGCCGGCCGCGATGGCTTGTGGATCATCGATCAACACGTGGCGCACGAGCGCATCCTGTTCGAGCAGGTGCTCAAGCAGCGCGCCGCCGGAATGGTGGAAACGCAGCGCCTGCTGATGCCGATGATTCTCACGCTCACCGCCGAACAGCAGATCGATTACGCCCGCATCGCCGATGAGTTACGAGCTTCCGGCTTCGAAACCGAGCCCTTCGGCAACCGCACCATCGCCGTCAAGAGCGCGCCGGCTGCCATTGGCGCCGCCGACCTGGAGCAAATCCTGTTCGAGATTTTGGAAATCGCGGAGGGCGAGTTGCGCCAGCGCTCGCTCGACGATTTGCGCCGCGAAATCTCCGCCGGCATCGCCTGCCGCGCCGCCATCAAGATCAACACCCGCCTCGACGCCGCCAAGATGGAATGGCTGCTCCGCGCGCTCTCCGAGACGGATTGCCCCATGAGCTGCCCCCACGGCCGGCCGATTGCCATGCACTACTCCACCCGCGAAATACTGAAAGCTTTTCACCGGATGTAGGGGCCGGGTGTGCCCGGCCCGTCTTGTCAGGCCGCGCCATAATCACTTCGCCTCGCCGCCGTGGTATTCGAAGACCTGCTCGACTGGCGCTCCGAAGACGCGTGCGATGCGGAAGGCCAGCAGCAGCGAGGGGAAATACTTGCCCGCTTCCAGCGCCATGATGGTGTGACGCGTCACGCCCGCCTGTTCTGCCAGGTTCTCCTGGGTCATTTCTCCGTGCTCGAAACGGAGCCGGCGGATATGGTTGGTGATTTCCGGCTCCGGGCTAGGCATGGTAGCCACCACGGTAGAGCACGATGGTGGTCAGGGCTTCCACGGCAAGGAGCAGAGTCACCGCCCACCAGAGAGTTTCCATGAACTCCCAAACCGGCACGGTCAGGGTGGCGTCCCATCCCTTGATGAAATAGATCGCCATAATGAGGCCAACGAACGCGAGCCAGAGCGCGCCGAAACCCGCCTGTTTCGCCTTGCTGGCAATCTGGTGTTCCCGCTCATCGAACCTCCTGCCTGTGAAATAGCGCCGGCTGGAAGCCGGGAGCGCGGTCAGCGCTAACAGCGCAAAGACTGAAGGGGTGGCCGGGCCGTGCCCAAGAAATGCGACGAAGGCGCCATACGCGGCGACAATCAGCGCTACCACTCCGAGCGTCCACCAGCCCCACTTTTCCGAATCTGACATCTAAAATCTCCTTTTTGTAAATTATAAAGCACCTTAAGTAATGTATACATCACATTATGTGATATGTAAAGTACTTTTGGTGGATCGAAGGTGACGCACTCCGGTTCAGAGGAGCCGCCGTGGTGGCCGACGGACATACCTGCGAGCGGGGAGCGGCGGGTCGAGTCCTTCTCGGACCGGAAGCGAGCTTATGCTCCCCTCGCCGGGAATGCAGGCTGAGAGCGGGAATTGCATCCATCGTCAAGCGCAGGCTGCCGGTTCCAGGCTGCGAACTTTGGCCGACAGGGTGGTGCGTTTGAGCCGCAGCATGTCGGCGGCGGCTTTCTTGTTGCCGCCGGTCTTGCGCAGGGCCTGCTCCAGTATGCTGCGCTCAATCAGGGCGACCGTCCGCTCATAGTCGAGGCCGTCGTCCGGCACCGGTACCAGCGGTGTGTCGCCGGGCCGGGCGGAAACCGGCGGCCGGTCCTGGAAGTGGAGCGGAAAGTCGCCGGGAACCAGCACGTCGCGGTCACCGCTGAGCGCCACAGCCATTTCGATAGCGTTTTCCAGTTGGCGGACATTGCCCGGCCAACTCTGGGCGCAGAGCCACTCGGCAGCCTCTGGCGCGATCGTTTTAAGGGGAATCTCTTCCTGGCGGCAGATCTTCTCGACAAAGTGCAGCGCCAGCGCCGGCACGTCGCCGGGCCGCTGGCGGAGTGGCGGCATCCGGATCGGCACCACATTGAGGCGGTAGAACAGGTCCTCGCGGAACCTGCCTTGTTCGATGCGCCGCACCAGATCGCCATTGCTGGCGGCGATCACGCGCGCGTCGCAGTGAACCGTTTCCGAGCTTCCCAGCCGCTGGAACTCCCGCTCTTGCAGCACGCGCAGTAATTTGGCCTGCAGCTCCAGGGGCAGTTCGCCGATTTCGTCGAGAAACAAGGTCCCATTCTGCGCCTGCTCGAACCGGCCCAGGCGGCCCTGCACGGCCCCGGTGAACGCGCCACGCACATGGCCGAACAACTCGGCCTCCAGCAGGTTTTCCGGCAAAGCGCTGCAATTCACCGCTACCCAAGGCGCCTGGCGGCGAGGCCCAGCCAGGTGCAAGGCGCGCGCGGCCAACTCCTTGCCTGTGCCGGTTTCGCCGGTAATCAGCACGGTGGCGCGGCGCCCGCCAACCAGGCGGATCAGGTTGCCCACCTGGCGCATCTCGCGGCTGTCCCCCACCAGCAGCCGCTCCCATTCTTCCGAACCAGTGCGCGACGCGAGTTGCGCCAGACTGCAGGTGCGGTGCTGATGGAGAGCCTGTTCGATCTGTTGGCGCTCCTCTCCTGGCGGCGCCAGAAACCGGTGGATGCCGAGACGCGCCAGCCGCACGGCATCATTGAGCGTGGCCGAGGGATCCCGCACTAACACAGGAACCCCGCGTGCCAGACGGCAGACCTGCTCTGCCAGACCGTCCGGAGTCCAGTCGGGTATTGGAAAATCCAACACAATCACCGCGTAATCCTGCCGGGGGAGGCGCTCGATCCCGGCCGCCGCGTCGAAACACTCAACCGTCCAAGTCGCGGCCGGGCAGTAAGGCTCTGACGGCGGTCTATCCTGATTGCCGCGAATCCACAAGATCTTCGTCGTGGTCATAGCCGGTTACTTCAGGCAATCGGCGGAATCCGCCGAGACTTTAGAATTCATCCAAGCTAACTGCTCGTTCTGGCTAAAGCCGGTGCGGGAAGCCGCCGATATGACACGCAGCAGAGGTAGGGCTAACTGCCATGAAGGTTGTCGATCGAAACTTGAACAGCGGATCGCCGGTCGAATCCGGGCGCACGCAGGAGGCTCAACGTGCCGCCGCAACCGCCAGTGGCGCCACCGCGGCGCAGGCAGGCAGCGGAGACCAGGTGGAGTTCTCCCATACGTTGGGCAGCCTGGCGCGGGCCATGTCCACGTTCAACGCAAATCGTGCCAGCAAAGTGCATGCGCTGGCCGCACAGTACCAAAGCGGCACTTACCGGGCGAATTCGGTGGCCACCAGCCGGGCAATGGTCGCCCACGCTCTGAGCGCAGGAGATGAATAATCATGCAGTTGGACGCGGCTAGGGGGCTTGCGGCAGTGCGCGCCGAGGTGGAAGGCGCGTGCCGGCTGCTGGTTCTGGCATCGCCGGACGCGTTGACGCGCTGCGAGGGGGCTCTCGAGCGGGCAGCCGAGGTGCTGCGGCAGGGCCGAGCCGGTTGGGATTGGAAATCGGCGGGTGAAGCCGCCAGGATCGAGGCCTTGCGGCTCCAAGCTGGAATTCGCCGCGCCGGGCGACTGTTGGGCAGCGCATCCGGCTATCACGCGGGCTGGCTGCAAATCCTTTCCGCCATGGCGGGCGGGTATTCTGCGCGGGGCGAAGCCGCGCCAATGCCGGACATGTGGCGGATCTCGCTCGAAGGATGAACCGGGATGCCCAGCCTCATATCCTCTCTGTATGTTCAGGCGGGCGCTATCAACGCGTTCGAGCAGGCGATGGCGGTCACATCGGCCAACGTTTCCAATGCCTCCACGCCCGGTTACGCCAGCCAGACGCAGGCTCTAGCGGCCATGCGCGAGGACATCAGCCAGGGCGCCATGGGGGGCGTGGCAGCCGGACCGGTGATCAGTTCGCGGAACCAGTACGCGGAGCAAGCGGTGCGCAATCAGCAAACCGCCTTGGGTGAGTCCACGCAGAGTGTCGACAGCCTGACCAGCCTGCAGTCGCTGTTCGACGTCACGGGCACGAGCGGCATTTCCGCGGCGTTGAGCAGCCTGTACCAGAGCTTCTCGGCGTGGGGACAAACGCCCTCCGACGGCACGGCTCAACAAGCGGTGTTGACAGCAGCCGGCAATCTGGCGAGCGCCTTCCAGACGACGGCATCCGGACTGACCAGTGCCGCCACTACGGCGAATCAGCAGTTGCAACAGACCGTCACCCAGGTGAACACGCTGGTGGGGCAGTTACAGCAGCTCAACACGCTGGCCATGGGGAGCAATGGAAACGACTCGGGCCTGGATGCCCAGATGACCGCAGCCATCGAGAACCTGTCACAGTACATCCCCGTCAGCGCCACCGAGCAGCCCGACGGAACGTACACGGTTATGCTCGGCGGGCAGACCCCACTGCTGGTCGGCGGCCAGCAGTATTCCGTGAGCTTCGACCTGTATCAGCCGGATGACTCGACGATTCAGAACGCACCACCGCTGGCGCAAATCAAAGCCGCGGACGGCACTGACATCACCAGCGACGTCACGGGCGGCCAATTGGGCGCATTGCTCAACTTCCGCAACACGGTTTTGCCCTCGTATATAGGCGATGGCAACCAGGCGGGCAGCCTCAATACGATGGCGCAGCAGTTCGCGGACACGGTGAACGGGATCCTCACTGCGGGCAACATTTCCGATGCTTCCGCGGATGGCGCCACGCCGGCGGTGCCGGGTGTACCGCTTTTTACCTACGACACCACCAAGGCCACTAACGCGGCGGGCAGCCTCTCGGTCAGTTCCACCATCACGCCCAGTCAACTGGCGGCCATCGCTCCCGGCCCACCCGAGGTCTCCAACGGCATTCCACTGGCGCTCGCCCAGCTCGAGAATCCGCAGTCCACAGCCGATCAGATCGGTGGGCAGAGCTACACGGCGGCTTTCGGCAATATGGCGACCGAAGCTGGGAACCTCTTGAACCAGGCGACGGAAGACCAGCAGGTGGCGCAATCGGCGCTCACGCAGGCGCAGAACCTGCGCCAGCAGCAATCCGGTGTGAATCTGGACCAGCAGGCCGCGACCCTCGTCGAATACCAGCGATCTTTCGAGGCCAACGCCGAAATGCTTACCGTCCTAAACCAGTTGATGCAAGACACCATCAACATTCTCGAGCCGGGGACGTCGTAGCCGGGAGGCACCATGACCATCAGCAACCTCAGTCCGGCCGCGCAAGGATTTCTCGCCGGCGTGAACACCGTCGAGCAACAGATCACCACGGCCACCCAGCAGGTTACGTCGGGGCTGAAGGTCAGCACACCCGCGGACGACCCCGCCCAGATCGACGACCTGCTCCAATTGCGCGCCGACCGGCAGCTCAATACACAGATCGGGAGCAACCTGACGATGGCCAGTTCCGTGGCGTCGGCGGCAGACAGCGCCATCGGCGGGGCCACCCAGGTGATCGACACCGCCATCCAGATCGCCACCCAGGCGGCCAATTCCCTCACCGGGGAAGACACCGACAGCAGCCTTGCCCTGCAGGTGCAGGGGCTGCTGTCGCAAATGGTGAACTACAGCCAGACTCAAGTGCAGGGTCAGTATATTTTTAGCGGCGACCAGCCGGGGAGCCCCTACTATCAGTTGGATCTCGCCGCGCCGCGAGGCGTCGATCAGCTCCTGACCACCGCCGCAACCCAGCAGATTCAGGATCCGGCCGGTGGCTCGTTTGCGGCATCGCAAACCGCGCAGACCATTTTCGGCGATCAGAATTCCGATGGCACGCCCGCAGCAGATAATGTTTTCGCCGCCCTGAACAATCTCCGCAACGCCTTGCTGAGCAATAGCACAGCCGGCGTGCAGAGCGCATTGGGCAACCTGCAACAGGCGTCCACCCATCTCAACGACATGCAGTCCTTCTACGGGGTGGTAGAGGGCCGCATCCAAAGCGCCACCACCTACTCGAGTACACGCGACACCGAGTTACAAACCCAAATCGGCAGCATCCAGGACGCCGATGTGACCAGCGACGCCATGCTGCTTTCGCAAGCCAATACGCAACTGCAAGCCGCTTTCTCGGCCGAGGCCGAGACGCCCAAGTCCACCTTGTTCAATTACCTGAGCTGAGCGGGCACGTGCGCCCGGCGCCCGTGGCCTCACATCGCCAACTGGCCGTGGTACAGCAGGTCCTTGACCCGGAATTCCAACTCCCGCTCGGGAAAATTCAGCCCGGCCAGGTACAGCCGGAAGGCGACGGTTTTGTCGGCCGGTTTCACCGCGCGGGGGAAGACCAGCCGCAGTACCGGGTCCGATGGCGTCGGCGGAAAGTGGCCGATGATCGCATACGTCTTCCGCCCCACGATCATCTGGCACTCCTGCTCCATGCGCCGGTCCTCCTCGGCGCGTCCCAGATCCTTGAGGGTCGGGTAGGCAATCGCCAGCACGAAGGCGTTTTCGCGGTTCTCGGCGATGTAGGCGGCATAATCCGGATCGGGTTCTTTTTCGGTGTGGCGGGTGCGCAGGCGCGCTTCCGCCTCGGCTTCCTCCACCGGTTCAGCCGTGGCCAGCCAGACCAGAAGGTTGGGCGCCGGCCCCAACGTTTGCACCCACGGACTGGAATGGCGCATGGCATCGATCTCGGCTTCCGACCACTTCTCGGGCGGTTTGGCCTCCCAGAAAGGCTGCGCCAGCAGGAACAACAGAACCGGCAAACTGCGCATAATACATAAATATGGCAGCAATTCGCCGCGGCGGCGCGGGCGATTTGGCCGCGATCGCGGAAATCCAGGCCGCCAGCCCCGAGGCCGCGCAATGGAAGCCCGCCGATTACCTGGAGTACCATCTGCTGGTGGCTACGGCCGGCACTGGTGTGGTGGGTTTTGTCGCGGCACGGCCGGTTGGCGAAGGGGAGTTTGAGATCCTTAACCTCGCCGTTTCCCCTGAGTTCCGGCGCCAGGGAATCGCGCGCCAGCTCCTAGGGGTCCTGTCCCATGACTATCACGGTACTTTTTTCCTGGAAGTCCGGGAATCCAATCTGGCCGCCCAAATGTGCTATAAGTCACTTGGGTTTCAATTGGTTACGCGTCGTCCAGGCTACTACGAAAGCCCCCCCGAGGCGGCTATTGTCATGAAGTTTCATTCATGTTAAGGTTGCGAGTAGAGACGGTGATGCCGTCCTTTTCTACATCACGCAAGAGATTACCCACCGAGCCTTTCCGTACCCATGACTCGGCGCGGCAACCTCACTGGGAGGAATTGCCCCTTATGGAACGGAACGCACTGGAGCAGTTGAAAGCGCATCTGATGGACACGCACGACGAGTTTCGCAGGCTCGCCAGCCAGCA
>Ga0181529_10005383_pt1 | contig 13444 bp, 13 predicted proteins | sample PEATcosm2014_Bin_36_FD_119763 | JGI IMG/M metagenome (GOLD analysis project Ga0181529, IMG submission 119763) | Peatland microbial communities from MTU Mesocosm Facility, Houghton, MI, USA - PEATcosm2014_Bin10_30_metaG | ecosystem: Environmental > Terrestrial > Soil > Wetlands > Peat | place... | reverse complement strand
CAGCTCGTCCTCGGGCTGCGGGGTGTCGCCCCACCGATCGTTCATCCGCAGATCAGCTCGCTCTTTACCACACAAGAGGTATCCCGGGGGCCGGGGATTCCCGGTACAGACCCGCCCGTGGAACAAGCGTCACGGGCAGAGGGAATGAACAGGGCAGAAGCATGATCCATAAACTCACGCGCTGCACCAATGGTACAGCGTTTCATTACAAAAGAGCGGGAAAACGCTAACCGTTTAGCCACTTTGTCATCGTCGTCGTTGCTGACACTGGCGGTCATGTTCAACACTAATCCAACACAACAGATTGGATTATTCTATCTTCCACTATACGTGCCGGCCTTTAAAAGAATTTTGCACGTGACCCTTTTTTGGGATGATTACGGGTCATAAACAAAGGATTATGCGGGTACCGGGCTTCCTCCCGCGCACAAGCCTTTTTTTGTGAAAGAACACCCCTTGCCGCAGGTACCGGGTGTGCGTGGATCCGGGGAAAACTCCTCCCTGAACTGCGAGGGATGACGGAGCCGGAACAGGAGTTTTTGTAGTACGGAGATCCTGCAGATTTTACCACAATCCTAAAGTTGATATTGCATTATCACTATCAGTAATTGCATATGCACATACCGAGTCCTGAAGAGCTCCGTTCCCGCCGCGAAACACTGGGGCTCAGGCAGACCGAGATTGCAAAAAGGGCAGGGATCAGCCAGTCCATGGTGGCGCGGATCGAGGCAGGCAGCGTCGACCCCCGGGTCAGCACCTTAAACAAGATCATCGTGGTGCTCAATAATGCCGAACCAAAGAAAATGACGGCCGGCCAGATCATGCACACCCCTGTGCTCTCGGTCCAGCCTCAGGCAAGCATCTCGCAGGCCGTGGAGATCTTCGAAAAGAACAATATCTCCCAGCTGCCGGTGATAGAAAGGGGTGCGCCGGTCGGGTGTATCTCCGAATCGGCGATCGTAAAAGCGATCGAGCAGCAGCGCCTCCACCACACGCAGATCTTCATGGTAAAAGACTTCATGGAGCCCGGTTTTCCCACGGTCCCCCCGGATATGGATGTCGAGACGGTAGTAAACATCCTCCAGCAGAACCACGCGGTGCTGGTGACCGAAGGGCGGGTTGTCAGGGGTGTGATCACCAAGCACGACCTGATCACCCTCATTGTCTGATCGGGCAGGACCGATCCCACAAGGTATGTGCGGTACAAAAAAGCCCCTTTTTTAAAGCATTCCTGCGCATTTTACGGGAATATTCTGCCACATTTTTAGGAACATTTATAAACCATCATACAAAAAGGGATTCTTGTTGTGGCTGGTGCCACACGAGAGGTCTTGTTACATGGCAGAAAAAGCAGAATCCAAAGAGATCAGCAGTGCAACGATTATCGGGATCGGTGTGGTCATATTCGTGGTTATCGTCGGTATCTGGTACCTGGTCCTTAAGTAATACCGGCACTTAAAAAATATTTCTCTGTTTTAGAGTTTTGAAACAAGATCCCGGAGCACGGCTGCCGGGTCTGCGGCCTTTACCACGCTTGAGGCAAGGAGCACCCCGTCCGTCCCGAGATCGACTGCAATCTTCACGCATTCGCCGCACTGGATACCGGCTCCCGTGAGGACTTTTACCTTCGGGTTTACCGCGTGCACCGCCGCGACCGACCTCTTTATGATCTCGGGGTTTGCCTTTGAGACCGAGACGCCGCTCCCGATTAACTCCGGCGGTTCTATGGCCACGTACTCCGGGCCAAGCGCCGCGGCACCGGCACTGGCGATCTCGTTATTGGAACAGACAACCGCCGTGAGCTTATGGGACTGGAGCGCCCGAACCGACGATTCTATCTCTGCAAGGGTCAGGCGACGCTCTGAATGGTTGACAAGCGACCCGGCAGCTCCTGCCAGTTTAAGTGCATCGGCCGTGATATGGCCGGTGTGGGCGCCGGGCTCGTACCCGTCCACGTGCTGGGAGTAAACGGGAATCGCAAAGTGGTGGCAGAGCGGGTGGAGGTCGATGTACCCGGGTGCGAGACCGATAGTCACGCCGCTCTCGCGTGCGACGAGCTGGGCAGCGGTGGCAATCTGGTGGGCGCGGTTGCCCGTGCCCTCCTTGTAGGTTTTGAGGTTTACCAGGATCAGGGGTGACGGCATCTTCTATCATTCCTCGCTCTTTGAGGTGTTGCACGCCGGTTCCATTCAACCTTTCGCTCCCCTGCCCGTGATTTCGCGGATTTGTATTATTCCTCCTTTAACCCCCGGGTATAGTGACCGGCAGTAATGCCCCCGAGTGTGATCGCTTTTACCCGTTCCCGCAAGGAGGCAGCATCACGGGTCGCGGCACCGGGTTTTTGTGTGGCAGACGCGATGGCCTCACGGTAGACCCGCACCATCTCCCTCGCATAGTCTGACGTCTTTCCGCGTGCGTCAATCGTGACTGCATCGACGCCGGCCAGAGCCAGTTCCGGCACTGCATCGATAAGGCAGGTCTCTACGGCGTTGAAGATATGACTCCGGCAGGCGCCGTCAACCCGAACCGGGAAGAGATGCCCGGTCTCATCCCGGACCCCGAACCAGCGGGTATTCCTGCAGGGACCTAACGTGCGCCGGCACTTGTTGATGACGGCACGCAGGCAGTCCTCGGTTACCATCGTCTCAAGGTTTCCCTGCGCGAACACGGCGAGATCCGGCCCGTTCCCCTGGCGATGTACCTCACGGACAAGTCCGGCGATCTCGCTTCCGGATAATTCCGGGGAGACCTGGAGCATCGTAAAATGCTGCCGGGTAAAGACCCTTACTGTTTCCGCGTTGAAGACGTTCAACCCCCACGACCCGGCAAGGGCAATACCCGGTGCAGCGTCTGCGACAGCAAGGGCGGTTCCCGGGTTTTCCACCATGCACACACGGAGGCCCGCTGCATGTAGCCGGGGCAGGAGCGACCGGATCGCATCAGTTTCGCCCTGCCGGGTGATCCGGGGCAGTTTCCAGATGAGCCGTGCGTCGTGCGCCCGGCAGGTGTCAAGTGCGATGCGGACAGCTGCCTCGATACGGGCGTTTTTGGATTCTGCATCGACTCCTGACGGGTACGGGAACCCGGCAGGTTCAAAGCAGATCGTTTTTGCCCCGGCGCGGGTGCCGGCTTCCACGGCATCCATGCTGTCCGCGTACAGGATGATGCCCATGGGCCTTCTTTGGGATTCCGGGGTTTTTTGGGGCGGGGAAGAGGCAGGAGCCGTATATTCTGTGCTGAACTTTGCGAGACGCTTTTTTGCCGCCTCGACCTCTTCCGGAACGGGCCGGTACGATGAGATCAGGATCTCCCCGGCCCGGATGAAAAATTCCCTCCGTACCCGGTTAATCTCACTCACCGGGGTAAACAGGGTGCCGTCATAGGAGAGTTCGAAGTTCGCAATACCAAACGGCGTTCCCCCGGTCTTTGTGAGTTGTACGGCAAGCGTATCCTCCAAAAGCGGGCGGGACCGGGCCGGTACTAGGTGGAGGTCCGAGGTATTTTCAAGAGCGACCGGTTCTTTTCCCGGGAGGCGGATCGTGCCCGCAAGGGTCAGGTGTCCGTCTGCGGCCACCGACGCGACCATGTCGACCGGTACCGGGTGGCGCAGGTCCGATGTTACCTGTGTCCCGATCTGCCGGGCTCGGGCCGCGAGTGCCTGTGACGAGGTGAGAAAGACCTGCGAGCCTTCGAGTGCCGGGCGGGAAACGGCAAGCACAATCATCCCGTCTTTTTGTATATCCGGCTCGCTGTTGAGGGCATAACCCCATGCTGCTGCCGGATGGTTCTGGAGGGTAAAGAGGAGCCCGTCCCCGGGGTGCAGGGAGACGGGATGGTCCGGGGTGATGGTGACGGTCCTTGTGATCCGATCATACCGGGTGACGGTCCCGATGCGCAGGCCCCGGTTGTCCGGCCGGTCCCTGCCCATGAGTTTCTCGTTCCTCTCTCCGAAAAGGTGGCCCCGGGTGAATTCCCGGTTGAACGCGAGCATCAGGTCGCTTTCAGCGGCTTTGTCCGGGACAAACCGGCCAGCTGCCGCCGCATCAAGTGCACGCCGGTACGTGGAAACGACGATGGCCACGTACTCCGGGGACTTCATCCGGCCCTCGATCTTCAACGATGCGACCGGGGCATTTGCGAGCCGGGGAATCTCGCGGTACGTACAGAGATCCTTTGGCGAGAGGAGGTATTGCTCCTGTAACGGCACCTCGCTTGCGCCGGTCGGCCTGCCGTATTTGTCGACATCGGCCGTGACAAGCGAATATTTCATCCGGCACGGCTGGGCGCACATGCCCCGGTTCCCGCTCCGGCCTCCGATCACGGACGAGAGCAGGCACTGGCCCGAGTAACTGTAGCAAAGGGCCCCGTGGAGAAAAACCTCGAGACCGACACCGGTATCCGCGGTTGCCCGTGCAATCGCTTCTACGTCAGCAAGGGAGAGTTCCCGGGCAAGCACCACCCGGGAGAAACCCTGCTCATGCGCCCACCGCACGCCTTCCGCGTTGTGGATCGTGAGCTGGGTCGAGGCGTGGAGGACAAGGCCGGGCACGATCTCCCGGGCGAGCGCCGCAACCCCGGGGTCCTGCACGAGCACGGCATCGACCCCGGTCGCGTACAGCCTGACGAGGTACTCCGCGACACGGGCGAGCTCCCGGTCATGGACGAGAGTGTTTACCGTGACGTAGACCCGCACGCCCCGGGCATGGGCGTACCCGACTGCTTCTGCGATCTCTTCATCGGAGAAGTTACGGGCGAATTTCCGTGCGCCAAACTGCTTCCCGCTCAGATAGACTGCATCGGCCCCGGCAGCGACCGCGGCAAAGAATGCATACATCGATCCGGCCGGTGCGAGCAGTTCGGGGATTTTTTGTGAGGGGTGCAGGGTGTGTTCTGGCATAAAGAACTCCGTTTTTTTAGGGAATGAAATACCGGATCAGGCCGAGGGTGGCAAGCGTGGTGGCCACGGCGGCGACGCAGTAGCCGGCCATGGTGACGGCAAACGCCCGTTCCCGCTGCCACCCGGACAAACGGGAGGCCGGCGCACAGAGATAGACCCCGATCAGGATCTCGCAGGGGAAAAGGCCGAGGATGCCGTACCGGTCGAACATCTTCGAGCGTTCCGCGAGCATCTTTGTTTTTAGAAGGAACCATGCGACATGTTTTGAGGTCTGCCCGGCGGTATCGAGAATGCCGTAGATCCCCAGAAAGATCCCGGCCTCGATAACGGTGGCGGCACAGAGGACATACAGGGACGGGAGGCCAAGACCGATCCCGATCGGGATCGACCCGTACTCGATCAGGAACGCGCTCGTGATCAGGGCGATAACCGGGGCAGGGGAAAGGCGAAGGAGGTACGCAGCAGCGAGCGGCAGGACCAGTGCAAGGAGGACAAACCACCCGAGCGCCCGACCGGTGAGCCGGAGATTTTTCATGACTGCCGCACGTTCCATATCAAGCGGACAGTTTCAACCCGGAAGGGGATAAACCGGTACCCTCCCTGAATCCGGGAAACAAATCCCCCGGCCGGGCACATCTTTTTGTGGCCTTGCGGCAAACGTTCAGGTACATGCAGATCGTGGCTTCCCTCACCGATCCTACACAGGCTGCCGCCGCACAGGCACAGGGCGCCCATATCATCGAGCTCCGTTTCGACCTGATGGACGGCGATCCGGTGGAACTGGTGCGGCAGTGCAAAAAAGTGTGCCCGCTTCCCGTCATCGCCACGTTTCGCTCCGCACAGGAAGGAGGACAGTACTTCGGGAGCCCGGAGGAGTGGGCAAAAAAGATCGCCCCGGTCATCCCGCTCGTTGATTACGTCGATGTCGAGCAGCAGTTCGCGAGGCAGGCAGCCCCGGTAAAAAAGGCGGGAAAAACGATCATCGCCTCGCACCATGCAGCGCAGATGATGCCGTTGCACGTCCTCTTTGTGCTCGAACAGGAACTGAGATCGTACGGCGACATCCCGAAAATTATTGTCACTCCCACGAACGAAGACGACCTCATCGACCTTATCGCGTTTACCCGTGCGGCAAAGAAACCGATCTGCACCGGGGTCATGGGAGCATCGTTCCGGTACGCCCGGGCCATCCTCCCGCTCTTTGGCTCGGCATTTGTGTACTGCCATACCGGTGTGCCGACCGCAGCCGGGCAGTACTCGGTCGAAGAGTTTGTGACCCTGCAGAAACTGCTGGCCTGATTGCCGGGGATCAGCCGGGCGGCAAAAAAAGTTACCGGTATTTTTCCTGTTCCAGCACCGCGTCGGCGAGCACGAGCGCGAGCATCGCTTCTGCCACCGGGAGAATCCGGGGCACGATGCAGGGGTCGTGCCGGCCGCCCACAGTGATTGCCACGACGTTCCCGTGGATATCCCGGGTCTGCTGGACTTTTGCAATCGACGGCGTGGGTTTTACCGCGATGCGGACAACGATCTCCTGCCCGGAGGAGATCCCGCCGAGGATGCCGCCCGCATGGTTGCTTAAGAACCCGGTCGCAGTCATCTGGTCGTTGTTCTCGCTCCCGAACCTTCCGGCCACGAGAAACCCGTCGCCGATCTCGACACCCTTGACCGCGCCGATTCCCATCATGGCGCCTGCGATCGCTGCATCAAGTTTCCCGAAGACCGGGTCTCCGAGGCCGGCCGGGCAGCCGGTTGCCACAATCTCCGCGATCCCGCCTACCGAGTTCCCGGCCGCCTTTGCCGCGAGGATCTCCGCTTCGATCTCCTGCGGGGTGGTTTTGCCGTGCACGGAAACGATCCGGCCGGTAACTGCGATCCCTTTTGTCGCAAGGAACTTCAGTGCGACGGCACCGGCAGCGACCCGGCCGACCGTCTCCCTGCCCGAACTCCGTCCGCCGCCCCGGTGGTCACGGATTCCATATTTTTCCTGGTACGTGAAATCCGCGTGGCCGGGCCGGAACTTCTCCCGGAGCGCCTCGTAGTCCCCGGAATGCACGTCCCGGTTTCTCACCAGGAGCGCGACGGGCGCACCGGTTGTTATTCCCTCGAACACTCCCGAGAGGATCTCGATCGTGTCGCTCTCGCTCCGGGCCGACGTGAGCGGGGATGCACCCGGCCGGCGCCGGTCGAGCAGCGGCTGGATGTCGGCCGGTGATAATCCGAGACGGGCCGGGCAGCCGTCGATAACGGCGCCCACGGCCGGTCCATGGCTCTCGCCAAACGTCGTGACTGCAAAATTTTTGCCAAAGGTGTTCATGCCAGTATCTCCCTGATGACTGTATCAGGCACATCGATCCCAAAGAAGAGCCGGAACTGCTCCCGTGCCTGGTGGATAAAGACCTCGGTACCAGTGATGGTTGCGCACCCGGCTTTTCGCGCCGCCGCAACGAGAGGGGTTACCGGAGGTGTGTACACAAGATCAAATACGGTCATCTCCTTTTTTAGCTGATCGTCCCGCAGCGGGCTTCTCGTATCCGGCTGCATGCCAAGCGAGGTCGCGTTCACGACCAGATCCGGGTTTGCCCCGTCAAAGCCGTTCCACGCACGCCACCGGCAGCCGAACTGTTCCGCGAGCGTCCGTGCTTTCTCTGTCGTCCGGTTCAGGATCGTGACCTCCATGTCCAGGTCCGTGAGCGCATAGGCAGCCGCCGCGGCGACACCTCCGGCCCCGAGCAGCACCGCACGGGTGCCTTTGTAGCCGGCAAGGGGTTTTTGTATGCCCAGCCAGTCCGTGTTGTAGCCCTGCGCTGACCCACAGGTGAAGACAACCGTGTTGACGGCGCCTATCTGCTGCGCCGCATCATCATCGATCTCGTCGAGGTATGCCATCACGTCCCGTTTGAAGGGGATGGTCACCGAGAGCCCTTTTGCATCGATGTCCCGGGCTACCTGCAGGATCGTCGCGATTGACGGGTTCTCAAACCACGTGTAATGGCAGTTCAGGTTGTACCGCTCGAAGAGCCGGTTGAAAAGCAGGGGGCTTTTGCTGTGGGAACAGGGGTGGCCGGCGATGCCGAGGAACCGTGTCTGCACATCGCGATCGGGATCGGTCAGCAGGCATTCAAGCCTGTGAAGTTCGGGCGCTTCCAGAGCATCGGCGGCAAACCACCGGAACGCTGCCTCCTGCACCTGCGGGGACACGGTGCCCTGTTCGAGAAGGGAGAGGATCCGGCCTGCCGCTTCTTGTGTCGATGTCGTGGTCGTGTCCACGCAGAAGTCTGCTGACGCGGAGTACTGCCGGCGCCGGAGGGACATTACCTTGGCAATCTCTTCATCAGGGGACAGGCTGGTGAGCGGCGGGCGGGGGCTTCTGGCGAGCCTTTTTCGGATTGTTCCGAGGTCTGCTGTCAAAAGCACGCACACGCTTCCGGCCCTGAGGTGCTCCATGTTTGCCGGGTCCGTCACGGCCCCGCCCCCGGTGCCCACGACACAATCGCGGACGGGCAGCGTGGCGATCACGTCGCGTTCCAGCGCACGGAAATACTCCTCCCCGTCATTTTTGAAGATATCGGGGATCGTGCGGCCGTTTTTCTGTTCGATGAGGGCATCGGTGTCCACAAACGGCACATTTAAGCCGCGGGCGAGGATGGTGCCGATGCCGGTCTTGCCGGTCCCGCGATAGCCGAAAAGCACGATCCGCCTCATCCTATCACCTCCATGATTGTATCCCAGAAACCGGGGAACGACTTGTTCACGCACTCGGCGCTGGTGATCGAGACCTCGCCAATCCCAAGACCGAGGACGGCAAAGCTCATCGCGGTCCGGTGGTCGTTTGCCGGGTCGATGGTGCCGCCATGGAGCGCGGCCGGCTGGATGATGATCCGGTCGTCTTCGGTATGTGCAACACAGCCGAGCTGCCGCAGGCGTTCTACGGTGACGGCGAGCCGGTCGCTCTCCTTGTACTTCAGGTGGCCGATGCCTGTGATCATGGTGGGAGTTTTCGCCACCGCCGCTACCATGCAGAGCGTCTGGACGGTGTCGGGTGCAGAGGACATGTCGATTGTGATACCGGTAAGGGGGCCCTCGTGCTCGACCATGACCCCGTCGTGGGCGTACGTGACCTGGCAGCCCATCTTCCGGAGTGCAGATAGAAAGAGCCTGTCTCCCTGCACGGATTCCGGGTTGAGGCCGCTCACCACCACCCTGCCGCGGCAGATCGCCGCGAGCGCAAAAAAGTACGAGGCCGATGAATAGTCCCCTTCGATGACGTACGTGTGGCCGGTGTAATGATCCCTGTTGCTGACATCAAAGCGATGGTATCCTTCGCGCCGGATCACCGCGCCGAAATCTGTCATGACACCGGTGGTGATATCGAGGTAGGACTGCGACGCGGGCGTACCCGTGATCGAGAGCGTGACCTCGTGCTGTGCATAGGGTGCGGCCATCAGGATAGAGGAGATAAACTGGCTGCTCGCCGATCCGTCGATCGTGGCATTCCCGCCTTCCAGCCTGCCGCTGACCGTTACCGGGGGAAACCCGGTTTTCTGCTGAAAGGAGATCCTTCCCCCGAGGGTGACAAGCGCATCGGCAAGCGGTCCTACCGGCCGCTCCTGCATGCGGGGGCTCCCGGTGAGCGTGACCGGGTGATCGGTGAGCAGGGCTGCCGAGGCGAGCAGGCGTAAGGACGTGCCGGAGTTGTCAAGGTCGAGCACCGTATCCGGCGGGCAGGAGAATGCGCCGTCGCAGCCTTCGATGGTCACGCTGCGTTCTTCGGCCTCGATGGGAACGCCGAGCCGGCGGAGTGCACGTATGGTGAGATTCGTATCGTCGGCCACGAGCGGGTGGACGATCGTGCTTGTGCCCCGGGCGAGCGCTGCGGCGATGAGGGCCCGGTGGGTGTAACTCTTGGACGGCGGGGCGGCAACGGTGATATCAACACCGTGCCGCTGGGGGAGGGTGACGATCATGATGGGACCTCAATTTCCGGGTAGCACCCCAGTTTACGGATCGTTGTTATTCCCTCAAGTTCGCGGAGTGCATCGTCCGTGCAGCCGCTGACGGCATAGTCGAGGAAGAAGACGTATTTTCCCATGCCCCGCTTCGACGGCCTCGACTCGATCCGGGTGAGGTTGATGTGTCTCCTTGCAAAGACCCCGAGGAGATCGTAGAGCAACCCGGCCCGGTCGGTGTCCGGGTCGATGAGGATGCTGCATTTGCCGGCCCGGCAGTCCGGGCCGGGTTTTTTAGAAATCCGCACAAACCGGGTCGTGTTCTCCGGGTTGTTCTCGACGTGTTCTGCGATGACGGGTATATGGTAGATCGCGGCTGCCGAGACAGAGAGGATCGCCCCGGCGTTCGGGGTCTTCTTTGCCTCGATCGCGCTCGACGCGTTGCTGCTCGTATGGATCACCGGGACTTTCCATTTCTCGATATACCCGCTGCACTGCTCGTGGGTCTGCGGGTGGGCGTAGATCACCCGGATCTTATCGAGCGGCACGAGCGAGGCGAGGTTGTGGTGGACCGGCAGGTACATCTCCGCGGTGATCGAGAGGGGATACTTTGTCAGGCCGTCGAGGGTTTCACCTACACCCCCGGCCTCGGAGTTCTCGATCGGGACGATGCCGTCGCCGTTACCCGCCGCGACCGCGGCAAAGATGCGGTGGATGGTCGGTTCGAGGATGACCGGGTCGCCCTTAAGCCTGAGCGCGAGCTCATGGGAGAACGTGCCTTCGGGGCCGAGCGTGATAACCGTCATTTCTTCACCATGCACTCGATCAGGGCATCGGTTAAGTCCTGCCCGCGCTTGCAGTACTTGCCAAGGTGCCGGGCGTCCTTGCCGAAAAATTCCGCAAATGCATCAGAGTCACCCGTTTTTACGATCTCCGCAAGGTCGCCGACTGCTGACCGGCAGGCGGCAAGGACTTCGGGCACAAACGGGTTCTGTTCGAGGATGTCGGCATAGAGCGCCGGGTCCTGCGAGAGGAGCCGGCCGACAAGGCCAAGCTCGATCTGGTAGACCGGGCTCATGTATGCCTCAGTCGCCCTGATATCGATACCCAGCCTGCGGATGGAGTCTGCCATGCAGATCGTGACAAAGTGCGTGAGCCCCTGGACGACGGCCATCATCCGGTCATGCTCTTCGGGGGTTGCGAGCGTGCAGACCGCGCCTTCACGGGTGAAGATGCCGGAGAGGTAATCGAGCGCTGCATCGGTCGAGCGGGCGGGGCAGACTACAATTGTCTGGCCCGAGATCGACGATACCGTTGGCCCGAACATAGGGTGGAGCCCGATCACCTGCGCCTTTGACCGGAGCATGGCGGCGACGGGAGCGACTTTGAGCGAAGTAAAGTCGCAGAGCAGCTGGTCGTCCCGCATCACGGGTGCGATCTCGCCGATCACCCGGACGGTGTCCCGGATGGGGACCGAGACGATAACGATGTCGCAGGTCTCTGCAAGCTGTTCGTTCGTGAGCGCGGTCGAGCGGCCCGAGACGAGGGTTTCGTAGCCCGCCCGCTCAAAGACCGGGCAAAAGAGCCGGCCCATCTTTCCTGTCCCGCCGATAATGCCTGCCTTCATGCTCACTTCTCGCGGATCGTCTCTTTGACCGGCATGCCAAAATGCCTGCCGCTTTCAAGCGCACAGCCGAGGATCCGGTCTCCGGCCGCAAGGTTCACGACCGAGATTGCGCTCCCGGCCGGCGTGACAAGCCTTATTGTCTCTGCATTCTGGAGGATGAGGCTTGCCTTTGCGCCGCCCTGTTCGGCTTTCGCTTCCACGAGCAGCAGGGGCCGGCGTTCGATCTTGGTCCTTCCCACGATCGCGGACCGGGCCGCGCCTTTTGCGTCGGACACAAGCACCTGGCCCCCAATGGAGAGGTCAGAAAGGTACGCGGTCTTCCCGTCCGGGAGCAGGATATACGCGTGCACCGCGCCGGCGTTCACCCGGAACGGGCGGGGCGCGACATACGGGTTCTCCAGCGTCTCGGCGTGGACAAGGAGCATGGCAGACGAGGTGTTTCCCATCAGCATGCCGTCGCCGTCGACAAGCATCGAGCAGGTGTCCACGCAGACCCGGTCGCCCATCCCGACGGGCTGGATCTTTGTCACCGTGAACGGGACGAGGCTGACCGTGCCGGTCGCGCTCTTCGTGAGCGCTGCGACCGCTTTTACTACGGAGGGATCAGTGGTCCTGAGGAGGATGCCGTACACGCCTTTTTCAAGGACGTGCAGTGCGAGCTCTGCCTCGTGCACGTCTTTGACCGCCGCGACGATCCGGTCGGACTGGGCGACAAGGTTTTCGAGCGGGATGACCGTCCAGTCGCTCGTAGTGACGATCACGATCCGGTTCTTCCCTTTCGCTGCCGCATCGTTCTCGCTTGCCTTGTCCGTGATGCTGCACTCGATGACATCGGTGCCGGGTTTGAGGTCGCCATCCGGGGCGACCGTCGTAATCCGCCCGAGCCGTTTTACATCATCGGCACGGTCGGTAACGATCGCGTCCGCGCCGCTCTCGATTGCGGTCGTCGCGATATCCTTGTTCCACGGGCGGCAGTCCACCCAGAACTGTTTCATTTAAGGCTGCTCCAGCGCCTTTTTCGGGTCGACCTTGTTGTGCACGACCCGGCAGATGGCGTGGACGAACGCCCGGGTGTCGTCGCGCTGGAAGGCGTTCCTCCCCATGCAGACGCCCGCGCCGCCGGCCGCGACCGAGTCCCGGATCATTTCGAGCGATTCGAGGTCGCTGCACTTCTCGCCGCCGGCGACAAAGACCGGCACCGAGCAGGCTTTGGTGATCCGGGCAAATGCCTCGGGGTTGCCCGGGTAACTGGTCTTGATCATGTCGGCGCCGAGCTCTTCTGCCACCCTGACACACTGGCCGATGGTCTGCGGCGAGGCCGGGTCGATGCCCTTTCCCCTCGGGTAGATCATGACAAGGAGCGGCATGCCCCAGCGGTTGCAGTCCCGGACGATCTTTGCGCCTGTTTCGAGCATCTTCGATTCGTTCGGGGCCCCGAGGTTGATATGGATCGAGACCGCATCAGCGCCGAGCGCGATTGCCTCCTCCACGGTGCAGACGAGCACCTTGTCGTTCGGGTCCGGGTTGAGCGAGGTGCTGCCCGAGAGGTGCACGAACAACCCGATGTCCCGGCCGTGCCGCCGGTGCCCGCGCTTGACCATGCCCTTGTGGAGGACAATCGCGTTTGCCCCGCCTTCGCTCACATCGGTGATGACCTTGGTCATGTCCAGGAGGCCGTCGATCTGGCCCATGGAAAACCCGTGGTCCATCGGGATGATCACGGCCCTTCCCGTGTTCCTGTCCATGATCCGTTCGATCCGTATTTCCTTTCCAATCATGGTTTCCACCTCACCCGTTGAGAATTTTCAGCGCTTCCTCGACGCTCTTGTTCTGGTGCACGATACATGCCGCCGCCCGGACGAACTTGTCCGGTGTCCGGTGCTGGAAGGCATTCCGGCCAATCGAGATCCCGGCTGCCCCGCCCGCCATCGCGCCCTCTATTAATTCTAACGTTGTGCTGTCATCCGTCTT
>Ga0181529_10005382_pt1 | contig 13444 bp, 7 predicted proteins | sample PEATcosm2014_Bin_36_FD_119763 | JGI IMG/M metagenome (GOLD analysis project Ga0181529, IMG submission 119763) | Peatland microbial communities from MTU Mesocosm Facility, Houghton, MI, USA - PEATcosm2014_Bin10_30_metaG | ecosystem: Environmental > Terrestrial > Soil > Wetlands > Peat | place... | reverse complement strand
GCGCAGGTCTTGCTCAGTTGCGAGCGGGTGATTCTCAACCTCATGCAGCATCTCAGCGGCATCGCCACGCTCACCCGCCAATATGTTGACGCCATTCACGGCACTCACGCGCACGTTCTCGACACACGCAAGACCGTCCCCGGTCTGCGCATGCTTGAGAAATACGCGGTGCTTTCCGGTGGCGGCACCAATCACCGGCTCGATCTGGCCAGCGGCATCCTCATCAAGAACAACCACATCTCGCTTGGCGGAGGCATATCGAAGGCCCTCACCCAAGCCCTCAAGAATCGCCACAAGGGCCAGCGAGTCCAAGTCGAGGTACGCACCCCGCAGGAGCTTGAGGAAGCGCTCGAGTTCGGGGCCGAGGCAGTCCTTCTCGACAATATGACTCCCGCCGAAACCCAGCGCTCCGTAGCCCGCATCCGTCAGTTCACCGAAGGCAAGCCTGAGCGCTGGATTCCCACCGAAGCCTCCGGCGGCATCGTGCTCCAAAACATCCGCGCCTATGCCGAAACGGGCGTCGACTTCATCAGCGTCGGCGCATTGACCCACTCCGCCAAGGCCGCCGACATCTCCATGCGCATCGAGGCGGAACCTAGCTAGGGTCCTGAGTCCGAAGTGGCATCACATATGATTTGTCATCCTGAGCGAGCGAAGCGAGTCGAAGGACCTGCGGTTGCTTTTCCTAGCTATTTAACGAACCTTAGACCCAGGACACTATCCTTGTTCGACGTTGCCCAACTCGAATCCCTTTTGGCCCGCAGCATCTTTGCCGGCCATCTGCATTTCTCCCCGGCTACCGAATCGACCAACACCGATGCACTTGCCGCTGCACGCGCCGGCGCACCGCATGGCTCCGTCTTTTTTGCCGACGAGCAGCTTGCCGGCCGCGGTCGCGGCGATCACGCCTGGCACTCCGCCGCCGGCCAGGGTCTCTACGTCAGCGTCCTTCTCCGCCCCGATTTTCCAGCAGCCGTCTTGCCGCTTCTTCCCTTGGCCTCCGGGCTCGCCGCGGCCGAAGCCATCCACGCAGTCACCGTCCTTGTTGCCGACATCCGCTGGCCCAACGACCTGCTGATCGGGCCCCGCAAGGTCGGCGGCATTCTCGTCGAGGCAAAATCCGATGGAAAGAATGTTGGCTACGCCGTTGTCGGCATTGGCATTAACGTCCACCAGCGCGACTTCGCACCGGATCTCTCCACCCCGGCCACGTCTCTCGATCTGGAATCCGGCCGCCGCATCTCCCGCCAGTCTCTGCTCGCCTCCCTGTTAAAATCGCTGCAGCGCGAAAGCCTCGGACTGCTCGCTGCGGATGCCGCCGAGGTGATTCCGCGGCGCTTGCGCGAAGCTTCCACATGGATTTGCGGTCGCGAGGTTGAGGTTCATGGCCCCCAGGCCTGTTCGGGCGTAACCGACGGCCTCGACCGGAACGGCTTCCTGCGCGTGCGGACTTCCGCAGGCCTCGTAATCGCGCAGACCGGCGGCATTCGGGAAAAGCCTGCTTCTAGCTGCTAGCTCTTAGCTCCCAGCTCGCGGGTGCCAAGTCGATGCTTGGGCTTTACAGGCAGCGGAGAGACTCGGCTTGGCTTTTTTTTGGAAGGGCACGGCTTCTAGCCTGCCCTGAGCTTGTCGAAGGGTGCCGATAAGGCCAATAAAATGAATAGGGCTTTAGCCCCCGGGGGATGCTTTTCGGGGAATTGAGTGAGCCAAAGGCCTTTTTCCGCAGCCTGTTTAGCGAGAATATTCTTGGGTCCTGATTCTGAAATACGCAACACAAATTGGGCCGTCCTTCTGAGCAGTATGACGCGCTTCGGCGCGTTGCGGCGAGGGATGAACAGGCTGTATCGCCTCCCGTAGGGAGGAGGGATAATAGCCCAGGACGGGGCCCCGGTACACGTGCTTTCTGTGCGCTGGGGTGGGAGGACAAGCGGAGTGCAGTCCTGGGTTGCGGCCCAAGGAGAGTCCAAGCCCCGTAGGGGCGCTGGAAGGGTTCCTAAAATGGCCTGTCATTCTGAGCAAACGGGGCCCCGAACCTCTTTCGGTTCGGGGGTGGTGAGTCGAAGAATCTGCGGTTGTACTTCGATGAACTGCAGAATTACCGCACTGGAAGCTAAAAAGCTAGGAGCTGCTCTTACCATGCTGCTTGCCATTGACGTTGGAAACACAAATACCGTGCTGGGACTCTACAAGCTTGAGGGCGACAAGACTGAGCTCGCCGCGCATTGGCGCGTCACCACCCATCGCGCGCAGACCGCCGATGAGTACGGAATCCTCTTTGTCAATCTTTTCGAAATGAACGGGATGAAAGCGTCTCAGGTTAGCCACATCATCATCTCCTCGGTGGTTCCCCCGGTTGAATCCACGCTGCGCCAGGTCTGCGAAACCTACTTCCACGTAAAGCCGTTATTTGTCGAACCCGGCATCAAGACCGGTGTCTCGGTGCTGCAAGACAACCCCGGCGACCTCGGCGCAGACCGCCTCGTCAACACCATTGCCGCCTTTGAACGCTATGGAGGCCCGTGCATCGTCGTTGATTTCGGCACCGCCACCACCTTCGACGTGATCTCCGCCAAGGGCGAATACCTTGGCGGCGCCATCGCTCCCGGCCTCGGCATCAGCGCCGACGCACTCTTTTCCCACGCCGCCCGTTTGGGCCGCATCGACATCAAGCGCCCCGCCAAGGTCATCGGCACCAATACCGTCACGCACCTCCAGACCGGCCTCTACTATGGCTACATCGGCCTCACCGACGGCATTATTGAGCGCATCATCGCCGAGCTCGGCCAGCCCGCGCGCGTCATCGCCACCGGCGGCCTGGCCCGCCAGATCTCCGAGGACTCGCGCTACATCTCCGAAATCGACGACATGCTCACCCTCGACGGCCTGCGCATTCTCTTCGAGCGCAATCGAATCGCCCGCCCCCGTGGACGGGCCAGTTGAGGTTTCCTGTGCGTAACTACTTCAATTACTTCACCGAGATCGAAGAGCGCTTCCAGCAGCGCCGGGGATCTCTGCTGCTGCTCAACACTCTCGACTGGGCGTTGATCGAGACCTGGCACGACGCCGGCATTCCGCTCGATGCCGCCCTGCGCGGCATCGACAGCGCCTTCGACAAATACGACGCCCGCAAGCAGAAGGGCCGCATGCAGCGCATCAACGGCCTGGCGTGGTGCTCCCAGGCCGTAATGGAATCCGCTCAGGAGATGGGTGAAGCAGCCATCGGAGGCCAGAAATCCGAAGAGGCCGCTTCCGACGAGCGCGAGACCGGCTTTGAGTCCGAGCGGGTTGCCGCTCACCTGGAGGCGGCCGCTGCCGCGTTGGATGCCGCTCCCATTGCCAGGGAAGCCTGCGCAGCCACCGCACAGCGCCTCCGCGAGCTTGCCGCCGCGCAGCGCTCCGGCGCCAAGACCACCGACATGGAGGCCCTGGACCGCACCCTGGGCGTGCTCGAAGAGAAGTTGTTTGCCTCTCTCACCGCCGCCGCCAGCGAAGAATTGCTTGTCGGCCTCAAGGAGCACGCCGCCCGCGAGCTCGCGCCCTTCCGCAGCAAGATGGGCGCGGTGCAGTTGCGCCAGGTCGAAAAGCAGTTCATTCAGAAGCAGTTGCTTGTCCAGTTCAGTTTGCCCCGTCTCAGCCTGTTCTACATGAGCCAGTCATGAAGCCCTCCAGCCCCGATCTTTCCAGTCTGGTCACCATCGAGAAACCCGTCTACGGCGGCTCGTGCCTTGCTCGTGTAGAGGGCAAGGCCGTCTTTGTGCCCATGACGCTGCCCGGCGAGCAGGCCCGCATTCGCTTCACCAGCAGCAAGTCCGGCTATGCCACCGCCGAGGCCATCGAGATCGCCGCAAACTCGCCGCAGCGTGTCGCTCCCCACTGCCCGCACTTCGGCGCATGTGGCGGCTGCCACTATCAGCACACCGGGTACGAAACCCAACTCGGCTTCAAGCAGGCAATTCTGCGCGAAACCCTGGAACGCGCTGGCGTGGACGCGCCCACAGAAATCGACCGGCTTGCCGCCGAGCCCTGGGGCTATCGCAATCGGATTCGGCTGGCCTTCGACGCCGCCGGAAACCCCGGCTATCGCGGACGCCGTTCTCACTCCGTGATCCCTATCGCGGAGTGCCCTATCGCCGCTCCGCTGCTGGTTCAGGCCGCACTGGCCTTTGCCTCGGTAGCTCGTCAGGTTGCGCCGGCCCTCAGGCCTGCCGAGATTGCCCTTTTCAGCGACGCCTCCGAGTCTTCCCTTCTTCTCACCGTCGTTGTGTCCAGCGCCAAAAAGGTGCGCTTTGACGAGCTGATGCACACGCTGAGTCAGCAACTCCCCGCGCTCTCAGGCGCAGAACTCGTGCTCGAAGGCTCCGCGGGTCAGCAACCCCGCACGGTTGCCAAATGGGGAGCCGGTTCGCTCGTCTATCGCGCCGCGGGTTTCGATTATCGCGTCGACCATGGAGCTTTTTTCCAGGTCAATCGCTGGCTGGTCGATTCTCTGGTCGAGCGGGTAATCGGCAGCCACCGCGGCAAGCTGGCTTGGGATCTCTACGCCGGTGTCGGTCTGTTCGCCCGCCAGTTGACCACCCGTTTCGACCGCGTCGTAGCGGTCGAGTCCGCTCCCGCCTCTACCCAGGCTCTGGCGGCAAATCTCAAGGGAACCCGCGGGGCTCCTGTCCGCTCCGCGACTCACGACTTCCTGCAGCGACCGCACAACGACTCCCGGCCCGACCTGGTCGTGGTCGATCCTCCCCGCACCGGCCTCGGTGCCGAGACCTGCGCTCTTCTTGCAAAGATCGCCGCCCCCGCGCTTGTTTATGTCTCCTGCGACCCCTCCACGCTGGCGCGCGACCTGCGCACCTTGGCCGGTTCCGGTTATTCCCTTGATTCGGTGTCCGTTGCCGATCTCTTTCCGCAGACCTTTCACCTGGAAACCGTGGTCCATTTGCGCCGCACCTGATACGCTTGTTCCTCAAGAATCCCTTTGTTGATCCGGCAACAAGATAGTGTGCGGGTGCCGTATCCTTTCCCGCGTATTTTGCGGGAAGGGATGGGAAGCAATGACACTCATTTCTTGCCGGACCAATGAGCGGTAGGCGTAACGTAAACGGTCGCAATGCACGGCGAGCGGACCACCCCAGGGCCTAACTACGTTCGTTCCATCGGCGCTTCCACAAGCGCCAACATCACCTCTGCCCCTCTTTTTCATGCCGCCTGGCTTTTTGCCCTGGGAATCCTCTGCGCCCACTGGCTCTGGCTTCGCCCCAGCCTTCTTTTGCTTTCGTTGCTTCCGGTTTCCGCACTTGTCATCCTGGCCTCATTCCGCGCCCAACGGATACTTTGGCTCCCGCTTGCCACCCTTTGGCTTCTGCTTGGTGCGTGGTGTGGCCAGATGGAGCCCCAGCCCGCTCCCGCGCCCCAGTTAGCCGTGCTTTCCGATGATCTCCTCCGTGTCGTCGAGGGGACGGTGGTTGACGCCGGTGCTCTTCGCGAAGAATCTGAGCAGATTCTTCCCTCCCCCGAAACACCCTGGGCCACGGCGCGCGGACCTGTCAGCCAGTCTGTTCAAAGGATCGACCTAGGCATTTCCACGCTGGAGTTGGTCACAGACAAGGTAGACGAGCAGATGCCAGTCTCTGGGGCCGTCCGCCTCTCGGTCCGCTGGCCCGTTGGCCAGTCGGTGCAAGCGTCTTTTCGTTGCGGAGAGCGCATTCGCGCCGCTGTCCGCTTGCTTCCACCGGAGGCTTACCATGATCCCGGCGCATGGAGCCGTTCGGACTTGTTGCTCAACCAGGGGATCACGTCCACAGCTTCGGTCGGTATTGAACATATCGAGCGGCTGGGGCCTTCCCGTGAGTCGCTCTGGTCTTGTCGTCTTCACGAACTTCAGCGCGCCTCGAGCTCCCGCCTTTTGGCCTTGCCGAATTCAATGCTCTGGTTGCCCGCGAGCCTTCGCCTATCCAACCCCGACGCCATCATGCTCGCCGCCATGGTCACCGGAGACCGCACTTACCTTTCTCATCCTCTCCGTGTCGGATTCGAACGCACCGGCTCCTTCCACATGCTCGTCGTTTCCGGCTTCCATCTGGCCATCGTCGCCGGATGCATTTTGTGGCTGGCCCGGAAGCTTCGTCTACCACGCGTCCCTGCAACCTTGCTGACTATCTTCGCCTCATTTGCCTACGCCCTATTCACTGGTTTTGCCACCCCGGTCCAGCGTTCGCTTTGGATGGTGACCCTTTATCTTCTCGGCCGCCTCATCTACCGCGACCGGGCCCCGCTCAACACCATCGGATTTGCCTGCCTTTGCCTGCTTGCCGTCAGCCCGCGCAGCCTCTTCGATTCGAGCCTGCAAATGACGCTCCTCGCGGTGATTGCCATCGGCGGTATTGCAGCGCCGTTGCTCCAGGCCACCATTCATCCCTACTGGGCCGCCGCGGACTCCCTGCCCGTGCTTGCGCTGGACGCCAAGGTCCCGCCACAGCTCGGCGAGTTCCGGGTCTCTCTGCGCCTGGTCGCTTCTTCGCTTGAACGCGCCACCAGCCGCCGCGTTGCCTGGGACCTTTTTCCGTGGCTGGTTCGATTTGTCCTGCGTACCGTTGAGCTTCTCGTCGTCTCCGTCGTTGTGGAGCTGGTCATGACGCTGCCCATGGCGATCTATTTTCACCGCATCACGATTTTTGCCTTGCCGGTGAATATCTTCATCCTGCCCCTGCTCATTCTTCTCATGCCGGCGGCGCTGATCACCCTTCTGTTTGCACTCCTTTGGCCTTCGGCCGCGGCTGTGCCTGCAATCGCTGTCGCCATTCCACTTCACTTCGGAGTCGCATTGGTCACCGGCTTCGGCTCGCTTACGCTTGGCGACTTTCGCATTCCCGCACCGACGCTTTGGCAGATTGCTGCTTCCATTCTGATGCTTGCAACCGCGGTCGTCCTCGCACGCGGCTCCCGTCGGGGCCGGCGCTTGGCCTGGACCGCACTCGTCGCCGCTGCTCTCTTTGCCGTCATGCCCCGGCCTATCCAGCATCCGCACGATGCTCTGCTGGTTGAGGTGATCGATGTCGGCCAAGGCGATTCCATCTTGCTCATCACTCCCGACGGTCATACCCTGCTGATCGATGGAGGAGGTTTTGGCGGCGGGGCTCTGCAAGCTGCGCAGGATTTCGACATCGGCGAAGAGGTTGTTAGCCCAGCGCTATGGACTCGTGGCATCCGCCGCCTCGACGCCGTCGCTCTCACTCACGGTCATTCCGACCATATGGGCGGTTTGCCTGCGGTTCTGCGCAACTTCCGCCCTGTGGAACTATGGCTCGGAAACAATCCTCGCTTTGCCGCTTATGAAGCCCTGCTCGGCGAAGCTGCTGCCTTGCACGTCCGCCTTCGCCCCCTGCGCGCCGGGGATTCCCTCTCCCTTGGCCAGGTTCAGTTTCAGGTTCTTGCGCCTTTTCCTGGCTACCAGCCCGGTCCCGAGCCGGGAAACAACGACTCGCTGGTGCTGCGTGCCGCCTATCGCGCGACTTCGGTTCTGCTGGAGGGCGATGCAGAAGCCCCCATCGAAGAGGCAATGCTCGCCGAGCCGAACCTCCGCAGTTCCGTCCTGAAAGTCGGCCATCACGGCAGCCTGACTTCCACCCGTCCAGCGTTTCTTGCCCGCATCGCCCCGCAGTGGGCCGTCATCTCCTGCGGCCGCCACAACCGTTACCGCCATCCCCGCATCGAAGTCCTCGAAGAGCTGGAAGCCGCGCGGGTCCGCACCTTTCGCACCGACCTCAGCGGCGCTGCCTGCTTTCAGCTCGACGGTCTTGCCGCCTCTCCGCTGCCTTCCTGTGGCCCATGAACGAAAAGGAGCCCGCGGCATTCATGCCGAATCGGGCTCCTCGTCACCTAGGCTATTTTTCGCTTCCCGCTTACTTGCTTTCAGGCATTCCCGCAGCCTTCGCACGTTCGGACGTGGCGTCTTCCGCACGTCCCTGGCGCTCGTACGCAGCCGCCAGTTGCCCGTGTGCTTCGGCAAAGGTGGCGTCGGCGGCAATCGATTCCTGGTAGCGCGCCACCGCCCCTGCCACATCTCCGCGCAGCAGCAGCTGATTGCCCGCATTCAAAGCAAAGTGGGCCTTTTGCCGATTCACCGCGCTACGTGCCAGGTCCGCGCCCTCGTGCCGGTACTCGGCGGCCTGTTTCCGATATTCCTGCACTTCAGCCCGCAGCTGCTCCGCCTTCTTGGCGTCGCCCGCAGCTTCGCTCGCATCGGCATCTGCGGAGGCCGTTCCCGCCAGCTCCGCCAGAACCGCTGCGAGCGTCACCCGCGGGCCAGGCTGTCCCGGCTGCAAGGGAATTGCATGTTCCAGCGCATCCTTCGCTTCAGCCAGGCGCGAAGCCTGTTTCAATGTGCTGCCCAGGATCGCCCATGCGTCGCCGCTGTCCGGACGCAGCGCAACCGCCTTCTTCAGCTCCACCGCAGCCTCGTCCAGTTTGCCGATCTGCATGTACAAAATGCCCAGCGTATAAGGAGGGTCTTGCAAGGTCGGATCCATCTCGCCCGCGCGTTTCAGCTCCGCAATCGCCTCATCCACGCGATCCTTGAACTTGTAGGCCAGTCCAAGGTCGTAGTGAAGCTGCGGATCGTTTCCGTCCAGCGCCAGCGCTGCTTGAAAATCTCCGATCGCCTCATCGAAAGCCGAAAGCTGAATGTGCGCTACGCCCCGGTCCTTGAGAATCGTGACGTCTTTGGGCCTCAGCTCGATGGCTTTCGCAAGAAACTCCAGCCCTTCCTTCGCCTTTCCTGTCAGCGTCAGTGCGAGGCCAAGGTTGGTCAGCGCCGCAAAGTTCTTCGGCTCTCGTTCTACCGCTGCCCGGAACCACGGAATCGCCTCGTCCTGCCGCCCCTGCCGTTGCAGCGCCATCGCCAGCTCATTCTGCACCCCCGGCAGTTGCGGATTCAGCTTCGCCGCTTCCTCAAGATTGGTCGTTGCCGCCTCATCTTTGCCGCCCGCCGCCAGTGTCCTGCCATATTCGAATTGGGCCATTGCATTGCCCGGAGCCAGCCGTACCGCGGCCTCCAGCGCCGCAGCCGAATCATCAAGGTCGTGCTGTTCCCGCTCCACGATGCCCAGGTGAATCCGCGGCAAAACCGCTGTCTGGTCCAGCGACACGGCCTGCTCAAACTGCGGGCGCGCTTCCGCCCACTTCCCCTTCTGCGCGTACAGGGAGCCGATTGCATCGGCGAGGTCCGCGCGAGGTCCGCCGCGCTCCTCGGCAGCCCCAAAGATCTGGATCGCCTCGTCTGGCTTTCCCGCTGCCACCAGCTCGCGGGCATAGGCTTCGCAAAACGCCCCATCCACAACCGTCTGGGCCTGATCCTGTCGGGCTGCATAAACAGCGGCAAATAACGGGACAGACTTGCCTGGATTCCCGCCCTTTGCATATGCCAGGGCCAGGTCGGCTTCGATTCCCGGATCGTCCGGTTTCAGCCGCAGAGCCGCTGCAAACTCCGGCACTGCCTCGTTGGGTTTTGCCAGCTCCACCAGCACGGCGGCCAATGCTTCATGCCCTTCGGCGATCTTCGGCGCCAGCCGCACCACCTCGCTAAACCGTGTGCGGGCCAGCTCCAGATTGCCTGCCGCCCGGGCTGCAACGCCCGCCTTGAATGCCTCGCTGGCGCGATCAAGCGCCTGCGGCTTCGGCGTCTGTGCGGCGACGGCCAATGAGAGTGTCGCCACGCAAACGGCGCAACAGCAAAGCAGATTCTTTCTCAACTTCATCGTCTATTTCCTTGGCGCGGGCGGAGGAGCGTTGTGTTGCAGCGCTACCCCGGTCTGAAACTCGCGGTTGGCTTCGGCCAACTGCCCTACCGCCTTGTAGGCCTGTCCCAGTAGATTGTGGGTAATGTAATTGGATGGGTCCATCTTTGCCGCATGATCCAGATAGTGCAGCGCCTGGATTGGCTGCTTCAGCTTCAAAAATGCCTCTCCCAAAAGGATGTAAGGCCCGGTCGCGTTCGGTTCCAGTAACACCGCTCGATTTAGCGCCTGCTGCGCGTCTGTGTATCGCTCATTGCGCAGATAAGCGTCGCCCAGGCGGTCATACATCACGCCATTCAGCGGATTGATCTTGCGCTCAGCCTCCAGCTCTGTGATCGCCGCATTCAGGTCGCCCTTGGCCAGCGCCACTTCGCCCAGCAGCTGATGGGCCAGCGGCAGAACCGGGTTCAGTTTCAATGCCTTGTGGGCCTCCGCCTCCGCTACCGGCACGAACTCACGGCGCAGAAACAGGCGGGCTGCCAGCAGGTGAGCCTCCGGTGAGTCCGGCTCAAATCCGTATTGCGCCGCGAACGCGCGTCGCGCATCGTCGTAGCGCTGCAGATCGGTATAGCAAAGGCCCAGAACATATTCCGGGTCGACGTTCGCCCGTTCGACAGCTGAATGCGACTTTTCCAGGAACGGCAAAGCCTCGGTCGCACGTCCCAGCCGGAACAGGCTCACTCCCTGCATCTCGGTGGATTCGCGGTCCCCGGGGTCTGCCGCAACTGCTTTGGCAAAAGCTTCGATTGCCTTGGAAAATTGTTCCCGCTGGTAAAAGATCACCCCGCGGAGCCGTTCCACTCCCGCCGCTTCCGGCGGGTGGGCCGCAAGTTGATCCAGAATCTCCATTGCCTTGTCCAGACGGCCTTTGGAGGCAAGATTCTGGGCATCCTCAAAGGTCGGTCTCTCTGCGGCAACGGGGATCTGCGCGTCCTCGAAGGATGCAACTGACGACGGCGCCGTGGGGGATGGTACAGCTTGCTGAGCTCGGGCATAAGAGCCAAGCAAGAGAAGAAGAGTGGGGATTGCGATAAGAAACGTGCGTTGCATGTTGAATACCTGTCTAGCAGTTTAGGGTCTGTCTCTTCAGTGCGCACCAAAGAAAGAGGGGAGCCGAAGCTCCCCTCGTAGTTGTGTTGCGGCTCCTTCGCGGAATTAGAACTGCAAGCGGAAGGAGAATTCGAGGTAACGGGTGTTGGCGCCTGGGGCCTGGCCGGTGATCTGGCCGCCTGTGCTGAAGATGTTCGTGTTGCCAGGGTTACCTGGGTTGACGTGGTTGAAGGCGTTGTACGCATCCACCCGGAACTTCGCAGCGATGTTCTCGTGGATGGTGAAAGCCTTCGTGATGGCCATATCGTCATTCCAGAACATCGGGCCGACGTAGTTGTTGGCGCCTGCGTTACCGATGACGTCAAGTCCGGGGTAAGAGAATTTTCCGCCCGTCGCGGGCTGCGCAGAAAAGTAAGTGCGAGCCTTCGGATAGGCCCCGGAGGCGTTGAAACCGCCGAGGCTGGTGGAAAGTTTTCCGGTGGCATTCGGACGGCAAGGTGCGTTGCTCCCGAGCCCGTTACCGGGGTTGCCTACGTTGTGGGCACAGTCCTGGTTGCCGCCGAAGTTGCCAAAGCTGACGCCCCAGGGCAGGCCGCCCGAGATGTTGGCAACGGTGCTGAGCTGGTAGCCGCCAATGAGCAGATCGGTAATCCGGTTGGCGCCGGCAGCGTACTGCTTGCCCTTGCCGAACGGAAGATCGTAGCTGCCGTACAGAATGAGTTGCTGTCCGCGCACGTTGCTGTCGCGCATATGGGTGGCTGCATGGTCCCAGGTGTAGTAGCCCGAAGCTTCATCGAAGGCGCTCGCCCACTGATAGTTGGCGGTCACCGCGAGGCCCTTGCTCATCTGTTTGGCCAGAGTAACCTGCAGGGCGTCGAATTCGGTGTTCTGGTCGTCGCCGTAGTAGGAGATGCTCTGCGTCCAGCCGCACATACCGTTGGTCAGGTTCGGGTTGCTTGGGCCAGTCTGCTGCTGATAGTTCGGGTCTGCGCAGGCTGCCAGCTTGCCGCCATAATAACGCTGGAGCAATACGCTGCTGGTAACGCCGCCATTGTATCCGGCAGGGAGCTGAGTGGAACTGCTCAATCCATTCGGATCGAAGTGCAGGGTCTGCCCTGTCGGGCTGAACTGACCAGGCAGGAAGAGAGCCGGCTCGTTCGGGTTGGTGTTGTTGCTGTCGCCGTCACCCAGAGTATGAGTGCCCTTGTTGCCAACGTAAGCAACCGTCAAAGCAAGGGTCGGAGTCAGAGCGCGCTGAACGCTGAAGTTCCACGCATCGATCGTCGGGAAATGCAGCGGGTTGGGGCGTGCCTTCGGGTTGACCGCATAACCCTGTGCAGGCAGCAGTCCGTTTGCCGGCACCGTCGGGAAGACGAAGGCCGCAGGACCGACAGACGTGTTGAACGCGTAGCCGTTGGTAACACCGTTGTTGCTGAGGCTCTGGCTGGCCAGAACCGGCAGGTTCTGCGTCACGACGTGACCGAAGATCGAACCGAAGACGCCGGTGTCGAAGCTGCGTCCGTAGCCAGCGCGGATCACGGTCTTGGAATCATACTGATAGGTCAGGCCGATGCGCGGATCGAACTGCTTCATCTTGTCGACAGACCAGCCCATATTCGTGCCGATGCCGCCGATTCCGGCCACATGCATGTAGCCGTCCTTGAGGTTCATCAAAGAGCCGTTGCCAGCCCCATTGACAGCTTCAGGGAAGTACAGCTCGTAGCGGAGTCCCAGGTTCAGGGTCAGGTCGCGGGTTACGCGCCATGTGTCCTGTCCATAGAAGAACGTGCGCTTCTGGAATTCCTTGTTATTGGTGCCCGTCGACACGTAGCGGCCAAAGTTGGTCACATCGCCAAGAGCGAAGCTGGCCCAGCCGAGACCGTTCGAGCCTGCGGCTGTTGCTGTCGGACCGGGGTTGAAGGTCATCTGTCCGGCGCGGTCGGTATCGGAAGGTACGCGCAGGTTGCGGCCGTAGCGAAGGTCAACACCCACCTTGACGGTGTGGTTGCCCATCACGCGGGTCCAGTTGTTCACGATCTGGAACTGGTCTTCACGCTCTTCCAGCGGGCAGTTGCAGCGATTGATATTGAGGCCGCCGCCGATATTCGTCTGGCTCAGGTTGGGATTGTTGACGACCCATCCAGGCGCACCAGAGGTAAAGGAATTGCCGGTGTTGATTCCCGGAATGCCCATCTGGGTAGCGAACGCGGTGCCCGCATCGTACTTCGAGTCGATGACGTTGTAGCGATAGTAGCCCAGGCGGAAGTCAGTCAGCAGCTTGGGGCTGATCGCGATGTCCATGCCGGTGGCAAGGCTGTCGTTGGCGCCGTTCGAGTTGCCGCCGTAACCGCCGATGCCGAATCCAGGTCCGCCGGCAGCGCCAAACATAACTGTGCCAGACAGGGTATCCCAGAAGCGCGAGAAGCGCACAAACGCATGCGCCATCTCGTTGAGGGTATAGTCGCCGCGTGCCGTCCACGAGTTGCTGTTGAAGAGACCAGTGCCCGTCTCAGAGAAGTTGTTGTTGACATAACCAAAGGAGCCAGGGGCGGCGCCGTTGTTTGGCTTGTATGCCGCCATCAGCTTCAGAAGATTCACCGATTGCG
>Ga0181529_10005380_pt1 | contig 13445 bp, 10 predicted proteins | sample PEATcosm2014_Bin_36_FD_119763 | JGI IMG/M metagenome (GOLD analysis project Ga0181529, IMG submission 119763) | Peatland microbial communities from MTU Mesocosm Facility, Houghton, MI, USA - PEATcosm2014_Bin10_30_metaG | ecosystem: Environmental > Terrestrial > Soil > Wetlands > Peat | place... | reverse complement strand
TTCATTTATCCCTCCCCGACTGTCCAATCACTCTACCACGACCGGGGTTGGCGTGGACGGTCACGATGACACAGGGCGAATGCACGTGATGGATGTAACGAGATCGCTAACGCCGGCGGTCTTACCGCGCTTTGGACGATCGGCCCGCGAGAACCGCGCCCGGGGAAAGAACCGGCAGACCAAATGTTCTTCCGCAACCTGTGATAAGCTATCGGACCTCGATGCGCGTATTATGAGGCGCAGAAAGGCGAATCTCACATGAAACAGAGCGCCATATTGACTACAGCGTCGCTGCTCACCATCTTATTCATGACGCTTCACCTGGCCGGCGACATCCTGTTCCGGATCTCACCGGCAGGTCTCGTAAATCTGTTTCCGGTGTTCATTCTCGTAGTCCAGCTATACGGAACGCTGGTGCTCGGCGGAAGGCGGACGGGATACATCATCATCTTCTTAGGGTCCGTCCTCGGGCTGCTCATCCCTGTCATCCACATGAAAGGGACTCGGGGGCTTATCGGTGGCGACATCGGCAACTCAAGCCAAGCTTTCCTTTTCGTGTGGACAATCCTCGCGTTGGGAATCACCTCGACGTTCTCCATCATCCTATCGGCGAGCGCACTGTTGAGTTTGCCATGGCGCCGGAGCCGCCGCACGTCAACTGCCGCATAACGCCCGATTGTGGGATCAGGCCCGCAACCGGTACGCGACCCGAGGTCCTCGAAGTATCAATGATCCGCGGAATCCTCGGGGTCCACAGATTCTCAGGCGAGGCAAGCGGCGTTACCGCTGTGGAGAGTTGTGAGTTGCGATTGGACGGCGCGGAGAGACAGAAACACGAAGGGCCGGGAATGCTCCCGGCCCCGATGAATCGCGTGTCCAGCCGCAAGCGGCTCGACGATTTGCCTAGCTCGTGTCCGGCGCTTACTCGATCGTAGGACCGAAGTAGCCTTGCGCCAGGGCCGGTTCGGCTTCGAGCGCCTTGCTCCAGCAGGAGCGGGCTTCTTCGCTCTTGCCGGACGATTCCAGAATGCGGCCCAGGTTGAGCAGGGCTTCCGGCATATCCGGCTGTAGCGCCAGCGCATCCCGGTAGAGGCGGACAGCCTTCTCCGGCTGATCGGCTTTCTCGTACATCAGGCCGGCGTTGTACAGAATCTCGGGCGACCGTTCGCCGAGGTCGATCAGGCGCACGTGATGTTCCAGCGCCGTGTTGAAGTCGCCGGACTGGATCGACAGCGCCGCCAAGCCGCGCAGTGCATCCACGCTCTTGGGATCGGCTTCGAGCATCTTGTCGTACAGCCGCTCGGCGTGTTCCTTGTCTCCCATTCCGGAATAGGCCAAAGCCAGGTTGGCTTGCGCTTCGGGCCAATACGGACGGTACTTCAGGCAACCTTCGAAGGCCTCCACGGCGCCGCGGAAGTCTTCCCGCTTGAGCCGCAGGTAGCCCATCCGGAAGCGTGCTTCCTCTTCCTTCGGGGCGCGCTCCAGCACCTGCTTGTACCAGCGCTCGGCTTCGTCGTGCTGGCCGGCGTGTTCGAGCAGCAGCGCCACGTTCCACATCGGCGCCAACGCATCCGGCTGCGCGGCCATGGCGCGATCGTAGTCCGCGCGGGCGGCGGTCATGTCGCCCAGTTGTTCGTGTACCACGCCGAGGTTGGTGTGCGCCTCGGAGGACTGTGAACGCAGTTTGATGGCCTCCTGGTAAGCTTCCGCGGCCGGCTGCCAGCGTCCCGACTTCTGGTGCGCCAGCGCCAGGTTGAACCAGGCCTCGAAGTGGCCGGGCACCGCGTTGACCAACAAGTTGCAGAACTTGGCGGTAAGCGCATGCTCGTCCGACGCGGCCGCCCATGCGGCCAACCCTTCCAGAGCCACCGTGGATTCCGGCTTCAGTTCCAGGAGCCGCTCGGAATACTCGCGTACCATGTCGAAATCTTCCTTCGACATGCCGATCAGCACCAGGTTCGCCAGCGACTCTTCCGAGTCCGGGTTGCGTTCGATGATCTTCTGGTAGATCGCCGCGGCTTCGTCGGCGTGGTCGAGCGACTGCAGTGCCGCCGCCTTGCCGAACAGGGCGTCCTCATGCTGCGGCTGCGTGGCCAGGCAGTGCTCGAAGCTGAACAGGGCACTCTTGGGATCCTCGAGGCGCAAGTGACAGACGCCGAGGCCGAGGTGCGCGTCCAGGTGACCCGGATCGAGTGTCGAGGCCTTCCCGAATGCTTCCGCCGCTTCTTCCCAGGAGCCCAGGCGCTCGAGACACACCGCCAGGTTGAACCAGCCCATCGCGTACTGCGGCTTGATCTGGGTCAGGGCCCGGTAGCTCTTGGCGGCTTCCTTATAGTCGGCCAACTCGAACTGGATGTGCCCCATCGCCCGGTAGATTTCGGGCGAAGCTTCGTTGGCGGCGATAGCGCGCTGCAACTGTTTGAGGGCTTCATCCCGCTTTCCGGACAAGTGCAGCGCGACCGCGCGCGCCAGGAAGCCGGGCCCGCTCGTGGGAGCCGATTCCCTCTCCTGTAAATCTGGCGCCGGGCCTCGCAGGGGCTGAACCTTAGCGCTGGTTCGAATTGGATTGCTACTCATTTTCTTCAGACCTCCTTACCGTTCGGTTCCGCCCGTCACCAGACGTACCCAATACAGGCGCGCCCGCTTATCCGGGGCGCCCAAAAACCCTACTCCGCCAATTGCGAGGCGGTTGTCGCTCCATCGCTCGATGGTCTCTCCGTCTATGGAAACTGTGAAGTCGTTGCCCCTGACCTTCGTCAGGACCGTAATCGCTGCCTTGCTCGCGCCCGACTGACGGACCGGCGTGGTAACGCTCAATCCCGGCGCGTCCTCGATCACCGAAGACCGCGTGAAGGTGCGCCCCTGCGGCGAAATCGAGATTGTCGCAAGATGATAATTCTGCTCGTCGGAGGCGCGGAAAACCCAGCTCAGGCTCTTCGTGTCGATTCTGGCCAGAAATTCGAGATCGTAGTCCACCATGGCCAGGGACGGGGCGAACAGCGCCAGAGCGCCGGGCCGTACGCCCGCCACATCGACTTTCCAATCGCTCACGCCGCCCACCCAATTTCCCAGGCCGGCGTCGAAGCGATCTTCCAGACGGATGGCCTCGGCCTTCGGCTGTTTCGAGGGTTTCGACGCCACCCGCTGCTGCTGCTGACCGGCCTTGGGCGTCGCCGCCTGCGACACGGGCAGCGCGGGCATACCGCTTTGTATTTTGAAAATCGAATAACCGAAAGGCGCCTCTTGCGGCTCGAACGACACCGTCGAGAACCGCGGGATCAGGTCGCACACCTTGGCCGTCACGGAAACCGCGCGCGTGCCGCTGCGGTTCCACGCGGCGCTGCGCAGTTGCGCATCTACCGAGTGACCCGCGGCCAGGACGACCGCCGGAAGGTTCGATCCGGTCCACTCGATGGTGGTGTCGCGTTGCGCCATCTGCGTATCGCGGGTCGCCCGCTTCACCTTCAGCGCGCCGCCGTGTCCCATGCCGGGCACCTGTCCATGCGTGGGCCCATGAGGCAGGGCGACCGCGCGAAGCAGCGGCGTGATCAGCGGTATGCGGGGCTGCGGCGTGACACCTTCCTTGACGAATACCTCGGGTGTCATGGTGCTGGGCCAAATCAATTCCGGCTTACGCCGCGCCAGGGCCAACCTGCGCAGTTGCCTTTCCGGCGGCTGAATCCGCTGGCTTCCGACTGACCGGCCGCGCCGTCCCACGTGCATCGGCAGATCGAGCCATTTGGCCGGCTTCGCATCGCGCTGGTAGGTGGCGCCACCCACCGGCTGCCGCCGTGTCTTGGTCGAAAGCACTGCACGCGCCGCCCTGCGCCGCGGCAACGGGAACCCCCGCCGCCTGGCCTTCAGCGAGCGTGCCCCATCCCAAACCCGCGCCGGCTGCTGCTGCGGCAGGGTCACCGGCATCTCGTGTTCCCGCAACTCGGGCAGGATCGGCTCGCCCGCTTCCATCGCGCCTTGCAGATACCCGGCACTGCGCGGAGCCTGCTTCTGCTTCTGGCTGAGCGGCCCCGGCGAAAAGAAGTTGCCGCCGCCCCGCACTTCCGCTTCGAGCGCCGGCTGAATGGGCCGCATATGGTCGGCTGGGGGCGCTGGCTCGGACAATCGCATGCTTTGCTGGAAGCCACGCCGCTGCAACGAAGACAGACTCTCCGCTTGCCCCGGCATCACCGTCTTCAGGTTTTCGCGCCGCCGCATCAGCGTCGCGACTTTGTTGGCTTCCTGTAGCCGGTCCATCCCCAGGCGCAGGCCATACTGATTGCGGTGCTCCCGCGAGCAGAAATCGCCGCCCGCGCCCACCCAGATTCTACTGAGGGGCCGCCCACAAAGCTGGCAGGTCCTGGCACTCATTCCCGCTTATTATAGGCGGAGAGTTTTGAAATTGCTAGTGTGAATGGCGACAGCATTTTTCTGATAACCAAAGACAATCACGGGTTATATATCTGGATAGTTATCGGCTAAAAGGTTGCAGATCAGTACCGTTGCTTTTGGTTAATACAGCGTTTTTTAGGGTATATATTGCTTGGATTTCCGTTAAAATTGACCCGTGTAGTCAATAGCCCAGAATTTCAACGGGCGGAGGTTAATAGCAATGGTCGAATCAACAGCGCGGCGGGAACGTGGGGAGCCGAAATCCGCGCCCCTGGCTACTTATCTATGGGAGGTCCCCGAGAAGCCGGTCGCAGTGCGACTCGCTTTCGATCTCATCGACCGCATGGAGAGTGAAGTTATCGAGAACTTCCGCTCACTGACCTCGAAAGGATCGGAGATTGGCGGCGTGTTGCTGGGTTCGGTGATTCCCGGCAGTCCTCTGGTGGTGGTCGTACAGGACTACGAAACGATCCCCTGCGATTACAGCCGCGGGCCCCTGTATCGTTTGGCGGATGCCGATCTGGCACGCTTCGAACGGGTGATCGAACAGCACAGCGGCGCCGGCAACATTCCAGTCGCGGGTTACTTCCGCGCGCACAGCCGCAAGGGTCTCAGCCTCGATGCGGACGATCTGTCGTTCCTCGATGCGCGCTTCCGCGGACCTAATTATGTAGCCCTGCTGGTGCGGCCGTTCGCCACCAAGACCAGCGTCGGCGGTATCTTCATCCGCGAAGACGGCGTTTTCCGAGGCGACGCCAGCTATTTGGAGTTTCCGTTCCGCTCCGCTCAATTGACCGCCTCGCTCTGGACGCCGCCCGAAGCGGCTGCCGCAGCGCCGCCGCCGGCGGCTCCAGCCGCGCCCGCGCCCAGCGCTCCGCCGCCCGCCAAGGCCAGTGTCCGTCCGCAGGTGGTGCCGATTGGTCTGCGTCGCGATGCCGCCCCGGCGCCGGAGGCGAAGTCTTCCGCGCCCGCTCCAGACAAAACCGACCGCAAGGCGCCGGAAGCCAAGCCGGCTCCCGCTCCCTCCAAGCCGGCCGTCGAAGTGAAGGCCGCGCCCCCGGCTCGCCCGGCTGCTCCCGAACCGAAGCCGGCTGCCAAGGAAGTCAAGCCGGCCGCCGCCGTAGTGAAAGAGGCTGCGCCCGTCAAGCCGGCCGCCTCCGTGGTGAAAGAGGCTGCGCCCGTCAAGCCGGCCGCCTCCGCTTCAGCCCCCGCCGTCAAGCCGAGTCCGGACAGGCCGCTGTTAGGCACACTGAGCGGCGCAGCCCCCGCCGAGTCGAAGGGCAGCGGAAAGGTTCCGCTCGTGCTTGGCCTCATCGCCCTTACCGTGGCGCTTCTGGTCGCGCTGTTCGTGTATCCCGGCTTCCTGATGCGGTCGCACCAGCCCACTCCCGCGGAATCGCAGTCCGCGGATCTGAAGCTGCTGGTGGAATTGAGCGGCACGGATCTTCTGCTCACCTGGAACAAGAATTCGCCGGCGATCACTAACGCCGCCCATGGCGTCCTATCGATCAACGATGGCGACCAGCACGAGAACTTCGATATGGACGTCAAATCGCTCCAAACTGGCAGCATCGTCTATACACCGAAAACCGGCGACGTCAGCTTCAACATGGAAGTGACCGGGAAGGACCAAACCAAGACGGTGACCGAATCGGTGCGGTCGCTGCGGACGCGGCCCTCGCCGATGCCGGATGGCAAGACTACCGCCAACACGGTTTCCGCGAAGGCGACTCCGCTGCAGCCGCTGCCGGCTCCCGCCAACCCACAGGCGGGCGCTCCGGCAACCACCACGCCGGCTGAATTGACACCGGCCGCCCCAGTGAAAGCCGCTCCCAAGGCGTTCAACACGGATTCGCTGGCACAGCGCCTGCGGCCGGCCAGCCCGAATGAGATTGCCGATGCCGGCTTGGGTGCCGCTCCCGCGTCGCCCGCAGGCGTCAATGTGAATTCGAATCTCAGCGTGCCGTTTGCCAACGCGCCCGCTCCGGTGGCGCCCGCGCCGCAGCAACCGGCGGCGAAGAAATCCGCCGCGGGCGGCAAGGTCGCCGAAGCTCAGCTCCTCTACCGCAAAGACCCCGACTTTCCTACCGCCGCGCGCCAGATGGGCGCTCATGGCCAGGTAGTGCTGGAGGCCACCATCGGCACCGATGGCAAAGTCGTTGCCGTAAAGGTCATTTCCGGACACCCGCTGCTGGTTCAGGCCGCCAAGGCAGCCGTCATGCAGTGGCGCTACAGACCGACCCTGCTCGACGGGCAGCCGGTCGAGAACACCAGGCAGATCACGTTGAGCTTCGGCCCAACTACTCACTAGGAGAGGAACGCAAAGTCTCGCGCGATCTCTTGGCGCGGAAACACGTGGGGCAGGACGGCCCGAAGTTGGCCATCCTGCCCTACATTTGTTTTTACCGAGACATCGGAGGAGTACCAGTCCCACTGGTCCCCCCAGCTCAGAGCTCAACCCCGTCCGGATTCAGTACTATGCCGGTACTAGCCCGTTAGCACAGCTCATCCGGTCAATAAGAGCGGTCGCGCGCAGGCTAAGTTTACAAGAAAACCGGACGAAGCGCCCGATTCAAGCCCCGCCCGCCCGACTTCCGTGTCCATCCCTCCTGTTTCGCTATCCTGAAGTTTCCATGCCAGAGGGAAGCTTTGAGTACGTAGACGTCAGCGTTCCGGCGCCGCTCGATCAGCCGTTCACTTACTCTCTTCCCGAAACCCTCCGCCACCGCGTGCGGCCTGGCAGCCGCATCGTCGTCCCCTTCGGCCCGCGCAAACTCACCGGCGTGATCCTGCGCTGTCACGACGATCCGCCCGCCATGGCCACCCGCGAAGCGCTGCGCTTGATCGATTCCGAGCCGGTGCTGGACGCCGAACTGCTCAGCTTGGGGCGCTGGATCGCCGGCTATTATTGCGCGCCGCTGGGCGACGTGCTGCGCGGCATGCTGCCACTGGCCTCGGAAATCCACCGCGGCAAAGTCTGGTCGCTGACCGACGCCGGCCGCGACGCCGCGCGCCAATTGCTTCTCGACGCCGCGCCCGACGATCCGGTGGCGCGCATCTTAGCCATGCTCGAAAAGCGCCCGCTCTCGGCCGCCTACCTGTCGCGCCTCCTGCCGCTCGCCGACAAAGCCATCCGGTCGCTGGAGCGCAAGGGCCTCATCGCCGCCGAACAGGTCGAGACCGAGCGCGATCCTTTGCGCGCGCCCGCCGCTCGCCTGCGCGTCGAGATCCTCTCGGCGCCGGGCCCGCTTACCGAGCCGCGACCGTCAGGGAGCGGTCATATCGAAGGAGCCGCTCAACCCGCCGGGAGCGATCACACCCTCCCTCCCTCCGCAAAACTCAACAAGCCCGAGCGCGAGTTGAAGGCCTTTCTCGAACTGCATCCCGGTTCGCACAATCTCAAGGATCTCGAGAGCATGTTGGCCCACTCGAGCGCCGCCGCCCGCTCGCTGGCGCGCAAAGGAGTGGTTGCGCTCACCCCCGAAACCATCGGCGTCACGGCCGGCCAGGTCCGCGCGCCGCATACGCTCAACGCGGCGCAGCAGGCGGCCTACGATGCCATTCGCCTGGCCATTGATGCGCGCGAATTTCGCGCCTTCCTTCTTTACGGCGTCACCGGCTCCGGCAAGACTGAAATCTACCTCAATGCCATCCAGGCCGTAGTGGCGCAAGGGCGCGGCGCTCTGCTGCTGGTGCCGGAAATCGCGCTCACCCCGGCCATGGCCGGCCAGTTCTTTTCGCGCTTCGGCGACCGGGTTGCCATTCTGCATAGCGCGTTCACCGACGTCGAACGCTCCGAACAGTGGCGCCGCATTCGCTCCGGCTCGGCTTCGGTGGTGGTGGGCACGCGCTCCGGCGTTTTCGCGCCCGTCCGCAATCTGGGCCTGATCGTAGTCGATGAAGAGCACGACGGCAGCTATAAGCAGGAGGAAACGCCGCGCTACAACGGCCGCGATGTGGCGCTGGTGCGCGCTCAGGCGGCGCACGCTTGCGTGGTGCTGGGCTCGGCCACGCCCAGTCTGGAAAGCCGCTACAACGCCGAGCGCGGCAAATACACGCTACTGACGCTTCCCGGCCGCATAGAAGCGCGGCCCATGCCGGCGGTCGAGCTGATCGACATGCGCCAGGAGTTTCTCGAAACCCGCCAGCAGGCCACTTTTTCGCGCAAACTGGTCGAGGCCATCGGGGAACGCCTGGAAAACGGCGAGCAGACCATCGTCCTCCTCAACCGCCGCGGCTTTTCGAGCTTCGTCGCCTGCCGCGCCTGCGGCGAGCGCGTCCAGTGCGTCAATTGCTCCGTCACCCTGACCTTTCATAAGCGCGACCGGCGTCTGCTATGCCACTATTGCGGCTATGCCGAGAAGGTTCCCAGCGTGTGCCCCAAGTGCGCGAGCGAGCACATTTACTTTCTTGGCGTGGGTTCCGAGCGCGTGGAAGAAGAGCTGCACCGCGCTTTTCCCGCCGCGCGCATCGCGCGCCTCGATCGCGACACGGTCACCGGCAAGCGGCAATACGAAACCATCCTCGATGGTTTCCGCGAAGGCGGCTTTGACATCCTGGCCGGCACGCAGATGATCGCCAAGGGCCACGACATCCCCAACGTCACGCTGGTGGGCGTGGTCTCCGCCGATGTCGGGCTCGGCATGCCCGATTTTCGCGCCGCCGAGCGCACCTTTCAGCTCCTCACGCAAGTGGCCGGCCGCGCCGGACGCGGCAGCCTGCCCGGCATCGTGCTCATCCAGACCATCAATCACGATCACTACGCCGTCCGCATGGCCGCCGCGCAAGACTATGGAGCGTTCTATGAGAAGGAGCTCGCCTTCCGCCGCGCCATGTCCTACCCGCCCTTTACGGCGATGGCAAACGTGCTGGTGCGCAGCGATAAAAAAGAACTGGCGATGCGCATGAGCGGCGAGCTCGGCATGTTGCTGACGCCGCCGCCCGAGAAACTGCGCGTCATGGGCCCCGCCGAAGCCCCCGTGCCGCGCCTCAAAGCCGAGTACCGCTACCAGTTGCTCATCAAATCCGCCAGCCGCATTGCGCTCAACGCCCTTCTCAAGAAAGTGCGAGGATTCGCCGTCGAACGCAAGTGGCCCGCCACCGCCTTGGTGATCGATGTGGACCCGCTATCGCTGCTGTAGGTCAGTGCCGCCGGGCCCGTTCCGCAGGAAGATCTCTTCCACTCGCATCTGAAAAAGCTCCGCCATTTCGAATGCCAGCGGCAGACTAGGATCGTACTTCCCGGTTTCGATGGCATTCACCGTCTGCCGGGACACGCCCAGGCGGGAGGCCAGGTCCGCTTGCGACCACTCGCGTTCGGCGCGCAGCACGCGCAGCCGGTTCTTCATCGATACCGCCTCACGCCGCCGGCGTACCCAACAACACCAAGAACCACGATCAGGACCAACACCACGAGGTAGCTGAGCGGACCGACCAGGTGCGCGGCCTGTAGCAGGGGATACGTGATCATGATAATTACGAGGCCGCAGACCACCACGGCCGCCGCCTCCAGATAGATGCGAAGTTGCAGTTCGTCCATCTGCCGGCGGCTATCGTGCACCAGCGTCCGCACGTATTGCGCGCCTAAGAAGAGCGGAACCACCGGAATCAGGTACCGGATCGCGGGAGGCAGTGTCGCCCGCTGCAACACAGGTCCCGCGATGCCCAACGACATGCCGAATAGGATCACCCATAAGAACTGTCGGCCGCTGGGCCGTCCGCAGCCGTCGAAGATGGCGCGAAGCGGAAGTGTTTGTTTCAGGTTTGTCGTCATGCCCAAATAGTAAAGTAAGGCAATCTAAATGTCAAGCAAACTTTACTTTTAGACAAATAAGCGATGCGCGCTCGATGCCAAAGACGTGGCGTACGCACTCGTGCGCGCCGCGTCGGCACTCGTGCCGACGCAGGGCGCCGCCGGAAAAAAGACGTGTTAAGGATTTGGCATCGTCATTTCGTGACAAGCCCTACGCAGTCTCATTGCCGCTGGAGACAAGCACCACACCTTCGCTGGCCGCTGCCTTTCGCAGATCGGCATCCAGCGTCGCCAGGGGCAGGCCCTCGCGCTGAGCCAGTTCCAGATAGGTGGCATCGTATACGGACAGCCGGTGGGCGCGCGCCAGCCGGAGGACGCCGTGCTCGTCGGGCGACTGGTCCGCACGCAGCCGCAGCAGCGAAAGGTGCAGGAGAAAAGCCGCGGTATCGGACTCGGCGATCCGCCGGCGGCGTTCGTTTACGACCAGGATATTCCGCACTTCGAACCACCACAGGGCTGGAACGACGCCCTCTTCGGTGCGCATTCGCTCGAAAGCCAGGCTCGCGTCGGGGTGGTCTTCATCGTCAAATGCCCAGCACGCGGTGATGGACGCATCGAGAACAAATCCCATCAGGACTTTCGTCCCTCATCACGGGCCGAGAGCAGTTCGCGGACGGTGATCCTGCCGGTTCGCTTTCTAAGGCAGCGGATAGCATCGAGGGCTTTGTCGACTTCCGCCTGACGCCGGTCGGGTTCGGGCACGATTCGCGCGATGCGGTGTCCGTGGCGCGTGATGATCAGCGTGGCGCCACGCTCGACTTCGTCCAGGAGCTGGGGAAGATGAGTCTTGGCTTCCGAAGCTTGAATCTCTCGCATATAATCAACCAGTCGCTTAGACTAGTCTCAGTTTAGCACGGCTGCCGAAAACAGGAAGCCCGTTGCCTGCCATCATGCTCCGGACGGCTGAAGCGCGCAAGGAATCGGATCGGTTGGCAAAGGGCGAAAAAACGGTACTTTAGTCCCTGAAACTGTACGATTTTCCACGTTGCTTTACCTGAAATCAATAAGTTGTGGCTGTTAGGGAACGGCATTCCGAATGCCTCGGGAGCTTCAGCGATCTGCTGGAGGGTAGGCTGATGTCGTTACTGGCTTCGCTTTGGAAGGGCGATCAGGGGCAAGATCTGATCGAATACACGCTGCTTTTGGCTTTCGTGACGCTGGCTTCCGCTGCGCTTCTTGTAGGCGCCAGCGGCAGTATTTCCGGCGTTTGGACCACAACCAATTCCCAATTAGCCGCAGCCGCCGCTGCCGCGACAACTTAACGGTTCGCCGACCCGGCCTGTTTCGGCTCGCTTGTAGTGCGGCTCCGCCCGTGCTCTTGTATAATCCAGAATCGTCGGGCCAGAAAAGAAGTCAGAACCAGGAGAGTGGTGCTTATGCGAAGAACCTCGATGTCGCGCTTCGTTCCGTTCCTTGTGATGCTGATGATGGCAGCCTCTGCCACGGCGGCCGACAGAGCCGTTTTGGAACAGAAGTTGAGGAGCCGGTACAAGCTCTCCTCAGTGAATGCCGAAGGCGATTTTGTGGTCCAGGGCACCACGCTGGTTTTGCGGAAAAGCGGTTTCACGGGCGGCGCGGATCCCATCACTTGCATCCAACAGTACAAGGACGGGAAGATCTCGCTTACCGGTGCCTCCAAGGCCGCTTGCACCGGCGCGGTCCGTACGCTCTCCAAGATTCCCATCCTCAGTAAGATCCCCGGTGTGGGCACGGCCAATCAAGCGGTTCAAGGGAATGCCCCCACAACACGGCCCTTCGTGGCCGGGGAAAAGCTGTACCTGACCAAGATCGAAGTGGTCAAGGATGACATCCATTTGACCTTGATTTCCGAGCAGGTGAACCAGGTGCGTTACACCGCGGAGATCCGATTCCATAAGGCGGCCACGCTGGAGATCCTGGAGGCGGAAAACCTCATTGCGGAGGTAGTGGGGGTCGGCGCTGGGGGCGGAGGCGGAGGGAGTCAATCCACGAACGCGTCCGCGTCTTCTCAGCCAGCCGCCGCTCGAGCCGCCCCGGCCTATACCGCGCCACCGGTCGCCGCCCCTCAGCCGGCTACGGCAGACACGGCGCCTGCTCCCATTGCGCCGCCCCCGCCGCCGCCGGATCAGCCGGTCGCCGCGCCACCCACAATTTCACCAGGCATGACTATCGATCAAGTGGTCGCCGCGCTCGGGCAGCCGGCCAGGATAGCCAATCTCGGCTCCAAGAAGATCTACATGTATCCGAATCTAAAAGTGATCTTCATCGACGGCAAGGTCGCCCCGGAGGACTCGGATGACTCATCCGGGAGCCAGCCAGGTTCCGGCCCGAGTACGTTGTACTACGCGCTCGGCCTGGGAGCCCTGATCCTGGCAGCCGCTGGGTACCTGTTCCTGCGCAGCCGCCGGCCCGCCGCGATGGTCCCGGCGGGGCCTCCGCCTCCGATGCCTCAGTACCAAGCCCCGCCGCCGGCCGCCCCGGTAGCGCCGGCCCCGCCCATGAACCTCATCCAGCGCCTGGACGAATTAGAGAAGCTGAAGGAGCGGGGAATCCTCACGCCCGAGGAGTTCGAGAGGGAAAAAGCCAAGCTGCGGTCGATGTAAAGGAAGCGGAAGACAGAGAGAACGCGCGTCAGACCGCCGAGCTGCTGAATCGACCTTTTCGTCGCGGCCGCGCCCTACCCCACCAGCTCCGGCTCACTGGCGCAGGTGTTGCAGCCCTTCTTCGCGCGGGCGGTCAGGCGGCGCATCTCTTCCTGGGTCTCGAAGGGGATAGAGAATTCTTTCTCGATCCGTTCGCGATAAACCGGGCCGGAATTGTAGGCGCAGAAGGGATAGATCAGGCCGTTGGGCGCCGCATAGTGGATCACGCAGCGCTTCACGCGCTCTACGTCGTAGTTATACGAATCCATGAAGTGCATGCCGGCCAGCATGAGAGTGCGATAAGTAAACCCGCCGGCTTCGCTATCTCCGCGGCCATACTTCTTGTCGGTCATCCCTTGCAAGGTTTGCAGGAACTTGTTGAACGTCAGGCCCTGCGGCGCTTTCTCCTCATGGAAGAACTTGCGCAGGTTGTTCCAGGCGGAGATCTTGGTGAAGAACTGGACGCGGCGCTTGTTGGCCTTGCGCGCCAGATCGTCCATCTCGCGCAGCATCGGGCCGACCTCGACAAACTGCGTCACCGGCACGGCCTTGCGGTTCTGATCGACGAACAGATACGTGCCCAGCGAGCAGTGCGGATGGCAGCTCAGCGTGGTGGTCTCGTCGCC
>Ga0181529_10005379_pt1 | contig 13447 bp, 11 predicted proteins | sample PEATcosm2014_Bin_36_FD_119763 | JGI IMG/M metagenome (GOLD analysis project Ga0181529, IMG submission 119763) | Peatland microbial communities from MTU Mesocosm Facility, Houghton, MI, USA - PEATcosm2014_Bin10_30_metaG | ecosystem: Environmental > Terrestrial > Soil > Wetlands > Peat | place... | reverse complement strand
GTCAACGTCATGCAAAAGGACGGCGAAAGGGGTTCTCTGCGGGGAAAGATCAAGCGAGCCGGTTGGGACGACGCCTATCTCGCTCGCCTAATGACCCTGTTCTGAAATGCGATAGCCCTGGCTGTGGCGCCGACTCCTCTTGCCAACTGTAATGATTTGCGCGCCGACTCAGTCCCGAATGGATGGCCAGGCGAAGCAATCACGTCAAATCCATCCAGGCGGTTGGCGCCAAGGCATGGCGCGGCAATCGCCAACGACGCGATTAACGTATAGCCGGTGACCCGGCTCCGAATCCGATCGCGCAATGGGCGGGTCGACGCGCCGGACAGGATCAACGTCTTGAGACGCGCGGCGATCAGCGCCGTCGGCCCGTTATCGTCGCTCAATTCCGCTTGGCCCAGTATACATCGGCGCAACCGATGTTGCCGAACGTCCGGCCCGGCGACGCTCAGTTTCCCGCCTTGGCGCGAACGAGGGAAAGAGGCCATCGCATTCGATTCGTGTCTCTCTGGCCGCCTATGTGCGATCGATGGCATTGATAAGCCTATTGATGGCGGTCGTGACCTCCATGGCGTCTGCGCCGGCAAGTCTGGCTGTCGCCGCTTCCTCCAAAGCAGAAGCATTCGCTCCGATTTCGTCCAGGCCACAGACGCCGGCCCCGCCGGCCAGCCGATGGGCGATTGCCTGGATGCGTTCGAGCGCGGGTGATTGATCCCCATCCTCGGCAAGCGCCAGTCGATCGCTGACGAGCGCCATCTCGTCGGCCCGCACGCGGACAAGAAATCGCTCGCGTTGGCCGGCGAAACTCGGTTCGGCGACGAGCGTCGGGCTGCCGGCCGAGTCTGAGGCGTTCGGTCGGTCGAATGACTTGACCGCGACGCCGCTGGCGCCCAGGGCGAGGACGGTCGCCATTTCATCGGGTTGGGTCCGCGGTGTCGCATAGGCGACCGCATCGCCGCCCATCTTCTCGCGCATTCGGCTGCGGACCAAGCCCGCCAGCGTCAGCGGTTCGAAGGGCTTGCCTATGACGCCAATGGCGCCAAGCGCGAGAAACGCTTCGATCTCTCGCGATTGCGTCCGCGCCGTCATGAATATGATCGGGATGTCGCGCGTCCGCGGACTTTCGCGCAATTGCGCCAACGTCGACGGTCCGTCCATTCCCGGCATCATGACGTCGAGCAGCACGAGATCGGGTGACCACTCGCCGGCGACGGAGATCGCTTCTCTTCCGGAGGCGCAGCTGCGCGCTGAAAGTTCAGGATCGAGACCGAGAGAAATCTCGACGACCTCGCGGATGTCCGGCTCGTCATCAACGACAAGCACACGTAGTGCAGTCATGCGACCTCCTCGACCATTGGCGCGAGCGGAGGCTTGCTCATCACGATCCGTCGCAGGATCGCGACGAGACTGCCGATCGAAGCGCGTGACTTGGTTAGCGCCGCGAACAATTCGGCCGCCGTCTCAGGAGTATCCTGAGCCGAGAATACGACGACGGGAATCGGTTGCCCATCTGCGTCGTGGAGATCTGGCAAAAGGTCGAGCCCGAATCCTTCGGCGAGGGCGAGGTCGATCACCGCGAGGTCGATGTCACCTTCCGCAAGCGCACGGCGCGCTTTCGTCAACGAATCGACCGAGGTGACATCCGCGGTCGCCCGCAGGGCGGTCGCGACAAGGTCGAGCACGGCGCTGTCGTCGTCGACATGGAGAACATGCGGTCGCGGATGCGCCTCGCGGACGTTCGGCCGGTTCAGAATACCGATCAACCGTTGGACGTCGACCGGCTTTGGCAGCCAATCCAGGACGTTGAGCGTCGAGGCGGGTTCGCTGGAAAGGGTCGACTTCCTTCGATCAGTCGAGACGACAATGATCGGCACGTCTCGAGACTGCGAGCGAGAGCGCAGTTCCTTGATCAAGGCGATGCCGTCAGTGTCCGGCGCCTGAACGTTGACCATGATGGCCACATAGGGCTTCGCCGCCGCGTACCCTGCCGCGTCCACAGCGAGCTCGGCGACATCGGCGTTGAAACCTGCGTCGCGAAGCTGACCACATAGTGAAGTCGCCGTAACGGGATCTGTTTCACACAGTAGCAGCGGCGCGTCGCCGGATAGCTCGGCTCCCGCGGTGGAGTTCAGGCGCCAGGCTGGCAGAGATACCCGAAAGATCGTGCCGCCACCGCGGGCTGCGGCAAAGCCGACCTCGCCGCCAAGTCGGGTGACGATCTGCTTCACAATACTGAGCCCGAGACCCGTACCACTCTTCTGACGCGCGTCGGTGGCGTCGGCTTGGGCGAATTTCTCGAAGACCTGCGGCCTGAATTCTTCCGGGATCCCGTGGCCGTGATCGCGGACGGCGATGTGGACGTTCCCACCGACTTCCGCGACAGAGACGTCAACATCGCCGCCGTCGGGCGAGAATTTAACCGCATTTGAAAGCAGGTTCGTGATGACCTGCATCAGGCGGTCGGGATCCGCGTAGGTGACGGCGCTCGTGCGCGCCGATTCAATCTGGACGCGAACGTCGCGTGCGTCGGCGGATGGGCGGATGCCTTCGATAGTCTGCTCGACGAGGAGCCGAACGTCAACGCGCTGCATATGGAACTCGGCCTTTCCCGACTCGATCTTTTCGATATCGAGAATGTCGTTGATGAGTCGGACCAACCGATCGCAGTTCGCATGCGCGATCTTCAGCAGACGCATGGCGGACGAGGGAATTGGCCCGACCGATCCGCCATCGAGCAGCCCGAGGGACGCCGCGATCGACGTCAGCGGAGTGCGCAACTCGTGACTCACCGTCGCGACGAATTCGTTCTTTAACTGCTCGTTGTGCTTGCGCTCGCTGATGTCGACGACCGCGCTTAAGATGACAAGCCCCTCGCGCGTCTCAATCGGATTGAGCCCAATCTCGATGGGAAATTCCGTGCCGTCCTTGCGCAGTCCAAAGAGCTCCCTCACCTTGCCCATCGCCCGGGCGTACGGGTGATCGACGAACGCCTTGCGATGTTTCGGATGCTTGCCGCGAAACCGCTCTGGAACCAGAATGTCGATCGATTGCCCAATCAATTCCTCCCGGGGATAGCCAAACAACCTTTCCGTCTCGGCGTTGACGAGCAAAATCGCGCCGACGGCGTCGGTCATCATCATGCCGTTCGGACACGACTCGACGGCGATTTGAAACTTCTCTTCCGCCAGCCTTCTCGCCCTGATGTCGTGCACGAAGACAACGAACATCCGACGGTCGCTGAGCGACATATCGGCGAGCACGACCTCGATTGGGAAAGTCGATCCGCCGCTATGGTGGGCCGTGAACTGACGCGCCCCATTGCGGCTCACAGCGAACTCGCGCAAGCGAGTCGCCAAACGGATATCGTGGGGTTCGCCGAGATCAATCAAGCAGCTGATATCGCGCCGTGCCGACGCGGCGATCGTATAGCCGAACATCTGCTCGGCAGCCGGATTGATCGACTCGATCGTGCCGCTCTCGCTAAGAGTCAGGATGCCGATGGTCGCGGAAGAAAACATCGCCTCGTGTCGCGTCAATGAATCACGCAATACTCCAGCGGCGCGATCGCGCGCATGCTGCTCGGCCGTGAGCAGCCGAATGAGCCCGGCGTAAAGCGTGCTCATTTGCAACAGCAGCGCGATCAAGACGAAGCTCGAGGCCACGAGACCGTAGACTCGGCCGACGTAAAATCCGACGTCGAAACGGCCGGCATTGAGCACGCAACTGAGCGCCACGTCGAACAGCCACGCGCACATGACGACCAGCAGCCACAAGTCGAGCACGGAGTGGGGCCGGCGCCGCCAGAGGACGATCAGAGCGGCGAGGCTCAACGCCCAAACCGACGTGCTTACGTATTTCATCGCGGGGGCGTACGTGCTGTCTTGTATTATCGGCGGCAGCATTTCCTGGCCCGCTGTGGCGAGCAGCGTAGACGCGCAAACGAGGACAATGACGGCGCTCACGCTGAACACGATCGCGCCACCGGGCAGGCCGCGCCACGGCTCCGCCCGTCTGTGGGGCTCCTTGAGCAACGCGTACGCGATGACGGCCACGGGAAAGACACTGTGCCAGGCCATATAGAGCCACGCGGTCGTCTGGGGTCCTGAGTCCAATAGCCCGCTCGACGAAAACAGCCCGGGAAAGGTCAGCGCGTGAGGGACCACTATGGCAGCGGTGAACAGATAGCCGCTCGCCAGCGCCAGAACCGCGCGCGAGCGCCCTATGGTGAATTGCGCGAAGAGAAGGCTGGCGGTGATCAGGTCGTTGGTCGCCAGCGCCGCCTCGTAGATCGGGATGAACCCCCATGCGCGCGGCAAGGGTGCACGAACATAAGGCGCGGCGGCGATGAAGAGCGCTGCGGAAACCAGAACGACGGCAACCGCAAGCCGCCGATCGCCGCGCTCGGCGAGCGCAGTCGACAGAAATATCCGCTGCTCGCGCGTCACATCCTGGGCCATTGGCGCTCCCGCGGGGCGCTTGCTTGGGTTCTTTCGAAGCACCTCCTCCGCATACCGTCGCCCGGACCGACGCGCGCGACCCTCGTGATGCGGTCGGCTTCCAAGCCGATCATTGCCGTTGGCTCTCGGCCGCGAGGTTCGACGTCAGAATCGAGGCCTTCACAGGACCCATGCGAATCGTCCCTGGAGTCCTCCGACGCACTGCCGCGTTTCATCCGCAAACGAATCGCGTCAGCCTCGCGGAGAGCCCCGAATCACACAAGTATTATCCCACCTACTTGCGTCTGACTCCATTGTGGCGATTACTTAGAGCGCATAACTACACTTGGCTCCTATGGATGCCACACCAATAATAGCTGCGATGGATGCGACGAGCGCGCGAGCGCGTGCGGCTACCAGCTGTGACGGATGCGCGGACGGGGGGACTGATCAATCCAGGCGCACGCGGGTTCGATGGTCCGGCGACGCCGTTCCCGACGGGCGCTCTTGGACGCCGCCCCGGGTTACCCGAAGAGCGTCGCGCCGGGCAGGATGAACTTTGCGGCGGTGCGGATCTTCGTTGTTGACGGCGTTGGCGTGCAGTATGTCGGGCCGCCGACATGGCCGACCGGCGCGCGTTCGCGAACGAGTTCGCGTCAGCCTAAGCGTAACACGATCCCTCTTGCGGCATCGCCTCGGCGGCCGAAATCGGATCAGCGATCCTTGCCGCTGCCCAGCACGGCGCGCATGAGGTCCACTGCGTTCTTTACGCCGAGCTTTTCCATAATGTGGGCGCGGTGGACTTCGACGGTCCGACGGCTGATGCCCAGGTTGCGGCCGATCAGCCTGTTGGAGACGCCGCTCGCGATCTCGGCTAGTACGATGCGTTCCCGCGGCGTCAAGGAGTCAAATCTGGCGAAACGGCGCAAAAGGACCGCTTCATCGCGATCGTGATCTAGGACCCAGGTGGCGAACGCGCTCCGCACACGCGCGACGACGACATCGGCGTCAAACGGTTTCACGATGTAGTCGAGCGCGCCACTCTTGATGGCTTCGACGACCACTGGGACGTCGCGTTTTCCGGAAAGCATGAACACCGGATTTGGATATTGCGGAGCGCCGAGTTGCTTCAGCACCTCGAGCCCGGAAATATCAGGCAAGTTGACATCCAGCAAAACGAACGCGGGCTCCAACTGACTCGCCGTGCGGAGGAACGTATTGCCATCGACGAAATTTGTTACGCGAACACCGCTGCGCCGGAACGCCGCCGACAAACTGTCATGGACGGTTGGATCGTCGTCCACGATGAAAACTTCCGGAGGTAACCCGGTCGATTGCCCCGCTGTCATCTCGAAGCCCGCAGGACGGCGCCGCCCGCAGATAATCTCACTCGAATCGGCGTCAAGGGTAAACTTTTGCCATCGTTGAGCAATAGGGCGTTGCCCCCAAAAACAACGATTGCTTCATCGCGAGTTAAACGTCATCGATTAAAATGCAATCACACAAAGGCGGCAAAACTGTGAGTCCGCGAATTGGTGAAATCGAGAATTGTAACGGCGCCAACTTAAGCGGACCGTCTTCTTTGCGTCTGCATCGCCGCGGACCCGTAGCGGGATATTACATTTTGCGATCATTAGCGCGCTGATTCGAAATAACAATCGTTTCCGACCAAATCGAGTTCACCGGCTGTGGCGCCAAAAGCGCGCTTTGCCGCGCCTTCGTGACGCTGTGCGGAGATGTGACGCATGGGGACGGGACGAAGCGCACAAAATAGACCCCGGCGTAAGTAGATTCCTGCGTTTATTTCACCTGATCGTGGGCCACGATCGAATTGTTCGCTTATTGTCCGCAATTGCAGATTGTTGCTCGGCGCGAGTTTCGCCTTCCAAATTGAAGCGGTTGCACCCGGCGAAACAAATCGACGCGGGACTTCGCAGCGGAATCGGCTCCGTCAGTTCTTTCCGGTTTCCACCGCATTGGGGTCAAGAAAGAGATGAAGCCGGCGTCGCGACCAACTAACCGGGAGCCGGCGATGTCCACCGCCAGCTACAAAGTTCTCGGCTTTCTTCGCAAAGGCTGCGCCTACCGGGTGCGCCACGCCTGGCGTTTTCGCGGGCGGCGCTGCGCCATTAAAGATCAGGCGTTTTTTCGCTGTCGGAGAAGGGGCTGGCGGAGCGCGTCGAAACCGATCGACATGCTCAGATGCGGATCACTCCAGCCGGGCGCTCAATCGACGCCGACATCGGATGGGCGCATCCGCTTACCAAATCTTGATCGAAGGCCGCCGCGCGACCCATCCGCAGAAATACCCCCGCCAGCGCGCGAAGGACTCGCCACGCATCCGAACGCCAAAGACTTCTCGCATGGCGAAGGGTTCCAACTGCCTGCTAGCTGGCGGCGCGGAGACGCTCGGATTGGCGTCGCCGAGATGTCCTTTTCACCGGGTCGGGGTGCGCCCTGCTAAGTATGATTGAGCACAAGCCAATACGCCCCGATATCGCGGACAGCCTCTGTGAACGGCTCGAAATCGACCGGTTTGACGATGTAGCTGTTGGCGCCGGAGTCGTAGGTTCGCATGACGTCTCTCTCCTCACTGGAGGAGGTGAGCACAACGACCGGAATGCTGTTCGTACGTGGATCGCTCTTTACGCGCTTGAGAACCTCGTGGCCGTCAAATCGCGGCAATTTCAGGTCCAACAGGATAAGCTTCGGCTTGGTCGCAACCTTTGCAACGTCGCTGGGATCGGCGCCGAACAAAAATTCGACCGCTTCGACGCCGTCGCGTGCAACATGGATTGTGTTCGCGAGATTGGCGTCCTTGAAGGCATGAAGCGTGAGTTCGACATCGTTAGGGTTGTCTTCAACCAGCAGGATGTCGGTGTGTTGACCGATCATGACTTGGCGGCCTCCGTTGTGAAGTAGAATGTCGCGCCTCGATCGACCTCTGCTTCGACCCATACCCGCCCGCCGTGGCGCTGAACGATTCGCTGCACGATCGCCAGACCTGCGCCAGTGCCGTCGAAATCCTCGGCGCGGTGGAGTCTCCGCAACACGCCGAACAGCTTGTCGGCGTATCTCATGTCGAACCCGGCGCCGTTGTCGCGCACAAAGATGATCTGTTCGCCATTGGTTTCGAGCGAACCGATTTCAACGACGGCCTGCGAGCGCTTGCGCGTGTATTTGAAGGCGTTGCCGATAAGGTTGGCGAAGACCTGCTTGAGAAGGGACGGATCGCCCCAAAGGGACGGCATTTCGCCTACGCTTACGCTCACGTCGCGCCCTTCCGCTTCCCGTCGAGCGTCGCGCAGGACTTGCTCGATGATTTCAGCGGGCGGACACAGGCTGTTTGCTCAGCGGCAGTCGGCCCAGGCGTGCGAATGAGGGGAGGTCGTCCACCAACCGACCCATCTGCACCGTGTTATTCCTTACAAGTTGTAGATACTTACGTGGCTCGTCCGGCAGGATCGAACTGTATTGCTTGAGCAATATGCGACTGAAGCCATCGATGGCGCGCAATGGCGCCCGCAATTCGTGAGACACGCTGTAGGAGAACGCATCCATCTCGTTCACGACGGTCTGAAGCTCGACATTTTTTGCCTGTAAGTTGCTTTCGTATCGCTTTGTTTCGCTGATATCGCGAATTGCGCTGGAAACCAGCATTCCCTCTTCCGTCGCAATCGGGCTGAGACCGATCTCGATCGGAAATTCGGAGCCGTCCGCGCGTTTGCCATGCAGTTCGAGTCCAGCCCCATGGGCCGCACGTTCGGCGCGGCGAAGAAATTGCCGCGGTGCGCCGGATGAGTGGCTCGGTATCGGGGCGGCGGCAGGGCCTCGACCTTCTGGCCAAGCAGATTGGCGCGCGCGTAGCCGAACAGCTTCTCGGTCTGCGAATTGATGAGGACGATGCCGCCCTTTTGGTCGACGATGACGATGGCGTCGGGGGCCGCTTCGAGAAGATCCCGGAACTTCTGTTCGGCCTTCCTGCGCTCGCTGGCGTCGCGCGTGACCTTGCGAATTCCGATCAGCGCTCCGCTATCAGCGTAGACGGCTGTGATGACCACTTCCGCCCAAAAAAGCGTTCCATCTCTGCGCACGCGCCATCCGGCGTCCATAAATCTGCCTTCGGCGGCCGCAATGCGAAGTTCGAGTTGCGGCTTGCCACGAACCACGTCGTCCGCGGATAGAATTGTGAAAAATTCTTGCCAATGATTTCGTCAGAGCGATAACCCTTGACGCTCTGTGCGCCCTTATTCCATGTGGTCACGACACCCTCAGGACTTAGCATGAAGATCGCGTAATCCTTGACGCTCTTGACCAGCAATCGGAAATTGCTCTCGCCGCCGGCAAGACCCACGGCATTAGATTTGCGAGCGAGAGGTTTTGTTGGCGCGAGTTCGGCCATCGGCGGGTTCGTGGGCTCGTTGTCATTGGGAAAATTGGGGATGCGAGTCTGCGTCGAGGCCGGATGCGGTCGCGACTGTTTGATCGTAATCAGGGAGATCGACATGGAAGATCGCGCCGCCGTCGCGCGCGTTCTCGAAATCGACCTGACCGCCGAGGCGCGTGACGATCTGCTTGACGATGCTGAGCCCGAGGCCGGCGCCGCCGCGGCGCCGTGCGTCTGAGGCGTCGGCCTGTTCGAAAGCATTGAAAATGTATGACCTGAAGTCGTCCGGAACGCCTGTGCCGTGGTCGCGCACCGTGATACGTATCAATCCGTCCCGCTTCTTGACGTCGACGACCACCTCTTCGTCTGGCGGGGAGAATTTGATCGCGTTCGAGAGGAGATTGGAGACAGCTCGCACCAGCCAATCCGGATCGGCGCGTATCTCACCGGTCGTTGACTCTTGGTCGAGCCTCAGCCGAACGCCGCAGGCGTCAGCGGCGATCCGATTGACCTCAATTGCCTGCGCAACAAGAGTGCGGACTTCGGTTCGCTTTTGGGCAAAAAGAACTTGGCCGGACTCGAGCTTCTCGAAGGTGAGAATGCCATCGACGAGTTGAATAAGGCTTTGGCTGTTTTTGTGCGCGATCGCAAGCAGGCGCAGCGATGAAGCCGGCAAGGCTTCGCCAGCATTTCCGACGAGGAGGCCAAGCGCACCGGCGATTGAGGTCAGCGGGGTGCGCAGTTCGTGCCTTACTGTCGCAACGAATTCGCTCTTCAGGCGCTCGAGGCGCGCCCGATCGCCGATATCGACAATGACGCTGATAGTGCGGGAGCCGTCGCGGGCTGGACTTAAGCCAATCTCGACGGGAAATTCGCCGCCATCCTTGCGCCGTCCCACGAGCTCACGATTCTTGGCTATGCGGGTGTCCGGATTAATTGAAAACCGGCTTCGGTGTCGGGCATGCTGAGCGCGCAACCGTGTCGGAACCAGGATATCGACGGTTTTGCCCGCGAGTTCGCTGGGACCATAGCCAAACATTCGTTCGGTCTCGCGATTTGTCACTAGGATTGTGCCAATCATATCAACGACTAATATGCCAAATGGGCACATGTCGATTATGCTTTTAGTTAATTCTTCGGGTTTCATCTGCTAACTCGAGTCGTTGATTGCCGACATTTCAGCGTATAAACTGTAACACGCAGGTCGTATTGCGAGTGTTCGCATCTATTGGTATAACGCACCGCCACCTATGCAGCGAATACACGATTGCAAGCGTATTGTCGATTAAATAATTCTAAAGTAATCGACAATACCAGTCGGACAATAACGACGAAAGCTTCGGAAATGACTTAGACAGACGACTAACATCCGGCGACTGTAGCCATCAGCATGCGTACGCCATCGGGCTTTTTGACAAACTAGTGGCGTGGATTGCCCGATTGTTCGTGAATGACATTCCTCGCGAAGCGCACCTTAAATTGCGACTCTGCCGATCAATTCCTCAATTTGCTGCGCTGGAACCGGTCTGCTGAAATGATAACCTTGCACTTCATTGCAATTGTTATCGCGCAGGAAAGCGACCTGCGCATCGGTCTCGACGCCCTCAGCAATGACCTTCAGATTGAGCTTCTGCCCCAAGGCGATTACTGCGCTGGCGACGGCCTTGTCGCTCTCGTCGGTGGGAATGCCGTCGATGAACGACTTGTCGATTTTCAGTCGCGTGACCGGAAGCGTCTTCAGCGCGCTGAGGCTGGAATAGCCTGTGCCGAAATCGTCGATCGAGAGCTGGACGCCCAGGCCTTGCAGTTTCTTCATCGTCGCCACGGCGAGTTCAACGTCCTGCATGATCAAGCTTTCGGTGAGCTCGAGCTCGAGGCATTTCGCCTCCAGCTCGCTCTCCTCCAGCGCGCGGGCGACGCGGTCGGTCAGGTTCTTTTCCCTGAATTGTCGCGCTGACACATTCACGCTCACCACGATGGGCGTTAGGCCAGCGTCCTGCCAGAGCTTGTTCTGCCGACAGGCTTCGCGCAGGGCCCAATCGCCGATCGGCACGATCAGGCCGGTTTCCTCAGCCATCGGAATGAATTCGCTCGGCGCGATCATGCCCCGTTTCGGATGGTTCCAGCGAATCAAAGCCTCGACTGCAAAGACGCGGCCGGTGCGCAAATCGACTTGCGGCTGATAGAGCAGGACGAACTCGGATCGCGCGACGGCGTCTCGCAGTTCTTCTTGCAGCAGGAATTTCTCGTGGAGCTTGACCTTCAACTCCGGCGTATAGAACTCGAAATTGTCCCGGCCGATTTTCTTGGCGCGGTACATCGCCGCGTCGGCGTTGGCCAGCAACGTGTCGACGTCCATTCCGTCGCCGGGATAGTTTGCAATCCCTATGCTGCTCGTCACGATAAGATCGTGACCTTCCAGGCGAACCGGCTCTGCGATCGCCAATTGAATCTTCTGCACAGTGTCGGAGATGCTGTCCGCATTCTTGGGCTGATCAGAGAGAACGACGACGAACTCATCGCCGCCGAGCCGCACCACCGTATCGGTCGCCCTGACGCGATCGACCATGCGTCTGGCGATGGTTTTTAGCAGCTCGTCGCCGGCGTTGTGGCCCAGATTGTCGTTGATCAATTTGAAATTGTCGAGATCGATGAACAGCACTGTCACCCAGCGGTCGTAGCGCTGCGCAAGCAATAGGGCTTGCGATAGGCGATCGTTGAGCAAAGTGCGGTTCGGCAGTTCGGTCAACGCGTCATGGTTGGCCAAGAAATGAATGCGGTCTTCGGCGAGCTTGCGTTCGATCGCGATGGCCGCGATGCGCGTCGCGACGTCGATGAAGCGCGCCTCGGCGTCGCTCGGTTTGCGCGCTTCCTTCGAGTACATAGCGAAGGCGCCGAGAACGCCGCCCTGATGCGACAGTATTGGCGTCGACCAACATGATTGAATCCCGTACGCGGCGGCCAAGTCCCTGTAATTGGCCGCCAGCGGGTCGGTCATGATGTCGGCGACGAAAACGGCCTCTCGACGGTAAGCGGCCGCGCCGCTCGGACCCGCATTGGGTCCGATGCGCACGCCGTCGATCGCTTTGACATAGGCGTCCGGCAGGCTCGGCGCTGCACCGTGCTTCAATCGGGTTCCCGTTTCGTCGAGCAGCAGGACGGAGCCGACGATTCCCTTTAGCTGGGATTCCATGAGATGAACGAGATGTTCGAGCACGTCTCCCAGCGGGGCCATCATCGCGATCATCTCGAGGATCAGCGCCTGCCCGTCGCGCAAGGCGTCCGCGAGCTTGCGCTCAGTGATGTCGCGAGACATTCCAGCCACGCCGAAAATTTCATTGCGCTCGTCGCGCAGCGGCACTTTGGTCGTCAGTATCCACGTCTTCTCCCCCGCGCCGTCGAAGACATACTCCTCCTTGTCAATCATCGGCTCACCCGAGCGGACGATCTTCTGTTCATCGGCGTAGAATTTATAGGCGATCTCGGAGGGAAGGAGTTCGAGGTCCGTTTTGCCGATCAGATCCGCCGGCCCCTTCAAGCCAATTCGGGCCGCCGTGGCCTGGTTGGCGATGACGAAGCGACTCTTGACGTCCTTGACCCACAGGTTGTCGGGCAGCCGGTCGACCAGGGCTTGCAGCGACAGGCGCTCGGTGGCCGCCGCGCGCGCGGTCACGAGTTCGGTAATGTCCTCATGCGTCGCTTTCCAGCCGCCATCGGGCATCGGCTGATGGCGGATCTGAATCGTCCGCCCATCCTTGAGTTCAGCGCTCCAGATCATTCCATTCTCGCCGGAACTTTGCGACGCGCAAAACGACAGATAGTCGTCGGAGGTCGCCGCCGCACAGGTTCCCGCGGCGACCCGAAGCTCCACGATCTCGTGCAGCGTCGCGCCAGGACGAACGCGTTCGGGCGCAATACGATAGATCTCTGCGTAGCGGCGATTGGAGAGGATCAACCGCCCGTCGCCGTCAAAGAAACAAACGCCTTGCGAGACGCTATCGAAGACGGTCTGAAAGCGCGCCGCTTGCGCCTCAAGCATCACGATCCCTGCCCGGGACTCGCGTTTAACGAATTCAAACGAAGGGAGCGTGACTTTGGCGAGTGCGGCCAAGCCGCTCTCGTGGATCTTCTCCGCGACTCGACTGTTCAGCTTTGCGCACAACGACCTTTCCTCCGCGTCGACGATTAGGGCAAGAGAGAGTGACCGTGCGGGCTTCGAGAATTCACGCAAATTAGCCCGCTCACACTAATCGCCGGTGAATACACTCCAGGGGAGCGGCATGCTAACACTTATTTGTCGAGCGTGATATAAGTATAACAACGTATATACCTCCGAGCCAGCAGAGGGATTGATGATTAAGTCCGGCTGTGGCGCCGCCATTATTGCGGAGCGCCGAGCGTCAAGACTCGTGTACACGTTTTGCGCGGCAGGACCTGCCTGTGGAATTGCGTCCAACTGGGCCCCCACTGAGAGCCGATCCAAGAAGAATGGATTCATGAGGCAATTACCCACCCCCTTGCCACGAGGGGCAATCTCTGAATCCATGCCCGCATGGATCGCACCGATTTGCAGCAGCTCAGCAAAGAGCAATTGATCGAGCTGGTGCTCCGGCTGCAACGGCCT